>Ga0315280_10005838_pt1 | contig 17324 bp, 15 predicted proteins | sample YL17G06_40_MG_FD_203697 | JGI IMG/M metagenome (GOLD analysis project Ga0315280, IMG submission 203697) | Sediment microbial communities from Yellowstone Lake, YNP, Wyoming, USA - YL17G06_40 | ecosystem: Environmental > Aquatic > Freshwater > Lake > Sediment | place: USA: Wyoming | collected...
GTGACTGTGAGTGGAGGCACCGCGAGCGGCTTAGTGATGCTCCAGATCAACGACCCCGACAACGTCCCCAGGTGGGCCGTGCAGGGCCAGTTCAGCGCAGGCGGAGGCTACACATATACCCTGATTATCCCTTCAGGGTGGCAGGATGGCACGTGGAAGATTTATGTGAAGGACGGCGCAACTACCTACGAGAAGACCTTCCTGTTGGGGTCCGTCACACCTTCGCCTCTGAACACGAGCCCGAAGGCGAGCTTCACAGTCAGCAAGACCACGATAGTCGAGGGTGACAGCGTATCCTTCGACGGTTCGGCGTCAAACGACCCCGACGGCATCATCGTGAGCTATTCGTGGGACTTCGGTGACGGCTCCACAGGCTCCGGGAAGAGCGTCAGCCACACATATAACACGGTTGGGGTATACACAGTCATCCTCACGGTAAGGGACAACCTCGCCGCCGCCGACTCCATGTCCGCCACAGTCACTGTGAACGCGAACCAGAAGCCGGTAGCCGACGCGGGCTCGAGCAGGACAATATTCGTAGGCAGAGACGTCGACTTCGATGGATCAGGATCGAGTGACCCCGACGGCACGATCACAAAGTACGAGTGGGACTTCGGCGACGGCGCCTCAGGGACGGGCGTGGTCACGAGCCACTCCTATTCGGCTAAGGGCACGTACACGGTTACGCTTACTGTGACCGATAACAAGGGCGCCACGGGCACCGCCTCGTTAACGGTGACGGCGGAAGAGCTCCCCGTGACCGTAAAGAGTGAGGTCGAGACGAAGTTCAACGGCACACAGACGGACGCAGTCATCGACGCGTCGGCCACCATGGGCGTGAAGGTCAAGCTGAACACGACGGGCAACGTCAGCGTCGACCTGATCGAATACGAGACCAACCCGCACCCAGAAGTGCCTCTCCCACCTAACACCCTGGCCAAGTACATAGACATCTCGGTAAGCAACCCAGACGCGGTCGCGTGGCCGATGTATGTCGAGGTGCACTACACCGTCGAGGAGGCCCTCGGCCTCGACGAGACCAAGTTCGTCCTCTACTACTTCTCAGGCGGCTCATGGCACGCCTGCAGCAACACGGGCGTGGACACCGTGAACAACATAGTGTGGGCGTGGCTGACGAGAGAGGAGGCCGCCGGCAGCCCCCTCGTAATAGGTAAGACGCCGGCAGCCGCCCAGTTCACATACTCTAACCTCTCCGTGAGCCCCGCCCAGGTCAACGTCGGCGGCACGGTCACCGTCCAGGTGACGGTGAGGAACATCGGCGACCTCGAAGGCAGCACAACGGTGGACCTGCTCGTCAACGGCGTCAAGGAGCAGTCAAAGGCCGTCACCCTCGCGGTGGGGGCCAGCACGACGGTCAGTTTCTCCGTGACGAAGAGCGCGGCGGTCTCCTACACGGTCAAGGTAGGGGACCTCACGGGCAGCTTCACGGTCATTAGGCCGCTAACGCCAGCCGCCTTCACCTTCTCAGGCCTAGTCGTGAGCCCGGCCGACGTGGCGCCTGGCGCCGAGGTGACAGTGTCTGTGTCAGTGAAGAACACTGGCGAGCTGAGTGGAACCTACTCGGCTGAGCTGAAGTTCGACGGCGCGACGAAGGAGACTAAGACAGGCACCCTTACGGGAGGCGCCTCGGCGACGGTGACCTTCAAGGTCTCATCCCAGGCGGAGGGCACACACACTGTGCAGGTGGGAACCCAGACGGGAAGCTTCAAGGTTACGAAGCCTGTGACGCCGCCGCCAACGGCCCCAGACTACACGTGGTATATCATCGGTGCTGTTGTGGTCATAGTGATCGTTGTCGCGGTGTACCTCCTGATGAGGAGGAAGCCACAAGGCGTAGCCCCCTAAGAATTCTTTCCTCTTTTTCCTCAAGCATGAGTCACCCATTATGGGCTATCAATTAACATAGGAATTTTAGGCGATGTTAAACAGGCTTGGGGCTGCTTCTATTTGGCTCACTCTTTGGTGAGGGGCCTTAAAGCCCTGAAGCCCTCTTCCATGGCCTCAAGCGCCCTATCCATGTCTTCGACGCTGGTGGCCGCCGAGACGTTCGGGTGGCCCCAGAGGTAGAGGCCCCTGTTCATCAGGTCGAGGGAGAAGCACCGGCTCAGCATCCTGTCCTCTCTTACCGATGACCGATAGTCGACGACCTCCTCCGCCGTCCAGTTGACGTGGAAGAAGGAGCCGACGCCGCCTGCGTGGAATCCGAGCCCCTCGCCCTCGATGATGGAGGCTAGGCCCCTGCGCATCCTCTCTCCGGCTTCATCCAGCCTCTCGTAGACGGTCGGGGTGAGCTCCCTCATCACGGCGAGGCCCGCCGCCATGGTGACCGGATGCGCGTTGAAGGTGCCCGAGAAGCCGAGGCGGGCCGATTTGAGCTCGGGGAAGGTTGACCTGGGGATCATGAGGGGCTCGACGATCTCGTCGGTGGAGGCGTATGCGCCGATCGGGAAGCCGCCGCCTATGGTCTTCCCCATGGTGGTGATGTCCGGTTTGACGCCGTAGAGCCTCTGGGCTCCGCCCGGGCTAAGCCTGAAGGAGATCACCTCGTCGAATATGAGGAGGATGCCGTACCTCGCGGTCACCTCCCTGACGGCCTCGAGGAAGCCCGGCTTGGGCGGCGTGTCCCTCTGGACGGGCTCGAGGATGAGCGCCGCGAGCTTCTCCCTGTGCCTCTTTATCAGGGCCTCGCACGCCTCGGCGTCGTTGAAGGGCAGAATCAGAATGTTGTCGAGCACTCCCTGCGGGATGCCCTCATGCTGCCTGAGGGTGTACGGGGCATTCGCCGGTCCGGCCTTCTCGATGGGGGGCGATACGCTTACGTCCATGGAGTCCCAGGAGCCGTGGTAGGCGCCCTCGCACTTCGCCACGAGGTCCTTGCCGGTGGTGCTCCTCGCGAGCCTCACGGCCTGGAGGTTCGCCTCGGTGCCTGATGGTGTGAAGCGCAGCTTTTCGGCGCCTAGTCTCCTGGTCAGCTCCTCGGCGAGTTTGACCTCCGCCTCGGTTGGGGCGCCGAGGACCGTGCCGTTCTCGAGCTGATCACGGATGGCCTTAGCCACTTTGGGGTGGTTGTGGCCGAGGATGAGTGTGGTGTTGTTATAGTTGAAGTCTATCCTCTCGTTTCCGTCCACGTCCCAGAGCCTGCTACCTAGGCCCCGAACCATGTAGACGGGGAAGGGCGGGTAGGTGAGCACGTTCCTGCTGGAGCCACTTGGCAGGTACCTGCACCCCTTCTCGTAGAGCCTCTTCGAGGTGGGGTTCTGGGCGACGAATCTCTCAAGAACATCCATTCGCGGTCAGATAGAAGACTGCGCTGGGCGCTATAATTATTTGCCATAAAGGAGGGCCTGCAACTCCCAGACATCGTTCGCGCGCGAGAGAAACTATAACACTGATAGGGTAACTCTTGCCAACTGGTAAAAACCCGAAGGCAACTCCATGCAATCTCCTAGAAAGGGGTATTAGAGGCGCTTCAGCTTCATGAAACACGGATTCGAATCTAGTCTAGGCGACCTTCTTGGGCGAGAAACGACATCCACGCGGGGTCGGGGACTTGAACCTCGACAGGGGTCTCGGCTCGGATGATGCGCAGCGAAGGCTCAAGGAGTATGGTTACAATGAGGTGCCCGAGAAGAAGGTTAACCCCCTGCTGAAGCTGGCGAAGAAGTTCTGGGGGGTCACCCCCTGGATGCTCGAACTCACCGTCGGGATGGAGCTGGTCTTGGGGAAGATGATCGAGGCATGCGTGATCTTTGGTCTCCTCTCCTTCAACGCAGCCGTGAGCTACATCCAGGAGGAGAAGGCGAACAGCGCCGTCGCCCTCTTGAGGAAGAGGCTGATGGTCAACGCACGTGTGAAGCGCGACGGCGAATGGGGTCTCGTGCCCGCCAGGGGGCTCGTCCCCGGCGACCTACTCCGCCTAAGGGCCGGGGACATGGTTCCCGCCGACGCTCAGGTATTAGGCGGGCATCTCGACGTCGACCAGTCCGCTCTCACGGGCGAATCCCTGACAGTCGAGAGGGAGGAGGGTGGGGTCCTCTACTCAGGTTCGATCGTGAAGGGCGGCGAGGCCACCGGCATCGTGACCGCGACGGGGCTTAAAACCTACTTCGGCCGGACGGCGGAGCTCGTCCAGATCGCGCGCCCCAGGCTCCACATAGAGGAAATGATCTCGAAGGTGGTCAGATGGCTCCTCGTCATGGTCGTGGTATCCGTCGCAGCCGGGATGGGCCTCGCACTGCTCCGCGGGATAGACCCCCTGGAGATAGCGCCGCTCACGGTGATCCTCCTCGTCTCAGCGATCCCAGTCGCCCTGCCTACCATGTTCACGATAAGCATGGCTCTCGGATCCCTCGAGCTCTCGAAGAAGGGGGCGATAGTGACCCGCCTCGACGCCATCGAGGACGCGGCCACGATGGATGTGCTCTGCGCCGACAAGACGGGCACCATAACCATGAACCGGCTCGCCGTCGCTGACGCCCTCCCCGTCGGGAACTATTTGAAGAGGGATGTCATCCTCTACGGCGCCCTGGCCTCCCAGGAGGCGAACCAGGACCCCATCGACCTCGCCTTCATCTCAAAGGCGCGGGAGATAGGTCTGCCCCTCGACAAGTACAGGCAGGTCAGGTTCATGCCATTCGACCCGTTGACACGCAGGACCGAAGCCGATCTCGAGGGCGAAGGGAGGCGGATCTACGCGATGAAGGGGGCGGTTAAAACCATAATCCACCTCTGCAGGGACTGTGACGAGGAGCTCGGACGCCTCCAGCAAGAGGTCGAGGCGCTCTCAGCCAAGGGGTACCGTGTCCTAGCAGTCGCCGAGGGACCCAGCGGCGATGAAGCCGAGTTGGTCGGCATCGCCGCCCTCTACGATAAGCCTAGGGAGGACTCGCCTAAGCTCATCTCCAAGTTGAAGAGCCTAGGCATCGGGGTGAAGATGCTCACGGGGGACGCCCTGCCGATAGCCAAGGAGGTCGCCGGGCAAGCGGGCCTGGGAGAAAACATCTCTAAGATTTCCGATCTAAAAGATCACACCGAAGACGACGCTACACTGCGGGCGATCGAGGGGAGCGACGGCTTCGCCGAGATCTACCCTGAGGACAAGTACCTGATCGTCAAGAGCCTCCAGGCGAGGGGTCACTTCGTCGGCATGACGGGGGACGGTGTCAACGACGCGCCGGCGTTGAGGCAGGCGGAGGTCGGCATCGCGGTGAGCAACGCCACCGACATCGCGAAACAGGCGTCGAGCGCCGTCCTCACAGCCGAGGGATTTGAGGGTATCTTCGACATGGTTGTCATAGGAAGGATGGTCTATCAGAGGGTGACTTCCTGGACCATCAACAAGATCATTCGGACGTTTAAGCGGGTGGTCTTCATCGTCCTCGCCTTCGTCCTCACAGGCAAGTTCGTTGTGTCAACGTTCAACATGATCCTGCTCCTATTCCTGAGCGATTATGTCACCCTCTCCATCTCCACGGATAAGGTCAGGTACTCGGAGAGCCCCGAGAGGTGGAACGCGACCGCCCTCGTCAAGCTGGGGGTCCTGTATGGATCAATGATCGTCGTGGAGTCGCTGCTCATCCTGTACCTGGGGATGAACTACTTCGGCCTCGGGGACGACATAGAGACCCTGAGAACCTTCATATTCGTTTGGTTGACCCTCTCAGGCTACTTCACCGTCCTCAGCGTCAGGGAGAGGCGTCACTTCTGGGACTCCAGGCCGAGTAAATGGCTCGCCATGGCGCTTACGGTGAACACGGTGGTCGTCTACCTCATCTCCACCATCGGCCTGCCCGGCCTTGCTCCGATCAGCCCTGCAATGTATCTTTTCATTTTCGCCTACGGCTTGGTGACCTGCCTACTCGTCAACGACCTCGTCAAGGTACCGCTCGCAAAAGACCTGAACATCGCCCTCTGAGGGCGACCACGCGGTCCCTACGCAAGATTTCTGCCCCTACAATAAGGAATGAAGGTGTACAGGAGAAAGGCGCCCATCACCGTCTGCTCAGTTCCTCGAGGGTGACCGAGGGCTTGGGGTTGTACTTGAAGCCGCCCTTCGGCAGCAGGGTCCTCATCCTCTTCAGGTCCTTGCCGAGGTAGTAGCCCGAGGGCTTTTCGGGACTGAACATGTGGTAGGCGAAGGCGGCTTCGTCGTCGGAGACCGTGGGCATGATGAGCTCGTACTCCTTAGACCCGATGCCAAGGCGGGCGCAGGTGTTCGCCGTTATCCACTGGCTCATGCCGACGATGCCCGTGAACTTTTCGTCTCCGGCGCCCATCACGTGCTTCTCCTCCGCCATAGAGCCCTGGATCCCCGGAGTCTTCACGGACATGTCCAGCGCGGCGACGTCTACGGCGACCATGTCATGGGATGCGAAGACGCCGAGGTTGGGGATGACGGGCCTGTCCGAGCCCGGGACGCAGTCGCAGGCTGGGGTGATGTCGAGGGCGTACGTGAGGAAGCCGACCTTCTCCCTGCCCTTGTAGCGGATGTAGGCCGTGGCGGCGTCCCCCATCGCGACCAGGAACCAGTTGCGCCAGGCGTCGTACTTCTCCCTGCCCCATACGTCGCAGTTGAAGAATGGGCGCTGGTGGCCGAAGCATCCTATGCAGGCCTCACGGTCCCACTCCATGTGGTCCCTCTTCACCTTTATCGCGCCCGCAGGGCAGAGGTTGTCGCAGACCTTGGCGTTGGGGCACTCCTCGCCGACGCAGTTCTCGCCGTTGAAGCTCCAGTACTTCCATCCGACCTCGGGGTGGGTGCAGATGTGGACGTTCATCTTCCCCCTCTTGGAGCTGCAGCCTATGGCGACGTTCTTTATGCCGCCCCCGTAGACGCCGCTGCCGTGGCCCTTGAAGTGGCTGACGACGATCATCGCGTCGGCGTCCGCGATCCCCTTGGCGAGGTAGGCCTCCTTGAGGAGGAGGCCGTCCGGGATGTCGATCCTGACGTCGTCCGTGCCGTAGCTGCCGTCGCTTATGACTATTGGGCAGCCCATCGTCTGCTGGGTGAAGCCGTTGTTGGCGGCTGTCTCGAGGTGGAACTGGGCGATGCTCCGGGCGCCGTAGAAGTAGTAGGGGAGGGTCGTGGTGTCTGTGACGAATGGGATGCCCCCGTGCTCCTTCACCTTGTCCACGATGACCCTGACGAGGATGGGGCGGAGGTAGGCCGAGTTGTACCACTCCCCCATGTGGCACTTGATGGCGACCAGGTCGCCGGGCTCGAAGCACCTGTCCAGCTCGGCGTGATCGAAGAGCTGGGCCGCCTTCGCGGGGATGCTCGCCGTGGGGCCGGTGTACCGGTCATCCATGAAGTAGACCTTCGACAATCTCATCACCCTGACAGAATTCTGGAGGATATTCTGGGTTAGGTTGTATTTAACAATCGGGCTGCGCGGCGCGCCTCAGGTCACTACCATGCTCCGCCTGCAGGTCTCCTCCTCGATCCTCCGCGTCTGGGCCTCCAAGTTGGACATGGCGCTCTCGAGTTCGGCTGCATCCTTGAACTGCTCGACAGCCTTGAGGAGTGTGACCGAGGATGAGTTCAGGTCGCCGACCATCGCCTTACCCAGGCTGGTCCTGAGCCAGATCTTCTTCTCGTTCTGGGCGACGACGTTGTAGGCTGACTGGGCTCTCGCCAGGAGACTCCTCCTGTCTTCCGGCGTGATCCCCTTCAAGCCTTTGATGATCTCAAGCACACCTTCAAGCGCCTTCTTCGCGCCTTCGATTTCGCTCATCCGTTCACCTCAGGCCGAGTTCCTCGGCGACTTTCCTTAGTTTCGCCTCGAAGTCGTTAAAGTTTGTCCTCTGGTAGCCGAGGAGGCGGCTCCTCGAGGTGTCGTACCAGTCGAGGGCGGTGTGCTTCTCCGAGAAGTGGGGGTCCACATCGACGCCGAGGGCGGCGTAGAACCTCCCGATGTACTCCGCCCCGGTCATCTGCCATGAGCTGCCCCCGGCGACGTTGTAGATGCGGCCTCTGGTCTCCGGCTTCTCCAGGACCGAGATTATGGCGTGCGCAGCATCTTCCAGGTAAATGAACTCGACCCGCTGATCTTCCCTGTACGGTATGGTCTCAGGGAGCTCGAGGAGGTCGGCGACGGAGACGGGGGCGATGCGGAGTATGGTGTACGGCGAGCCGGACGACTCCGCCAGCCCCTCAGCCATTATCTTGCTCTCCGAGTAGTTGTCAGTCCCCATCTTCACGTGGTCTTCCCCTACCGGGGGCTCATCCCCTGACGTGACGCCGTAGACCGTGATCGATGAGGCTAGGATCAGAGGCGCTCTCCTCGCGGGTCTCAACGCCTTCAGGATGTTGCTGGTCCCCTCAACGTTGACCCTCATGGTCAGATCCCTGTTCCTCTCGCTGCTCGGTGGCAGCAGGGCGGCGAGATGCACGACGGCATCGATCCCTACACATGCCCCGGCTACCTGAGCGGGGTCCGTGATGTCGCCCTTAAAGATCTCAACGTTCTCTATCCCGCTGACCGTTCCCCAGGCCACGTTCGGTAGATCGAATGCCCTGACCAAGTAGCCTTCCGAGGCGCAGAGCCTGATCACTCCGGCTCCAAGGCGGCCGGCGCCGCCGGTTATAAGCAGTTTCATCGAGGAACCTCTTGATCGATCCTCTGCGGTTCATGGAGATAAAAAGTCAGCCACCACGATTTTTCGGTCAACTTACGAGCCGGCGAAAAGGTCCTAATCTCTCGCTGATTGCGTCTTCTTTATCGCCTCCGAGGTCCTCCGCAGGTACTTCATGGCGCAGTCGTAGGATGGGAATCCCTGGAGGCCACATTCTGGTCCGGCGTAGGGGATCCTGTCCGCTCCAAATCTTTCCACTATCAACCTGAGCCTCCTCTCCATGGTTCCGGTGCCTTCGAGGTATTTTTCAGGCTCTATCAGCCCCCTCCTTATCTCGGTCCAGATTTTCCCGATGTCCTCGTCTTCGGCTGTTTTTGTCCGTATCAGGTCGTCGAACCTCGTCACCGAGATGCTGGCTTTGAGCCTCTTATCGTTCTCATCGATCAGCTTCTTCGTGTTCCCCTGCGTGTAGATCGGGTCTTCGACATGGGGTTCGATGATGTTCAGGTGCTTGACCTCCCAGAAGAGGTTCTCGGAGGTGTTGTGGAGGTGCAGCATGGTCTCCACCTTCCTCTGGGAAGCCGTTGCGCAGATTTGTTCCAAGGCATGGATCAAGGCTTCCCTGCCCTCGGAGCCGCGGTCGAGGAGGGGGTCGTTGAGGAATCCAAGGACCGGCTCGTCTATCGACAGTAGCACGACTCCGCCCTCCTTGGCGCTGAAGATGGATCGTGAGGCGATGTCGGCGAGGGCTTCTCCTAACCCCCTCAATAGCTCCGGGTTTGCCTTGGGGAAGAATGAGGACAGCGTGTAGGGGCCTGTCACGCAGATTCTCATCGAGACCTTGTCCAGATCAACGGTTTCCCTGATCTTCGAGATGTTCTGTTTGAGTATGCTTACTTCTGGTATCGTTGAGCCTTGCTTGGAGTAGGGCTTCTGTGTGGCCATGTACCCTGTCCCCGTCTTCGTTATCCCGAGGAGCATCTCAAGGATCATCTCGTTCATGTCGCGGAACTGGGGGTAGTTGGGGACCTCTACGCCGGCCCTGAGTTTGTCGATGAAGGCGCCTACGACCTCCCCCTCGAGGAGGCTCAGAGAATCTTCCCCTGACCCCCTGGGCAAGAAGCGCTCCACGGAGTACGTCTTCCTGGCCCCCTCCCTCAACCTCGAATCAGCGACTCTCGGGGGGAGGCTCCCTACGTCGGTGGAGGCTATCAAGCGTTGTGGCGCCCTCTGATCGTTTATGATATGCGCTGGTGAATATTGTTTATAGCGTTTACTCTTAAGTGGAATATTTTATGATAGTTGCGGGTCTTCGGGGTGGATCGCCTTGAGGCCATCTCCAGATCACGCGCGCGAGATATGAGCGGAAGGTCAACTAAGGGACCCGGGTATAAAATTCAATTTTTAGGAAATAGAGCAACAGTAGATGAAGGGGATAGTAGACGTAGAAAGAATATTTTCTCCATGGCGGATAATCGGTTTTCGCACCAATTTTGGTGGGGAGGAATCTTCCATCGTTGTGTAGGAGTATGAGTGGGAGGGCGAGTAGGGCCAAGGATTGGTATGGCACATCAAAGAAGACGAATAGATTGAGTAAGATGAATAGTATTATCCCTATACGCCTATTTTTTCTGAGGGCGTAGAAGCATCCTATCGTCGCGATGCCATAGCCGTCGAAGTCTAGGGGCAGCACGGCGGAGGCCACCAGGGGGAGGAGGAAGAGGTAGTTGTTCCTCTCATAAAGGTAGATGAAGAGGACGCCTAGGGACAAGGTGAAAAATATGTTCAAATACTCCCAGGGTGCCACGCCTCTGGCGAGGGTAAATGGGACCTGGGAGATCAATGCGAAGAGGAAGAGTCTGGTAAAGTAGTTCTTCGCGCTTCTTGTGCTTTCCAGGCCCAGCACGAGTAGGTATGCGATCAGTGGGAAGGAGAGTCTTCCAATGTATCTGAGCAAGACTTGTTCCGGGTAGAGTATTGCCCCTACGTGGTCTATCGTCATGGTCGCTATTGCAAGCCATTTCAGGGACTCTCTTCCCCTGTCGTATCCTCTTTGGATTGGGGGCTCCATGACATTATCCTATTGCAGAAGGTTAGATAAGAACTGACGTGGCGCGTTTACGAGCGTACGGTATCTAATTAATTGTCTTTAGGGCCGTCTCGATTCTGTCGAGTGCCTCGTTAAGGATAGCTTCACTCGTCGCAATGGTCATCCTGAGGTGCATTGCGCCGCTTGGACCGAAGTCCGTGCCGGATTGGAGGGCCACCTTCGCCTTCTCAAGCACGAAATTGAAGAGTTCTTCATGGGTCAATTTGAGGTTGAACCTTGGGAACATAAGATAGGTTCCCTGGAGCTCTGGAACGGTGCAACCCATCTCTGTGAGCCTCCTGGTGGCGACGCCTCTTACCCTGTGAAGGTGCTTCATTATGCCCCTGATCCAGTACTCGTTGCGCTCATCGAGGACGACGCGGGCTGCGGCCCGGCCGAGGGTTGTGGCGCCGTGGTATACTTCGCCTGCGCACTTCATGATCTCCTCCATCGTCTTCCTGTTCGTGGCGGCTGTGTAGGCACATTGGAGGCCGGGGATCCCCCAAGTTTTGCTTATGCCCCATGTTGTGATCGTGAGGTCTGCGATCTCCGGGCTTAGGGAGGCGAGTGTAATGTGCTTCCTGCCGTCGTAGACGATGTCCTCCCATAGCTCGTCCACCATGACGGGTATCTTGTTGTCGACTGCTATGTCTGCGACTCCTCTCAGCTCTTCTTTGGTCATGACGCGGCCCACAGGGTTGTGGGGGTTGCAGATGAAGATGAGTCTCGTCTTTGGTGTGACGAGCTTCTTGAGTTCCTCGTCGTCGAATCTGTAGCCTTCCTCTTCCCTGAGTTTCCAGTATGCCGGCTTCAGGTTGGCAGCCCTTACTTGATAATAGAAGTGTTGGTACATAGGGTCGTTGATGATTATCTCGTCGCCTTGGGCTGCCTTGCTGATCTGAATGCCCAGCCACATGCCCGGGATGACTCCAGGCGTTATGTAGAGATCGTCTGGGGTCACCTTTAGGTTGTTACGGCGGTTGATCTTCGCCGCCATAGCCTCTTTGGTGGTCATATCTGCAGCGTAGTAGAGGTCGCCTGCGTCCACTGCATCGTGCAGGGCTTTTTTTATGAATGGGGCGTGGGGGAAGTCGGGGTCAGCCAGCCACATGCCGATGACATCAGGTGGGTATCGGTGCCATTTTGCTGAGGTAGACGCGAGCATCCCGTCGATGCACGCCGTGTTGAAAATATTCTCGTTGTACAATGTATCGATCCAATTAATTTCCTGTGATCCACTTATTAATTTTCACGTGCTGGCCTCCCCTGCTCTAATGCTCAGTAGGAGAAGAAGGTGAACCTTGAATAACCCTTGGAACGGCTGTTCCAAACTGTTCCGGCGTGTCCCTGATATTAATGAAAGCCGCCACCTGTACTTGGTGATAGTATGAGAAAAAGCAGGGCATTGATTGCACTCGTATCGGCTATGTTTCTGCTCCCCGTGATGCCCAGCATCATTGCGGACACCCTTCCAACCGTAGCAACCGACCAGCCGTATTACCACCCCGGGGATGTGGTGAATGTAACTGGGACCGCGTCAGTTGCCGGGCCAGTCACCTTGCAGTTCAAGGTCGGAGGCGAAACCATCGACACGGCCACCGTCGAAGCTGCCTCAGATGGGAAGTACCAATACGGTTATGACTTGCCGGCTAACCCGGAGAGAGGTACCTGGACAGTTAAGGTTGAGGACTCGGCGACCCCTGCCCATAAGACGGCGGAGACCACGTTCATAGTGTTGAACGCGGCGGCTGAGGAGATCGCCGGGAAGCTGCTTGTCATCGCCGGAGAAGCAAAGAACTATACCGAGGGAAACCTCGGCACTCAGCCGCCTGAGGCCGCTCAGGAGAACTTTGACGCAGGAGTGGAGGCACTCGAGGATGCGCAGGCCCTCTTCGACGGCGGGAAATTCGTGGCCTCGATAGAGGCCTCGCTTCGGGCTCAGAAGCACTTTGGGAATGCGCTGAAGATCCTTGCCAGGGACCACCCCGAGGAAGATCACGGAGGCGATGAGCTGAGGCTGGAGAACCGGATCGAGCGGGCTCAGAGGAAGCTGGACTCGCTCGTGAAAGTCTACAACAACATGAAGGAGAATCTCACAGCCGAGGCATCTAATAACATCAATACCGAACTAACAGCGGCTCAGACGGATCTGGACGCGGCCAAGGCCGCGCCGTCAGCCAATGAGCTGACCGGCGCCGGCAACTTCCTGTCAGATGGCGAGGAGCACATGGAGACCGTGAAGGGCCTCCTACAGGACTATGTTAATGAGAATAGGAAGGACCATGTACTGAACTTCGTCGACAAGGCGATCGAGCGGGTCGACAAGCTGAAGGCTGCCGTTGAAAGGCTCAGGGAGCGCATCGGGAGTGAAGCGGCCGACGATCTGTTAAGCAGGCTCGATACCATCAGGGTCGAGCTCGTGGAGTTGAGAACACTCGTCGAGGACGGCGCGACGGTCGAAGCCATCAACACCCAGGTGAGGGCCATTCAGGAGCTGCTCGAGGATATCCACGACGCCTCTCTCCGGGAGGCGCTGAAGGAGATGGACAGCATGCAGGCCTGGATCCAGATAATGAAGGGGACGCGCAGCGCCATGCTGAAGAAGGGCCTCGAAACTGGCGACGTGGATGCTAGAATCAGGGGCGGTGAGGACGCCCTCGGCAGGACGATAAGTGAACTCGCCGCCGGCAGGAAGATGGATGGTAGATTCTCCGAGATCATCAAAGGCTTCAAGGAAGGCTACATGCATCACGGTGGCTGAGCATAAAGCCCCGCCCCATCATTATTTCTTCTTCACGTACACAACCCATGCGCTAAGGTACTCTATTGTATGATTGCACTCTCCTACGAGAAACGCCTCAGGAGATACGATGCGCGGTCGAAATCCCTCGGTCCCCGCGAAGGAAGATGGCCTCCGCTGATGCGTGTGTTTGATGGAAAAAATTAGATGAAGAGTACTTATTTCAGGCGGCAACGTTCTTCCTCAGCTGCTCCAGACCGTTTTACTCCCCTCGGCGGTCAGGATTTTGCTTCAGCTTGTGCCAATCTTCGCCAAGACTATACGCGTGCAGATAAGTTTGCTTTAGCCCACGTTCTCCATTAAGAATTTACCTGTCGTCGGACGCTCACGGCTTTTAGGAAGCGTGAAGAGGATTTGAGCTGCTGTCATATCATTGTTTTAAAGATAGGTCCGGTGATCGTTAATTGTGTGCTCGATGGGGGTGCTGGTTACTGGCGGCGCTGGCTTCATTGGAAGCCACCTCGTCGATTACTTGGTCGGTGAGGGCTCCGTTGTTCGGGTCTATGATGATCTCTCTGCTGGTAGCCTCGCGAACCTGAGGAGGTGGGAGGGCGACCCCAGGCTCTCCTTTGTCAAGGGCGATCTCCTTGATCCCGAGGCCGTGATCGGCGCCCTGGACGGCTGCGATGCGGTCTATCACCTCGCCGCGAACCCTGAGGTGAGGGCGTCGAGGGCTTCGCCTGAGGATCATTTCAGGCAGAACGTCGAGGCGACCCACAGGCTCCTGGAGGCGGTGAGGAGGGTCGGCGGCGTCGAGCTGCTCGTCTTCGCGAGCTCCTCGACGGTCTACGGTGAGGCAGCCGTGGCTCCCACGCCGGAGGATTACGGGCCGTTGAAGCCGATCTCCCACTATGGTGCCTCGAAGCTCGCCGCCGAGGCGCTGGTCTCCGCGTACGCCTCGATGTACGGGTTCAGGGCGGTGATCTTCAGGTTGGCTAACATCGTCGGCTCGAGGAGCAACCACGGGGTCATCTACGATTTCGTCAACAAGCTGAGGGCGGATCCGGGGACTTTGGAGGTCCTCGGTGACGGGTCCCAGTCGAAGTCGTACCTCCACGTGGATGACTGCGTCAGGGGCATGGTCTTGGGGGCCGGGGCGGCGTCTGGGAGGGTTGAGGTGTTCAACCTCGGCTCAGATGACAGGGTCAGCGTTCTGGAGATCGCGGGGATGGTGATCGGGGAGATGGGTGTCGACGGCTGCGAGGTGTGTCTGACGGGCGGCGTCGACGGTGGGCGTGGCTGGGCGGGTGACGTGAAGGTGATGCAGCTGGACTCGTCGAGGCTGAGGTCCCTGGGCTGGGCGCCGAGGCTGAGCGGCGTGGAGGCCGTCAGGGTGACCGCGCACGCCCTCGCACAGGGCTGAAGAACCTCTCAGCTTCCAAGCGTCTCTCGGGAGTATCGCTTGGCCGTTCTTCGTCTCCGCCTCTCCTTTGGCTGCGTAATGCCTCGTAGCCCGTCCCGCTTGTAATATGGTGGCCTAGCCTGTTTCTCAGCCTCGTCTTTCATATTCGATCATCTTTACGGCGAGTTAGGTCAGTTCGGTGGTGGCTTAAGCTGGAGATGACTTCGAGGCGGATGCAGGTTTCACGGATCCTTTTTCTCTTCCCAGCTCCACGTGAGTGGGTTCTCGTGTTCCAGGAACGTGTAGGGCTCGAAGTGGCTTACGTTGCTCGTCCAGATCGAGTCCACCCTCCCCTTGGCGGTGTATGCCAGTATGGCGTCGAAGATGTCGCCGCCCTTGGTCTGCCTTTCCCCGCTGGCGTCGAAGGCTTCGCCGTAGGCCTCCTCCGTCGGAGGCAGGATCTTGATGTTGACGCATCCCCCGTAGAGTCTGCACAGCCTCGCTGCTTGGGCTGGCGGGACGGGTTGCTCTACCCGTTTTCCCGTGATCACGGAGTAGAATTCGGCTAGGTTCTGGTATGTCAGGTGGGCGTTGATGATGCCTTTTATCGAGGCTTTCATGATCAGGGATGCCTCGGTGTTATGTGGGCTCAGGTTGTCGTGGGCGTAGCAGAGGATCATGGTGTCTATGAGTATCCGTTTCCCCGCGTGGGCGCTCTCCGCCAGGTTCTCCCCGTTAACGTATATCTTCATATATCTCCCTTCGAGTCAGCTCCTCGGGCACTCCGATCTTAAGGGGGTTTTCGAGGGCTTCGGTGAGCTCCTCCTCTGGGAGTTTCCTCTGCAGCTCGACCTTGAAGCTCCGTCGGTCCATTATCGTTACCTTGAGTTTTTCCCCTGCCTTCAGGCCCAGCTTCTCACGTACCTCGGCTGGGATGTAGAGCTTGTTTTCGTGGTAGGTGGCCTCGGTCATACCGTTTCACCTATTTGACAAGCGGATACTTGCCCATATTAATCTTTGCCCACGTTCTCTGTTGGGAGTGGCGAGGGGGGGAGGGATGGTTCCGGTGAGCCTCCTATTTTCCTCGGTCAGAAGGAGGCTGTCCTCGGTCAAGTACCCTCGGAGAAAAGTCAGAATAAACTGTATATGGAGATAGTTTCTTTCGTGGTTGATCAAGTCGATTGCTCGGATAGGCTGATTCCTGCTCCTCGTCTTCCCTGTGGAAAGCATTTAAGTTGCTGTTGTTTAATCGATTAAATGATGTAGTGTTGAAGCTCAACGTGATCATAGAGAGGGACGAAGATGGCTACTATGTAGGCTCAGTCCCTGAGCTTCCGGGCTGCCACACACAGGCCAAGACCGTGGATGAGCTGATGGGCCGAGTTAGGGAGGCGGCGGAGCTCTACCTCGAGGTCGAAGGGATGGATGTCGTCGGTGGCAGGGAGTTCATAGGAGTGCAGTTTCTAGAGGTATCTCCCAGTGAGCCTTAGACCTGTCAAGGCTGAGAGGCTGATCAAGGTTCTAGTTGATGTGGGGTTTAAGCCCGTGAGGCGTCGGGGTAGCCACGTCATACTCAGGCATGATGATGGTAGGGTGACGGTTGTGCCTGTTCATGGGGGTGAGGAGATCGGCAGAGGGCTGCTCCTCAGGATTCTCAGGGATGCTGGGCTGACCAGAGAAGACTTCCTGAGACTTCTCAGGGAATGATCGAGTTATGAAAGCTGACGGAGAAGAGGCTTCTTCTGGTCGCCTTTGTCTTCAATTATATGAGACGCGGACTGGCGAGTGTGGCCTGGCTTATAGATACGGCGGTGTAACATGCTAAGGCCTCTTGCTCGTCGGTGGTGGCGGCTCTGCTGGTTGTAGCTTGGGCTATGGACACGTCGGTGACTCCTCCTCTCGATGATGTTTTCAAGGGTCTTGAAGAGGGTTCGGGGACTGGCGTGGGGGGACGGGGATGCGGAGGAGAACGTAGGGTTCCTTGAAGCCCTCTCAATTCTATTATAGTGATTGCGGCTATTCTTCTGGTGGCTTGGGCTCCTGGGCTTCGTCGGCGGCTGGGAGGTGGGGTTTCCCGTTGGTCATGGTCCTCCAGGGGGCGCTGGGCTCCCTTCAGCTCCTAGAGGCGTTCGAGGTCGTCTTCTTCCCCACGGTTCACAGGGCGACGATGGTGAGGCGTTTCGAGCTTGGCTTCAGCCTCGTCGTTCCGCTGGCTCTGCTGCTTGTGCTTCCATTGATGTTCATATAGTTATTGAATTGAAATAATGAATTCCTTTTACCTTATAGAAAGCTGTTGAGTCGGTTAGGTTTTTTCTTCTATTGGCGGTTTTCCACAGCGCGGTGGCTGTGCTCTTTCATTATTTAGAGGATTGAGACTGGGTGAAAACACGGACCTTTAACAGACCCGAACAAGTCAACCTCAGACTCACAGCCACCCACGCAACCGAAGAAACACAAAACTCACGCTGAAATGTAGGCCACCAAGCCCCCGACACCAA
>Ga0315280_10005839_pt1 | contig 17324 bp, 12 predicted proteins | sample YL17G06_40_MG_FD_203697 | JGI IMG/M metagenome (GOLD analysis project Ga0315280, IMG submission 203697) | Sediment microbial communities from Yellowstone Lake, YNP, Wyoming, USA - YL17G06_40 | ecosystem: Environmental > Aquatic > Freshwater > Lake > Sediment | place: USA: Wyoming | collected...
AGTGAGGTATTAACGGTTGCACTGAATCTAAACGACTGGTAATACCTCATCGTATCGCCCCTCGCCCTTGGGAGAGGGGAGGGGTTGGAGATTGCTTCGTCGGCAAAATGCCGCCTCCTCGCAATTGTAGATGTCAGACAATTCGAAGACAGTTTTCGTTAAACTTGGCAGGGATTTCGCCACCAAGAGCTGAGTGGGGTCTATGTTCATTGTAATAGAGCAGATACTGCATTAATTCATCCTTGAACTGTTCAATACTATCAAAGGTAGTTTCATAGATGAGATCTTCCTCAAGGGTTTTCCAGAACCTTTCTACCTTACCGTTGGTTTGTGGATGATAAGGCCTGGTATATCTATGTTTAACATCCAGTTCCATTAACAAGCGTTCAAATGGATGTTCCAGTTTCTGTTTGGATTCTCTTGTTCCAACCTCGGGTCCGTTATCGGTAAGGACTTCAGCGAATTTAATGGAATAACGGGTGGATAGTATGTTAAAGCAGCGCAAGGTGGCAAACATAACGGTGAGTGCCTTTATATCGTCAACAACCTCTGCCCAGGCTATTCTGGTGCAAGCATCGATTACACTGACCAGGTATCTGCGCTTATGTTCGCCAAGTATGAGGCTCTGGGAAAGATGATGGCAGTCTATATGAGCCAACTCTCCAGCCTTTTCCTTGATGATCCTTCTTTTGGCTTCTTTCATGGGAGGCTTTAACCTGTTGATATTATGCCTCTTTAGAATAGCATAGACCCCGGAAGGTGAAGGGGTCAATTCCCTTAGTATTGGTCTCAGGACATGGACGATCTCATAACGATTCATGCCCTTCTCTCTTAACTCTTTAACCTGTTCCTCTACCAGATCGGGTGCACGCCTGGTCTTCCACTTTGGTCCTCTTTTCTGGGGTAATAGATCCTCATCATTTCCACTGTTTTTAAAGCGCATATAATACTTGCGAAAAGCCCGTCTATCCGTGTTATGCGCCTTATAGAAATCTTGGGCAAACCGGAATGTAGGATGTTTCTTTGCTTTTACCAGCTCATACTCACTGATCAGGAATCTATAAGTGAATAGATAGTTCCTCTTTAAAGTCAAATCCTGACTGTTATCTCTCATGGACGAATGCTCTCCTTCCTTCTTCCTTTCCTATAGCATTTTGTCCACGAAATATCTAACTTCTACACTTGCGAGGAGGAGCTTCATCCCGACGAAGCAATCCAGTCTTTCCATCTTTCATCCCCAGCTTAATACTGGATCGTCACCTCGGGCTACGCTCTCCCCACGATGACACAACCTAATCTCCACTTTTACAGTCCCCGCCCCTGCTGCGGGGGCGGGCTAGGGTGGGGGTCAAACGCAGGCGGACATTGATGTCCGCCCCGGCAAATAATGTAGGGGCGACCTGTCGGATCGCCCCTACCGTGCCAATCAACATCATTTCCTGTATTTGATGGTATAAAAGCGTAGCTGCGCAGCATGCTGCGCAGCTACCTACATGTTGAAGATTATTTCCTCCGCTTCACTATCACGAACACGATGAGGGCGGCGGCTAAGCCTGCCAGCAGACCTACGATTATTGCCAGCCAAACCACCGTGCTCATTCCCAAAAAGCCCGCTGTCATGCCTGCTGCGGCGCCGGAACCAGCTTCACCGGCACCGCCCTCACCTTTTGGGTGGTGGATATCCCCAATCGCCGCCAATATCCCCGCCTTGGTCTTGCCGGCATCGCAAATTGCCCGGAACTCCTCGCGGGTTAGCGGCACCGCGCTGTCTATCACCACTTCGCTGAATACCGGCACCAACACCGTGTAGGTCAGCCCCTCGTATTGCACTTCCACCTCAGCCTGGGGACCGGCTATCTGCTTGATGGTGGGATAGGTCTTATACCCCGCCTTGATGGTGATCGGGCGAATTCCCATCACAGTCCAGCAAGTCAACTGCCCCTTGGAGTTGACCCCCATGGGCACTATCACCCGAATATCCCGTGCCATTAGCGGGTCTTTTTGCCAATCCGCCAGCCACTGCTCCGCCTGCGTCGCGGCATCCGTGTAGAAGTTAGGCGGCAGCGGTCGTCCCGATGGGATGTAGCTCCCCACCGGCTTGATGCCGATGCCCCGCGATGCCACGATGTTGAAGCCCGTGTAAAGCCTCTCCATCGCGCCTAGGTTCTCCCACAGGTTGCCGTCGGGCTTGGTGTCGAGGTCAAGCAGAGTGATTTTGGATAGCTCATTGCCCAGCACCGAACTGAGGAAATTGCCCAGGAACTGGTAGCCGTCCGCCACCCGCTGATAGTAGGTGGGGATTGGCTCCAGCCGCCAGTCCGGCACTACATAGAGCTTGGGCACACGCGGTCCCGGCGCCATGCCGGTGGCGGTTGCCATGTCCAGCTGCTTGATGTGGGTCTCCCGCGCCTGCGTGAGCATACTGCGGAAGGCTTCCTCCAGCCGCTTGCGGTAGCCGGCGTTCATGTCCAGCTTGGGCGCCTCGGCTCCGTCCATCTTCAAGAGGATTTCCAGCGCAAACTGTTGATAGGAATACCAGCCGCTGTTGGGCTTGGGTGCGAGGGATACCTTGCCCGACTTGACGGCATCAATCAACAATTGCATGGTGTCGCCGCCCACGGCATCCAGCCCGCCCGCCTGATTGATGAGATCAACCTCGGGGCTGGAGGACGGTGGAATAACCGCCATACCGTTGGATTTGGCGAGGACGGTCTTGGCGCGGCTGGCTTCGGCAGGATCGCTGAGAGCTTTGGCGGGGTCTATGCCGGCTGCCAGCAGCGAATCCACCGTGAGGCACGACTGCGGGTTGGTAAGCCGACCGTAGAAATTGTTAAAGAAAGTATCGGCCTGGTGCAGGTCGGGGTTCTCCATGATGAGAACGGCAAGCCCCAGCCCGGTGTCGGCTTCGTCCAACAAATCGGGACCGCCCAGCTTTTGCTGCAAAAAGCGGTCACGGATGAAGATGAGGCTCAGGTCGGGATTAAGCGCATAGAATCCCAGCGGTTTGGAATGCAGCGGATCCTTCTGGAAATCGGCGATGCGCTTATCAGCTGCCTGCATCACATCGGCAGGCACATAGCCATAGCCGGTGCGGTCGGCGTTGGGCTGGCTGAGGATGGCGGCTGCCACCGCATAAGAGGCAACCTTAGTCCAGGTCCCTTTCTGGTCCGGGGGTGAGGATGCCAGCTTGGCACAAGCTTTTTCCGCCAGGCGCTGGCAGAATAACCGCTTGCCGGTCTCCATAAAGCTTCCGCCCGCTTCCAGCGTCAGCTCCATCGCGCCATACATCCCGTCGTCAAAGAACTTGCCCCGCTGCCCGCATAGCTCAATGCTGGGCAATATCGTCCCCTGCAGCTTGGGGGCTTTGCTTGCCGCCACATAGCTGGGGAAAAGTATCTCCTCCTCCTTGACCGTGGAGGCATTGTCTCCGTATTCTTCAAGCTTCACATCGTCGGGGACGGAGAGGCTGAAGGTGGCGGCGGAATCATCCACTTGGAAGGTGACCTTTTGCCCGTCCACATCCATAGTATAGGTGCGAATGGGCGAGAGGGGGTCGGGACGGGCTTGCTCCCAGGCAAACGCTGCGATGGGGATCGTGAATATGGATATCAGGATAAGTGCTTTGAACATCGTTCCTCCCTGTTAAGCTTATGACAATCTGAATCTATATCAGCTTATTGGATGATAACGCTCAATTGCGCTCCGGCGCTCTTCCCATCAAACCAAAAGCCGTAGTCTATGTTCTTTTTAGGTCTGCCCAAGGTCCAGCCGGAGCAAAAGCCGATTGCCAACCCAGCAGCAACATCGCTGGGCCAGTGCTTGCCCAACACCACGCGGCTCGCTCCCACCGCCAGCGCTGCCACCGAAACGGGGATGATCACCTCCGGCACCGGATGTCGCCGGATCAGGCAGCCTGCCAGCGATCCCGTCAAAATGGCATGTCCGGAGGGAAAGGAATCGTAGGTCAGGCTGGGACCGTGGAAATCGTAAGGTGATTTGGATTGGGTGGGACGGGCACGCCCGGTGGATTTCTTTAACACCTCGCCCAGAACACTGGTGTACGCGGCACTTTCCCCCAACGCCCACACTTCCTCTTGCAACGGTCGGGAATCGCTTATCAGGCTCACGATAGCCAGAGTGCCTAGTCCGCCCGCAACGACATAGGTGTTGCCTAGAGCTGTGGCTGCCCGGGCGGCATTATGCCAACCGGCTTTGACATCCAGCGCGTGGACAGAACCCTCCCAATGCCTGTCATATCCATAGCAAAGTGCAGTTAATCCGACCGAGCCGGTGCCGGCAATCCATCCTTCAGTCGTCCCATGCAACGGTGCCGTCAGCCAGCCGCCCAGGTCGTCCCAGGCGCGGGAGATGGTCAGCGGCTCCTCCGCTATCGTGCTCGTCGCAATTGCAAGCAGCACAAGACACAGCGCAACTATCCTCACACTTCCCATCCACCCAATATAGCAGAAAAAATCACCATTTGAAACGAGATCGCTTGTTGTCATGGAGGCTGCCCAAGTGCTATCATGGGCAAAATTATCCGCAAAGCGGGAGGAAAAATGCGGGACAAGCTGACCGAGATCATCCGTGATGACTATGCCGCCATGGAGAAAAAGGAGCGCATAAGCACCTGGGAGGAAGTTGAGGGCTACATCCATCTGCAGTCGGTGGAGGGGCATGCCCACAACGGGCACGGACTATTCCACAAGCGCAGATTCGTCAACATTACCATGGGGCAGATTTGCAAGGCGCTGGGTAAGGATCCGGCTGCTACTCGCAAAGCCCGACAGGTCTATATAGATGAACTCAAGGATTGGGTGAAAGCCGCCGAGAACGGCAAGCCGCACACACGCCTGGTCAACGACAAGGGTGAACCATTGTATCGGGTCAGCTTTTTAGACGACTATGAGGTTGACGCTGATCAGGTGCTATACGGGCTTTACTATGGCGGGTTGCGGGATGACTGGTCAGTGCGGGCGCGTGCCGAGAAGCTCTACGGGATAAAGATAGGGGGTGGGGAGTGCTATCCGGTAAATACCGATGTCATGCGCAAAATGGGACTGGATGGCGATACGCTGGCGCACGGCGAATATGCCGATAAGATAGAGCATTGGAAGGAGATTGGGCTAATCGTCCCACCACCGGCAATCATAGACGATGATGGTCCCATCCAATACATCTATATCCGCCACTGGGAGGGACCGGGGCATTCCGATGACATGGCAATCATCTTTACCGGGCTTTTGGTGGGATTTGATGCCGCCCTGGGCGCCTTCCTTGCCGATGCCACCGATACCTTTGAAAAGTTCTCCACCTATTTCGACGATCAGGATACCGAACTCAGCCGTTATATTGGTGATCATTTCCCGAAGTTAAATTTCCAGGATGATCTTCTGCTCAATCTTGCCCGCCTGGCTACGGTGCCGGTGGGGATGGAAGATGACTTACCTGATAGCTCTATGCGTTATCTGTTGTTAACGGATCGCCGCTTCCACATCTGTGCGCTGGAAAACCACCTGAACTTCCTCAAGAACAAGCCTACGGTCAACATTCCTGTAGGCATAGGACGCGCCAGAGCCAATGAACTCTACGAATATGTGCACCAGCTTTCCACCGAGATAGTGACCCCGCGGCTCAAACCTGAGATGGTTCCGGCGGCTGAGGCGGGGCTAATCGGGCAGTTGATAGATCGCAATGTGAAGGTGCTGGCTGAGGATGTAACGCTGGGGCAGATAGCCGAAGCGCTCGCCGATTCGCAGGAGGATTTCGTAATCATCGCCAACAAGCAGGGGACACCAGTAGGAGCCATCCATGCTCGCGCAATAGTCAACCTGCTGCACAAAGAGAAGTGACAGAGTGGATTACTTAGGTTCCAGTGTATAGCTGGTAATAGATGGCGATGCCGAAGGCAGCGGTGATGAGGAGCGAACCCCAGCGCTGCCAGTTTTGCACCCAGCGCTCGCCGGCAAGCAGAAGGAGGAGGGGCGCCCAAATGACATAGTGCAGATGCTCCCATGCGTTGGGCGCGATCACCAATGCCAGGGCGAAGGCGAAGAAGGCGCCCAGCAGGAAGCGGGTCTCGCGGTTGTTTCCCCATAATGCAAGCACTGTCCACATGCCCAGACTGCCCAGCACGAACTCCCCGACTGACTTTAGCGCAGGGTCAATATCCTGCAGCAAGCCCAGCACTCGCACTGCCGGTCCATAATTACCCCCAGGGTTAAGGGGGAAGAGAAGCGCGATAACGCCACCAAAAAGCCCGTAAGCCCACATCCCGCCCCAGCGGCGGATGCCTGACAGCGCTACCGGAGCCAGATAGAGTCCCACCATGCAGAGGCTGAGCGTGAGTTGAGAGGGGTTTATGAAATAGCCTAGATAATCATTATGGAAGGCCGGCGGAGAAAAGCCGTGCCAGAGCAAATACAGGGGTAGAAATGCACCAAGCGCTATTGCTATCAGGACCGTGCCCAGTGTCTTCTGCCCAAGCCCGGTTTTCATCCTCCATACAGCCCATAACAGTGGTAATGCCAGTGCCATTGATATAACCCGGCTCCATGCGATGATGACCAGCAACACGGCTATCCCAAACATGGTGGAGAGGCGGGGGGAACGCAGCCATGCTATGGCAAGCGCCATCAATGCAATCTCTGCCAGCAGGACATAGTTGATGGAGAGGATGCAGACAGACGCCATCACGAAATAGGCGGTGAATGAAAGAATGATTGTAGTGGGGAATGAACCAGCGGGGAACAATTTCCGCCGCGTCCAGTCAAAGAGTGCCAGGGCAAAGAAACTGGCTAGGAGAGAAAGCGACCTGCCCACCGGCAACGACAAACCCCACAGTTTCGACCACAGCGATATCACATAGAACGGTAGTGGACCCGAAGCGCTGGGGTAACTGGAAATATCCGGTAGCGGAAACTGGCTGGCAAACAGTGAAATGGTCTTGAAATGGTAATTTAGCTCATCGGGAACCTCGGGGAAGCATAACCCGGTGGTCATGGCAAAAACAATCGCCGGCACAATACATAGTGCTGCAATACCCAAAGCCCTTATAAAGTTATGATTCCCGTTCATTCCAGTGTTTTTTATTATCTCATATTCTCAAACAGCAATAGATAGTGGAACGAAAAAAGGGGATGTAGTCATCCCCTTTAGCTCGTCAACCAAAGTCTATTGCGGTCTTGCCGTGTAGTGCGCATATACCGTGACATAAGCCACCATCTCGTTTAACTCTATCTGCACCGTGGGATAGCTAATTGCGGGGTTGGTCTTGCCAAACAGATAGGTGGGATAGTTGCCCGGGTTCTCGCTGGACCATTCCAGATAGCCCAGCTTCTGCCCAAAGGCATCAGCGATCATCCCGGCACGGGTATGCGCATCGTGCAAAGCCGCCAGCCGCGCCTTCTCCTCCAGTGCTTTCTTATCGCTGAGTTCGTAGCTAAGTCCATCAATGTCGCTTACGCCGCCACGCACCAACGCGGCGCATACATCGCCCACCTTCAGCGGATCCAGCTTGATCTTGAGGTCGCGCAACACACGATAGCGTCGTATCTTGCCGGTGGCTTCGTTCTGATACTCGGGGTAGATGGAGACATTGGTGGTGGTTACATCCTTGGGTTTGATGCCTAGTTCGGTCAGCCCCTTCTGCGCCGCAGCAACGATTGCATCATTATCGGTGTAGGCGTCCGCCAGTTGCTTGCCCACCGACTGCACGCGGCAGGTCAGGTTTGCTCTATCCAGGCGCATACGTGCCACACCGTAGCCGGCGATGAAGATCATGCCCTCCTCGCCCAGGCTGGGTCGGCGCGATGGGTTGACCACCAGATTCGCCAGAAAGCGCGAGCTGAAGGTCTGCTCCACTACCGATAAGGTGGAACTGGTTTTCGCTGCATGACGGGTGTAGGAATCGCCGGAAATTTTGGATTCTTCAAGACGTCTCTCAGCATATTCGCCCTTGGTGGTAACTGAAGCGGTCATGTCTGTGTCGTAGTACTCCTCATTGGCGGATACAGGCTCGTAGACTTCGGCATACTTCTGCCTTGCCTCGGTGACGGTCGCCAGATCCAGGGCGGCGCCGGCTTCCTCCCGCAGCTTGCCCAATATTACGCTGCGCCGCGTGCGGTATAAGGTGTAGGCGTCGGGACTATCGCTTGCCCATTCCAGCCGGTTGTAACTCACGCCAAGTTTATCGGCATAGAGCTTGCTGCGGGTGGCAATATCCAGTAGTGATGCCTTCCACGCCTCGTATTGCTTCTTCTCGCTTTCCTTGACATAGATGCGCCGCAGTTGCACATCGGCGGCGCCGGAGTTTAAGAGAGCATCCAGGGCTTTCCCTGCCATCTGCAGGTCGTCCAGAATAATGGTCAGGTTGCGCCAAATGCGGAAGCGCTTGAACTTGGTCTGATCCTTATCCTCATATTCTGGCTGCACCTGTATGTTGGTCACCACTATATTTTCGGGTGGGACTTTTAGCGCGATGAGCAAATCCTGCGCTTCGGTGGCGATTTTGTTGTTGGCCAGGAAGGCATCCAGCAAGTCGTTCTCTACGCTGTAGAGTGAAACATCCAGGATCACGCGGTCGGGCAGGGCTTTTACCTCACCGTAGCCGTCTATCATCACCACGCCGGGGATGCTGGTCACGGGCTGGGTATCAGTTGTGGTCGTCGCAGCTGAGACAGGATCGACCGCCGCAGGAGTTGCTGCCAGCATCAAGGTCATTAATAGTATGTTCATCATATTGATCCTGCCTTTATTGCGGTCTTGCGGTATAGTGGGCATAGACGGTGACATAAGCCACCATCTCGTTTAACTCTATCTGCACCGTGGGATAGCTAATTGCGGGATTGGTCTTGCCAAACAGATAGGTGGGATAGTTGCCCGGGTTCTCGCTGGACCATTCCAGATAGCCCAACTGCTGCCCAAAGGCATCAGCAATCATCCCGGCACGGGTGTGCGCATCCTGCAAGGCTGCATGGCGCGCTTTCTCCTCCAATGCTTTCTTATCGCTAAGCTCGTAGCTAAGCCCGTCAATGTCGCTTACTCCGCCGCGAACCAACGCTGCGCAAACATCACCCACCTTCAGCGGATCCAGCCTGATCTTGAGGTCACGCAACACCCGATAGCGTCGTATCTTGCCGGTGGCTTCGTTCTGATACTCGGGGTAGATGGAAACATTGGTGGTGGTTACATCCTCGGGTTTGATGCCCAGCTCGGTCAGCCCCTTCTGCGCCGCAGCAACGATGGCATCATTATCGGTGTAGGCGTCTTGCAATTGCTTGCCCACCGATTGCACGCGGCAGGTCAGGTTTGCCCTATCCAGGTGCATGCGTGCCACACCGTAGCCGGCGATGAAGATCATGCCTTCCTCGCCCAGGCTCGGGCGGCGTGCTGGGTTGACCACCAGATTCGCCAGAAAGCGCGAACTGAAGGTTTGCTCCACGACTGAGAGGGTGGAACCGGTCTGCGCCATGGGCTTTGCCGGTCCTCCTCTGCCTCCCATTTTGCCGCCCACTGCGCGCATCTTCTTCTTGGCGGATTCCCCTTCCATGGGAATTTCTGTGGTCAATTCGTCGGCAGCAAAGGCATATTCCTCCATATCCTTGCCGTCCATCTCGCGGTATGCCTGTGCCTTCTCCTTTTGCTTCTCGGTGAGAGTTGCCATATCCATGGCGGCGCCGGCTTCCTCCCGCAGCTTGCCCAATATTACGCTGCGCCGCGTGCGGTAAAGAGTATAGGCGTCGGGACTGTCGCTTGCCCATTCCAAACGGTTGTAATTCACGCCCAGTTTATCGGCATAGAGCTTGGAGCGGGTGGCAATATCCGCCAGGGATGCCTTCCATGCCTCGTATTGCTTCTTCTCGCTCTCTTTTACATAGATGCGCCGCAGTTGCACATCGGCGGCGCCGGAATTGAGCAGAGCATCCAGAGCCTTCCCCGCCATCTGCAGGTCATCCAGGATGATGGTGAGGTTGCGCCAGATGCGGAAACGCTTGAACTTGGTCTGGTCCTTGTCCTCGTATTCCGGCTGCACCTGTATGTTGGTTACCACTATATTTTCGGGTGGGACTTTTAGTGCGATGAGCAAATCCTGCGATTCGGTGGCGATTTTGTTGTTGGCCAGGAACGCGTCCAGCAAGTCCTTTTCCACGCTGTAAAGCGAAACATCCAAAATCACGCGGTCGGGGAGAGCCTTTACCTCGCCATAGCCGTCTATCATCACCACGCCGGGGATGCTGGTAACAGGCTGCGTATCAACCGTAGCAGCCTTTTCAGTGGTTGCCGGCGCTGCCGCCAGCATGAACATGAGAAAGATATTTATCATTGTCTTCCTCCGTTCTACTGCTGGGGATAGGCAAAGAAATGCGCCAGCACATTCACATAGGCGACCATTTCATTCTGCTCTATCTGCACAGTGGGGGTGAGTATCTCCGGGTTGGTCTTGCCAAACAGGTAGGTGGGATAGTTGCCGGGGTTCTCGCTGGACCATTCCAGGCTGCCCAGTCGTTGCCCGTAGGCATCGGAGACCAGTTCGGCGCGCTTGCGGGCGTCTTCCAGGGCGGCGGCACGAGCTTTATCCTCCAGCGCCTTGCGGTCGGCGAGTTCATAGCTTAGCCCACCAATATCGTTCACACCACTGCGCACCAATGCTGCGCAGGCTTCACCAACAGTCAGCGGATCCAGTTTGATCTTGAGATCCCTTACGACGCGGTAGCGACGAATCTTGCCGGTGGCTTCGTTCTGATACTCGGGGTAGACCGAGAGGTTGGTGGTGGTCACATCGGCGGTCTTGATGCCGATCAGATCCAGTTCGCGCTGTGCTTTGGTCACGATATTATCGTTGGCAGTATAAGCGGTCGCCAGTTCCTTCTCGGTGGAATAAACCCGGCAGGTCAGGTTGGCTCTATCCAAACGCATGCGTGCCACGCCCTTCCCCTCTATGAAGATCATGCCCTCTTCGCCCAAACCGGGGCGCAGGGCGGGGGAAGTAATCATATTCACATAGAACTGCCCGTAGTATTTCTGCTCGCTTACCGAGAGGCTGGCAAGGCTTTCAGCACCGGCTAAATCGCCATTCTTATACATGGTTCGTTTGTCGTAGGTTCCTATGCTGCCGTAACCGGCACCAGAGCCATAACCTCCGCCACCGCCTGACGCTTCACCAGACCAGCCCATAGGGGTGCTGGCAGGTGGTGCCGGCGCCGCCGGATAGTAGCCCTGCTGCTCGGCGGTCATCAATTGCGAAAGGTCACGGGCAGCGCCGGCTTCCTCCCGCAACTTGCCCAGGATTACACTGCGGCGGGTGCGGTAGATGGAGTATGCCTGCGGGCTGTCGCTTGCCCATTCCAGGCGGGCGAGAGGGGCGTCCAGTTCGGTGGAATAGTCGGTGAGGTGCTTACTGGATTCGGCAAGCGCTGCCTTCCAAGCCTCAAATTGCTTCTTCTCCTGGTCCCGCACGATGATGCGATCCAGGCTTACATCCACCGCGCCGGCGTTCAGAAGCGCATCCAGACACTTTCCCGCCAGTTGCAAGTCGTCAATGATGACCGATAGACTACGCCAGATGCGATAGCGCTTGATCTTGGTCTGCTCCTTGTTCTCGTATTCCGGCTGCACCGTGACATTGGTGACCATGATGTTGGTCTTGGGGACGCCCAGCTTGGTCAGCAGTTCGCCGGCGCTCTTGGCGACCTTGTCGTTATCGGTGAATGCCGTCGCCAGGTCCTTATCCACATTGTAGAGCGATACACTCATCACTACGCGGTCAGGTAGGACAGTAATCTCGCCGGTGCCGTGCGTCATGATGACGCCTGGCAGGCGGGTGGGAATCACCTTCTCCTCGGTTTTGGCGTCAGTTGCGGCAGTGGTCGTTGCCGCCAGCATTACACTTAATATGAGTTCAAGCATTTTGCTCCTTCCTATGTAAAAAAGATAGATTGATTGCGCACAGTGTCTAGACACCGAACCCAGGCAAATAGTTTATCAAGCACTCTATGAGTAAAGGATAGATGGCGATATATTCCCGTTGTGGCTATGATCAGGCGCTGCGGCGGGTTTTGATGCGGGGCTTGCCGCCCAGCACCGTGGCTTCGGTGATGGTGTAAGTAACATCGCCCTTGGTCTCGGGAAGCTCAAACATCAGGTCCAGCATTAGCTCTTCTATCACGGCACGGAGCCCGCGGGCGCCGGTGCCTTTTGCCTGCGCCTTGCTTGCGATGGATGCCAGGGCGCCTTCGGTGAACTCCAACTCCTTTCCCTCCTGGGCGAAGATGCGCTTATACTGCTTGACGATGGCGTTGCGCGGCTCAGTGAGGACACGAATGAGATCCTCGGTGCTCAGGTCGCGCAGGGTAGCGATGACGGGCAGCCTGCCCACGAACTCGGGCAACATGCCAAATTTGAGCAGGTCCTCCGGTTCCACCTGCGCGATCAGCTCGTCGTAGCCCTTCTTGCCCATGCGACTCTGCTTGGCTCCGAATCCAATGCTGCCAGTGCCCACACGGTGGCTGATAATCTCCTCCAAACCGTGGAAGCTGCCCCCGCAGATGAACAAGATGTTCTGGGTGTTGATAGGGATGAACTCCTGCAGAGGGTGCTTGCGACCGCCCTGGGGCGGAACATTAGCCAGTGTGCCCTCCAGAATCTTGAGCAGCGCCTGCTGCACGCCTTCACCCGAGACATCGCGGGTGATGCTGGCGTTCTCGCTCTTGCGCCCGATCTTGTCCACTTCATCCAGATAGATAATCCCCATCTGGCAGCGCTCCACATCCCAGTTGGCAGCCTGCAACAGACGGAGAAGGATGTTCTCCACATCCTCGCCCACATAGCCAGCTTCGGTGAGGCTGGTAGCGTCGGAGATGGCGAAAGGGACATGCAGCATGCGGGCAAGCGTGTGCGCCATCAGGGTCTTGCCGCAGCCAGTGGGACCGATCAGCAGGATGTTGGATTTCTCCACTTCCACATCCTCATGCCCGGCGGGGGCAGGGGAGAGCACACGCATGTAGTGATTATATACGGCTACTGAGATGACCTTTTTGGCTTTATCCTGCCCAATAATATAGTAGTCCAGAAACTTCTTTATCTCCCGCGGGTGGGGGATTTTAATCTCATCAGGTTTCTTTTGTGCCTGTTGCTGTTCAAATGCCTGATTAATTAGCTGAATGCAATCGGAACAGATGGAAACGCCGGGTCCGTTTATTAACTTGCGATTGCCTAAAGCCGGTCGGTTGCAAAAGGAGCAGATTGGGGATTCATTTTTGCTATCCTCGGACATTTATACTCCCGCATAAAAATTTGCTAATTCTAACATAAGCGTATGGATAGGGCAGCAGTTAGCTGCTGTGAGCAGCAAACCTATTCAGATATTATCCTGCCGCTACATTATTGTTTGATTGGTAGCCACGCCGCCCTCGGCGTGGAATGCATTGGATGCTACAAGAACCGAGCCGGTGGCGGCTCGGCTACTCTTTATATATAGTAATGGTTTAACTATATAAATTTAATCACTTGATAATAATGCTGTTACGATGAATGGGATTGCAACACCTATCACGGTAAAGAACGCACTAATGACCAATGAATCACGATTGCGCAACATGAAGGATGAATTGTCAGCATGGGGCTTGAGCACAATCAATGAATAGTGCCTAAAATAGCTGCGGAATCCCCACCAAGCCCAGAATACCGACATAGCGAAAAGCAAGATGCTACCGAATATGACCAGACGGATGCCGCGGTTGATGCCTATCAGCGCCAGGGTGAAGGAGAATCCAGCGAAGATTGCCGGCATGGTGTGGCGGAAGAGCCACGCCAGTCTGCGCCGCCGTGATGCCAGAAACGACCTGATATTATCGTGAACGCGCCGTGGCACCTTCTCACTGCAAGAAAGGCAGGCGCAGAAGGGGCTGAATTCCAGCTTTATGGCGGGGTTCTCTGATGAGATAACCAGATGGCTTACGGTATCCAATCCCAGTTTGGCAAGCTCACCGGCATCCTTCAATAGATAGTCATCAGCGGTTATCTGCACATTCTTGGAGGTTTCATCCACAATTTCTGCTACGCGGGTAATATCGTCCAAAAAGAGCTTCACAGGTTTTAATCTTTCACGGGTGATTTTTTCTTGCTCTATCATTTTTATCCCTCCCAATCCCTGTCATCCTCATTTTCCTGCTTATATTATAATAGAAAGTCAATCCATGACTGTGATTTTTAGAAAAGGAACTCATTGCTGAAGATTATGCTTTCATATAAATCATATAATTATACGAGTTTTTACGGTTGTAGCTCAGGAGGTTGGAGATGGAAAAATCAACATCAGCATTCATTATAGCGTTTTTGATGATCACCATGTTGGGAGCGGTGGGGTGTGCCGCTTCCGAAAAACCGGCTGATCTGACCAAAGGAGGGGAGGGGGTTACCATGCAGATAACCAGCACGGCATTTGCCCAGGGCGATATTATGCCGGCAGAATATACAGTTGATGGGGCAGATGTCTCCCCCCCGCTAGCCTGGGGCAAGGTTCCAGCCGGCACCAAGAGTATTGCCCTCATCTGCGACGACCCTGATGCGCCGATGGGAACCTGGGTGCACTGGGTGGCTTGGAACCTCCCGCCCACATCCACCGGATTGCCCAAAGCGGTTCCGCAAGGCGATACCATTGCGGGCGGAGGAATGCAGGGCAAGAACGGTTCTGGCAAGCTGGGTTACAGCGGTCCAGCGCCACCCTCAGGGACGCACCGCTATTTCTTCAAGGTTTATGCGCTGGATACCGAGCTGGACCTGTCGGCAGGCTCCAGCAATGCCAATTTGCTGAAGGCGATGGAGGGGCATGTGATCGGTTCGGGAGAACTGATGGGGAGATACAGCCGCAATAAGTAGTCGTATCTGAACCAGGGAACAGATCAGGTAGATTCTTAACCTCGCCCTGCATAATGCTGTCATTGCGAGGAGGCAGCTTTTTGCCGACGAAGCAATCTCCAATGTCTATCAGGTTAAAGTTTGGAGATTGCCACGCCTCCTGCGGAGGCTCGCAATGACGGGTTTTATGTGTTATCATATATTCCTGTGCCTTTTGTGGTTTATTCACTTTTCAGCGTTGCTTTCCACTCAGAGTGGGACAATATAGTCATGGATCTCCTGAGTCGTATTTGAACCAACGCTTGACTGCTGACGGGGGATTTAGTAAAATAGCGCCTTTATGGCGGTATCGTCTAGCGGTCAGGACGAGTGGTTCTCAGCCATTAAACCGGGGTTCGATTCCCCGTACCGCTAAAAGGGGGCTAGCTTAGCCTCCTTTTTGCTTTATAGCTCCAGTTCAAAGTAAAGCGCGCCGGGGATGGGATTAAAACGGTAGGGTTCTATCTCCCGGAAGCCGAAGTGCCGGTAAAGCCCGATGGCTTCCTCCATCCTTGGCACGGTATCCAGCCGCATCTTCTGATATCCAATCTCCCGCGCTTCTGCAATTAGCCGCCCCACCAGCATCCTGCCGACGCCCTTGCCCCTGAATTCTGAACGCACATAGAGCCGCTTCATCTCGCAGATGTCCGGGGCAAGAGGATGGAGCGCTATACAACCAGCGGGTTTCCCATCCACCCGGGCGAGAAGCAGGCGACCAAGCGGTGGGGCATAGTCGCCCGGTAGGTTAGCCAATTCCCCGGCAAAGTCCTGGAACCCGAGGTCAAAGCCCAGGCTCTGCGCATATTCGGTGAAGAGGGCTCGGATGATATCCAGTCCGTCGCTTCTTGTTATTTCAACGATCGTAATCATCATCAGCCTGAATTATCCAGACCATGAGTGTAAATCATTTTCTTTATTTATACCGCGATCCATCATATTATTCTGCATTGAATTCCTTTCTAAACGCAAGGGAGGTGCTGTATGTCCTGCCGGTCAACTCACACTTGAGCCACCCTGCAGCGGTTCTGGGGATGACCCAGCCGCTTCGGCTCGGATTGGGCTTATGTCAACAAATCATATATCCTGACCGGAGGAACGGGCAGCATCTGACCTGCATCTGAACATCATCGCATAACCAGAATCTGCGTCCATCCTCCCAAGGTCGGGCTGACCACTACCCTTGTCCCAAAATGGAGGAACCATGGACGAGAATCATGAAATGTGGCAAAAACTTGGTTTGGATTTAGCCAAGCACGATGAACTGATGGGCATTCTGGGAGAATTCTATCCTGCGCTCTATCTTTCACAGAAAAACCGCCCCAAAGCTATGGATTACTTTGATTTCGTGATTAGCGAAATTCATGGGCTTCGCGTCAAGGAGCTTTTGGAGCACAAAGCAAATGGTGGCAAGGTATTCGGCACCTTCTGCCTCTATGTGCCGGATGAAATAATCAACGCCCTGGGTGGCATCGCGGTCGGTTTGTGCGCGGGCACTGACTTCTCCATCCCCGCCGCCGAAGTAGATTTGCCCCGCAACCTTTGCGCGCTTATCAAATCGTTTTATGGCTTTAAAGTCGCCAAAGTCTGTCCCTACTTTGAATCCACCGATATCGTGATCGGCGAAACCACTTGTGATGGCAAGACCAAGGCTTATGAGATGTTGGCGGAGAGGCATCCCGTTTATGTTATAGAGCTGCCGCATCGCAAGAACGAGGATACCTACAAGCTGTGGAAGGCGGAGATCGCCAAGTTCACTAAAATGGCGGAGGATTTGACAGGCAACAAACTTACTGAGGAGAATCTGCGAGCTGCCATCAAGCTGCAGAATGACAAACGCCGGGCATTGCAACGCCTCGCCAGGTTGCGCTGGGCAAAGCCCGTTCCCATCAGTGGCAAAGATGCGCTGCTCATCAACCAAATCGCATTCTACGATGATCCCACCCGCTTCACTGCTTCGGTCAACAAGCTTTGCGACGAGCTGGAGCAACGGGTCAAGGACGGCGTCGGGGTCTTCCCCAGGGATGCCATCAGTCTGATGACCAGCGGCACGCCCTATGCCATTCCCAACTGGAAGCTGCACCATGTCGTGGAATCCAGTGGTTATCCCATCGTCGCCGAGGAAAGTTGTGTTGGCTCGCGCTATTTCTCGGAAACAGTTGATGAATCCGCCACCACTTTGGAAGGCATGATTGAAGCCATCGCCAGGCGCTACATGAATATACATTGTGCCTGCTTCACGCCCAACACCGAGCGCATGGATGACATCGTTGATCTCTATAAAAAGAGCGGGGCGAAGGGAGTTATCAACTACACACTTACGTTCTGCACCCCTTATCTAGTGGAGAGCAACATCGTGAAGAAGAGAATGGACAAGGAGAAGATCCCCGTATTATTGCTGGAAAGCGACTACAGTATGGGGGATATGGAGC
>Ga0315280_10005840_pt1 | contig 17323 bp, 19 predicted proteins | sample YL17G06_40_MG_FD_203697 | JGI IMG/M metagenome (GOLD analysis project Ga0315280, IMG submission 203697) | Sediment microbial communities from Yellowstone Lake, YNP, Wyoming, USA - YL17G06_40 | ecosystem: Environmental > Aquatic > Freshwater > Lake > Sediment | place: USA: Wyoming | collected...
GGTATTTAAGCACTTGAGTAATTCGAAGTGAAATTCAATGCCGAAAAGCAAGGCCATCATAAAGATCGAAAACGTCGTCGCTTCTGCCACACTAAACCAGAAGGTTGACTTGAACGCCGTTGTAAAAAGCTATCCAGGAGTCGAATACCGTCCAGAACAGTTCCCTGGCCTTGTTTTCAGGCTCAAGAGACCAAAGACAGCCACATTGATTTTCAACTCTGGCAAAATGGTCTGCACAGGCGCGAAATCAGAAAAAGAAGCCCGAAGAGCCGTCATGAAAGTCATCAAAGAACTGAGGAAAGGCGGAATCATAATCATGAGCAAACCTGAATTGAAGATACAAAACATCGTTGCTTCAGTAAGCCTTGGAGGCATGATAGACCTCGAAAAGGCCGCCTACTCGCTTGGAAAGACAATGTATGAACCAGAACAGTTTCCAGGTCTAATCTACAGGATGGAAGAGCCTAAAGTCGTAATACTGTTGTTCGCAAGCGGCAAGCTTGTTTGCACTGGCGCAAAGAAAGAACAGGATGTCTTCGATGCAGTTTACAAGCTCCACAAGATTTTGGAAGAACAGGCCCTAATATTCTATGAATAGGCTACTGTCCACTCTTTGACTCTGCCTTTTCTTGTTTTTTCTTGACCTGCTTCAGAATAGTCTTAAGCTGATCTTCATCGATTGCTCCTAATTCATGCAAAGTGCTTGCAATTTCTGTAATGCTAAGCAGTGCATGAAGCTTGATGGCATTTTTTTCAAGCCTCTCTTTCCCACCTTCCTGACGGTTTATAAGCACAACGCAATCGGTTACCACACCGCCTTCAGCCACAATCGCTTTCGCCGCCTTCTGCAATGAAAGCCCTGTCGTAACAAGGTCATCAAGTAGCAACACGCGATTTCCAGGAGCAATCACTCCTTCTATTCTTCTTTCTCTACCATGATGGCGAGCGCCTCTCCGCGCGTACAAGAATGGCTTCCTTAAGTTGAAAGCAACAACAGACGCAAAGGGTATTCCTGCAACGGGGATTCCTGCTATCCTGTCAACGTTGTCTGTTCCAATTTCAGTTTTTATGAATCTAACGTAGGAATCGCAGACTTTCTGAAAAGAATCTGGGAAGCTTGGGACGATTCTAAGGTCTATGTAGTAGGGGCTCATTTTTCCGCTTGTAAGCTTGAAGGCTCCAAACTTCAAGGCTCCTATGCGGTCGAGGACCTTGCAGATCTCAACTTTCATGTCTTCACTTTTCTTTTCCACAGGCAACGTTTCACGCCTTCTTAGAGACTTGGTAAATTTTGCCTGTTTCAGGTATCAAGCATGTGATCTTCGGCAACTCCTTCTTGAGCAGTTCAGCAAACCTCTTTTGGTCCGATGCTACGCCCGTGTGATAAGGCACGGCCACTTTAGGCTTCGTCAATCTCGCAATGTCCACGCCGGCTTCAGGCGAAGCGCCTGGCGCGATCCCGACAGTGCAGAAAACCAAGTCCAACTTCTCTCTTTCACCAACAGCTATCATCTCAGGATATGGCAGACTGTCTGCAGTGTGGAAGACTTTCACCCCGTCCTCGCTTGTCACTACGAAGCATACCGGCGTCGCAGCTGGCGGATGGTTGCTTTTCTCAACCTTTACAGTGACTTCGCCGATCTTCACTTCAGAACCAGGCTGGACTTCATGCAACTTGTCAGGGGGAATGACGTTCTTCAGTCTTCTCGCGGATGTTGGATCAGCCACAACCATGCACTGCGTCAGCTTATGAAGCTCCGCCACAAGAGGCTGATCTAAATGGTCATAATGCTCGTGAGTCACTAGAACCGCATCAACAGTTTTGAAGTCTCGGGGTTTGACATCAACCGGATCTACAAGGAGTGTTTTCGATGGAGTCTTAATGGTCACTCCAGCATATCGGTTGAACCATACGAAGTAAATTTCGTTTTTTGACGGAGTCTTATTTATTGACATGCTCGATTCCTCGATGTTTGATAACTAGTGCGTTTGCATCTTAAGAACTTATTCCAGCACGAAAATCGTCGATGGCAAACTAATTATGCAGTTCATTTCTATATTGTAGCACTCTGCAATTGTCGGTGTGGACGAGTTGAAAGAAGGCGAAGAGACTGTTGGGTTAGAAAAGATACTCGACAAAGCGGTTAAGCGTGGAGCTTCGTATGCTGATGTGCGTTTTCAGTCTTATGACAGCGAGTTGGTGTCAGTTGAGAACAAGGTTTTGGAAGGTTATTCTTCAAGGAAGCTCAGTGGTTTTGGAATAAGAGTGTTTTTGAACGGAGCAGTGGGTTTTGCTTCTTCGAGCGACCTAAGCCCAACGAATGTTGAAAAGACATTGGACAACGCTGTCAAAGCTGCCAAGGCAGTTAAGAATGGAGAATCATCATTGGTCGATGTCAAGATCAGCAAGGCCAACGTCAAATCCAACGTAAAGATCGATCCTTTCGATGTTTCTTCTGAAGAAAAGGTCTCCATCGCATTGGATACTAACAAAGCCGCCTGGATCAATGACAAAATCAAAAGTGCATCAACCAGGCTTGGGATTACAAGGGATTACAGATGGTTCGGTTCTTCTGAGGGCAGCAGAACGACCGTGCAGACGACAATGGTTGGACTGATGCATACTAGCGTTGCACAGACTGGTGGCGTTATGGAGTGGGTTCCACATTCAGAATCGATGTGCGCAGGGTTCGAGTTCATCAAGTCCAAAGACTGGAACTCCTTTTCCCACAGCGTGTCTGAGCTTGCATTAGAGGCTGTCAGTTCAAAGAGTCCACCGCCAGGAACCTATCCGGTAGTCGTCGACCCTGAGATCGTGGGGGTTCTTCTTCACGAAGCCTTTGGACATGCTTCCGAAGGCGACCTGGTGTCTTCAGGAGAGTCTGTACTCAACAACAGAACAGGATCTCGGTTAGCAAGTGAAGATGTGACTATAGTTGATGAAGGAGTGGTTGAAAGAGGATACTACTGTCCATTTGACGATGAAGGTGTGAGAAAAGAGAAGACAGTGATAGTTGAAAAGGGTGTTCTAAAAGGCTTCATCTACGACAGGGAATCAGCTTCAAAACTCGGCGGTAAAGCAACTGGTAACGGTCGTGCTCAAGATTTTGAGAATCTACCAATAGTCAGGCAGACAAACTATGTAATGCAGCCGAGCACCTGTCAATTCGAGGAGCTAATAGAAGACATAGACTCAGGCGTATATGTCCGCGGCAGAGGCTCAACTGGCGGGGAAGTCGAGGTGGGCATGGGTACCTTCACGTTTGGAGTTGGCCCTTCCAAGATCATAAGGAAAGGGGAGCTGGCCGAAACTGTCAGAGGAGTGGTTATCAGCGGTTCAATTCTTGACACGTTGAAGACAGTTGATGCCGTTGGGAAAGACCTCGTTGTCAAAACAGGCGTTTTTGGCGGTTGTGGAAAAAGCGGGCAGAGAGCTTCTGTAGGGTTTGGAGGCCCACATATCAGGGTTCGCAAGATGACGGTCGGAGGGAGATGACAAAATGGAACCTGCCGAACTAGCTGTTAGCAAAGCTTCGAAGTTGAAGGCAACTGAAGCGGAAGCCTATGTCCAGAGAACCAAGACAATCATGGTTGAATTCGCCGAGCAAATTGAAAGTTTCAAAACGATTGAGTCCATCGGCTTGGGATTAAGAGTAGGTCTGGGCAAACGGACAGCAATGTATTCAACCTCGATTCTGAACGGCAAAGAGGTTGGCGAAGCTGCGACAAAGGCAGTCAAGATGGCCAAAGTGGCACCTGAAGACCCTGACTGGAAACACTTCAACAGGAAATACGGGAAAACTCCTGTCGAAGGATATTATGACAGTAAACTGGAGAACATGGAATACAAGGAAATAGTGGACAGGCTCCTCTCATCGACTGCACTCATCCCAGAATATGATAAGCGAGTCAAACCGACTCGTGGAATTCTGATGCTTGGCAGTTCAAGAACCACGATTGTGAATAGCTACAATGAGAGTGCTGAAAGAAAAGAGACAGGCATAACTGTATGGATCAGGGCCAAAGCCGTTGATTCAGGGATGGAAAGCACTGGAAACGAGCATCAAGAGGCTAGGTTCTGGAAAGAGATAGATTTTGAAAACTTGGCTGTTAGCGCGGCAGACAAAGCTGTTAAGTTCTTGAAGGCCAAACCGATGCTAGGCGGCAAAGCAACTGTCATATTTAGAAACCAGATTTTTGCGAACCTGCTCGGAATATTCCTAGGTCCATCAGTGAGCGCAGACTGGGTTCAAAAGGGCAGATCCCCCCTCGCCGGCAAACTCGGGACTAAGATAGCTTCTGAAAACATTACTGTCATTGACGATGGAACCATGCGAGGCGGATGGGGAACATGCCCCTTTGACGATGAAGGATGTCCAACCCAGAGAACCCCAATTATCGAAAAAGGAGTCCTCAGAAACTACCTCTATGACATCTACACGTCCTTGAAAGCCGACGCTAAGTCAACTGGAAACGCTGGGCGTGCTGGATATTGGCTTAAACCGCAACCCTCACCGAGCAACTTAGTGTTGAAAACAGGTGACGCAGAACCCGAGGAAATGATTCGCGAAACGAAATGCGGTATCTACGTTGATACGACTATCGGAGAATGGCTTTCAAACCCTGTAAGCGGAAACCTGAACGCCACAATAACACATGGTTACCGTGTGGAAAACGGTGAACTGACAAAAACGCTCAAAGGAATCGTGGTCTCTGGGAACTTCTATGAACTACTCCAAAAAGGGATAGAAAGCCTAGGAAAAGATTTGAAGAACAGTGCTGAAAACTATTCTCCAACAGTCAAGCTTGTTGGAGTCACTATGGCTGGTGAATGAGCAAAAAACCTCTTTCTTTTACTCAGTTTCTATCTTATACAGAACCTTCAGACCTTTCAGCGTCTCATGAACCTTATCTGTAAGTTGCAGAATGTCTCCAAGCTCCACATTTTTCTTCCACTCATACACGTGGTCATGGTAGCCTCTTAAGGGTTTGAATCCTAGAGAGCGAAGTCTGTCAACAACTTCAACTGGTCCTGCGCCTTCGCTGCTGAACCAAATGGTCAAGTATGTTTTCACCGTCATGACACCTCTGAACTTGCCTCATAGAACATGTGACACCGCATTAATCCTTTTCTGTTTTCACACTGCAACTGGAATTCACAGACATAAGTCCCGTCGATGTACTGTCTCGCTTTCTAGACAAGGCTTAATAATTCTGGCTAGGTGTTTCAGTATTCAAGTGATGCTGCATGGTTGATGCTTGGCTGCCCTACGGAAAATCAGAGGTTTGTGTGAGGGTTCCGACGCGGAATTTCCTAGGCTCCATAGACCCGCGAGAAAAATCTGGTGCAAAAGATGCTCGCGCTGAAATTGAACGAGCTTTGAAAGAGCCGCTCGGCTCGAAGAGACTCGGTGAAATCGTCAAGCCTGAAAACAAAGTAGCGATAGTTGTGGATGACGTGACCAGACCGGCTCCCAGCCAACTAATGGTTGCTCCAATTCTTGATGAGCTGAGTGCGGCAGGAGCAAAAGACGAAAACGTGACTGTCATTTTTGCTTGCGGAACGCACCGCCCTGTCACTCAAGACGAGGCTATCAGACTTCTGGGGGAAGCAATTGTCAACCGTGTAAAGACGGTGAGTCACGACCCTAGAGCCCAAGACCTTGTTGACGTAGGAACAACTCGCAAATCCGGAACTAAAGTCTTCTTGAACCATGTTTTCATGGACGCAGAGGTAAGGATTCTTACAGGAGACGTTTGTTTCCACTACTTCGCCGGATACGGTGGAGGAAGAAAAAGCATCTTGCCCGGAATCTCGGGCGAAACAACAGTGAAACACAACCACGCCTTGCTCTTGGATGCACATTCAAAAACAGGTGTTCTCAACGAGAACCCAGTTCACGAGGACATGGTTGAAGCTGCGAAAATGGTCAGGGTAGATTTTGCACTTAACGTTGTCATTAACACCAGGCATGAGGTTGTCAAGGCCTTTGCAGGTGACATGGATCAAGTGTTCTATGAAGGAGTCAGACTTGTCGATGAAATGTATCGCGTTCAAGTAGACCGTCGGGCAGACATTGTTGTTGTGAGCCCAGGCGGAAATCCTGCGGATTTGAATCTTTTTCAAGCTTACAAGGCTGTTGACAACGCTTTGGAAGTTGTCAAGCGAGGCGGGGTCATCGTGCTTGTCGCCGAGTTGCCGGACGGTCATGGCAACCAAGATTTCTACGATTGGACGGTCAAATATGGCGATTTGAGGGTTGTAGAAAGAGAAATCAAACGCAACTTTGTTGTGGGCGGGTCTAAGGCTTACTATTATTTGAAGGCATTACAGAAAGCTCAGATAATTCTGGTTTCATCCATGCCTGACTACTATGCTGCTTCGGTTTTCAGGCTAAAGACTGCAAGGGCCGTGAATGATGCCTTGAATCAGGCCTTCAACATTGCAGGAAAGAATGCAAGAGTCTGGACTATGCCTTATGGCAATTACACCTTGCCAGAAGTGAGAACGCTTGCAGAGGAGGGGCAGCCAAATGAAAGTGTTGAAACCGCCCAAACTCGATAACGGCGACACAATCGGCGTGATTGCGCCATCTCACCCAGTTCAACTTTTTCAGAAGATGTACGATCAAGGAATACGGAATCTGAAAGCCTTCGGCTTCAAAGTGAAAGAAGGCAGAACTGTCAAGCTTTCACACTTGGGTTACATGGCAGGAACAGGCGTTCAGAGAGCCGAAGACATCAACAGAATGTTTGCCGACAAAGAAGCAAAAGCTATCATCTGCGCTATGGGCGGACAGGTTGCAATTCAGACTCTCCGTCATCTGGATTATGCTTTGATAAAGGCTAACCCCAAAATATTTTCCGGCATGAGCGACATCACAACTTTTCACACTGCCTTTCTGGCTAAGACAGGTCTCAGCGGTCTGCATCAAACGGATGTTGTTTTTGGTTTCGGAGCAGACATGAAAAGCAGGGAAGCCAAGTATGAAATGGACCTTTTCTTCAAAGTCACAAAAAACGCGTCGCCCTTAGGACTGTTACCAAAATTCACGCAGTGGGAGATCTGGCGAGAAGGCAAAGCTGAAGCAAAACTCTTCGGCGGAAACATACCCTCGCTGCAAACGTTGCTTGCAACTCCATACTTCCCGAAAATCGATGAACCAATAATATTCTTCTGGGAATGCACGGCAAAACCGCTTGACAAGATAGACCAAGACCTGACTCAATTCAGGGAAATCGGCCTGTTTGGCAAGACCCATGGCATGCTGATCGGCAAAATTAGAGGCGAAGAACCCGACACGCCGAGCACAGTGAAGGACACGACGAACGAAGTCAAGAAAGTCATCCTAGAAGTAGCCGAAGAATATGATTTTCCAATAATCGCAAACATGGATTTCGGTCACTACACGCCTAACGTGCCTTTACCCATGGGGCTGAAAGCAAGCATGGATACGGATGGCACGAGAGTCTGGATAAAAGAATCGTATGTGAAATAGCGTTCACGTGAGAAAAGTGTTTAAGCCACTTCGAAGTCTAGGCTTTGACACTGAACGGGGAAAAAAGAATTGCAAGGTGTCTATGCACTTCGGAAGTTCACTATGAACGACTTGGCAAGCGTGACTCAGATTAATCAAACCTGTCTTCCAGAAAACTACACAGACATCTTTTTTGTAGATTTGTTCCGCCGTCACCCTGAAACTTTTGTAGTCGCGGAAGAAGATGGAAAGATCGCTGGCTATATCATGTGCCGGGTCGAAGTGGGCCTTTCAAGCATAGGCTTGAGCGGTCTTGTGAAGAAGGGACACGTTGTTTCAGTAGCCGTTCTACCGGAACATAGACGCAAAGGCATAGGAGAAGCTCTCGTAACTCAGGCTGTGGCGGGCATGCGAATGTACAACGCGAAACAGTGTTTCCTGGAAGTCAGAGCTTCTAATCAAGAAGCAATCTCCCTCTACAAGAAGCTGGGATTTGAAGTTACCCGTACGATACACGGCTACTACGCAGACGGAGAAGACGCCTTCGTGATGACCATAAAATTGTAGAAGAAGCGTTTGCGCCAAGCCTAAAGGCTCGGGAGTTCAGCTTTTTCATTCATAAAATTTATTCCCTGCATCACAGATTTTGCCAGTCCAAGCATTTCTAGCAGCATAGCAACAACTAGAAAGAGTCGGAGGTCTATGATCAAATTCACACTTCCGAAGGTGTACTCAAGGATCCCACTGTTCAGAGAGAAGATCAGATAAGCAATAACAAACAAGGACTTTGCGCCGCTAAAGAAATGTTGAAGAATGGTGCCTGAAGTCAAATCACACACAACCATCAGTACGACGTAAATTATCAGAAAAGTCGCAATCATATCCTGTAAACCAGGAATCATCACCGACGCTGGTGCCAAAAACTGTGACAGGAAAAGGTAGATTATGCCTACAATTACGACTTTCGCCGTTGTCTTCAGAATTCTGAATGCCGTCTTCCAAATTCTCTGTTTTCTATTGCTACGTCCATCAAGCTCCATAGTTGATCACCATTGGGCCGTATTTGAAAAATTGCGTGGCGAAAATGACTTCTACGTACGCCTTGGATATTGTTCGAGTGGGTATGTACAGTTCCAAGTTTCCATAGTACGGTGAATGTTGAGACGCTTCTATGGGGGTCTGACCCTTCCCGATGAGCAGGTTCGTATTGCTGTAAATGCGGGCTAACACTGACCCTGTAAGATCAAAGAATGCGTGGTTTTCGAAACTGAATGGGACGTTGACTCGCAAGTGTGTCGAATTGTATGCTGCCAGCTCAGGCGTGCCCAGCGTCAAATTGTGCAGAGGTGCTCCCCACGGTATAGAAAAATAAGAAAAAGCTTGGATTGGAACCGCGCCTGCAGCGCTCGTGCTCACTGTTTCGTTGACTCTCAGCTCAGTGTCGCTAAACAACAAGCCTTCACTTGTACGCAATAGATCGGAGACGTTTAGTATCATGTTGTGAGTGGTGTTTATCATCTGCCCGTCTGCTATCACTGGGATGAACGTAAATCCTCGTGCAACCTCGGAACCATTGGTGAAGACGCTTGTGGACACGTTAAAATGCTCCAGATTGTAGAAACCCGTATTGGTAACAGCCAAAGGAAATGAAAACAGCAATTCATTCTCCCCGACTGTACTGATCTGCGGCTGCCCAAGGTTGAATTGAATGTCTTTCATAGAGTAGACTGCTGATGCGAAGAAGATTATGAGAAAGATCCAGAAGATAGACGCGGCAATACTCATGATTTTGGTTGTTACCGTCATTATTGTGCCTCTCTGCACACGAAGTAGTCCAAGTAAGAAGTTGCTATGCGCTTTGCTTTTCCTCTTTTTGAGGTTGTTGCGGCTTTGACTCCGTCTGTTGCACTGGTTCGGGGGTCAGGACGACAATTGCTGGTTCATAGGGCTTGGTTTCTTTCGGTTTTGTTTCTGGTGGTTTAGCTTCTGGCTTTTTGGTCTGGCTCTCGGGTTTCTCTACTTTTTCTGGTTTCTCTTCCTTCTGAGCTTGTTGTTTTTCTTTCACTGTCGTTGTTTGTATTTCCTCAGGAACTACGGTGGTTTGACGTGCTTGCGTAAGTATTGTGACTCCTCGTATCGTTAGAATTGACCCGATCCAGCCCATTATTCCCAGATACATTATGTGTATTGACGTGACGATGAGTGGAGCAAGTGAATCGCCGAATGTTCGTACAAGGTCGCCGGAAGTGATTATTGAAAGGCCTGATGTTAAGAAACCGTAAGCGCTTGCGAAAGTGAATATTAACAGTCCTACACCTACCATTAGCACGACTGTGCCGGAGAGAGTGATTTTGTCTCTTAGAGTTCTGAACATGCGTTGTTTCCCTTTGTTTTAGTCGAACCAGTTGAATATTAAATCTTCTGATACACGAAACACAATTTTGAATACTTATCCACGAAATTTGTTCAAAAAGAAAAAAGTAAGAAAATGATTGTTCAAACTATGGCGTTATGCCCAGTTTCTGATAGATCTTCAGCTTGCTCTCTTCCACACTTTTCTGAATGTCGGTGAATAGGTTGTTTCCATGCGAGTCAATGGCAACCGCTAAGGGCCCAAATTCTTCAACTTCGAAAACCCACATGGCTTCAGGCATACCCAAGTCATACCATTCCACGCTTTTGACGTTCTTTATCGCTCTAGCAGCCAAGACTGCAGCTCCGCCCGTGAATGCACCATAGACAGCGCCGTACTTTGCCATAGCATCTGTCGTCTTCTTACCCATGCCGCCCTTGCCGATGACTACGCGCACTTTGAAGTTCTTGATGAATTCATCTTCGAAGATATCCATGCGTGTGCTTGTTGTAGGTCCTGCTGCCACTGCGATCCACTTGTCTCCTTCCTTGGCTACCACTGGTCCGCAATGAAAAACTGCAAGTCCTTCGAGGTTCAGTGGCAAGGGTTTGCCTTCCTTGAAGTATTCGAGGGCTCTTCTGTGGGCTTGATCTCTCGCTGTCACTATAGTTCCAGTAACGTAGAGGACATCGTTGACTTTGAGCTTGCGAATCTGCTCTTCCGAAATTGGAGTTTTAAGTTTGTAAATAGCCATTTTTCTTCACCTCACCATTTCAACTTGTGCGTTAAATACTCGACAGTTCCGTCTGAATTGATTCTTGCAGTGGAGCGTCTTGCAGCCCAGCAGTTGAAAGCGACAGCCACTGGGAAGGACGCTGGATGTCTATAGGCATAGTCGATGTGCACTCCGAGGATTGTTGTCTTTCCACCGAGTCCCATTGGTCCTATTCCAGTCATGTTTGCAGCTTCGAGGATTTCTTTCTCAAGCTTCGCAATTTCTGGGTCTGAGTTGTGTTCGGTGAGAGGCCTAAGGAGGGTTTTCTTTGCCAGTTTCATTGACACATCAGCTCCGCCTCCCATTGCAATGCCTAGAATGTTCGGTGGGCATGGTTGGGCGCCAGCCTTTACCACTGCGTCTATTACGAATTTTTTCAGTCCTTTGATTCCTTCGCCTGGAACGACCATTCCGCCGATGCAAACGTTTTCTGAACCGCCTCCCTTGGTCATCACTGTCAATTCCAGACTGTCTCCTGGAACGATTCCCCAGTTGAGTACGGGTATGTATCTTCCAGTGTTGTCTCCGCTGTTCTTGCCAGTGAACGGGTCCACCGCATTCGGTCTGAGCGGAACTTCTTTCGTTGCTCTTCTTACAGAGCTTATCATTGCAGCTTCGACTTTGTCAAGGTCTTTCACTTTGGCTCCTGCTTTGATGTAGAAGATTATTGTGCCCGTGTCTTGGCATACTGGAGCCTGATATTTTTCTGCAAGCTCAATGTTATCCAAAATGGCTTTAAGCTGGGTTTTGCCTGTTTCGCTTGTTTCTTCAGCATACGCTTTTTTCAACGCTTGCTTAACGTCGTCTGGCAGATAAATCACGGCTTGCTTCAGAATGTTAAAAGCAACGTTTTCAACAATTTTCTCTATTTCCAAAGCTTTTTCCCTCTTTTTGATTTGGTTTATGAAAAAGACATATACTTATGTTTTCTCTTGAGAAGTCAAAAAGACTGACATAGGCCTGTTCACTTTAACCTATCTCTCCGTGGAATGCATGTTGTTGTGCTTCGCGTGTTTTAAATACGGCTTATCTATCTGTTTTAACAACTGTGAAAGGAGAGAGGGGCTCATGACGGCTGAAGAAGAAGAACAGAAACCCGTTGAGGAGACTCCAGTAAAGAAGAAGTATGAACTTTTAGAAGACCTGCCCGGCGTCGGGCCAGCTACGGCACAGAAACTACGTGAGATGGCTTATCATACTATAGAATCTCTAGCTATGGCAACTGCCCGTGAACTGGAGCCCGCTGGTATAAGTGAGAAGAAAGCGTTGTCAATAATCGAAACTGCCCGTTCCTCCATAGGCGTCTCTTTTATTCGGGCGGATGAGCTGCTGAGGATGCGGAAGAACGTTTTGCGTCTGACCACTGGCAGCAAGGTTGTAGACAGGCTGCTTGACGGCGGCATAGAGACACAGACTATAACAGAGTTTTACGGTGAATATGGAACCGGCAAAAGCCAAATTTGCCATCAACTATGCGTGAACGTTCAGCTTCCTCCAGAACGGGGTGGACTTGGCGGTTCAGCGTTGTATGTTGACACAGAGAACACGTTCCGCACCGAGCGCATTGTGTCGATGTCTCGGCATCTGGGGCTTGATCCTGAGGAGGTCGTAAAGAACATAATCTACGGAGAGGCTTACACCTCAGACCACCAGCAGTTCCTACTCGAAAACGCTGACGAAGTCATCAAAGCCAACAACGTGAAACTGATAATCGTAGACTCTTTGACTGCGCACTTTAGAAGCGAGTACCTCGGACGGGAAATGCTTGCTCCTAGACAGCAGAAACTGAACAAGCATATGCACAAGCTTATCGGTTTGGCACGGGCTTTCAACGCTGCGGCAGTTGTAACGAATCAGGTTATGGCTAAGCCTGACGTGTTTTTCGGAGACGCAGTTCACCCGATCGGCGGTCACATTGTAGGACACACGAGTCACACGCGCGTTTACTTGAGAAGAGCTGCGCATGGACCTGTGCGTATAGCGAGGCTGGTTTCAAGTCCCTATTTGCCAGAAGGCGAGGAAATATTTAAAGTAACCGAGAACGGCATAGAGGATGCTTCTGAAGAAGAAAAGAAGCCTCGTGGTCACTGAACATGCCTATTCCCTCAGCCCTGGTCACAAGATTCTTTCAACTGCTAGTAAACAGGCAATTTACTGAGGCCGAGCGGGAACTGGAAAGGGTGAAGCAGAAGATGCAGAAGACGGAGTGGAACAGAGGCTACTTTAGGGCCCTTTATGGGATGTTTCTTTCTCGCAAAGCAAATGGCGACTCGTACGCTTTCTTTTCTAAGATGGATTTAAATGACAAACCAGCATTGAACAGTTACAGACGAGAATTCCAGGAACACGTGAGGAACGGACTTCACGGAGACTTCGACAAAGGATTCTTCTCAGCTTGGGCCGACTGTATGCGCATACTCAGCAGAATAGTCATTCCAAACAGTGTGGCCGCTCCGAACTCTAACGGCACGACAAGCCGAGAAGAAACGCTTGATGCTACAAAGTCTGAAGAAAGCCAGGCAACGATGGAAAGCTTTCTCAAAGAAGAAGCAGACTAAACTCCTGAAAGCGACGTGTAAATCAGAGCGTAGAAAACTAGCCAAGACAGAAAGTATACTCCTATGCCTGTGGTGAAGAGTTTCTGTGTTTTCTTCACTTTATCTCTCAATCTTGCTTTTAACGCGTAGTAGGAGAGTATGTACACTATTATCGCGATGGACATGCTGTTAAAGAAAATGGTAATCTGCCATCCTGCGGGGAAATGCATTCCGTATGCTGCAATCACGTATCCCGTACATACAAAGGCAGACACAGCACCTAATACAAATCTTAACCAGTACACGATTTCCAACGGTTTCATGACTTTCCAGCGCCTTTTCAACTTATGATTTGAAATAAGATTTAAAGTTGCCTATCACCTAGCTACTTTCTACATTGTTCGTAAATCCAAGCGGTCTAAGAGAACTTAAATCCAAGAACACACGGTTCTCTTCAGAAGGGATGAAGTTGCCTCAGAAGAACCTTGCTGAAATAATAGTTTGCCCAGCCACCAACGAGAACCCCCGAAACTCGGAGGCGGACATAATCGAATTGAAAGATGGAAAACTGCTGTTGGCCTACACCGACTTCTATCATAGCGCTGGGCATGATATGTCTCCTGCAAGGATATCGGGGAAGATTTCTGCAGATCTGGGCAAGAAATGGAGCGTCCCTTTCACGGTTCAGGAAAACATTGGGATAGAGAATGTAATGGAAGCCGACATGTTGAGACTCAGATCGGGGGAGATTCTTTTCTTCTTCTGCGTGAAGAATTCAGAGACTGACTGCAGACCGCACATGAAAAAATCTTCTGATGAATGCAGATCGTGGAGCGAACCAACGGCAATAGACAAGTACTGTGGCGGCTACGTTACCTTGAACAACGACCGTGCAGTACAGCTTTCCACGGGAAGAATAATACTGCCTGCAGCTATAACTCCTAACGTGCATGCCTATCCTCAACTTGAGTCTCTGTGCTTCTTTTCGGATGACGACGGACGCACATGGTTCAGAAGCAAGAACTTGCTGAGTCTTCCAAGCTCCTGGCAGGGCGCAGATGAACCCGGGGTTGTGGAGCTGAGAGATGGCACTGTTATGATGTGGTTCAGAACCACCTTGGGTCATATTTACAAATCCTTCTCTGAAGACGGAGGAGAGAGTTGGAGTCAACCTGAATCGATGAAAGTCGTTTCTCCATGTTCGCCGCAGAATATCAAAAGAATACCGCGCACAGGGGATCTGCTTCTGGTGTGGAACAGCAAAATTGGTCCCAGACGGACTCCACTTACAGTCGCAGTGTCAAAAGACGAAGGAGAAACGTGGAAGAACTGTAAGAACATCGAGGATGACGACAAATATGGCTATGCCTATCCGAGCCTGACATTTGTCAAAAACCTTGTTCTCTTAACTTACTTCGTTTACGACGAGAATACCTCACGCATAGATCTAAAACTCAAGACAGTTCCTGTCGGTTGGCTTCACAGAAAATAGCCTGCGCCGCAAGTTGTCTACTCATATCGAAGCAGGTACAACGGTTTGCTTGCTTCGATTTTCCTCTTTTTCCTAGACATGTACTTCAATAGACAACTCCGCCTAGATGGCTCAGTTGGGTTGCCAGTGTTCAACATTCATTACCCGATTATCCAACGGATTATGATACATATCTGATTTATGAAGTTCTGATCAATATTCAGGATTCGAGCTTTCAACATGCAGAAGTTGCGACGGAGCTCATACTGGTGCGTATTTATACCGTCCGATGGTAATACTTTGACGTGGTTAGGTTGCCTGGAAAAGAGTTCACAAGCTTTGATGTTGCCGCTGCAGTGCGAGAGTTGAAAACAGAGGTGTTAGATTCGATCTTGAGCAACATCTACCAGCTGGAGGCTAAGACTGTGTTACTGAAACTGCATACGACCGATAGGCCGGCTTTTTGGTTAGTCTTGGAAGCTGGAAGACGAATCAATCTGACTGCTTATGCTTCAGAAAAACCTTCAACGCCACCTGCGTTTTGCATGGCTCTGAGGAAGTATCTGCGCAACGCTCGGCTAGTCAGCATCGAACAGTACGAGTTTGAACGCGTAGTCATCTTGTCCTTCAAAGCTCAGGAAGGCAAAATGAAGTTGGTTCTGGAGCTTTTCGGCGACGGAAACCTCATTTTAGTGGGCGAAAATGGTAAGATACTACAGGCTCTGACCTACAAACGAATGCGAGACCGCGATGTGATTCGGGGAGAACCTTTGAAGTTTGCGCCTTCAGTTGGCAAGAACCCTCTGAAGGTGAACAAGGAAGAGTTCAGGACTGGTCTGCAATCTTTTGGCAAGGTTGAAGTTGTCCGGGCGCTGGTGCGTTTCCTAAGCATAGGCGGCATCTACGCAGAAGAAGCTCTGATGCGCGCCAGCGTTGACAAAACCAAAATCTGCGATCTGCTAAGCGATCACGAAGTCGATGCAATCTATAACAGTCTTCAAAGCTTGCTATCTCAGGTTCTGAATGGAGCCTTAGAGCCATGTGTTGTTTTAGACGCATCTGGTAGTTATATTGATGCTTCGCCCTTGGGGCTCAAACGCTACGAACCTAAAAACGTCAAGTATCAGGGTTATGGCACTTTTAATGAAGCACTGGACGAATTCTATTCAAAAGTTTCAGCTCTTGAGCAGGTCACAGAGAGTACAGAAGTTGATAAGTTAGAGGCTGAAGCAGCCAGACTTGAACGAATCATTGCCGACCAACAGAATGTCGTAACTGTTGCCCGTGCGCAAGCGGAGCAGGACAAACATGTCGGCGACTTGATTTATGCACATTTTGGTGAGCTTCAGGCTGTTCTTGAGAAATTCATATTGGGAGAAAAGAACGACACAAAATTGAAGGACGCAGTCTCTTATGCCTTAGATGAGAAGCAAAAAAGCTTCAAACCCTGGACATTTTTTCAGTCTTTTGACAGAAAGGAATTTGCAGTCACATTTTGCGTAGACGGCGTGCAATTCAGTCTTAACCTGCAGAAGACCCTGTTCGAAAGTGCCGCGGAATTTTATGAACGAAGTAAACGTGCCAAACAGAAAATGGAAGGCGCTCGGGCAGCTTTGAACGACTCGTTGGAAAGGCTTAACGAGGTTCAAACCAAGATACGCCTAGCTCAACGATTGGAACTTGTCAAACCAGCTGAAGCAATAGAAGAACTCCAAAAGCGCAAAATCAAGCGCAAGGAGTGGTTTGAAAAGTTCAGGTGGTTCGAATCCTCGGACGGCTTCTTAGTCGTGGCAGGCAAGGATGCAGTCACAAACGAGGTTTTGATAAAAAAGTACACTGGTCCTGAAGACGTTGTTTTCCATGCAGACATCATAGGCGCACCGTTTGTGGTGATCAAGACAGAAGGCAGGAAACCCAGCGAGAAATGCCTCTGGGAAGCTGGAGAATTTGCTGCAGCTTTTTCAAGAGCTTGGCGCGAAGGCTTCGCAAGTGTTGACGTTTACTGGGTTAAGCCAGAACAGCTCAGCAAAGGCGGACCGTCTGGTGAATCTGTGGCGCACGGTGCGTTTATTGTTCGAGGCGAGAGAAATTGGATGCGAAGAGTCCCACTGAGGATAGCGGTAGGCGTCGCCTTTGTTGACGGAAGCGGCGCTGCGAAAGTCGGCGGAGGGCCCGTTGACTCTGTTAAGACAAACGCAAATGCTTACGTGGTGATTGTGCCTGGAGATCTCGACGGCAAAGACCTTTTCAAACGTGTTCTGAGAAGCTTGGGCGAAAAAGTGTCTAAGGATTTGCGCAAAGCCATTTTGAGCACGTCGATTGAAGCGATCAGAGAGTTTATTCCTTTTGCCAAAGGCGCGATACTTGAAAGCTGAAAGAATACTGCTTTAGAATAGGGCAATTTGAGCTAATTTGGGCTCTGACGTTTTTGTGATCTATCCTACTTGCTCCTCCAGCCAATTTGCAATGGCTGTTTACTTAGGAGGTGATCCGGCCGCAGGTTCCCCTACGGCCACCTTGTTACGACTTTTCCCTCCTTACAAAACCTGGATTCGACGCAGCCAAGGAAGACCACGCCTCACCCAGAAGTCGCTCGGATGGAACGACGGGCGGTGTGTGCAAGGAGCAGGGACGTATTCACCGCGCGCTAGTGACGCGCGATTACTAGGGATTCCATGTTCACGAGGGTGGGTTTCAACCCTCGATCCC
>Ga0315280_10005841_pt1 | contig 17323 bp, 12 predicted proteins | sample YL17G06_40_MG_FD_203697 | JGI IMG/M metagenome (GOLD analysis project Ga0315280, IMG submission 203697) | Sediment microbial communities from Yellowstone Lake, YNP, Wyoming, USA - YL17G06_40 | ecosystem: Environmental > Aquatic > Freshwater > Lake > Sediment | place: USA: Wyoming | collected...
TGTGGCTCGGGATGAAAGAACTCTCTCTCTTGGTTCAAGGCGTTCATCTCGCCCGCAGGCTCCGGAGATTTGGGTAATGACAAGCCTTGAAAGGCTGGGCTATTGTCATTCTGTCCCGCTGGGACAGCAAGACCTTCTCATTCTTTTAGGCGCTCTAAGGCACCAACTTCCTTCGTATCTTAGTGGTTGGAATATGAAGATTCTCATTTTGACAACTGAGCCGCTTCCTTTTCCCGGATTGGTCACGACGGGTGCGGGCTTGCGCGCGTGGGGACTGGCGCGCGGGCTTGAATCGGCCGGGCTTTCGGTCGAGGTGGCCATGCCCGACGAGCATCTCGAGGGCCTCGACCCACAGCGCCGAGCCGCTGTCGAACCCCACTGCTTTTCGCGAGCTCATCTCGGCGAGTTTGTGCGCCGCCGCTCGCCCGATGCCATCGTCATGCAACACTGGGGGCTGATGCGCGAACTCGGCCACGTGGACTGCCCTCTGGCCATTGATCTGGCGGGACCCCATCTTCTCGAGCGGCGCTTCTGGGGCAGCCGCTCGCCCGAAAATGATCGCGCCGAAAAGATCGAGGCGCTCCAGCGTGCGGATTTTGTCACCTGCTCGGGGCGCTCCCAGCGATTTTACTTTCTGGCTTTTCTCGACCTCGCGGGTTTCGATGTGACCGATCCCGACTTGTGCCCCGTGATTCCTTTCTCGGCCGACCCCAATTTGCCACCCGAAGGCGAACGCGATCTGGCTTGCTTCATCTATGGTGGGATGTTTCTGCCCTGGCAAGACCCGACACGCGCGCTGATGACGGTGCTCGACGCATTCGGCGCTGCCGGACGCGGGCGATTGCGCTTTTTCGGTGGCGCTCATCCCAGCGTGGATGTCTCGCGCGGGCGATTTGATCACCTGGTTGAGCGGCTTAATAGTTACTCGCAGGCTGGAAGCCCGCGCCACCCGACTGTCGAGATGTGTGGCCTGCGTCCGTTCGACCAACTGGTTGCGGAGTATTGTCGCGCCGGGGTTGCTCTCGATCTCATGGAGCGAAATGCCGAGCGCGAGTTGGCCTTCCCCACGCGGACGGTCATCTACCTCTGGTGCGGCTTGCCCGTCATTCACCCCAACTACACCGATCTTGTCCCGTTGATCGAACGCTATAACGCCGGTTGGGTGCTCGATCCCGGTGACATGGCCGGGTTGCGAGAGATCATCAAGACGATCTTGGGAGAGCCGGACGTTGTGCTCAAGAAAGGGCAAGACGCACGGCGGTTGGTCGCCGACCAACTGACGTGGGACAAGACAATCGCGCCACTGGCGGCATGGTGTCATGAACCGAAGGTCCGCGAAGACAAACAGCTCGTCGCGATGCGCGAAGTTGCGCGCGAACATCGTCTGGCCGACTTGGAGAGCGAGCTTGCGGCCACCCGAAGCGAACTTGACAGGCTGCGCGGCAAATGGATCTTTCGCCTGGCACAAAAGCGGCGTGTCTGGGGACCGCTTCTCGCGCCATTTGCTTTTCTCGCTTCCGTTCTTGCCGCGATCTTCCTGTTTTTCGCTCTTTGGATCACCCGCCGTTCAATACCGAAAAACACTTCCGGCGATGGGGGCACATCTGCTGCGGCTCAGCGATAAAGCGACCAGCGAGCGGTCGGCGCGGCTTCCAGGGCAACAGCGCCAAAGGTCCCACACCCATCACTACCTGTCAGGCCAACCAGATTCTGCACTCTGATGGTCCCTTGTGCGATATTCACGGTTTGCGGTGGTCCGCTGACGAATTCAAAATCTACTGCCTCGCCCGCCAGGCGATCATACACCAATCGCATGTTCGCGGCCGGCGCCGGTTGTCCGCTGAATCGCACACAGTCGCCCAGCGACCGGTCGGGCCGGTCCTTGAACTGCACCGTTAGATGGACAGGATCGGCGAATCGAACCGGCTGGCCGCTCGCGTTGCTCACGGTTACGAGGAAAACAGCGCCACTGTCGGGCGGAAACGATCGCCCTCCCGTTGGCCCGAAACGCTGGGCCAGTTTGGCCGTCCGCATCGTCACGACCAGCCGCGCGGAATCCTGTGACGTTGTCGCCACGTAGCCTGGAAACTCAATCTTGTGGCCCAAATAAGCGCCGTTCGGCCCAGGAGCCAGAGCAACTGGCTGCGCACCCTTGATGATTCCGCCGGCGCTCTTTTTGATGTGAATCGTCCGCTCGTCCACTGTTTCGATTGGCAACCCCGCGAAAACGCCGATAATTCCAGCCGACCCACGCGGGTTGAGGCCGGTTAGCTCAGCCAATACCAGGCGCTGGTAGCGATCGAGGATTTGCGCTCCTTGAACCGGAACGTAGGTGACCTGGCCCTGAGGCGTCTTGACCAATTGGTGGACACGCATCTCTCCTTCGATATGGCCGAGTTCTTTGTCTATGTCGCCTTCGCGGTACTCGACACGAAGGGTCGCTGAAGTTGCAAACCTCACGGTGGGGTTGCTCGACCGAACTTGGACAGCACCGACGACTCCCCCGTCTTCCGGCGGTGCAGCCAAGCGAAAGCGCGTGGTTGCCGTCAGCGCGCCCGGCGGGACCACGAGCTCATGACGCGTGTATTCGGCATCGGGCGAACTGACGACTTTGACCGAGCCTCCGATTGGAGGTATTGCCACTTCTTGTTCTACCATGCTAAACTTAAGGTCTATCCCAGAGTCGTCCACTCCCAGGAGGCCTCCGTCCACCGCCGACAGGCCGTCGAGACTCGTCACCAACTCTTGTGGCAGGTAGGCGGCGAAATCAATTCCCGACGGAGAGTCAGGTGCTCGATTCTGCATCGAGAACACACCTTTCGGTGTTAGGCTGACGGACAGGCCCAATGTTACCACGATCTGTCGGGAGTTATACGGATTGACGCTGAAGGCGTAGGCGGAACCGCCAAAGTCATCGTATTGAACCGGAAAGAAAAAGTGATAGTAGAAAATCCTGTCCGGCGTGATGCTGACACTTCGATCCAGCGTGAAGATCAACTCGTCGTTCTGTTCGACGATCTGGTTGCCGTTCTTGTCCACAACGGTGGCGGTCTGAATTCGCGGGGCTTTGCCCGAACCAAGATACTCAAGAATCCAGAGGCCCGTCGAATCGTCGCCCACGTACGCCAGACCGCCAGACACATCCACATCAAAGGCGGATTGCAGGGCGAACTTGCCGAGCAGTGTCGGCGCGCGCGGATTGCGAAGATCATAGACCAAAAGACCGCTCTCTTGGTCGGGCTCTGTGAGTGTGCCGTAATCCGAGACATAGAGTCTTGTCCCTGAAACACAGACACCTGTTGCGCCTCCCGGCGTTGGCCGCGAGGCGATGAGAACCGGCGACGTCGGATCGCTCACGTTCAAAATAAGCAGATCGCCTGCGGCCACATAAGCGAAGTTACCGGATACGAAAACGTCGCGGGCCAGGTCCGCCGTCTTATAGGTGCTACGCCACTGCGGCGAGGAGGGAACACTGACATCCAGGATATGAAGTCCATTTTCGCCGTCGGCAAGATAGGCCCTGTTGTTTAGCAGAAAGGGCTTTCCGTTATAGCCGCTCGCATAGCCAAGGACTTTGGGCGTGAGCGGATCGGTGAAATCCACAATCTCGAAGCCTCTGGAAGTGTTGAGATAAACTTGGTTTGAGATGACAAACGGCCAATAGTATCCGTAGTGCCGTGCGAGGAGGCTAGGCTGCTTGGGGTTGGTCACATCCACGATCAGAAGACGGTCGAGATGATAGCTCAGGTAGGCGCGGTTGCCTGAAACAAAAATGTGCTCGGAGCTGGCACCGGGATTGTTGTAAAAGCCCATGAGCGTGGGCCTTTTCGGGTCGCTCAGATCAACAATCTGGAGATCGTTCCAGCCCCCGGCGATATAAGCTTTGGTGCCAACAATGCGAACGGCCTCGGCGGTACCGACTGTCTCGTAAGAGGAGAGAAACACAGGCTGGGCCGGATTGGCCACATTGAACATGTCGAAACCGCAATGATCATTTGCATAGTATCTGGCTCCAAGCGCGAGGAAGACAAGCGTTCCCGATGCGACCACATCCTCCGTGCTGTAAGGCGTGGTAGGATAATAAGTCCCGCGAAGCGTTGGTGTTGTCGCGGTGCCGACGTCCAGAATGGCAAGTCCCCTATCCTCGTTGGCCACATACGCAAGATTGTTGGAGACATAGACACCACGGGGTAAGCGACCGCTGATCCATCGCCCCAGAAGCGTCGGCGACGTGGGTTTGGTGACATCAATGATTTCAATCCCGCCGTTGGTGCCCGCGTGCCCCACATAGGCGCGGTTGTTGGTTACACAAAGCGTGCGCGAGTCGTAGATTGGGTACGAGCCAAGCGGAGCAGGCGCGTCAGGATTCGTCACGTCATAGATCGCAAGCTTCCAGCCGTCCACGATATAGGCCCGGTTGTTGACTACAAAGACGTCGAAGGGATAGCACGCTTGTCCCAGAAGTCCGGGTATTTGGATCGAGCTGCGAAGTCTCGGCGATGAGGGATTGCCGGCATCAATGATGTGAAAACCACCCACCCAGTCGGCAACATAAGCCATGTTCCCAACAACGAAGACGCCCTTCGCCGAACCCGGCGTATTATACGATCCGCGAAGTGTGGGCGAGGTGGGATTGGTCACGTTGACAATATGAAGCCCACTGTATCCAGCAGCAACGTAAGCCGTCGCGCCGGAAACCTGGATGTCCTCGATGATGTCGGGAACAGAGATGTTCCCGACTCGCTTTGGGGGCGAGGTAACCACATCCACAACACTGAGGATGGAGCCTTCCGCGACATAGGCGTAACGGCCTTTTACTTCGATGGCTTTGCTGCCGCCACCAATCTGCCCCAGCTTGCGAACATACTTGCCCTGCCCCGTCGCTGGCCGCACGAGCACGGCAAAAGCAAGACTAAACAACGCCATTTGCGCCATCCTGGCGATCCGGAACCGTCTCATTCGCATGTTGCTCCCCTCGAAAGGCCGGCATTGAGTACACACTTTTCTTCGCACAAATCTCTGCGCTCGTCAATCTATTCCACAATCGAAGCCGTATTTGCCATCCATCTCGACATCGTTCGGATGGCCGATCAGATCAGTTGCCCTATTCCGTTCGCAGAAGATAAGAGGAATCCGCGAAAAACCTGCGTACCCGGCAGGCTCGCATCACAGGTACGGTCCTGTCCGGGCTTCGGCGTTGACAAGAGGGAGCGGACGGAAGTGCAATGGCATGAGGTTGAACGGAGCAGCGACAGCAATGGAGAGTTCTGAAAATCAACGCGATCCGCTCAAGGGGCTGAGTCTTCGGGCCGTTCTCGACACAACGACGGTCTGCAATCTGCGGTGTCGCCAGTGTTTCCACTCGCTCTACCATGTTCGCGGGCTCCCCTATCGCCAGCACGAGATGCCGCCCTCGCTATTTGAAAGAATCCTCGACGAACTCGAAGGCCACATTGACTCGCTGGTCTTGTCATGCAGCGCCGAACCGTTTACCAACCGCGACTTTCACCGCTATCTGGCGATTGTGCGGCGACGTGTTCCCTCGATCGAGAAATGGATCGCAACGAACGGTCTTTTGCTCGACGAGGCTTTGGCTCGCGATCTGATTGAAACCCAGATCGCCTGGATGGTTGTTTCCATAGACGGCGCCCGGCGCGAAACCTATAATGCGATTCGCAGCGGCGGAGATTTCGATCGCCTGATGAGCCGGCTCGATTTGGTCAACCGCTTGAAAGCGGAAATGGGTTCGGATCGGCCGTTCTTGCGATTCAACGTGACTCTTTCGCGTTCCAATCTCAACGACCTGCCGTTGTTCGTTGATCTTGCTCGCAAAAAACAGGTGGCCGAAGTGACCTTTCAGCACTTGGTCCCGTTCCGGGGACTGAATCTCGAACGCGAGACGCTGTATTACGAAAACCGCAGTAAGGTGCGAGATGTTTTCAATCAGACACGCAACCGGGCAAGACAGCTTGGGGTTCGCCTGGGCGATCTACACGATATTCCCAGCGCGCTTCAATGCTTCGGCGATCTTCTGGCCGATGTGGCGCGACGGTTGCTTCGCCCACCTGGGCAGAAACAAGGACCTCTACCTGTATGCGAACATCTTTGGCACACCGTTGCGTTCAATTCGCGCGGGGTGGTCTTCCCCTGCCTGAACTGGCTCGACGAACCACCGATGGGCAACATTGCGGAGATGGGTTTCCGCCAGATTTGGGAAGGCGAGCACTACGAGCGGCTGCGAGCGGAGCTGAAAGGCGCGCTTCCCTTGCGCCACCGTTGCGTCGAGTGCCTGCAAATGGCGCGCCGCCGCGTCGGCCGGCACAGCTTCCGCGAACAAGACCTTGTTCCCTATGAAATGTGAGCTTACCCGCCACAGCTGGTGACTCATTGTTGCTCCGTTCGTACGGAGCTCAAAATTGGTGACCCGCCTTGGTTGCGCCGAGGGCCGGACGCGGGCTGATTTCCACGAAATCGAGGAGGATACAAGACATATGAGAATAGCAAACGACGTAACCGAGCTCGTTGGGAACACCCCGTTGGTTTGGCTGAACCGCATTGCCGATGGAACGCACGCTAGAATCGCCGCCAAGTTGGAATTCTTCAACCCCGTGTCGAGCGTGAAAGATCGAATCGGCGTGGCGATGATCGAGGCGGCCGAGAGGGCGGGACTGATCAAGAAAGATACGGTCCTTGTCGAACCGACCTCGGGCAATACGGGCGTCGCGTTGGCCTTTGTCTGCGCGGCCAAAGGCTACAAACTGATCCTGACCATGCCGGAGAGCATGTCCGAAGAGCGGCGGCGCATTTTGCAGGCGTTTGGCGCGGAATTGGTCCTGACGCCGGCCAGCGAAGGCATGACGGGTGCCGTTCGGCGCGCCACGGAGATTGTCGCCCAGGACAGCCGGTGTTTCATGCCCCAGCAGTTCGAGAATCCGGCCAATCCTGAAATTCACCGCCGGACGACGGCCGAGGAAATCTGGCGTGACACCGACGGCCAGGTGGATTTTCTGGTCGCCGGCGTCGGAACAGGCGGGACCATCACTGGAGTTGCGGAAGTGATCAAGAACCGCAGGCCGTCATTCAAGGCGATCGCCGTTGAACCTGCGGAATCGCCCGTCCTTTCGGGAGGCAAACCTGGACCACATCGCATTCAGGGCATCGGGGCGGGGTTCGTGCCGAAGGTCCTCAATCGGGACATCCTGGATGAGATCATTCGCATCGAGAGTAAAGACGCTGTGGCTTGTGCCCGTGAGTTGGCGCGGAAGGAAGGGATTTTTGCGGGGATTTCCTCAGGCGCCGCTGTAACGGCGGCGCTGCAAGTCTCACGTCGAGAGGCAAACGAAGGAAAACTCATTGTCGCCGTTTTGCCTGACACCGGCGAGCGTTATCTGACAACCGATCTTTTCCGGTGACGAGGTGGTTGGCTCAGAAAACCCGGACTCCGAAGACAAGGAGAGTTTTGTTGCATCAACAGATCATGTTGCCAAGGACCAGGTGGAGGGAATTCCTGGCGGACGTTCGGTCAATCCTCGGAGAATACGCCATGGCCCACGCCTCCCCGCCTCGCAGGAACGAGAGCCATTTTGCCACCTGACTTGGACACGAAAGAAAGCAGACGATAGGAAGACGGCTTTGCGTCGGGAAAGAGCGCAAGCTTCACGCGCCGGCAAGAATCTCTTTGATCTTCTCGAGCAGTTTCTCGGGCTCAAACGGTTTGACGATATAGTCCTTGGCACCCGCGCTGAGGGCGCGAGCAATAGAGTCCGCGTGGGCAGCCGCCGAGAGCATCAGGATCGGGATGTTGGCCGTCCGTTTGTCGGCCTTCAGTCGCTTGCAAACCTCGTAGCCATCCAGCACGGGCATCATGATGTCCAAAAGAATGAGGTCGGGTTTCTCGGACTGAACCTTTTCGAGGGTATCCAGCCCGTCGAATGCGGTCGCAATCTCATAGCCGTGCGACTGGAGAAACGTTGAAAGCACGATTTTGATGTCTTCTTCATCATCGGCAAGAAGTACGCGCTTACGGGCCATAGGATTATCCCCCTTTTGTTCTGTCCGCCGCCTCAAGGTCCGCGGCCAATGCGCTGGCGCAGTCCTTTTATGACGAGCCGATCGCTTTTGGCGATCCTGCTGATTCTACCATCTGACGCTCATAGGCTTCCTGCAAGTTCAAGGGCGCAAGGAGGAGCCGAAACTCGCAGCCGCCGCCCGCGAGATTGGTCGTCTCAATCCGCCCGCCATGGAGTTCGGCAAAAGCGCGGGAAACAAAAAGGCCAATCCCACACCCGCCTGATTGGCGCGTGAGGTGACTTTCGCCCTGGACAAACTTGCCAAAAATGCGATCGCGGAGTGCGGGATCAATGCCCGCACCCGAATCGCGAACGGAAACATAGACCTCGCCGTCGGACTGACCTGTAAGGATCGCGATGCGCCCGCCACGAGGTGTGAACTTGATGGCGTTGTCCACCAAGTGGCCGATGGCTCGACCAATTTTTTCCTCGTCCACGAAGATTGGCCCAGGGTCATTCTGATAGTCCTCGACGATCTCGATTTGCTTGCGTTGCGCTGCCTCGCGCATCAGGGCCACATAACGGCCGGCCACACTGGACAAGCGAACATGGCGAAGGGTTAGCGAGATAGTTTCGTTCTCGATATTCACAACATCCAGCAGATTCACGATCCGTTGAGACAAGCGTTCGGAATTCTGCTCAAGAATTCGGAAAAGTTCCAGGCTTTCTTGTTCTACTCGTCCCTGTAGCCGCTGCCGGAGCAAGTGCATCGCGCCCATGATGGCGGTTAGAGGAGTGCGCAGTTCATGTGAAACGATCGCTAGAAAGTTATTCTTTGCTTCCTCGATTCGTTTCAGCTCGTAGAGCTTATGATGGAGTGTCATATCGTGAATGACAAAAACGACGCCGAACAGTCTGCCGCGCGCGTCGCGATAAAGCGGTGTCGTAGAAAGAGTCACAGGGATATTGCCCACCGATCCGGGTGCATCCCATTCGATTTCCTCGTGGATGTGGCTGCGTTGGGCAAGTGTTTGCTCCTGGAGTTCCTGGAAAATGGGTCGCAATTTCTCCGGGATCACCTCGCCAAGCCGCCGTCCCGTGCACCGGCCACTCTCCAGTCCGACGTAGTGGAGCGCAATCTCATTGTGAAACAGGATCGCACCGTTGGTGTCCACCGCGATCACACCATCGCCGATCCCTTCGAGGACCTCGCGAAGCTGCCGACTCGCTGCGGCGGTCGCCGTCAGCAAGCGGGCATTTTCGATCGCCAAGGCCGCCATATTCCCCAGCGAAACGACGACATCCAACTGTTCGTGCGAAAAGGGGCCCTCTCCCTTTCGATCCGTCACGTTGATCACGCCGATGGTTCGCCCCTTCACTTTCATCGGGGCACACATGAATGAACCGCTCTTGTAACGGCGACGGCGCTCCTGCTCAGGATGGTAAGTTTCACTGGCATCAAGCACCAACAAGGGCCGCCCGGAAACAGCGACCTTGCCGGCGAATCCCTCGCCCACGCGGGTCTTGATTTTCGGCCACACCTTGCGCTCGATGTTGGTGGACACGGCCATCTGAAGTTCTTCACTTTGCTGATCGAGTAACATGATGGAACAGGATTCAGCCTCGAGGACAGCCCTCACAAGATCTACCGTCGCCTCCAAAGCCCTTTGCAGATCGCTGGGCGAGGAAAAAACCTCGCTCACGTGGCGCGTCAGCCAGATCAGCTTCTCCGCTTCGATCTTCTCCATGGTCTTCGTCCATTCCACTCCAGGCGTTCCCTTACCTTCTGCAAAGCACCGATGCAAGACAATATTACTGTATATCGAGTCATAACGGTGCATCTTGACCGAGCGACCGTGGGGTGAGTCGGGACCTACGAAAGCTACGCCCACTAGGGGCTAAGCTACGATTGAGGAACAGAACAATTCCAGATCGCCTCTGGCTGAATTCCCTTCGGGCGTCGAGGGTGTCCCAGGGCAGCGTTCGTTCTGGAAACGCTCAGGTGTTGGGAGCTGGAGCAAAATCCGCCCGCATTTCATCCCAGGCCTTTTTGATCTTGACCCGAATCCAATTACGTAAGCAAGAATGACTCAGAACCGGAAACAAAAGACGGTCGCTTCCAAGTCCGAGCAGTTTGTAGTATCCGTGGGCAGGAAACACGCGATGGGCGTTTAGGAAAACGCTTCTGCGTCGGCCTGGCCTCAAATCCTAAGGGGGTAAAAGAAAATGCCTGGCTCAGCACGAATGGCGTTTGTATGGGCGCTGGCGGCATGGATGATGGCCGTCACAGCGGCGGCGACGGCGGGCGAGGGGACTGCACCCCGAAAAGTAAAACCACCCGCGGCAACGACGAAAGCGGCTGAATCTGAGCCGACTTTGGCGATCACAAACGAGCGCCTGGTTGAACTGACAAAGGCCACAGGTTTGACATCCGACGTTGTGCGCGCCGGTGTCGAATACATTGCAAGATACAAACCGCGCTGGGTTGGCGACCTCGAAAACCCCGTCAAGGCTGATCCTCAACAGTTTCGCGCTCATATCAGCAGCGCTTCGTATTCTGCCCGCGAACTTGCCCAACTGAAAAAATCGGACCCGGCGCGGGGTGCCCGACGGGAGCAGACGTTGGAACTGGAAGCGCAAGCCGAACGCTTGTGTGACCGCTATAAGGAGGTCAGCGAGGCCGAGAGACCTCAGGTCGAGGTCGAATTGACCAATGCCCTCGCCAAGGTTTTTGACTTGCGCCTCGAAGAGGAACGCTACCAACTCGAACAATTGAAAAAACAGGTTGAGCAGATGGAGACTCGTATCAACGAGCGCACCAAGAACAAAGATCGCATCGTGGATCGCCAACTGACCATACTGCTGGGAATCAACGAATTGCTGGCTTGGTGACAACCACAGGGGTTCGGTGGTGAATCCAACCGGAATCGGACGTTTCAACCAGGGGCTCAGGAGGAAAAGATGTCTATCGGTGTTCAGGGGGTGTGGAGCTGGGCGCTGATCGCCTGGTTGGCCATTCCAGCTGTTTCGCCGGCTGCGGCCAAGGAGGCCGCGAGAACACGCGAGGGCAAACCCGCTGCCGCTGGCCTCAAGGCGCCGGTACGCATTTCCGGAGCGAAACTTACAAACCAGCGGATCGGGGAAATCGCCCAAGCGACCGGCATGACATCGAAGACCGTACGCCTGGCCATCGAATTTACTCGCAAGTACAGGCCGCTGTTGATGCGTGAGCTCGACGATCTCCTACAGAGCAATCCAAAGCAATTCCGGCTTCGTTTGGCGGACTGCTATTACCAGGCCTACCAGCTGGCGGCCATTAAAAACCCGGCCCTTCGTGCGAAACGTGAGCAGTACCTGATGCTGGAATCTCAGGCCGAACAGGCAGCAATTCGTTATCGGGAAGCCACGGAAGCCGAAAAACCTCGGATTGAGGCTGAGATAAAAGGTATGCTGGACAAACTGTTCGACCTGAAAATTGCGGACGAGCAAGCCCAGCTCAAACAGACTCGAAAGAACCTTGAAGAGAAACAGGCCGATCTCAACCAGCGCGCCGGAAACAAAGACCGCCTTGTGGATCGCGAACTGATCCAAATACTGGGGATCGAAGAGGCGCTTGCCTGGTGAAAGGTCAAAAGAAATAGGCCGGTCCAGGCCGCCTGGGAAGATGAACGGATTGCCACGTCGCATGTCGCGTCGTGAGATTCTCGCACCGTCACGGGTGCATTCATAAATGTTTCTTCACCACGGTTGACGTATGCAGAGAGCGATCGCACTGGTTTTGGCCGGAGGGCACATTCAGGGCTACGGCGTCCTGACGGTGAACCGCACGAAGGCGGCTTTGCCTTTTGCCGGCTTCTATCGCATTGTGGATTTTGCTCTCAGCAGCCTGAGTCGTTCGGGTATTGGACGCGTCGGTGTGATTTGCCAGTATCTTCCGGCATCGCTCATCGAGCACGTCGGTAACGGGGAGCCATGGGGGCTGAACGGCTTTGGGTGCGAGATCCGCCTGATGCCACCCTTTGTGGGCGTGGGCAAGATCGAATGGTTTCGCGGCACAGCCGACGCCATCTATCAAAACATGAACTTTGTGGACGACTGGAGTCCCTCGTATGTAATCGTCTGCTCGGCCGAGCACGTCTATAGCCTCGATTTCAGCGAAGTCGTTTTGTTCCACGAGACCTCAGGCGCCGACCTCACAATCGTCGAGAAACAAGTGCCGCCCGGACAGCCGTCGAGGCGGTTTGGTTACGTGGTCAGCGACTCCGAAGGTCGCGTCATTCGATTTGAGGAAAAACCCGCAAAACCGCCGTCCGATCGAATTTCGATGGGCATCTATGTGTTCAACACCGATGTTCTGGTTCGTCAGATGCAACGGCTGGCCCAAGGAGAGAAGTGTTTCAATCTGGCGAGCGAGGTCATTCCTTCCATGATTGATGGCCACAAAGTGGTCACGTATCCTTTTCATGGCTACTGGAACTATCTCGAAACAGCCGAGGGCTATTACCGCGCTTCGATGTCGTTGCTCGATGATGAGCCGGAAATTGATCTCGCCGGCTGGCAGGTCATGACAAATCCCAACGATCGCGGGTTGGGGTACCGCCCGAGCGCGGCCATCGGGCCAGGAGCCAACGTGAAGAATTCCCTCATCAGTCCTGGGTGTTCTATCGAAGGCGCGGTTATAAACAGCATTCTGTCGCCGGGTGTAGTGGTCGAACGTGAAGCCATTGTTCAAGACTCGATTCTGATGCATGATGTGCAAGTCGGACAGGGTGTTCGCCTTTGCCAGGTGGTCTCGGACAAAGACGTGGTTTTCGAGCCTGGAAGCGAAGTCGGATGGGAACAGCCAGCACCGTCGGAGAAACAGTTGAACCTGACCTTAATCGGCAAGGGATTTGTTGTGACTCCACGGTCGTTTTCCCAGTGGTACGCAGGTCGGGCGCAGTTGCGCGGCGGGAAAGCCAAGTGTGAGGCAACCTGACGATGGCAGAAAGAGACACGCGGACGGTTCGAACCGTCGCCATGATCCTGGCGGGTGGCGAAGGCAGCCGCTTGTCGGTTCTGTCGGAAAAACGTGCCAAGCCGGCCGTTCCTTTTGGCGGCATCTATCGGATTATTGACTTCACCCTCAGCAGTGTCATGCACTCGCAAATCCCCGTCGTCGGAATCTGCACGCAGTATAAGCCCTATTCGCTGATGGATCACGTCTCGATTGGAGAGGCATGGGGTTTCACACGGCGGGGTCGCATGGCCAGAATCCTGCCGCCCTACAAGGGCGAAGTGGATTCGGACTGGTATGCGGGGACCGCCGATGCCATTTATCAAAATCTTGCCTTCATTGCCCGCCACGACCCCGACCTGGTTTTAATCCTTTCGGGCGATCATGTGTATTGGATGGATTACCGCCCGATGATCGCCTTTCATCTCGAACACAAGGCGAATTTGACAATCGCGTGCCAGGAGGTGGCCCTCGAAGAGACTTCACGGTTTGGTATCATCGAGACCGACCCGGGAGGGCGAATCGTCGGATTTCAGGAAAAGCCAAAGCAGGCGCCCCGTTCGAATCTTGCCAATCTGGGTATTTATGTTTTCGACGCGAAGGTTCTGGCCGATCGGTTGCGCGCCGATGCGCACGACAGGGAATCCACGCACGACTTCGGTCGCGATATTCTCCCGGCCATGGCCAATTCCGACCCGTGTTACGCCTGGCGGTTTTCGGGCTACTGGCGCGACGTGGGAACTTACCAGTCTTATTGGCAGGCGCACATGGACCTGCTCGACCCGCGTTCGGGTTTGGAGATCCATCGCTGGGAAGTTTACACGGCGATGCGAAGTATGTGTGACGGGGCTCTGACGCCGGCCCGAATCCGCCATGGGGGGCGGGTCGAGCAAAGTGTGGTCTCCTGCGGTTGCCAGACCGAAGGCTTGGTCCGTCAAAGCGTTCTGTCGCCACGAGTCACTGTAGCGGCGGGAGCGCTGGTCGAAAAGTCGGTCTTGCTCGACGGCGTTCGAATCGAACGAAACTGCGTAGTTCGCAACAGCATTATTGATAAACAAAGCGTCATCCAGGATGGATGCATGGTCGGTGCCGAATGTGGCGAAACACAGAATGCCGGAGCGCAGAGCCCCGTCGTTACGCTGATCGGCAAACAGGTGGCCTTGCCCGCGGGCTACACGGTCTGCGAGGGATGCGTCATTCCATTCGGCACGGGGCCAAGCGGTCTGCCTCCCTCACCGCTTTCGCCCAAGACTTCAGCGGAAATCAGGCGCGCCTGAACGTTTTCCGAAGGCTCACGCCGTTGCGCTGTCCTGTTTCGCCTTTCCAAGGCTGGCCACGCTCAACACATGTGAGTTTCCTGAGAACAAATCTTCAAAAATGCCAAGCTATGGCCCAAGAAACCGAACGGAAGCATTTTTACTTGACTGTTTTTTGTTCCCAAAGTAGTTGTGAGTTTTGTTTGGTTCAAAAAGCGCCATAGGTTCGAGTGGGGGTATAGCTCAGTTGGGAGAGCGCTACACTGGCAGTGTAGAGGTCAGGGGTTCAAATCCCCTTACCTCCACCAGCCTTTTTTCCGCTCATTTGAAAAGCAGGTGGCCTGCAAGCAAGGAGGACGGGGTCGTAAGGATACGTCCTATCCTCGAGTAGGGTGGTTCAGTGCGGTCATAAGTAGTTCTTGGCGCTATCGCAAACGTAAGAGACAGGACGTCTTTGGGTGGGAGGAAGACCCACGCCAGCTATGGAGGCAAAACGATGGGAAACCGTATCGGTAAGACAATCGAGAGGTATCGCAAGTCGTTAGGAAAGACGCAGGATCAGCTGGGAGCAATGTATTCTGTGACGGGGCCGGCGATTTTCAAGTTCGAGAAAGGATATGTGAAACCCTCGCTCGAACTGTGGATGAAGATCGCTTACGATGCCGGTCTCACGCCCAAGAAAGCCTTGTTGTGCTGGATCAAGGACAAGTTGCCCGAGCAGTATCTGGAGATCTTCGAGGCAATGGAAGCGGAGGGCGAAAAAGCCGAAGCGACAGAAGCGCGCCCTCAAGGCTACATGCAATATGAGGATCGTGAGGCGCTCCGGAAGGCCGTTCTTTGCGATCCTTCCTTGCCAGGCCCGCTGGTGGAACTATTCCGCGACGACGAGTTTTGGTCGCTTTACAAGCCGCGTGGGGTCGAGATCGAACAGCTCGTGCGCTTTTGCAAGCCCTTTGGCGAGGGGACGCCAGACATGTATCGCGACGCGTTGCGCTTGATTCGCCAGTTTCTCGAAGTCACCGGCTGAAACGACGTCGAATTTTCGATTTTGGATTTGGGAGCGCCAATGATCGCATTGGCGCTTCACTATTACTGCTCTCTTATCTGCGGCCTCTTGCCTCTGACTTCTTCCCCTCAGTCAATCCGGTAATGGCAGCCAATACTCTGGCGGTTCTCCGAAGCGGCAAACAGAACGGCCAGGGCGGTCTGAACACCGTTGCGGAGTCCTACCATGTCGTCGGTGAGAATGGCCCGGGCATAGAAATCTTCAACTTCCATCTGGAGTTCTCGCAGAATGTGACGAGCGCGATTGAGCCGGCGTCGCGAACGGACCAGGCCGACGTAGTTCGACATCGTGTAGCGGATCGTGAGCCAGTCCTGGAGGATCAGAGCTGGGTCCACGGGTTCTTTTTCGTGTTTCCATTCGTCCACAAGGGGAGCATAATAGTGGAGTTCTCCGAGGCGTTGGGCAATTGCCAATCCTGCTTCGTGCCCCCAGACAAGTCCTTCCAGAAGCGAAGTTGAGGCCAGCCGATTGCCGCCGTGAAGCCCCGTGCAGGCGACCTCGCCGACCGCCCAAAGCCGATCCAACGAGGTGCGGCCGCACAGGTCGGTTGCCACGCCCCCGCAGCTATAGTGGGCCGCGGGCACCACGGGAATAAGCGACTTTGTCATGTCAATACCGACCTCGAGGCATCGCCGGTAGATGTTCGGGAAACGCTCACGAATCCAATCAGGGGGCTGGTGGGTGATGTCGAGATAAACGCATGGCGAACGCTGGGCCAGCATTTCTTCGTGGATGGCGCGGGCCACCACATCGCGGGGAGCTAAAGAACCGCGCGGGTGATATTTCTCCATGAACGGTCGTCCCTGGGCATCCACCAAAACCCCGCCTTCGCCGCGAACGCTCTCCGAGATCAGGAAATTGCTGGAATCGCCCGCGTAGAGAGTCGTGGGGTGGAATTGGACATACTCCAGGTTGATCAGCCGCGCGCCTGCACGGTAGGCCATGGCAATCCCGTCGCCACGCGCTCCAACCGGATTGGACGTGTGGAGAAAGATCTGACCAAGTCCCCCGGTAGCCAGAACTACCTCGCGCGCCAGACAAGCGTCCACTTGTTGGGTTTGCTGGTTAAGCAAATACGCGCCAACACACATCGGTTGACGATAGACGTCGGTTCGCCGCTTCGAGTGGTGCGAAAGCGTGAGAAGATCAACGGCTGTCGTTTGGGTCGCCAGCTTGATGCGCGGATTCTGGCGGACGGCAGCGAGGAGACGCTCTTCGATGGCACGACCAGTCAAATCCTCGACATGCAGAATGCGTGGGATGCTGTGCGCCCCCTCCTCGGTGATGTCAAATCGCCCTGACTCATCGCGGTCGAAAGCCACTCCCAGTTTCTGGATGAGAAGCGATTCGACCAACGAAGGCCCCTTCGCGGCCAGTTGTTGAACGGCAGGTTCGTTACAGATTCCAGCGCCCGCCTCTTGAATGTCCTTGATCAGCAGCTCGGCGCTATCGTCTTTGCCGCGGTAAACGACGCCGCCTTGGGCATGGGCGGTCGCGCAGTCCAGTGCATCCGCCAAACGGGTCGTCAGCAGAATCTGGTATCCGTGATCGGCAACGGTCAGAGCCGTGCAACAACCAGCGATGCCGGCACCGATAATCAGGACGTCGGTCTCTGTGATCATAAACAAATCCCCCTGGCAGAAGCGGCTGAAGACATCGGTAAGTTGCGACAAATCAACAATTCCAGCTGCGTATCGCTGGGCCGGCTGATTGTCAATAGTTTTGTCCCACACTGGGCCTTGAGGGGGGCATGTCCGAATTCCATTTGTCGGGAACCTCATAACAGGCGCCGGGGCGAACCGCATCGAGGCCGTTGTGGGCGTCTATATCGCGCATAAAGTATCGTGTGGCGGCACAATGGTCGGGTGACGTCGGCCGTCGCCCGTGTTCGTGGAGAAAGGTCTTTCGCGCCTTGCGCGCCAACCCAAAGCCGCCAAGGCGCAAGCGATTGCGGAAAGAGTCGTTCTTCCGCGTCCTGAAGGGACGAGCGAAAATA
>Ga0315280_10005843_pt1 | contig 17322 bp, 2 predicted proteins | sample YL17G06_40_MG_FD_203697 | JGI IMG/M metagenome (GOLD analysis project Ga0315280, IMG submission 203697) | Sediment microbial communities from Yellowstone Lake, YNP, Wyoming, USA - YL17G06_40 | ecosystem: Environmental > Aquatic > Freshwater > Lake > Sediment | place: USA: Wyoming | collected...
GGCGCCTTGCCGGCCGTGACCTTCAACGCCACGGCCACGCCTCCGGCCAACGCGGTGGTGACCGCGGTTTCCGGGACGCCGCAGAGCGCCAAGGTCACGGCTGCAACAGCCAACCCGCTCGTGGTGCGGGTGAACGCTCCCGGAACCGGCGGACCGGCCCTGCAAGGCGCTCAAGTGACGTTTACAGTTTCGCCGGCCGGCGCTGTAACCTTCGGGACTCCCACGGCAAGCACCGATGCCGGCGGGCAGGTATCGACCACGGTGACATTCAGCCAGACGGCGCAGGCCGTGACGGTGACGGCTACCGTGGCCGGGGTCACCCAGACAGTCACCTTCAGTCTCACCGCCACCCCGGATGTTCCAGCCGCGGTGACCATTTCGTCGGGCAACAGTCAGAGCGCAGCCGCCGGCTCGGCGCTTGCCAACCCGCTGGTTGTCCTGGTAAAGGATCAGTACAACAACCTGGTGCCTGGGACCACCGTGCAGTTCGCCGTCACTGCCGGTGGAGGTGTGCTGACGCCTTCCAACGGGACGGTGACCACCGGAACTGACGGAACGGCGCAGGTGACCTGGACGATGGGCGGTGTGCTGGGGGCGGCCACGGCCACTGCCACCGTCGGCAGCCTGCCGGCCGTGACCTTCAACGCCACGGCGACGGTCCCGGCGGCCTCGGTTGTGACCGCCGTATCGGGCGGCGGACAAAGCGGCGCGGTCACCACCAATCTCGCGAATCCGCTGGTGGTGCGCGTGAACGCGCCGGGCGCCGGCGGACCGGCGCTCCAGGGGGCGCAGGTAGCGTTCACGGTGGTGCCGGCCGGCGCGGCGACGTTCGGGACGGCCACGGCGACCACCGATGCGTCCGGCCAGGTCTCGACCACCGTCACGCTCGGCCAGACCGCGCAGGCGATGACGGCAACGGCGACGGTAACCGGCGCCACTCAGAAGGCGACGTACTCGATCACTGCCATTCCCGGACCTCCCACTCAACTGAAGCTCATCAGCGGCAACAGCCAGACCGGCCCGGTGGCCGTGGCCCTGGCGCAACCCTTTATCGTGCAGGTAACGGACGACTACTCCAATCCGGTGCCGAGCGTCGCTGTTTCTTTCGTCGTGACCAGCGGCCAGGGGACCCTGAACCCCGCCGGCGCCAACACCGGCAGCGACGGCAAGACGCAGACCGTGCTGACCCCAGGCACTACGCCGGGGGCGATTACGGTAACCGCGTCGTCCGGCGCGCTGACGCCGGTGACGTTCACCGCGACTTCCGTGGCCGGACCGCCGGCCTCGATTGCCATTGTGTCGGGTAACAACCAATCGGCGGTGGTCAAGACCGCGTTGACAAATGCGCTGGTGGTGCTGGTCTCGGATGCCTATGCCAACCCCATTTCCGGCGCCAACGTGGCCTTCACTGTGACGGCAGGCACGGCGACTTTGAGCGCTGCTTCGGCGGCCACCGGCGCCAACGGACAGGCGCAGATCACCGTCACGCTGGGAACCACGGCCGGCACCGTGAATATTCGCGCCTCGGTCGGCGCAGTGACGCCGGCCGTCTTCAACGCCACCGCACAACCCGGACCGGCCGCGGCCCTCGTTATCGTGAGCGGCAACTTCCAGTCGGCTTATCCGGGAAATACGCTTGGAGCGCCGCTGGTGGTCAGCGTGGTCGACCAATACGGCAACGGAGTATCCGGCGTGGTGGTGACCTTCTCGCAGATTACCGGCGGCGGCAGTCTGAGCGCTGCTACGGCTACCTCGGGGGCAGGCGGACAGGTGCAGGTCACGTGGACGTTGGGAGGCACCACGGGGGTTAACACCGTGACCGCCTCGTCGGGGGCGCTGACGCCGGTGGTTTGCACCGCCAGCGCAATCAAGAAAGCGGAGCAGCCGACGTCACCCGGCACGATTAGCGCCGTATCCGGCGGTGGCCAGAGCGGGCCCATTAATTCCATCCTGCCGGGGCCGCTGGTTGTTCAGGTCAACAAAGCAGACGGTACCCCTGCCCAGGCGGTTGCTGTCGGCTTTGCCGTGACATCAGGCTCCGCGACCCTGAGCAACCCCGGTGCGATAACCAACGCCAGCGGCATGGCGCAGACCTTGGTCACGTTGGGCTCGACGCCCGGCCCCGTGACGATCACCGCCAGCGGCGGCGGCGCGGCGGGTACCGCGGTCTTTAACCTGACCGCGACCTCAACCAACCCGGCCCACATCGCGGTTGCCGCCGGCAATGACCAGACGGCAGTGGTCGGCTCTTCCATCACCATCAGTGCGCGGGTGGCCGACGAGGGGAACAACCCGCTCTCCGGCGTCACCGTGGCCTTTCGCCTGGTCAGTGGCGGCGGCACCATCACCGGCACGGCGGTGACCGACACCAGCGGCATCGCCGCCGCCACCTGGGTGTTGAGCCAGACGCCGGGCGTGAACCAGGCGGCGGCATCGGTGGCCGGGGTCTCGGAAACGGCCAGCTTCACCGCCACCGCCACCGGCGTGACCCTCTCGGTTTCGCCCGCCAGCATCTCGGAAAACGTTCAGTTGCCTTCCAGCACCGTGTTGCACCGCAGCGTGACGGTAACCGCTACGCCTCAAACCAGCTTTTCGGTCACCTTTGCGGTGGTCGCCGCGGGAGGAGCGTGGTTGAGCGCTTCCGCGCCGGCTCCGGGTTCAGCGAACATCGACGTGGTGCTCAGCCCGGCCGGCATTGCTCCCGGAACATACTTGGGAACCGTCACCATTTCTTCTCCCTCGGCCGAAAAAGCGGCCACGGTGGCCGTGTCGCTCACGGCCGCCGAGCCGGATAAGCCTCAACTGGGGGTGGCGCCGGCCAGCCTGAGCTTTACGGTGGTCGAAGGAGCGGCGGCGCCCTCGCCGCAGTCCGTGTTTGTGGTCAACACCGGCACGGGGTCAATGACCTTCACGGCGGCAGCCAGCGGAGGCGCATGGCTGAGCGCCACCGCATCCGGAAAGGCCCCCGCGTCGTTCCTGTGCAGCATCAACCCCGCCGGACTTAAGGCTGGCACGTACCAGGGCGCGGTTACCGTGCAGGCCCCGCCGGCCAGCGCCACTGGGGCGCCGCAGACCGCCACCGTCGCGGTGACCTTGACGGTGCTGCCGGGTGAGCCCGCGGCCCTGGCGGTCGCTCCCGCGAGCTTGGTCTTCCAGGCCGACAGCGGATCCACGGCCGTGCTTTCCGCCTCCGTAGCGGTCACCAGCACCGCGAGCGGGCCGTTGGCGTGGACGGCCGCTGCCGATCCCAGCTCCAGCGCCTGGCTTTCGGCTTCCGGCAGCGGCAACACACCGGGCTCCGCGAGCATCCAGGTGCGCTCGTCCGCGCTGGCTGCCGGCCAGTACACCGGTGCGGTGACATTCAGCAGTCCGGATGTGCCCAGCCGATCGGTCAATGTATTGCTGACGGTGTATGAGGCGGCGGAACTCCGCGTTTCGCCCGGATTGCTGCGGTTCTCCGGCTCGGTCGGTTCCTCGTTCTCATCGCAGACGCTGCAGGTGACCACGGCATCCGGGCAGGCGATTCCATTTTCGATAACCACGGAACTGCCGCAGGGACGAAGGTGGCTGGCGGCGGTAGGGTCCGGGACGACGCCGGGCACCGTGTCGGCTTCGGCCGATGCGGCTGGCTTGGCCGCGGGCACCTACACCGGCTCGCTGATTATTCGTTCGGACAAGGCGCGCGGTCCGGTGGCCGTACCGGCCGTGCTGGACCTGTTGCCGGCCGGAGCGCAGTCGGCGCTGACGGCCTCGCCTGGCGGCGTGCTGCTGATAGCGGAGACTGGGGCTTCGGCCAGCAGGGATGTCGCGGTGAAGATCGTTCCCGCGGCGACGGTCGCCTGGGGCGCCAGGGCCTCGACCAACGATGGAGGAACATGGCTGAGCGCCGCCGGCGGCGGGCTCGGCGATGGCACGCTCACCATTCGCGCCAGCGCCTCAGGCCTGGTGCCGGGCGTGTATACCGGCGTCGTGGCTCTCTCGGCCCCGGAAACTACCAATAAGAGCCTATCGGTCGGAGTAACGCTGCTGGTCATCCCCGGCCGGGTGGCGTCCGCCAGCCTGCGCGAAGTCGTTCCCGCCGCGGCGACCACCATCATTCTCGTCCCGGCGGAACCGGCGCGGCAGTTTGCGGCGACCGCCGGCATTCCTGTGCGCGTCGAAGCCTGGCTGGTCGATAGCACCGGCAAGCTGATTAGCGGCGCCGATGTCCGCGTTTCCGTCAGCGGGGAACAGAACCCCGTGGTGTTGAAGGATGCGGGCCAGGGGCTGTATACCGCGCTGTGGACGCCCATGCAGTCGGGTGTCACGGTGCTCACCTTTACCTCCGGCACGGCAGCCGGCGTGCTGTTGCCCGGCAGTGTTTCGGCGGCTACCAGGCCCTTGCCCATTCTCGCCAATGGCGGGGCGGTCAATGGCGCCAGCTTCGCCGCGGGGCTGCCGCTGGCGCCCGGATCGATCGTCTCGCTGTTCGGCATGAACCTGGCGACGGCGGCGGCCACTGCCTCCGCCGTGCCCTTGCCCAAGTCGCTCGGCAACGCCTCGGTCAGCGTGAATGGTGTGGCGGCGCCGCTGTTCTACGTAGGCCCGGCCCAGGTCAACCTGCAAGTTCCGCAAGAACTGAGCGGGCAGGCGCTGGCCACCATCCGCTTCGCTTCGCCCGAGGGCGTCGCAATGTTGCAGGATGTGGCGCTTTCGCCGCTGTCGCCGGGGATTTTCCTGGCCGGCGCCACGCAGCAGGGCGCCATCATCCATCAGGACGGCCGCCTGGCCGGCGTCAATGCGCCCGCCGCCGCCGGCGAGACCCTCTCCATTTACGCCACCGGGCTGGGCGACGTCACGAACATCCCCCCAACCGGCGCGCCGGCATCCGCAACCCCGCTTTCGGAGACCAGGACAAAACCCGTGGTCACCATCGGTGGAGTAACGGCCGACGTTTCCTTCAGCGGTTTGGCCCCCGGTTTCGTCGGGCTGTACCAGGTCAACGTCAAGGTGCCCTCGGGCGTTTCCGGCAGCGCGGTCCCCGTGATCGTCAAGGTCGGCGCCGCCACCAGCAACACGGCTCAAATCGCGGTGCAATAAGTGTGATGGGCCTCCGGCCTGTCCTGCTCTCCGGGTGCTGATCGCCGGCCCGCCTTGCGGCGGGGCTGGCGACTGCCCACACAACCGCCCGCGCCGCACGGCCACATTTTTCTTGGTGTCCCGGGCCATGTGCATCGGCAGGAGGAATCCGGTGTCAATGAAGAATCGCGGCCCTCAGTTTGAACTGAACCGCCAAGGCGCCAAGACACGAAGGCTTGGTGTCCTGGTGTCTTGGTGGTTCACAGCACTGCTGTGCCTGCTGGCACTGCTGGCGATGGCCGCGGGCCGTCCGCCGCGATTGGCGCCTTCTGCCAACTCCGCACTCCGCACTCCGCACTCCGCACTAGCCGTGAGTTACGCCCGCCTGCCGCTCGCCTTCGAAGCCAACCAGGGCCAGACGGACAGCCAGGTGAGATTCGTCTCCCGCGGCAGCGGTCACACCTTGTTTCTCACTGGGACCGAATCCGTGCTGAGTTTGAATCAACCGTGGAGAAGGCAGAAAGAACGGCCGTGGGAGCGCGGGCGTCTCGCCCGCCCGGATGCGGCCGAGACGGCCGCGCTCCCAGGTGCGGTTCTTCGGATGAAACTGGTTGGTGCGAATCCGAAGCCCGAAACGCGCGGCGTGGAGGAACTGCCCGGCAAGAGCAACTACTTCATCGGCAACGACCCGTCGAAGTGGCGCACCAATGTCCCTAACTACGCGAAGGTCGAATACCGCGACGTCTATCCCGGCATCAACCTGGTGCATTACGGCAATCAGCGGCAGCTCGAGTACGACTTCGTTGTCTCGCCCGGCGCCGACCCGCGGCAGATCAAGTTCGAGGTGGAAGGCGCCAACCGCATTGAGCTCGACGCGGCGGGCGACCTAGTGCTGCACGTGGCCGGCGGCGAGGTTCGCCAGCACAAGCCCATCGTCTACCAGACCATCGCCGGCGTTCGGCGCGAAGTCGCCGGGATGTACCGCTGGCGTCCCGCCGGCCGGCCCCTGCCAGCCAACTCCGTTGTCTCGGCGCGACATGGAGGGCCGGCCGGCGAGACGCCGGCGGTACAACAGATCGGCTTCGAGATCGGCCCCTACGACCCCAATCACCCACTTGTGGTCGATCCGGTGCTGGTTTACTCCACCTACCTCGGCGGCAGCGGCAGCGACTATGGCATCAGCATTGCCGTGGACTCCTCTGGGAACACCTACGTCACCGGACAGACCAACTCGACCAGCTTCCCAACAATCAGCGCCCTGCAGTCCGTCCCCGGTGGCGGCTCGGACGCGTTTGTCTCGAAGCTGAACGCGGCTGGCTCGGCGCTGGTCTATTCGACCTACCTCGGCGGCAGCGGCGGGGACGGCGGCAACGGCATTGCCGTGGACTCCTCCGGTAATGCCTACGTCACGGGCTCTACCGCTTCGACCAGTTTCCCGACGGTCAACCCGCTGCAGTCCGTTTACGGCGGCGGCGACTCGGACGCTTTTGTCGCCAAGCTGAACGCGGCGGGCTCCGGCCTGGTCTACTCGACCTACCTCGGCGGCAGCGGCGGGGACGGAGGCAACGGCGTTGCCGTGGACTCCTCCGGCAGTGTTTACGTCTCTGGGGAAACATCATCGGGTAACTTGCCCTTGGTGAACCCTCTGCAGCCCGCCTGCGGAGGCGGCACCGACGCATTTGTCGCGAAGCTGAATCCAGCGGGCTCGGCGCTGGTTTACTCGACCTACCTGGGCGGCAGCACCAACGACCGTGGCACGGGCGTCGCCGTGGACTCTTCCGGAAATGCTTATGCCACAGGGCTGACCTATTCGACTAACTTCCCGACGGTCAGCCCGCTGCAGCCCAACGCTGGCGGCGGCATGGACGTGTTTGTCGCGAAGCTGAGCACGGTTGGGTCAGCGCTCGTCTACTCGACTTACCTCGGCGGTAGCGGCGTTGATTGGGGCGAAGCAATCGCCGTAGACTCCACGGGTAGCGTCTATGTTACTGGCCTGACCAGTTCGACCAACTTCCCGACGGTTAGCCCCCTGCAGCCCGCGCACGGCGGCGGCACCTACGACGTGTTTGCCGCGAAGCTGGACGCGGCCGGTTCAGCGCTGGTCTATTCGACGTACTTGGGTGGGAATGGCGACGACGGAGGATTCGGCATTGCCGTGGACCCCTCCGGCAACGCTTACGTCACCGGCTACACCAGTTCGACCAACTTCCCGACGGTCCATCCGTTGCAGGTAAGCTACGGCGGCAGTCAAGACGTTTTTGTGGCGAAGCTGAACGCGGCGGGCTCGGCGCTGCTCTATTCGACTTATCTGGGCGGCAGTGGCGGGGAGACTGGCAACGGCATTGCGGTGGACTCGGCCGGCAATGCCTACATCACAGGCGAGACGTTGTCGGCCAACTTCCCCATTGCCAACGCCCTTCAGCCGGTTTTCGGTGGCGGCGTCGACGCCTTTATCGCCAAGATCAGCGATCCCAACGACAACGTTGCGGATGTGCGTACGATCACCGCCCTGCCGTACACCGACACCGTCAGCACCACCACCGCCACCACTGAAACCACTGACCCCACGCCGAGCTGCGGCGGGGGCACGCGCAGCCACACCGTCTGGTACAAGTACACGCCGGCGGCCAATGGCTCGCTGCTCGCCGACACTTTCGGCAGCAATTACGACACGGTGCTCTCGGTGTGGACCGGCTCGCCGGGCTCGTTCACGTCGGTGGGCTGCAACGACGACACCAGCGGCGGGCAGTCGCAGGTGGCGCTGGCGGTGACGGGCGGCACGACTTATTACTTCATGGTGAGCGCATGGAGCTCCGGCGGGACACTGGTCTTCCACCTGGCAAGGATCAGCGATCCCACCGACAATTTCGCGAATGCCGCGGTAATCACCACCCTGCCGTTCACCGACACGATGGACACCACCACGGCCACCACCGAAACCAGCGATCCCACGCCCACCTGCGGCGGGGGCAAGCGCAACAACACGGTCTGGTACACGTACACGCCGACGGCCAATGGCAGCCTGGTCTCCGACACTTTCGGCAGCAACTACGACACCGTTTTGTCGGCGTGGACCGGCTCGCCCGGCAGCTTCACATCCGTGGCCTGCAACGACCAGGCCGGCGGATCACAGTCGCAGGTCGCGCTTGCCGTTACGGCCAGCACCACCTACTACTTCATGGTGAGTTCGTACAGCGCCGGCGGCGGCAGGCTGGTGTTCCACCTGGGCGTGAACCCGGTGCCCGTGCTCACCTCGCTCTCGCCTTCGAGCTCGCCCGCCGGGGTGACCAGCTCGGTCTACGTCAACGTCAACGGCACCGGCTTCACCACGCTCTCGGTGATTCAGTGGAACGGAAGCACCCGTAGCGGCTACTACAACAGCGCCACCCAGCTCTCGTTTTCCATCCCGGCCAGCGACTTAGCGTCGGCGGGCACGGCCCAGGTGACGGTGAGCAACGCCGGCGCGGGCACGTCCAACGCGCTGACGTTCACCGTTGATGCCAATCCGGTCCCCGCCATCACCTCGCTTTCGCCTTCGAGTGCGCCCGCCGGGTACAGCGGTTCACTCTACGTGGAGATCACCGGAACCGGGTTCACCGCGGCTTCGCAGGTGCGCTGGAACGGCAGCACGCTGTCGTCGTATTACTACTCCAGCAGCACGCGGATGACGACCTATGTGTCGGCCAGCGCCCTGACCACGGCCGGAACCGCGGAAATAACGGTATACAACCCGCCGACGGGCGGCGGCGTGTCGAACGCCGCGACGTTCACCATCACCACCAACCCGGTGCCGGTCATCACCTCGCTTTCGCCCAACAGCGCGCCCTCCGGGTACAGCGGTTCGTTCTACGTGGAGATCGCCGGAACCGGGTTCACCTCGGCTTCGCAGGTGCGCTGGAACGGCAGCACGCTGTCGTCGTATAGCTACTCCAGCAGCACGCGCATGACGTTCTGGGCTTACGCGAGCAACCTGACCACGGCCGGAACCGCGGAAATAACGGTGTACACCCCGCCCACGGGCGGCGGCGTGTCGAACGCCGCGATCTTCACCATCACCTCCAACCCCGTGCCCGCCATCACCTCGATCAGCCCCGACAGCGCGCAGGCGGGATCGAGCAGCTCCGTCTACATGGACATTATCGGCAGCGGGTTCACCGCCGCTTCGCAGGTGCGCTGGAACGGCGTCACGCTTTCGTCGTATAGCTTCTACAGCAGCACGCGCATGACGGCCTGGGTTTCGTCCAGCGCTCTGACCACCTCCGGAACGGCGCAGGTGACGGTGTACAACCCGCCGACCGGCGGCGGCGTGTCGAACGCCGCGACCTTCACGATCACCACCAACCCGATTCCCTACATCAGCTACCTGACGCCATATAGCGCAACGGCCGGCGGCGCGCAATTCACCCTGACGGTGAATGGCAGCAACTTCTCCTCATCTTCGGTGGTGCGTTGGAACGGGACGGCGCGGACCACGGCCTTGGTGAGCGCGAGCCAGGTGACGGCCACCATCCCGGCCGGCGACATCGCTACAGCCGGGACAGCCACGGTGAGCGTTTTTGACAGTACGCCGCCGCCGGCCGGCGGCGGCTCATCAACCGGCTACACGTTCAACATCAACAACCCCTCGCCGGTGCTGTCCTCGATTGCGCCGCTGAGCGGGGCGGCGGGCGGCGAGACCTTCACCCTCACGCTGAACGGAACGGGCTTCGTGCAGGGGTCGGTGGCGCGCTGGAACGACAACGACCGCACCACTACCTTTGTCAGTGCCACGCAGATCACGGCGCAGATCACGGCGGCCGACATCGCCACGGCCGGCTCGGCGACGGTTCGCGTTTTCAACCCCAGTCCCGGCGGCGGCACCTCCTCGATCGTCAACTTCACCATCGTCAACCCCAACCCCACGCCGGCCATCACCGGAATCGTGCCCGCGAGCGGCACGGTGGGCGGCGCGGGCTTCACGCTCACCGTTGGCGGCTCGAACTTCGTAAGCGGCGCGGTGGTGCGCTGGAACGGCGCCAACCGCACCACCACGTTTGTGAGCGCCACGTCGCTGACCGCCTCGATCTTGGCGGGCGACCTGGCTACGGCCGGCAGCGCGCTGGTCACCGTGTTCAACCCGGCGCCGGGCGGCGGGCTGTCGAACACGCTGGCCTTCGCCATCAACAACCCGGCACCCACCATCACTTCGCTTTCGCCTTCGAGCGCACAGGCGGGCGCCGCCGCTTTCACCCTGACGGTGACGGGCACCGGCTTCCTGGCGTCGTCGGTGGTGCAGTGGAACGGCGCCGACCGCACCACCACTTATGTCAGCGCCACGCAGTTGCGCATCGACGTGGGCGAAGGCGACGTGTTTTTCGGCGGGAGCGTGCCGGTGACCGTGTTCAACCCGGCGCCCGGCGGCGGCACGTCTTCGGCGGCCGCGTTCGCGGTGAACAACCCCGTGCCGGTGCTCAGCAGCCTGGACCCCTCGAGCGCGGGGGCGGGCGGCGCGGGCTTCACACTGACAGCCGCCGGATCCAAGTTTGTTGACGGCGCGGTGGTGAAGTGGAACGGCACGGACCGGACGACTACGTACGTGAGCGCCACTTCGCTGACCGCGCAGATTTTGGCCTCCGACATCACCACGGCCGGCAGCGCCCTGGTGACTGTGGTGAACCCGGGGCCGGGCGGCGGCTCCTCGGCGGCGCTGACGTTCACCATCGGCACCAACAACCCCACGCCCGCCATCACCACCATCTCGCCGACCACGGCCACGCCCGGCGGCTTGAGCTTCATGCTCACGGTTAACGGGAGCGGGTTTATCTCCTCGTCGGTGGTGAAGTGGAACGGCAACACCCGGAATCCGAGCTTGGTCACCAGCACGCAGTTGAAGGCGCTGATTCCGGGGTCGGACATCGCCAGCGCGGGCACGGTGGCGGTCACCGTATTCAATCCGACGCCGGGCGGTGGAACATCGAACTCGGTCGATTTTACCATCGGCAGCGGCGGCAACCCGGTGCCGGCGATCACGTCGCTGAATCCGTCAAGCGCCGTGGCCGGCGCCTCGGCCTTCACGCTGACGGTAACCGGCACGAGCTTCGTTAATGGCGCGGTGGTGCGCTGGAACGGCTCGGACCGGACAACGAGCTTTGGCAGCGCCACGCAGTTGACGGCGTCGATTCTGGCCGGTGACATCGCCGCGGCCGGCACGCCGCAGGTCACGGTGTTCAACCCCGCGCCGGGCGGCGGCCCTTCCTCGGCCAGCTCCTTCACGGTGAACAACCCGGTGCCGGCCATCAGTTCGCTGGCGCCGCCGAGCGTGGCGGTCGGCTCGGGCGCGTTCACACTGACGGTGAACGGCTCGAACTTCGTCAATGGCTCGGTGGTGCGCTGGAACGGCACGGACAAGACAACGAATTACACCAGCGCCAGCCAATTGACGGCTTCTATCGCCGGCGCCGATGTCGCAGCGGCCGGCTCGGCGCAGGTCACGGTATTCAACCCCACGCCGGGCGGCGGACTCTCGGGCGCGTCCTCGTTCACCATCGCGCAGGCGTCCACGCCGGCGGCCATCGTCAAAGTATCGGGCGAGGGGCAAGCCGCCGCGGCCGGCCTGGCTTTGCCCAACCCGCTGGTGGTGCAGGTGAATGACGCCCCCGGTTCGCCCATTTCCGGCGTCACGGTGAACTTCGCCGTGACCAGCGGCAGTGCGACGCTGGGGGCCGCGTCGGCGGTGACCGACAGCAACGGGCGCGCGCAGGTCTCGGTCACGCTCGGGCTGACTGCCGGCTCGGGAACCATCGCGGCGGCGGTGTCGGGGGTGCCGGCCGCGGTCTTCAACTTCACGGTGCAGCCTGGGCCCGCCGCGTCGCTTTCGGTGGTTTCGGGGAACAACCAGTCGGCCATGGCCGGGGCCACGCTGACCAATCCCCTGATCGTGAGGGTGTCCGATCAGTACGGAAATGCCGTTGCCGGCGCCAGTGTGAGCTTTGCGGTCACCGCCGGCGGCGGCACGGTCGGCTCCAGTCCGGTTGCCACGAGCGCCAACGGGCAAGCACAAACCTCGTGGACGCTGGGCAGCACGGCGGGAACCAATACCGTGCAGGCCTCCTGCACGGGCGCTTTACCGGTGACGTTCTCGGCCACGGCGCTGGCCGCCGCCTCGCTGGAAATCGTCTCGGGCAGCAGCCAGGCGGGGATGGTGGGCAGCACGCTGGCCGCGCCGCTGGTGGTCAAGGTCACCGACCAGTTCAACAACCCGCTGCCCGGCGCGGCGGTGAACTTCTCGATTGTGTCCGGCGGAGGCAGCCTGGGCTCGCCAAGCGCCACGGCCAACGGCAGCGGTCACGCGCAGACCGCGCTCACGCTGCCGACGGCGGCGGGAACCGTTCGGGTGCGCGCCTCCGCGACGGGAGTATCGACGCCGGTTGAGTTCACCATCACCGCCACGGCCGCGGCCGCCGCCTCGCTGGCCATCATTTCCGGCAACAACCAGGCGGCGGTGGCCGGCAGCGTCCTGCCGTTGCCGTTGCTGGTGAAAGTGAGCGACCAGTACGGCAACCCCGTGGCGGGCGTCGTCGTGGCTTTCGAGGTCACAGGTGGCGGCGGGAGCGTCAGCCAGGCGTCCGCGACCACCGCTTCCAACGGGCAAGCGCAGGTCAACTGGACGCTGGGCGCGGTGGAGGGAACCAATTACGCCCGGGCCTCGGTGGCGGCGCTTGATCCGGTCGCTTTTTCCGCCACCGGGGTGGCAGCCACCATGGCGGTGGGGACGGTCACGATGGGTTCGGCCACCGGCTCGCCCTCGGGCACCGCGCGCATCCCCATTAGCCTGACGCTGAACACCGGCATCGGCCTGGACAGCCTGGCGTTCGGGTTGAGAGTGGAGCCGAACGGGGCGGCGCCGGCCATCTCCGACCGCTTGTCATTTGTCCGGGATACCGCGCTGCCGGATCCCACCTTCACCGATACCAATGCGGGACCCAACATCATCAGCGTGAGCTGGCTGGGCCTGGCCACGGCGCTGAGCGGCACGGTGCGGCTGGGAGAAGTGGTGGTGCCGATTCCGGCGCTGGCCACCGACGGGCAAACCTACACCGTGCGGATCACCGGAGCCGGCGGCAGCCTGGGCACCACAAACATCACGCTGGTGGCCGGCGCCAACAGCACCATTTCGGTGGCGGGGCGCAGCTACATGGCCGGGGACGCGTTTCCCCTGGGCAGCGATCAGAACGCGGACGGCGACAAGGACGATGCCGGCGAGTTCGGCGACGACCAGTTGCAGATCCTGGACCTGATTTATGCGCTACGTGCGGTGACCAGCGTCCCGGGCTACAGGCCGCCGGCCTGCTCGGACCGCTTCGATGCCATCGACTCGCATCCGGCCGACACGCCAACCGTCCGGGGCGGAAATGGAACGCTGAACACCGTGGACCTTATTTATACGCTGCGGCGGGTGACGAACGTGGATACCAGCCGGCCACGGCGCTACTCGCGCAATATTCAGCCCTGCACGGCAGGGGCAGGCCCGCAGCTTGTGGCACAGGCAATGCCTTCCGGTGAGCCGGCCGCGCGCCTGCGATTTGGTTCACCGATGACCGCCGAAGGCGGAGCCACGCGCATTCCGGTGTACCTGGAAGCGGCTCGGGCACTGGAACTGGCCGGGTTGAGCTTCTCGATCGGGATGACGGGACTGCAACCTGGAAACTGGAACCTGGAACCTGGAACCGCACCGCCGCCGACGCTGGTTGATCCCGACGTGCCGGGCGTGCTGGCGGTGGCCTGGTTGGAGGGCTTGCAGGTGGCGGCAGGCCAGCGGCTACTGCTCGGTTACGTTGTAGCGCCGGGCCTCGTGCCCGGCACCGATGGCCTGCAATTCATCGGCATCAGCGCCAGTGCGCCCGACGGCAGCGACGTACCAGTGGCACAGGCATCGTTGCCTGTGGGCCGGTAGGGAGACGAGAGAGCACAGGCAGGGATGCCTGTGCCACCGGGGCCCCTTGACTTGTTCTGACGGGGGGACCCATGCAGAAACACAACGGCAGTCTCGTTGTAGCGCCCGCATCTCGCGGGCAGGCTCGTGTCGTTCCGCCACGGCGGACGGCGCTGTATGGCTGCGGCCTTGCGGTTGTGTGCCTGCTGTTGATTGCCGGCCCGGCCCAGGCCGCCGTGGTCTTGTACGTGGGCGGGAGCACAACGACGCCCTGCCTCGGCGCCACGGGCGCCGCTTTGGGCGACGTCACGATTTCCGTGAGCTCGGGGGGCGTGATTCTCGATGGGTCCTATTTGACGATCACCGTCAACCCTGGGATCTTGACCAGCACGCCGATCCTGCGCGCTGGCTCCCTAGCTTCGAAGGGCTTCGTGACCTTCGTCGACAGCGGAAACTTTCGATTCACGTTCGCCTCCGGCACCGGGTCGACCACGGTCTCGGTGGGCGACTACCTGACCTTCGGCATGACAGGCAACGCGCCGGGGTACGAGACCACCGTGGTCGCATCGGTCGGCGCGTCGGACCCGTGGATCGCGTTCATCAACGCCGCCGTGGTGATCGCCTCGGTGAGCGCCGCCAACTGCGCGGCCAGCGGCCACATCCTGACGTCAGTCGCTTCGCTGACCTTCGGCGGGCCGCCGGGATCGTCCATCCCCTCCCAGTCCTTCACCATGAGCAACTCGGCGCGGCCGGGCCAGAACATCTTCCCTGCCGTATCGGCGGCGTACCCGGCCGGCACCCCCGTCGCCTGGCTGGTGCCCGCGCTTGGTGTTGAAACCGCGGGCGTGGCCCTTGTGACCATCGGGGTGAGCACGATCGGACTCAGTGAAGGCGACTACACCGCACAGATCCGCATCGACAGCGCCTATGCCGACAACTCGCCGCTGTATGTGCCCGTGACGCTGAGGATTGGGATGCCTGCTTCCCTTACGATTGTTTCCGGCGATCACCAGACGGGAGTGGTCGGCAGCACGCTGCCGCTGCCGCTGGTGGTGAAGGTGACCGATGCTTACGGGAATCTGCTCAGCGCAGTGGCGGTCGCGTTCGCCGTGACGGGCGGCGGTGGAAGCGTCAGCGCGGCTTCCGCGACGACGGGCGGCAACGGCCAGGCGCAAACTCTCGTGACGCTGGGCACCACGGCAACCACGATCACCATCACGGCCTCCGTGACTGGGGTGGACACGCTGGCGACCTTCACACTGACAGCGACCCCAGGGCCGGCAGCGTCACTGGTGGTCGTTTTGGGCAACAACCAAGCGGCGGTGGCGGGAACCACCTTGCCGGCGCCGCTCATTGTGAAACTGACGGACGTATATGGCAACGCCGTTCCCGGCACGACGGTCAACTTCGAGGTGACGGGCGGCGGCGGGAGCCTGAGCGCGGCAACAGCCACCACCGGTGCCAACGGCCAGGCGCAGGTTACTTGGACACTGGGCAGTATTCCCGGTCCGAATACCGCGAGGGCCTGGATGGGAACGCTTGGGCCGGTGGTGTTTCAGGCCACCGGCCTGTCCGGCGGCGTGCCCGTGGGCTCGGTCACGGTGGAGAATGCAAGCGGATCGCCTGGCGGGACGGCGCGCATTGCGGTCATGCTTGATCTCAACAGCGGGTCCAGCGTTGACAGTTTGAGTTTTGGGGTTGGGGTGACGCCGAACGGCGTGGCGCCGGCGCTCACCGATGATCTCTCGTTCGTGGCGGACACCGGGATGCCGCCGTCGCCGCTGACGGCCACCGGTCCGGGGCCGGGCTTGATCAGCGTGGGCTGGCTAAACCTGCTGGCCGCGCTCAGCGGGACGGTGCGGTTGGGGGAGGTCGTGGTACCCATTCCAGCGTTGGCTGTTGAGGGGCAGACCTACAGGGTGCGCGTCACCGGCGTCAGCGTCAGCTTAGGGATGGTCGGTATGGCGGCGCTCGCGGGGCCGGACATGATGCTGTCGATACAGGCGCACAGCTACCTGGTGGGCGATGCGTTTCCGCTGGGCAGCGACCTGAATGGCGACGGCGACAAGGACGATGCTGGCGAGTTTGGCGACGGCAATTTGGGAATTCTCGATTTGATTTATGCGCTGCGGGCGGTGACCAGCGTGCCCGGCTACCGGCCGCCGGCCTGCTCGGACCGCTTCGACGCCATTGACTCGCACCCGGCTGATACCCCGACTGTGCGCGGCGGAAATGGAACGTTGAACACCGTGGACCTTATTTATACGCTGCGCCGCGTGACGAACGTAGACACGTCGCGGCCGCGGCGCTACTCGCGCAGTATTCAGCCCTGCACGGCAGGGGCGGGGGAGCAGGTAGTGGCACAGGCCTTCCAGCCTGTGCAGGTGACGCCGGCGTCCTTCTCTGCGGGTTCCAGCGACCCGGCGGGATCCCTTCGGCTCGGTGAGCCGCGGGAGGTGGCGGTGGGTGTCTGGCAGGTTCCGGTGTATCTGGAAGCCCGCGGCGATCTGGACCTGGCCGGTCTCAGCTTCGCCTTGGCAATCGATAACCAGCCTGGCGTGCGCTGGGTGCGGTTTGTGACCGGCGAAGCGAAAGCGCCGACGCTGCTGGACGCCGATGTGCCGGGTGCGCTTTCGGTCGCCTGGCTGGAGGGCTTGCATGTGGCGGCAAGCCAGCGGCTACTGCTCGGCTACGTTGAGATTGCCGGAGCCGAGGCGGGCAGGCTGCCCGCTTCCACGCTGCAGTTCCACGGCACCAGCGCCAGTGCGCCCGACGGCAGCGACGTGCGGCTGACCATCGAGCAGCTGCGTGAGCAGATGTAGTTGTGCAGGCCGCACGGGAACGGTGAGTGGGCATGATCCAGGCAAGCTCAAGACGCATGTGGTTGCTTCTGGCTCTGCTGGCGAGCGGTTACGCGGCGTTGGCCGTCGGCCAGGAGCAGGGTCGGCTGCGTGACCCGCACCCCGCAGGCCGCCTCGGGGGACACACGCTGGCCGCCACGGCTGAGATGCGGCTCGTGGGGCGAACCGCGCCCGGGCGGAAGCTTCGCCTGGCATTTGTGCTGCGGCCGAGCCTCGAATATGGGGAGTACTTCGGCGCGGCGGACAGTGAAGCGCGGGAAGCAAGCAACTTGCAGACTCTCCGCGCGACGGAGCCGGCGGCCAGGGGAGAGCGGCTGGCGGGGCCCGAGCGCGCCCACCGTGCCCTGCTCGGTCTGCTGGGTTCCCGTGGCATCACAGTCGAGCAAACGTACCACCACCGATTGCTGGTTATCGCCCAGGCCAGCGCCGCCGACGTTGAAAAGTTGCTGGACGTCGAGTTGTACGACTACCAGGTAGGCGGCGAGACCCGGA
>Ga0315280_10005844_pt1 | contig 17318 bp, 14 predicted proteins | sample YL17G06_40_MG_FD_203697 | JGI IMG/M metagenome (GOLD analysis project Ga0315280, IMG submission 203697) | Sediment microbial communities from Yellowstone Lake, YNP, Wyoming, USA - YL17G06_40 | ecosystem: Environmental > Aquatic > Freshwater > Lake > Sediment | place: USA: Wyoming | collected...
CATAGACATAATGTGAGGTGTCTCCGCGTATTGGATCCCTTTCTGTAAACCTTCCAATCTCCGGATCATAGAACCTGACCCCGAGCTGAAGGAGGCCGAAGGCCGGAATCTGGTAGTGCGTGTAGTAGCCGAGTCTGCCGACATATTGATACGGCTGCTCCGTATTCCCAGTCCGATCTATCAGGTTCCCCCAGGCATCGTAGGCATAGCTGTCGGTCACCATCCCATCCGCATCCGTCAGGAGCCTCGTCGATCCTATCTCGTCGAAGTGATAGTACCTCCGGCCTTCTCCTGCCTTGGACCTGGCAACCAGAGCGCCGTCCGGCTCTCTAAAGTAGTATACCGGCGTAACACCGTCGCCTTCCACAATGACTGCAGGTATTCCTGCCATAGTGTCAAACACGAAGCTGTAGGTCGTCCCGTTCATCACCAGCCCTACCCGGTCGGAGTCGGCATCCCATGTGTTGGTCGCCGTCCTGCCGGAGTATGCGGCCTGGTCGAGCAGCCCTGCGTAGCTGTAGGTGTAACTCCTCAGCACCTGTGTCCCGGCAGGATTGCGAATCGAAAGGCCGGCTGCAGCGGGGCGCGCAGAATACCCTGCAGTCCCTGTGAGCGATTCAGGGAACGATGAGGCGGTATGCAGTCCTGTCCACGGAGTACCAACTGATCCTTGCAGCGGCGGCAGCGAGCAGCGGGGTTCCCTTCCAGCGGTCGATAGGGCAGGACAGCTCGATGTCGCGGCTGCCGAAGGCGGCGCTCCAGCCGGCGGGCGGAGGGCTGCCGCGCCTGACTGCCAGGACGGTGGTGCCCTCCGAGCGGCCGAGCGGGTGCAGTTGGATTTCGTATGTTGGCGTGCGAGTGACAGTGCCGCGAACACGCACGCGCAGGTAGAGCCGGTCTCTATCCTCCGCCGCGTACAGACCTACGAGATCGGCGCCAGGCCGGGAGTGCGTTACCAATCCATCGTCCGCCGGATCGCGGGCTATCGGCTCCACGCCACGCCAGTCACCACACCGGCCGTCCAGCCGAATGGATGCACTGGCCACTCGGGCCTCGCAGGGCCGGGCGCCGAACAGCTCGTTCCGCCGCACGAAGCTTCTGAGGAACCGCACGACGCCAACCTGAGAGCGGAACATGGCCACAGCCGCCTTCTTGGCCCGCACGCAGTCCGCGTCGAGAGGATAGTCATACCAACTGGTATCCATTCCGACGAGCTTCGCGGGCGGGGCGAGCGGATCGTCCGGGTGCAGGCCCTGGGGAACCGGCCAGTCGCCGCGATGCACCAGGTACAGCCCGACGTTTCTACGCTCGAGCCAGCCAAGGTCGTAGAGCGCTTCCGTGACGAACGCGCTCGTCGCCCAGTGGTCGGAGTGCTGATCGTTGGGATGCGGAATGTAGATATCGGTCGGATCAACCTTACGAAGCAGTTTCTTCAGATCGGAAAGGAACTGCTCGCCGGTGTAAACGGCTCGAGGTGTGAAGGAGTCGTCGTAGGGCGAGCGCGGATCCCGAGTATAAGGGGAAGTGTAGGGAGCGTGCCAGTTCGTGGTCCACATGGCAAGCAGCCCTCTATCGGGATAGCCGAGAGTTATGACGTGGCCGCGGGCGACGCCCAGTTCCCGAAGCGCGGCGAAGCTTTCTTTCTGTCTCCGGTAGCCGAAATCGACGTAGTAACGGGGGCGGACGACGAGCGCCCGCCGGTTGCGGAACGCGGCGTACCAGAAGCCGTCGCCGTTCGTCACCAGCACTACCCAAACCTGTGCGCCGCCTGCCGCGGCCTGCCGGATCAGGCCGCCTGCGCCCACCGACTCATCGTCGCAGTGAGGCGCGAACACGATTACCCGGCTGCCCCTGCCCGGAGTCTTCCACTCCGGGAACTGCGCCGACAGTTCCTTCAGGTTAGCCCACCGGACGCGCAGCGCCGTGATCGTCAGCGACCCCGCGATCACGAGGAGCCACGCTACCACGAGGAACAGTATCCTGCGTCTGGTGATCTTTGGACGGCGCATTTGCTAAGCCCGATCTCGCTATCCGGCAGGCCGAGCCGGCTTCACATCACTTGCGGACCGGCGGCCTGCCGTTGGGACTTGGTTGCCCTTCGACGTGGACAGCCTTATCAGCTCCGGGACGGTCAGGAACCGGTAGCCCTGCTTCTTCAGTTTCGCCACGACGATCTCCATTGCAGCAGCGCTCCTGGACTTCATGGCATCGGGCCGGCTTCCAGCAGCGTGGATGAGTATTATAGCGCCGGGACCCGCCAGGCGGATCACCCGGTCGGCAAGTTCCCGAGCGGTCGTAAGCGATCCGCGTTCCAGACACACGCTCCACAGCACGGTCCGGCAGCCACCGGCGGCGGCCGCTTCCTGGACATCCCGGTTCCAGAGGCCGAACGGGGGTCGGAACAGCGCCGGCCGCACTCCGCATGCATCCTGGACCGCCCTGGCGCCCTTTGCGATCTCCCGGGCGATCTGCTCGGCGGTCAGCCCGGTCAGCGCGCGATGTGAATAGGTATGGCTGCCAACCGCGTGGCCAGCGGAGAGCTCTCGCTTGACAATCTCCGGGTGCTGCTCGGCGCAGCTGCCGGTATCGAAGAAAGTGGCGTGGATCCGCTCTTTGGCGAGGAAGTCGAGGATGCGGGGAGTGTAGACAGGATCCGGCCCGTCATCGAAGGTCAATGCGACGGCCTTCTGGCCGGTGCTGACGCGGTAGATCGGTGCGGAGCGCAAGGCCGCGTTCGTGTCAGGCGCCAGGCGCGGGATCGCCGCATACCACGCTACGGCGGCAGCACCCACGACCAACCAGAAAATGACCGCAGATCGTCTCATCCGGCCGCGCCGGGCGCTTGCGGAACCCGGGCTTGGGGCATGCCCGCCGTCAAACCCCCTTCCCGCGCGCCCCCTCCACTCAACCCTTGGCTTTCGATCCTCCATACTTAATCCGCGTCAGTACTGCACCAAAGCTTCCGTGCGGTAGCCGGTCAATCTCGAGCGACCGTTGAGGAAGGTCAGCTCCACCAAGAACACCAGGCCGACTACCTTGCCGCCGAGCTCCTCGGACAACTGGACCGAAGCAGCGGCTGTGCCGCCTGTGGCGAGCAGATCGTCTACGATAGCCACTCGCTGCCCGGGCCCGATAGCGTCTTTGTGTATCTCGACCGTGTTCGTGCCATATTCCAGCGCGTATTCAGCGCGGATCGTCTCGGCGGGCAGCTTGCCGAGCTTGCGGACCGGGACGAAGCCCAGACCAAGCTCAAGCGCAATCGGCGCTCCGAGGATGAAGCCTCGCGACTCGATACCAACGATGAGGTCGGGCTTCATCTCCTTTACCTTCCCGGCCATTGCGTATACCACTTCCCTGAACGCCCGTGCGTCTTGCAGAACCGGTGTAATGTCACGGAACAAGACGCCGTCCGTGGGAAAGTCCGGAACGTCGCGGATGAGTTCCTTCAGAGTCTCTTCTCGTATCAACTGACCACCCTCCCAAGGTCGAGTGCAGAGTTCGGAGCGGCATCAAGCCGCCGGGCGAGGGGCGCCAGGCTCTCCCGGTATGGCGGCCGGGCGACGCCCTTCTCCGTGATGATAGCCGTTATAAACTCCGACGGGGTGACGTCGAACGCCGGGTTGATCACAGGAACGCCTTCCGGTGCGATCCGGCGGCCGCCGATATGCGTCATCTCCTCAGAAGATCTCTCCTCTATCGGTATCTCGTCGCCTGATGGTAAGGACAGGTCAATGGTCGAGGTCGGCGCGGCGACGTAGAACGGGATGCCGTGAGCCTTCGCGAGCACCGCAACCGAGTAGGTGCCGATCTTGTTCGCCGTATCGCCGTTGGCGGCGATTCTGTCGGCGCCAACCACGCAGGCATCGATCTTGCCCTGACGCATGAGCGACGCAGCCATGTTGTCGGCGATTATGGTTACGTCTATCCCATCCCGAGCTAGCTCCCAGGCGGTAAGCTTCATGCCCTGGAGCCGCGGGCGGGTCTCGTCGGCGAAGACGCGAAGTTTCTTGCCGCTCTCAACGGCGGCTCGGATGACCCCGAGAGCGGTTCCGTAGCGCACGCATGCCAGCGCGCCAGCGTTGCAGTGTGTGAGCACCGAGCTGCCGTCCTCGATCAGCTCCGCGCCGTTCCTGCCGAGAGCGCGGCAGGCGTTCTCGTCCTCCTCGATCATAGAGATGGCCAAGCGCTCGATCGCCGCTTTGATCTCCTTGACCGGCCTGCCTTTCGCTCTCTCGGCGGCGTCCAGAATGCGGTCTATGCCCCAGAACAGGTTGACGGCCGTGGGGCGGGTTGCGCGGATCTGTGCGGCGACGTCCTGGAGCCGACGGTAGAATGCGTCGAAGTCCGACGCCTGGATGGCTCGCGCTCCGAGAGCGACGCCAAGGGCCGCGGCCACGCCCAGGGCAGGGGCGCCCCGCACCTTCATGGTCCGGATCGCCTCCGCAACCTGCCGGTAGTCCGTCAGCTCAATGGTTTTCAGCTCCGCCGGGAGGGCGTTCTGGTCTATGATAACGACCTTGCCGTTTACGTAGTCAACGGTACGTATCACAATCTTGCATATCTGAGCGCGGTGGCGCACTTGCAGTCTCTCGTGGGCGAGATGCGCTTCACCATCTCGACTATGACGTCGCGGACTCGCTCGTTGTTTGCGTGGAAGACCTTCATGACCTCTTCCGCGCTGACAGGCTGGGTCCCTTCCTCGCCGACGAGCCCTGCGTCGTAGTCGGTTATGAGCGCGATGTTCACGTAGCACAACTCCTGCTCGACAGCCAGGACCACCTCCGGGTACTGGGTCATGCTGATGACTTCCCAGCCCATGGTCGTGAACCAGCGGCTCTCGGCCTTCGTCGAGAAGCGCGGGCCTTGGATCACGACGTTGGTGCCCCGTTCGTGGAGCGGGATGCTCAGCTCTCTTATGACCTCGATGGCCCGCTTTCGCAGCTCTGGGCAGTACGGGTCTGCCGTAGACACGTGGGTCGCCACAGGGCCATCGTAGAAAGTGTCCTTCCGGCCTGTCGTCCGATCGACGAACTGGTCGCAGACGACGAAATCCCCGGGCTTGATGCTCGGCTGCAGACTGCCGACCGCGCTCGGCGCGATGATCCGGGTGACGCCGAGCGATTTCATGGCGAAGATGTTCGCCCGGTAAGGGATCATATGCGGTGGGTATTCATGGTGCCTACCGTGGCGGGGCAGAAACGCGACCTTTCTCCCATGAAGCTCACCGATCGTAACCATGCCGCTTGGCGCGCCATAGGGAGTCTCCACCTTCATCTCTACCGCGTTCTCGAGCAGGGAGTAGAACCCCGAGCCGCCAAAGACTCCGATCTCAGCAGTTTGTCCCAAGTCTTCACCATCCCTTGTGTCCAGCAGATCAGGCCGGAGGATACTCTACGCGCCCCGCCCGTCCTCAGCCCGGGCCGCAGGCTCCGCGGGGCGGCTCCACACTATTGTAGAGTAAGCCGTGAGAAACAGGCAAATCCCCGCATTGCCTCACGATAGATCGCACCGAAATCGAATCGATGCCTCACGTAAGAATCGTACCGTGGAGATCGGATCTGTGCACATTGACGGAAACGCTGGTCGGATGCCATAATGCCTTTAACGGGGCCGGAAGGAGCTTTCTTTAACGGGGTTTGTCTCTTTCTGTCCCCGCCACATCCCCCGTCTCAGGCCAAGCGTAAGCTCGTTTTCCATAGGGACCGCAAGCATACCAGTGAGTGCTGCGGTACGATTCTTAATCTGAGGCAACACGATCCCGCGATACCTTCCCACGGCTGCTAGGAATCGGTTATACTGTTGCGGGTGAAGCCGATGATGCCTGATTCCAGGAAGGTACTGCGCGTGTACTACGATGCTGCGGCTCCAAAGTATCTGAAGCGCGCATCGAAGGGCCTCATGGGATGGATGCGGCAGCGCGAACTGGCGCTGACTCACTCGATGATCCCCTCGTGCGGGAACGGACGGAAGGCGCTCGACGCGGGATGCGGACCGGGCTACTACGCCCAGGTTATGAAAGAGCGCGGGTTCGACGTGACTGCGGTGGACATCTCTCCCCGGATGGTCGAAATAGTAAGTCAGCTCGGCTTACCGGCCTACGTGATGGACATCGAGCACTCGGAGCCGCACCCCGATCTACCGGCGCCATTCGACTTCATCTTCTGTGCCGGGGTCTTGGAGTTTGCGCACGATGTGCGGGCATTTCTGAGCGCGCTCAGGCGTCTTGCAAGCGACGACGCCGAGATGCTTTTGGTGGCCCCGGGCCGGGGCCTGTTCGGCTTCTGCTATGCGGAGTATCTGAAGAGCCGGGGCATACCGGCGCGGGTGTACAAGCGGAAACCTCTTGCTCTAGACCTCGAAGCTGCCGGTTTCGAACCACTTGAGATCCGGCAGTCCTGGCCTATATGCCTGGTAACGCGGGCCAAGGCGGTCTGATTGCTGGCAACAGACTGCAGCTACGCCTGAGTTGCCTGGGCCATGATCTCGCCCGGCGCCACACCGGCCAGGCTGTGTGAGATCACGGCGACTGCACAGCGGCGCTCTTCATCGTCCCACCATCCGCAGTCGCTGCCTTTACACCTCACCGCCCAGGTCGAGCCTGTGGACACGGAATCGCGGGATCCGGAGAACGCGGCCAGAATCGGGCAAATCCTGACATTCTGGTGGCCCTGCTGTCCTGTTTCCATCGGCAAACCCTCCCATCCTCTTTCCCTTCATACACTCTCTTTCCAGTGGCACAGCCGAACTCCTGCAAGAGCACGAGCTCGGCCGCCGGCCCGAGCCGATGTCATAACTAGCCCATCTGCCCGTCCGCAGTGTACCATGACTTTCGCGGATATGCAACAGGATTTCGCAGACACGATCCTGCGCTCGCCTGCCGGCTGGCAGGTCCGAGCGAAGGGAGCCGGCAGCCAGGAGCTTCTCCCGGTTAGTCCTGCTCCGCCCAGGGTATAGAAAACTCGGCAGAGAGAAGAGGGCAAGAGACGGAGGGTTCAGAGATGCATCTACGGAGGACGAGACTTGCAGTCCTGGCAATAGCAGCCATAACCCTGGGTGCCATAGTGATGCCCGCCGCCGCAGTCGCCGACAGCAATCAGCCGGCCGTCGAGAAGAAGGTGACGCTGCAAGTCACCGGCATGCCAGTGGTCGATGCCATTGACATGCTCTTTAGGGACACCGGCTACAAATATACGATCCGGCCGGGGGTATCAGGCAGGCTAACCCTTAACATAGTGGATATGCCTTTCGAGCAGGCGCTGAAGAAGACTACGGACCTGGCCCACCTGGAGTACCGGGTGGTGGCGGGCCGCTACATCATCAGCCCTAATCCGAAGGAGGAAGTCGAGGCCGCAGTTCCACCAGGGCGAACGACTGAGGAGCCACAGACCGAGCAGCAGGCGGGACCCGGATACCCGCCGGCAACAGGTTGGCGCCAAGGCGCGGGGCCGATTTTCTATGGGCGCGGGTACTACTGGCACAGACAGCCGGTCTTTCCGCTATCCCGGGGCTATATGTCCGGCTCGTCGGTCGTGATACTGCCGGATGGAACCGCGTTGGTCAACGGTTGGCCGTACGGGTATGGACCGCCACCGCCACCGCCCGGGGTCTTCTCGCCCAGCACGGAGCGGTTCCTCGCCCAGATCGCGGCGCTCGATCCTTACCTGCATCCGAGCATCAGATCCTACCTGCCATACCCGTTCTACCCTTGGGGCGGGTATTGACCGATGCATCCGGGGTACACGTGGTAGAAGCGAGCGCAGATACTGCGGGAGACGGGCGGCCAACTCGGCTGGACCGCCCGTCTTGCCTGACGGATCTTCCGCCGCTTCCCTTCTGGCGGGCTGGCATCAGTCCTGCACGATGAACTGCTCCAGGTGCCGCAGGCTTATGATGAGACCCTGGTCCTCCAGCTTGGGGCCACCCTTGTGGTCGCGGTAGACGCTGTCGTGCCAGCCCTCGAGGTTGATGTCGTTCGCATAGCCGTGCCTCAGCAGCTCCTTGATGCAGATGTTCCAGTCCGTATCGCCGAGGCCGACGTGGCAGTGCTCGGTGGCGCGGTCGTGCCAGAACCCGTACCGCTCAAGCTGGTCGCGGCTCACGTGAGCATCCTTGCCGTGAACGTGGTGCACCTTCGAGCCGAACCTTCGAAGGTTCTCTTCCGGGTCGACGAACATGCATATCAGGTGGCTCGGATCCCACTCCAGCCCGATGGCCGGGGAGGGGACTTCGTTGAACGCCTTCTCCCACATGGCCGGGGTACACATCAGGTTGATGCCGCCGCACGGCGTGTTGTGCCAGCCCATGGGGCAGTTCTCGAACGCGATCTTGACGCCGTGATCCTCGGCGAATCGCGCGTGCTCGCCCCAGATTTCCTTGAACTTGGGCAGGCTCTCCTCCAGCCGCTTGTCCGCAAGCCGGCCGGCGAACCCTGCCACAGCCGGCACACGGAGCCGCTCGGCAAGTAGGATGCATCCCCGAACGCACCTCTTGCCTTCCTCCTCCTCCTTGGGGTCCATCACGTTCGTGTAGAACCCGGCAAGGCAGGATATCCTGATATCAGCCGCCTCGAACGCCGCTCCAACCTCGTCCGCTTTCTTCTCCCAGCCGGGATCGCCAGGGAAGTAGCCGTTCCCCGGCGATACCTGAAGCTCGGCGCACCTGAACCCCGATTTCCTGGCGAAATCCATTCGCTCCTTGTCGTATGGCATCATGAACCCGATCCGCATAAGTATTGTCCCTCCGTCCAGCGTTTTGTTGCGGGGTCGTCCCTTCAGAGTCGTTCAAGCCGGCGGCTCGGTTCTCCTCCCGGGGGCGGTTGGGGCGGGGGCTTTGGGCGAAGCACTTGCGGCAGGAGGCGAGGGTCTGGCGGGAATGCGGAGGGCAAATGCTTCGCCCCTACGGTCTTGTGTCGCAGTCCCGGCGTGCAGCCGGCGGTTTCGAGCTTGTCAACGGGTTTGTCGGGAGCAACGTTGCATCAGACGGCGGATTGCTGGCATTCCGAGTGTTGGACGGGAACCGGCTGGCGCTGGCGAACGTGAAATGGCTGATGTTACCAATATCGACCACCGTGATGCTTGGGTTATGCCAATTGACAGCTCACGGCCTACTGTAGTACGTATTGATGGGTCAGATCAACGCCAGGTCACGTGCCGGCACATCCGGGAGAGCTTCCATTATGCAGATTCGTGTTCTCTCTGACATCGACTGCGAGCGTGTCCATGAGGCAACGTTAACAGTACTCGCTAGAACCGGGGTGGATTTCGCAGGTTGTCTACAGGCGCATGACATCTTCCTGCGTCAAGGATGCAAAGTCGAGAACGGACGAGTTTTCTTCCCGCCCGAGGTCGTCGTTGAAGCCCTGGCGCGAGTGCCGGATCGCAATCAACTCGCCCCATGCTTCCCTTTTCTTGGGTTTGCCGAGCCATTGTCCGTTAGACAAGGGGATGTCAGTTTTGGCCTGATCGGCAATGCCTTTTATCTCTACGACTACGAGGTCGGCCAGTCCCGCGACTGCCTTGAGTCCGACATCAGCGACAAGCTGCTCGTTCTGGACTCGCTTCCGAACTTCCGGTACGATTGCTGCAACCTGTTCACAGCTTCGGAGCGTGGCATTGGCAAGCCCCTCCCACGGACCTACAGCAGCCAAGACGCATGCTTGGCGTTCCTGAGGAAATGGGTCCGGGGTCGAGCAGTACCCGGTCAGAAAGCCCTGCCCATTGGGGACCGGAATATGGTGAGAGAAGAGCAACGGCTAACAGTCCTCGGCCATGCGATCATCGAGGGCGGGAATGCCACTCGCGCGCTGCTCGATCAACAGGTTCCGTTCGTCTGGTGCAATCCACTGAGCCCTCTGCGCTACAAACCGGGGGAAGCTGAGGCCATCATCCAGGTGGCTCGGGCCGACGACGGCTGGAGTATGATTTCGCCGGAGATCATGCTGGGCGCCAGCGGGCCGGTAACGCTCGCCGGGGCGCTTGTGCAGCACAATTCAGAGGTATTGGCCGGGATTGTGCTTTCGCAACTTGCCCGCGCTGGTTCAGCATGCATATACGGGTGCGTGAGCGCACCGATGGACCTGCGCAATGCCGATATCTCCCAGGGCAACTTCGAGACGGGATTGTTCAGTGCGGCGGTGGTCCGGCTTGCCGACCGCTATGGCCTGCCGTCGCGTATCTCTCCCGGCAACTCGTCGGACCGCCGCCCCAGTGCGCGCGCACTGGCCGAAACGGCTGTCGGGCTGTACCTGGGAGCCGCGGCCGGTGGCAGCATTATCACAACCGGCCTGCTGGACTCAACCGTCATGATCAGCTACGAGCACTTGGTCGTGGTTGATGAGCTCATCGGCCAAATCCGGAGCGCCACCAGCGACATTCTCACCGATGCCGACAGCCTGGCGCTCGAGGTCATGGATCAGGTCGGCCGCGACGGGCGAAACTACCTGGGCTGCGAGCACACACTTCAGCACATGAAGCGAGATATCTACTACTCCGAGTTCACGGGCAGAATACAGGACTCGTATGAGGACTGGTATGATAGGGCGCACCAACATGTCGATGCAATCCTTGCGCGTCAGGAGTCGGATACCGACGTGGACGAGGGCATCTTGGCACGGCTGGCGGTTGTCGAGTCCGAGCTCAAACAAGATGACTTGATGTGGCGCGAAGACCGGCGCGACTGGTATGTCAGATATCTCCGGGCACTGGACTGAGCATCACCTCTGGGTGCTGAGAAAGGAGCGGTAAGTTGCAGAAGTACGAGTCAGCGGACTACGGATTTGACACCCTGGCCATCCATGCCGGGCGTCCTGCCGAGTATTCGTCGACACCCATCCACATGGCCTCAACCTCGGAGCATTACTACACCCGAGGCGGCAATCCGACCATCGATGCCTTGGAGGCATGTATCGCCCGGCTTGAGGGCGGACGCTACGCTATGGCATCGGCCAGCGGTATGTCCGCGGTGACCCAGACGATGCTCGCTTTACTGAAGAGCGGCGACCGTATCGTGTGTCACCGGTCCGTCTACGACTGGACCGATTGGTGGCTGCGTGATGAGCTGCCGCGCTTTGGGATCGTGACTGAACAGGTCGACTTGCGCGACAGAACGGCTCTTGAGGCTGCACTGGCGCAACCGGCACAGGTTGTCTACCTGGAACCGCTCAGCAATCCGGGCCTCGACCTGATCGATCTCCGTATGGTGGTGGGGCTAGCACATGCCGCCGGGGCACTTGTCGTGGCCGACAATACGTTCCTCACGCCAGCCTTGCTGAGGCCGCTGGAATATGGCCTCGATATAGTTATCCACTCCGCCACGAAGTATCTCTCCGGTCACGGTGATGCGCTGGGCGGTGTAACAGTGACCAACGACAAGGACTGCTGGGAGCGCCTCTGTCGCTCGCGCTCTCTTTACGGAGGCGTGATCAGCCCGTTCAATGCTTTCCTGATCCTGCGCGGTGTCGCGACACTGAATGTGCGGATGAAGCAGCACTGCGCCAATGCCCGGGCCGTCGCCAGTTTCCTCAAAGAGCATCCGGCGGTCATCGAGACCAGATACCCGGGCCTTCCCAGTGACCCGGGGCACGCTACGGCAGAGGACTTACTCCCGAATGGCTGCAGTGGAATGGTCGGTTTTGTCATCCAAGGGGGGCAGCCGGCGTTGGAAGTATTCAAGGCAAGCCTGCAGCTCTGCCGGCCTTGGGTCAGCCTGGGGGACGTGGGCACGCTCATCTACGGACGACCGCCGGAGCCGCGCAAGGGCATCCCAGAGGGATACGTGCGCCTCTCTGTGGGACTTGAGGATGTCCAGGACATAATCAGAGACCTGGATAGGGCATTGATGGCCGCGTGCGCCAGCCGTGACGGGTAGACATATCTGCAAAGTAGAATCTTGGTGATGGTCCTCCGCCTGGAGGCTGGCGATCCCAAAAGGTCCAGGCGAACAAGGTGAGAGTCGGCTACGGCAGCGCCTTGCACAGCAAGCACTGCGCCCTGGGCGCGGACGGCAAGCCGGCCGGCGGTTTCGAGCTTGTCAACGAGCGCGGTTTCGATGTAAACTCTCGTATCACGGCCGGGAGAGGTACAAGTGGACGAGAAGACTCGCGCAATGCATGGCTGGCTGAGGCTTGCGCTTGCGCAGATCGACCCCTGCGTGGGCGACCTTGAAGGCAACACGGCAAAGATAATCGACTGGACGGCAAAAGGCCGGGAGGCAGGCGCGGACATCGTCGTCTTCCCGGAACTTGCGATCACCGGTTACCCGCCCGAGGATCTGGTTCTCAAGCCCACCTTCCTCGAAGGCAACCTGAAAGCACTCGACAGCATAGTCGCGGCGTCGAAGGGCGTTACCGTCATCTGCGGCTTCGTGGATGTGAACGAGGACATCTATAACGCCGCGGCAGTGATCCACGATGGGCGGCTTGCAGGGGTCCATAGGAAGGTCTTCCTGCCCAACTACAGCGTCTTCGACGAGTTCCGGTACTTCCAGAGAGGGTGCGAGACGGCCATCTACCGGCTGGGCGGGCCGGTGTTCGGGGTATCGGTCTGCGAGGACATTTGGTACCCTGACGGCCCACACCGCGCCCAAGCGCTCTCCGGCGCTCAGGTGCTGATCAATATCAATGCGTCGCCCTTCTACTCGCTCAAATGGAAGTGGCGGGAGGCCATGCTCGCTACTCGGGCGGTGGACAACGCGGCTTACGTCGTGTATCTGAACGCGGTCGGCGGACAGGACGAGCTGGTATTCGACGGCCACTCGATCGCGGTCGACTCCCGCGCGCGGGTACTCGCGCGGGGCAAGCCGTTCGAAGAGGAGTTGATCGTTGTGGACGTGGGGGTGGGAAGCGTTTGGCACACGCGGCTCGCCGACCCGCGCTGGCGGCAGGAAGCCCGGTTCGATCAGGACTGCCCGGGGATGCGAGGGATCGAGTTCCCGGTGAAGATGGTTGATCTCGGCCCGCGGCTCGCCAGCCCGGAGCTCCCGCACACCAGGCCAAACCCCTTAACGGCTCCGGGCCGCGTCGAGGAGGTCTACAAGGCGCTCGTCCTCGGCACCCGGGACTACGTGCACAAGAACCGGTTCGAGCGCGTTCTCATCGGTATCAGCGGCGGGGTCGATTCCGCGCTCACTGCCACGATCGCCGCCGATGCTCTCGGCCCGGAAAGCGTCACCGGCGTCTCCATGCCCTCCGTTTTCACGTCGGAGGCGAGCAAGACCGACGCCGAGAAGCTCGCCCAGAACCTGGGAATCGAGCTGCTGACGATACCGATCCACGACGTGTTCGAAGCCTACAAGACCGCGCTCAAGCCGGCGTTTGCGGGCCGGCCGGAGGGCGTGGCTGAGGAGAACATACAGGCGCGAGTCCGAGGCAACTATCTGATGGCGCTTTCGAACAAGTTCGGCTGGCTGGTCCTTACTACGGGCAACAAGAGCGAGATGGCTACCGGCTACGCCACCCTCTACGGGGATATGGCCGGAGGCTTCGCCGTCTTGAAGGACGTGCCGAAGACGCTCGTTTACGAGTTGGCGAACTACAGAAACGGGATCGGCCCCGTCATCCCCGAGTCCATAATCGAGCGCGTGCCGTCGGCCGAGCTGAGGCCCGGCCAGCGGGACGTCGATACGCTGCCACCGTATGAGATGCTCGATCCGATCTTGCACATGTATGTCGAGGAGGACGCCTCACCGAGCGAGATCGTCGAGAAGGGCTATCCGGAGGACGTGGTGCGGCGGACTGTGGCGATGGTGGACCGGAACGAGTACAAGCGCCGCCAGGCCCCGCCCGGGATCAAGATCACCCCCAAAGCCTTCGGCAAGGACAGAAGGCTGCCGATCACGAGTGCGTTCAGGGAGTGATGGCCGGGGGCAGACCCGGCGCTCGCCTCATCCGCCGATGCCAACGGACCGAAGTATCAGTGCGAGAGTCACGATCGAGGCGAATCCGAGGACGACGTAAGCGAGGATGGATCGCCGCTCGTGCTCCATCATCTCGGCAATGAGCGCAAAGCCCACGATGTAGAGGAAGCTGCCGGCTACGAGGCCGAGGTGCACGCCGAGCCAGTAGCGGGAGAGCGACCTGAGCGCGAAAAGCCCGAGGAATGCCCCCAGGCCGGTTGTCAGCTCTATGAGCACGGCCGTTCCCAACGCCTTGGCGCTGGAGTAGCCTGCGAGCCGAGCTACAGAGACGAGCGCCAGCCCTTCGGGAACCTTGTGGTAGGACACGGCAAAGAGCACAAGCACGGCCGCGAACATGCCAGTCTCCGAGCTTGCGGCAATGGCTATGCCATCCACGGTGCTGTGGATTCCGAGGGCTATCATGAGGAGGATTCCCAGCCTCAGATAACCGGTCTGCTGCTCGGTCGCGGAGGCGGCGCAGGCCGGACAGACGTAGTAGACATATCTGCCTATGAGGGAGAAGACGATGAGGCCGATTGCGGTCGATGCGAAGGCTGCAGCCAGTCCCCTGCTCGTGACAACGGCGGGCCAGCTTGCCGCCTTGACCGCCTCCGGGATGATCTCGACCACGGTGACGGACAGAAGCGCCCCGGCAGCGAAGCTGACGAGACCACACAGCGTCCTGTGGCTCGGCCTGCGCCACAGGATGGCGATCAGCCCGCCTATGCTGGCGGCTGCCATGGCTATCACCGCACGCAGTATGATAAGCGTCGCTGCTTCGGGCACTTCACCCCACCAGGTTCGTTCGGTCGCTGGATCGCGGGATCATCCCATTATGCATCCTACCCTTCGGCGCGGATGCGCCGAAGGGTCGAGACGGCGGAGACTCCGCGTCAGGCGCGAGTACGCAGAAGCCTCATGCTGTTCGCAATAACGAGCAAAGCGCTGCCCTCGTGGCCGATGATCCCGCCGGTCAGGTTCAGCCAGCCGGCGAGCGTCAGCCCGACCAGGGCAAGGACCACGAGGACGGAGAAGAACGTGTTCTGCCTGATCACGCCGAGCGCCGAGCGGCTCAGCCGGACTCCGTAAGGGAGCATGGAAAGATCGTCGGCCATCAGGGCTATATCGGCCGTCTCGAGTGCCGCGTGCGCGCCCGCGCCTCCCATGGCCACGCCCACGGACGCCGCCGCGAGGGCCGGGGCATCGTTTATGCCGTCGCCGACCATCGCCACCTTGCCGTGACGCTTCACCAACTGTCGAATCCGGTCAACCTTCTCCTCGGGCAGCAACTCGGCTTCCACGCTGTCGATGCCGAGGCGGTCGGCGACGGCACGGGCGGTAACAGCGTTGTCGCCGGTCAACATGACGGTGCTCGTGATGCCAAACCGCCGAAGGGCCGCTACGGCTTCGCGGCTCATCTCCCTCACCGTGTCCGCAGCGGCGACGACGCCAAGCGCTCTGCCCTCGCAGGCCACGAACATCAGAGTCTTCCCTTCCACGCGCAGGCGGTCCACGGTCGCCGGCTCGGGAACGGGCACGCCGATCCGCTCCAGCATCCGCTGGTTCCCGACGTAGCAGACCTGGCTGTCGATGATCGCCCGCGCCCCAAGTCCTGGAACCGCTTCGAAGTAACTGATGTCCAGCAGTTCGATCTCATGCTCCGCGGCACTGCGCAGTATCGCGTCCGCGAGCGGGTGTTCGGAGCGGCTTTCGATGGTAGCGGCGGTCCTGAGCACGTCCTGCTGGCTGCCCTCGAAGGCGATGACATCCGTCACCTCCAGGCTGCCGGTCGTGAGCGTCCCCGTCTTATCGAACGCAACTACCGACACGCGGCCCATCTCCTCCAGGAAAGCGCCTCCCTTGACCAGCACTCCGTTTCTCGCGGCATTCCCAATGGCGGCGACGATGGCTACAGGGGTCGAGATCACGAGTGCGCACGGGCACGCGACCACGAGCAGCACGAGCGACTGCCGGAAAAGCGCCGGCCTACCGAATGCCAACGCTGCAGCAGCTATGACCACGGCAGTGGCAACGACGATCGGCGTGTAGACCACGCCGAAGCGCTCGCTGAACTGCTGGGAGGGCGCTTTCTGGGCCTGCGCTTCCTCTACCAGGTGGATGATCCTCGAGAGCGTATCGTCTCCGACCAGCCTGGTAACCCGTACGTCGAGAGAGCCGCGCTGGTTGATCGTCCCTGCATAAACCGTAGACCCCATCGTCTTCTCGCGCGGCACGGACTCGCCCGTAATCGCGGACTCGTCGACTGCTGAGGCGCCGGCGGTGACCACTCCGTCCATCGGTATCCTTTCGCCGGGCCGAACGACGACGGTCTCGCCGACCGACACATCCTCGACCGGCACGCGCTGCTCCTTACCCTCCCTGAGGACGGAAGCCTCGGTAGGACTCAGCTCGACAAGCCCGCGGATGGAGCTGCGGGTGCGGTCAACGGTAAAAGCCTCGAGCGCCGAGCCGAAGGAGAAGAGGAAAAGGACGCTGGCTCCTTCGGCCCACTCGCCGATAGCGATCGCGCCGACGGCCGCGAGCGTCATCAGCAGGTTGGTGTCCATGGTGGACGCCCTCAAGCTGAGGACGCCCGCGCGGGCGGGGTAGAACCCGCCGGTGACTATGGACACCGCGTAGAGCAGCCTGACTGCGACGGTTGGCGCGTGAAAGCCTGAAGCGATCAGCCCGGCAGCAAGGAAGAGCCCGGAGATTGCTGTGGCGGCAGCTTTGCGGCCGAGCCAAGCCGGCCTCGGGGCGGCAGGAGCGCCTCGGACCGGCCGCGGTTCGGCCACGTCGTAGCCCAGGTCCCTGACGCGCTCGACTATAGCACCACGGCTGACCCGTGCCTGCTCGTACTCCACGGCAAGGACCGAGCTGGCGTAGTTGACCGAGGACCACAGGACTCCGTTCAGCCGGCCAACGGCCTTCTCCACCTTGAGCGCGCAGTCGGGGCAGTCCAGCCCTTCGAGCCGAAGCGCCTCGTGGGTGTAGCGCTCGGCGACTTCCACGCCGACCTGCCGCATTCGCTCCTCGATCCTCTCGACGGAGATGGCGTTGGCATCGTAAGTCAGCGAGACCTTCAGGTTCTCGGGGTCGATCTCGACATTGGTAACGCCTTCGAGGCTGAGCAGCGCATCTTTCAGCCGCTCCAGGCAGCGCTGGCAGTCTTCGTAGTAGTCCGGCAGGATCACCGGTATATCGAGTGTTCTGGTTTCCAACTATAAGGGCGCACGCCGATCTGCAGGCGTGACACTCTAGGTTATCATGCGCCGCGGTTAGTAGCAAGCAGGCGGGCGGCGGGGGTGCATTCAGGATTTGTAGGTAGCAAAGAGAAGGAAGGCACGCCTCGCTGAGTAATCGTTGAGGTAGGAAACATAACGAAGAGCAGCGAGGAGTGCCAGGGATGTATTCTGCAGAGAGTCTAA
>Ga0315280_10005845_pt1 | contig 17318 bp, 16 predicted proteins | sample YL17G06_40_MG_FD_203697 | JGI IMG/M metagenome (GOLD analysis project Ga0315280, IMG submission 203697) | Sediment microbial communities from Yellowstone Lake, YNP, Wyoming, USA - YL17G06_40 | ecosystem: Environmental > Aquatic > Freshwater > Lake > Sediment | place: USA: Wyoming | collected...
CTATGTACATGCAATCACGCATAAAGTCGCCATAACTCCTATAGCATTTATATCTATATTTCTCAAGTAGGTCTAGGTGGGCTACACGGTTTTTAGGAAAAACAAAACTTCTTGGGGTAACGTCAAACTTTTTCATGCCGACTGAAATCATGTTTAGTTCATTTTCAGCCTCACTGTGAGATAGGTTTTTGAATGGTCTGTGATAATATCCGTGTGCCCCGATATCATGTTTGATAGAGGACTTGAGAAGATGCTTCAGGATCGAGCCATCCACCTCGGTTAGTTGTCCGCGGATAGCGAACGTTACAGGTATCTCAAAATCATTGAATAAATCGACAAATAGAGGGAGAGCCCGTTCTTCTATCTCCCCAATCAAACATTCACCAAAATGTCTACTTGTATTGGCATCGTTTTTTCCTTCATTGATCACTCCTAATTCTTTGCTACCAACATCAACATCAATAGAAATTATAACCATACCCTTTTCAAGCTTCATCTTCGGCTTTTTGATTGAATAAGCCAAATAATGGCATAGTTGAGACAAAAATATAACAGCCTTACCCATTATGTCCCTTCACCTATTTCCAACATGCGCAGGACTATCGTGGCAAAGATAAAGCTTAGCTCGCTTTTGAACCTCGTACTCAATTGACGTTTTGACCGTGACTTCGAAACCTTCGGTAAGAAGCCTGTCTACGAGGTGGCTTCCAATAAATCCAGCTCCCCCTGTCACAAGTATTCTTGAATAATCTTCGATCATATCTGTGACCTCGTTGGCATGTTGAAAAATCTCAAGTTGCAAGACCCCGCAAGTACTCAATACGCAATTGACTTAGTGTCTCAGTCCAATCTCTATGCAAGACTAACACTGGCGATCCCTTAGCAACAGTTTATTCTCATTTGTCATTTTACGGCTTCAAACAATATCATTTCTTTAAAGGTTTCGAGGAATTGCTGAGACGTCAGTCTGTCAAAAAGAATCCATGTTCTGACGAACCAAGGCAGATTTTCTTTTTTGTGATATTTTGGGCTGGAAAAAGGAGGAGCACCTATGAACGATAGTCTATTTTCCTGGAAGCAAGCTTTCAAGAAATATCGAAGTTTTATAGGGGTAAGGCGTGTGTGTCTCTGAAAATATTCTTGTTCCGAGTAGTGTTGGATTAAAGACTGGGTTATACATTTCGGTGCAAGAGTATCGAATAGCATCAATGGATTAAGCAAGTTTGTAGTTGATCCAAGAAGCGTCCCTCCCCTTCTGATAACTCTTGAAATTTCCTGCACCGATTTTGCTTTCTCTTCCACATGCTCCAACACGTCTTGAGACAACGCAATATCAAAAATGTTACTCTTGAAAGGTAAACAGGTAAGACTTGCAGCTATGTAATCTTCGATCATCACGCCTTGGCTTTTGGCCTTTGCTAAAAGTCTCTTATTAACGTCTACGCCAATGACTTTGTAGTTTGCCTGAAGCGGAGCTTCTATACTGCCATATTGACCACAACCAGCATCCAAAATCAAATGAGGGCCATCTTCTCTAAATATAGCCTTCTGTAAAACAGAGCGATAATACGGAAGAGTGTAATTCTTGAAGCGCCAAGAGATTTCCAATTCAGTATCACCAACAGACTTTCAAGTCAAGACTAATATCTAGAATTTCACTTTCCGCTGCATTATCGCTTTTGACCGCTGAACGGCCTCTTCCAAGCACTCCTTTAATTCTGTTCTATTCTTCAGTAGGGAACGGTCCAATACGTGACTGCGCAGTTTGTTATAATGAACTGACAGCATCAATTCACTGTATTGTAATGAATCGAGATTTTAGATTACCTTGCAAGGAAGTGGGCAATATTGAGTTAATAAGAGTTGGTGAGAAATCAAAGAACTTAACACCAAGAAAGGAGGTAACTAATCTAGCATAATAGAGAACTGACAAATAGTCGTTTGCAGTTGATTTCATGAATTCTTTTCTGCTCAGTGCCATGTCTCAGAACTCTTTTGTAAAACTTTGTATCTTGCCATTCCGCACCCTCTTCTATTCTTTTTTTGAAAGCTTTGTAAACATCTAAATCAGTAAATTTGTAATTTGTTATATCCCAATTACCGTCTAAAACTTTTCCACGATCTTTTCTAGTATCAAAAACTCTATTTCTAAAAGGTATTGTTTCTGGGCTTTTATTTTTCAGATAATTTGTGTGATATATGATTCTCGTGGGAGAAATCCAATAAACTCTTTCTGGACCTGGAATATCTTTCTGAACACCATGCTTCAATTTTATTCTAAAAATAAGAAATCTTACCTCGATAATAATCTTAAGCACAATATGCTGCATTCCTATTGGCACTTTGTCTAGTATTTTCCTTATAAACATCTTAAATTCCGCAAGGTTCATAATTCACACGCCCGGAAATTCAACATTCCATACGGGGGACAGGAAAGTTATATGCGCGCGCAGCGAAATTCTTTTCTATCTTTATGGTGAGCAATATTCTCCAAACGTCCGGTGTCGAGATTGTCAATGACATTGACTTCGAAGCCTTCATTGAGAAGTCGGTCTACGATGTGGCTGCCGATAAACCCGGCTCCACCAGTTACCAGAACTTTAGAGTACTTGTTTGCCAAAATCGGTCGCCTTCATAATCAGTCCGCTAGTGTGTGAGCATTATATGAGGATTTTTATGTTTAGGGCAACTGTGTTGTTGGATTGGGTTCTGCGTGGAAGTTTGTTGTTTTCATTTTTGCTTCACCTTAACGATATCCTTATTTGTTGTTGGATGTTAAGTGTATCTGTGTAATACATTTACACGGAATGGTTTATTAAATCGTAATATGTAATCTAGTCTTGGATGCAGTCTAGCACTCAGCTTTGAGGGTTCTCTAGCTCATGGCGACACTCAAGAAAATAACTCTGCTATGCGCGTTATTTCTAGGATTAACGCTTTTTCTTAATGTTATCCTGCCAATTTCAGGTTTGCAGGTGGTGTCTCAGTCTATTTCAAGTGCTGGAACAATAAACTACCCAAGCGTGGGCATTTCCTGGTTGCACACCTCTGGAATATACATATACAATGATGATGGTAGGAAGGTTAATTTATATTGCATCAATTTCCATTATGGCGGAGGTCAAGGATTAACGCTTAGCGATATACAACTTACTAAGGCACTTGGTTTCAATGCGTTCAGGTTACATGTCTATTGGGGTTTGATACAGCCTTTCAACGAAACTTCACAGGGCATAGATTTGACTTATTTCACGACAGGAAAAGCACCGCTGAATCGCGGCCTCGATGAAGTAGTTAACTGGGCGGTCCAAGAGAATATGTTTTTTATCATAAACCTTGCCTGGACTCAGACTTGGGGTCCGCCATCTTGGGCGTTTTCAGGAATATCTGATGATGGTCAAAGATGTGAGGTGTTGATTAGCAATGCTGCTTCAAAGGAAAGAACTGGGATAATTAACACATGGAAATTCATAGCAGAGCGTTACAAGAATGTTCCGAACGTTCTCTTTGAATTCTTGAATGAACCGTATGTCTCCGATGTGTCGTTAGCTGGAAATGCCTACAAATCCTTCAACGAGCAGATAATTTCTGCAATAGAATCCGTTGAAACCCAAAGCCATCTTAAGATAATTGAATTGCTTGTTTCAAGTCCTACCTACGAAGAGGTCATTGACACCGCGGTAGATGTCAACAAGGCTAATGTGCTTTGGGCGACACATCGCTATAACCCCATGACTGATTGGGACCCCAATGGCAGTTACTATCATGGCTCCTTCACGTGGCATGGACAGTATTTTTCAGCAGGTTGGGGCAACGGCACCACCTACGTGGCTTGGAGAATAATTCGGTGCGCCGAAAAAATTCACTCTTGGAACAAGCCCTGGATCAATACGGAGTTTGGTAAAGTCATCACGCAAACTAATTGGCAAGTTTGGTTCGATGTGGTGCTAAGAACAAAGGCTGAATATAACGTCACAGGTTGGGCACTTTGGTGCTACTGTCATGATCCAAATGCTGAAGCAGGTTGGAACATCAATGATCAGCCAACCAGACAGCAGATAATGAGCCAGATAAGTCCATATATGGTGTAGCCGTAATTTTGCAGAAGACGTAAGCACCCATGTGAATTTTACGTTGAGTGATGCTTTTGACTTCATAGTATGCTATGCAAGATTATTTTAACTTGAGTGGAAAGTAATTACAAAGAAGCAGTTTTTCCAGTTCTTAAGGATTTTTGAAATGCTTCAATTACCTTAAGGATATGCGCTGCATCTTCACCAGAGGCAAAAGGTTTTTTGCACATTTGTGCGTTTATGGAATCAATGAAGGATCTATCTTGTTCCGTACATGTATCTACCACGTTTTTTGAAATCATAAGATGAATTCCTTCATTAAGAACTTGTTTTGCGTTAACTGCTTTTGTGTTGTAGCGCGCTAAAGGATAAATGGTTGTTGTTAGTTGCGTAAAGTACAAAACCATTTCTAAGGAGAGCAATAAATATCGCTGGCCCCGCTTGAGTATATCTTGTTTGTGTTGTTCAAAATGTAGGAAAAGTCGGTATTATTCCATACCGCGTTGTATCCCACGATCTCGTTATTCACAACACTCAGTCTTCCGAAGAAGAAATAAGACCAGCCACTCGTTTCTTTTTGAATTTTAGGGTCCATAATGCTCACACGTTCAAGTGGAATTAATCCATAGCTAGTCAAATACCTGTTTGGACCCGCATCTGCATATATCATTGATTTGTTGTTCTCATACTTCGACAACCATTTAGAGGCAATGACTTCCTGCTCATCGACATAAAGTTGGTTCATGTAAATTGTCCAACTATTCATACGATCCTTACTTAGTGATATTGAAGTTGGGACGTCTCCTGTAATCTCATAAATGAATCCAACTTGAAAAAGGAATAAAGAAATCAACAAAACCGCAATCAAAAATAACCAAGGCTTCTTGACATAATCATATATTGCCCAATTAAACTTCCTAGAGGCAGAAAAAAATCGCGACTTTATATTTGCTATTGAACCAAGAATAAGGATACCTCCTATAACACAAAACGGAGCTAAGAAGAAGAGTGCAATGTGATAAAATCTTGACATATTTAAACCCGCAGCAAACTTAGGAAGAAATATAGCCATCAGCAGGATGGACAGGCTGGTCACAGACATTGAAGAATATTCTTGATTGAACTGAGACTGTTTCCGCTTCAGTATTAATCCAATAATTCCAATGACAATTAGAAGCTGGGGTAACAAAAACACATATGTGCCAACTTCATGAATTGGAGATGTATAGCCAGGCAAAAGACCACCAACACCAGGACCTAGAACATACAATTGAACGGCTCGGTAGATGTAGCCTAAAGTACTTGTGAGAGATTGAAATGAGGCGGGGGAAACAAATAGATCCCACGAAAAAGTCATTACAACGTACCCTACTATCATGCTGCCGGTAATGACTGGAATAGACTTGTCATTAGTGCGCTTGAAGAAGTGTGAAAGGAAGGGAGTAATAAGGATATAGAACATGAATATGTATGCGAGGGCATAGTGCGAGACAATTAAAGCTGCGCTGAAAACAATAAAGAGAAGTCTCCGCTGTGTTAAGCTCATCTTCTCTTCTACAATCAATACTATTAATAAAGCGAAAAATACCTCCGCAATCATTTCCCTAGCTAAACCCAACATTTGAACATAAAACGTGTCGAACGACACGAAGAAAAATACCGACAAAAATGCGATGAGTGGACTTGTTTGCCTTCGATAAGCCAGATAAAGCGTTAGAGGTACAAGCAAGAAAATCATGGGGTAGACAATTTTGTACACCCAGTTGATGTCCATATTTAAGAATCCTGAATAGATAACTGGCAAAATTGTAACACTTAACATACCGTTATAAGGGTACGAGATAGTACTATTCCAAATTGAATTGACCGAAGTTAACTGGGCAAAATAATACTCCGTATGGACATCGGCACCAATAAGGTAATTAGATATCAGAGATACATGGAAAAGCAGAAAGAAAGATATCGCAAGTATCGCCAAGGGATAAATCTCTGAAGGAATTAGTCCTTTCGCGAAAGCACATATTACGACAAGCGATGTTATTAATACTAGCAGCATAAGGATAGCAGTGTTATCTGAAATGTTTGCTAATATTGTTCCAATCACTGTCACAAAAGGAATACTGATCAGCAAAGCGACAACTGGAGAAAACTTGAAGCTTGTTACGGACGAATTCGAGAGACCTCTACATCTCCACCACCATATTAGATATAGTATCAGTACAATCCCGAAGACTGATGCCAATATATTAAAGGCCGACAGCGGATTTGGCAAACCTAAGATAGGGTATAGTGTATTAAACATCAGACCGAGAAACATTAAAAACGCGAGACTTATACCCACAGAGAAAATGATAGTCTTTATGATGCCCACGTTATCTGATTTAAAAATTTTGAGGATCAAAAATCCCGGTATGAACGAAAGGTAAAGAAAACCAAAAACCTGTCTTGCACCAAATACATTGAAGACTACCGCAACTAGAGTTGATAATTGTATAAACAACACACAATATAAAACAGTTCTAGTTTGCATTTTGAGCCTCCTCGCCAAGTCTAGTTTCCGAAATAGGACCTATTACAGCCTTTACTACCTGTGCCTTATTTGAGGTTCGTCGAAGTATACCAGAGTTCGTTACCAACGACTTCGGCTCTTCTGTTCTTAAACGCATCATAACCAATATTCATCAGCTGCTGAGAAGACATGGAATTTCCACAAAAGCGATTGATCTTGCGTACCAAATTTTCTCTACTTTTGTAGCACACGGTTAATTTCTCTGAAATGCGCGTGCTATACGGTGTGTTATCGTCGTCACAAAGCTTTTTCGTCTAGTGCTATCGTGTAGTCTTCATTGCAGGATTGGTTAAGACCATACTCCTCATTAAATCCCTACTATGGACACCCTGTAGAATTGATTCTGTAGCAAGTCACCTGACGGCACGTTTATATCCACCCTTCGGACCCTCCGAACAAATAACAGAAAATTTGACACGCACTAATACATTGAAGATTATCGAAACTGTAGTTATCAATTGAATTAATTAATATAGTAAAAAATGCCCTCAGTCTGCGTTCTAAGCCTCGGTCAAAATCCGGTTTTCAAAACAGCTTTTTTTTCTGTCATTTGTCTTGTTCTCGGTCTATGGTTCTTGAGAGTATTGCATAGAGTTCATCACCAATAACATCAGCTTTTCTTTTGTCAAATGCAGTATAACCGACACCCTGTAGCTGCCTATAAAATAAAGGGTCGTCGTAAAGCCGATTAATCTTTCGCAGCAAGTCTTCTTCGCTTTTTGCCACGCTTATATCTAATTCCTTTGACCTAAACACGTCATGCAACATTAGAATAGGCGTTCCTGTTCCCCAGCAATCGCCGAAGAATCCCCATCCACCCTTCGTGGTAGGTGTGAACGCATAATAACTGCCTGCAACTAGCTTTATCACTTCGCACCTTGGTAACCGAGGAATATATTTGATTGCATCGCCGAATTGATGCATGAGTCTCTCTATAACGAGCGAGTCATGACCAACTCCAATTATTATGAATTCCTTCGTAGGTGTGTTCTGAAAAATAAGAGGCAGTATCCACCCAAATGCTTGAGTATTCTTCCAGCCTGCAAGGTTACCTGCATAAATACCCCTACGCCTGTCTTTGGTGGTTGGAAGCTCACAATCTTCAGGTATATTGGTCGGCCAAGGAAGATAATACACAGGTTTTCCATGTTCAGATAACAAATGTAATCTTTGCTGATCTGGAGGGTGGGAAGTAATCAACACATCTGCTTTTTCACACAACCAGGACCAATACCTGGGTCCTCTTGTAGGTTCTCTTAGAAAATGCCGAACCGGTCTCATCTTCCAACTGTCAACAAACTTCTGTGAAAGAATGTCACCAGCATTCTCTACGTGCAAGACTATTGGTATTTTAAAATACCTGCGAAGCAATAGAGCTAAACGCATATTGTCTGCTAAGTAACAAAGAATTAAATCCGGATTTAGCCGTTTGGCTATCTTTAAGACTTGTTTCAATTTCTTCTGAGGAAAAATAAGCATCTCATTTGAGTTTTTATAAAGTCTATATATTGGAACACCATCCATGTTTTCATAAGGCTGCAGTTTCATGGAATTTGCTCTTGCCCCTGAAGATCTGCCACTGATGAATAGCATATCCACTCCCATTTTGCGAAGCTTGACATACATCGAATATGTGTCGCATAGGGCCTTGCTCATAACGGGGCATAGGCAGAGAACTTTCATGCTTGTCACCTCTCACGGACTATTTGCCCAAAATTCTAATTATATTCGATTCAGGAAAGTAGTGTTTGATTATTGACAGTGCAAGCCCGTCCTAAGTCTTTGTGACCGTTAATAATAGAAGTTGGGTCACATCATTCTGGATAATGATTGAAGATATTTCTTGCCAGTGACGCGAAAATCAAATTCTCTTTCGGCGAGCTGCCTACCGCGCAGACCTTTCTTATCCAGTTCTTCCGAAGGCATTTTCTTGGCTTCCAAGATTGCACTTGCTATTGATGCCGGGGTTGGATCACAAACAAATCCACAGTCATTTCTTCGCACAAAGTCTGATGAAACGTCTAGGTTGGTGACTATGATTGGCCTGCCTGTAGCTATGTACTCTGCAAATTTCGTGGGAAACCAACCAAACGTGTCCCGAAGATACTTAGCATTGCCGTAACTTTCAGAGTTAGGATCCCAATAGCGAGGGATGATCAACACGTCTGATCTGCTAAGGTGATCGATCAACTCTGGAGGCTGATTGGGCAAAAAATCTATCAATTCTACCCTGTCTCCAAGTTTGCTTCTTATTTCGTCCTTCAACAACAAATCTGTCTTCTTGAATCCTATAATCTTGAACTTGATTTCTGCGTTCCTAAGTGACTGCGCGGCCATCACAAGATTTTCAATCCCTTGCCATTTTTGAAACGCGCCAGCGTAAGTCACAGTAAATGTTTCATTTGCTACTTTCTCTTTACACGGTCTGAACAATTCTGTATTCACTCCATTATAGATAACTTCAGTTCTGCGTTTGTCAATTCCTTCTTCAATCATCTTTTGTCTCAAAGGTTCAGAGACTGTTATGAAAAAGTCTCCCTGTTTTCTTGATATCTTTGTTGAGACAAGCGAAACCAACCATTGGTAGTTGCCTGCTAAGTCGAAAAGGCCTTTTTTTATGAGTTTAGATTCTTCGGCACTACCATGAACGTCGCATACTAACCTAAAGCTTCCAAAGGGTTTTGCAAGTCCCATGACGTATGAAGAAACGCCTGCCGCGTGGACTATTTCATATTCCCCCACAATTTTGAGAAAATGGGGAATGTTGACAGGTAATATCAAACGTGGAGTATTCAGAAAATAGTCGCCAAGATACAGAATCCCCGTTTGCACTCCAAGATTTTCAAGCCCCTCTTTCAATACTAATAAGCGTCGAACAGCCGAGCAATCATCATCTGAAGAATTTTCGGTAACGAAGAGAACTTTCAAACCTGCCATGATGTCATCATTCCGATGTCATTCCATCAATTTGTCCTACCAAATGTTTTTGGACACAATTAAAAGGCCGTTCAGCATCAGCTGTCAATATATTCAAATCTCGACTAATTAGACAATAGTTATTTCTTCGACAAGTTAAGTATCTTACGTTGGGTATGTCCTGTTTTCTTATAAGGGCTGTTTTTTCATTAACATCCAAAAAGAATACTACTGTAGATCGAGGCTTCAGTCTGAGAATCAACCGCCCGACCAATTTCTCATAAAGCTTGGTATCATTGATATCAGCCATTATTTCAACAAGAATGTCGTAAACAAAACGATCGCACACAACTGTGAACTCAAGCAAAAGTGACACGTAGACCTGCAAAAAAACGAAAAGGGCAAGATCTAAAAATTGAATCCACGGCCAAATCAATGCAACGGGTTTGTTCCTGTAGTATTGGTGCTCAGAACAGATCACCTTGTTTGGCAAACGATGAATCTCTGTAAGGCCCAATGTACGGCAAATGATCATGAAAGGATATGAAAGAAAATATGGTGTACCAAACCAAACGTATCTGCACTTGTCACCAGACTGTTGCAAGTGAGAGATTATTTTTCGCGCGTGGGTTGTTTTCCCGCTTCCATCGATACCTATCAAGCAAATCACTCTATTCCTCCGGTCTGCCCCGCGCAAATCGGTTCACCGCACCTGTCTTTCCCTATTCGTCGATTATTAAAGACCACGTTTCCCTGAACTAAACGTCCTTCTTTTGGCAACATCATACGCAACCAGACCTACATGCTTAAACCTCTCAACCAAAGGTAAGCTTGAATCACTAAGAACTTTACGAAGAAAGAAGAAACCTGCAATAGTGTACGGAATCTTAAGTGGCGTCGCTCCCGAACTAAATGGATTCATGATCTTCTGAAAAAAATCGATGTAGTCATGGTTCACTTCTTCCATTTTAGAAAGTACCCCTTGTTGCAGCATGCTCTGCCCATATAGGTGGTTGTGTACTAGGTTTAGTAGAAGTATCGTTAGACGAAAAGCATCATTCCAGTGAAGCCTTTGTGCATGATCATGTACATATTTCCAATTTATGCTGTAATTCCTGATTATCGAATCTATCTTAAACAAATCGTCAAGCTTTATCTCATGATTTTCAAAGAAGAGATGTGCAGTTATGATGAGGATGCAATCTTCGGGAGAGGGCACCAGAAATCCATTATCCCTATTACAGAGTCTACGTCTATCCCATAGGTCTCGTGAATCTATGAATTGTGTTCCTTCCCACTCCACTCTAGTATGAATATGCAAGGCAAGCTCATATGGGGCATGCGTTTTCCTAAACAAGAATTTATGAGGTTCTCTAACCTGTGGAAGTTCCGAATATCCTTCCTTTTTTAATAATTGTACCACTTCACCTAGTTTGTCGGGTTTTATCAATATGTCAAGATTGTCGCTCTCGTAAGGAAAAGACCCCTCGGACTTTATCAACATTAATTCTATGCCCTCTCTAGAGAATTTATCTTTGACTCTATGAAACTCACATAAGTCCTTCTCGATTTTAGCATGCAGACCGTGATAAAAATCCTTCATGCGTGGAAACTTATGGAAGAATTTTTCCCTCAGAACGCCAATTGATTCAAGATTTCTCTCAAACTTGATTGCCACATTATTCTTCCTCAGTGTTTCAATAAGGTTGCATTCATTTAGAATATCAAAATAACTCGATACATCTATTTTCTCGGCAGGAAATGGGTCCAATACACATGCCACAAACCTAAGTTCTCTATTCATTTGTTTCAACGAGGAACCTCACCATGAGCTTCTTCAAATATTTCATCGAGCACCTTGACAAACTGGAGCGTTATATGATCCCAGTTTGGAAGACTCTCAGCAAATCGCTGGGCATTTTTTCCAATGTATGCTGATTCTTCCGGATGCTCCGCGAGGAACAAAAATACTTGAGCCAACGCATCTGAACGACCCGGTTCAATCAAAATTCCTCGATCGTTGCGCACAATCTCGCAGAGTGACCCCAAGTTCGTTGTTACGACTACCTTACCAAAACTCATGGCTTCAAGAACAGATAATGGAGGGTCGCTGAAAATAAGTTTGAACGGAAGCGCGATGACATCAGATGCATATGTGTACTGTTTCAACCTTGATTTATTTAGTATGCCAGGAATTATTTCAACATGGTCTTCAACCTCAAGTTTTCTAACTAGTTTCTTCAGGTATTCTTCTTCAGTTATGAAATGTTCTTGAGCAGCAGTAGATTTTCCCAACTCTCTTCGAGAAAGTACAATTAATTTTATGTTTTTGAGTTTCATTAGGGTTTTTTGTATGCTACGAATGACCGTATCTACTCCCCTTAATGTGCAAGGCGACCCAAAATATGTAACTATGAAGTCTTCGGGTTTGAAACCCATTTTTTTCCTAAGTTCTTTCGTTTTTTCACGAGCGTTCGAACGGTTTAGGTCATCCATTTCTATTGTGGATGGAATAACTGTAATTTTGCCAGGGTCAATGCCGATTTTACATAGAGACTCTTTAAAGTATTGACTAGGAACAATAATTTTGCTTATTAAAGCGGAATTCGCAACCCCTCTTATGACGAATCTGGGGCATATCGCCGTTAGTATCTGCTGCCATAAAAGGTTGTGATGAGGATGAAACATCTCTCGAAAAGAGATTCGGCTAAAAATCTTCAGGCTGTGTAAATCGGTATCTATATCCCATATCACTGGCTTTCCGATTGATCTTAGCTGAGTTAGATATATAGCGCTGAGGGGGGTTCCATACCAAATAACAATGTCTGGGTTATTTTTCAATATCGTTCTTATAAGTTCTCTTTTTTTGATGAGTGGAGCCAACATTATGCGGCTTATTCGATTTATCAGTATTTCGTCTATTTTTTCAGTTTGAGGCTGAGTCGAATTTCTGTCAGACACTATGGTAACAGGAATAGCTCTTTTTATCATCCTTCTGGATATCTCATAAATACGTCGCCATGGTTGAAGGAGAAGTGAAGATCTATCAAAGCCTTGGCAAACTATTGTAACATTCATTTTGATTGTTTCCCTTCAACAGATTGGGTAAAAAATGATGCTTTCGCGCTTATGTCTGCAATATTTTATTGCGGTCGCGCAGATCAGTCAGAAGAAGTTCGTGCTATGTTTCTATACACTTCTATATATTTTTCAACCAATGTGTCCCAATTGTGTCTCTTTTTGACATGGTCATAAGCGTTTTGGCCGAGTTTAAGACGTAACTTTTTATCTGCTAGAAGTATACGAATTTTATTTGAAAGGTCTTCTACATCACCAGGTTTTGCGAGAAGACCGTTATACATGTCCAGAATAATCTCCCTTGAAAAAGGAAAGTCGAAGGCAACTACAGGTTTCTTACAGGCCATAGCCTCTAACATACAAATAGGTTGAGCCTCATGCAAACTTGGGAAGACAGCTATGCTTGCTTTTCTAATCTCTTCTATTAATTTATTGCGAGGCATAAATCCTCTGATACTAATCTTCTCCTTCAAACCCAGTGCTGAAACCATGCGCTTTATCTTCTCTTTTAATGGTCCTTCTCCAAAGATCTTAACATCTAAATCTGGGAAATCTTGTTCCAGATTTGCTACCGCTTTTATGAGATAGAAAAGACCTTTTGTCCAATAGAGGCGACCATAGAAAATTATTGAGGAACACTTCTCTATACTTTTGGAATTTAAAGCAACTTCATCGAAGTTTATTCCATTATGGATTACTGAAGTTTTATCCAAATTTAAAAAAGGATAGAGACTTCTTAATTCTGCAAGTGTGCTGAAGCTACACACGGCAACATGATTTGAATTTCTTAAACAGATATTATAAAGAAGTTCCTGTAACGGGAACCCAAATAACTGATATCCCAGATCTCTCATGGTCCAAGAGGCAAGGGGAGAACTAATAGACAATTTTAGGCTAATTAAATGAACTCCATGAATTGATGTTACAATAGGTTTCCTTAATTTCCTATTAACATGTACAATGCTAGCCCCTGCTTGCGGATTAACAACATGCAAAATTGTATGGTGTTTCAGCAACTTCGAGAAGAGTTTAAGGTTTTGAAGTTGAAACCACACAAATCGTGGAGGTAGATTAAGACAAGGTAGACGAACGATTTCTAACTTGTCATTTATTTTTTCGATAGCCATTTTTCTTGATTTCCCACAGAACACGGTAGTGTGAATCCCCTTTTTTGAGAGAGCTTGCGCTAGGTCATAACAAACTGAAGCGATACCTCCAAACATGAACGGTGGAAACTCTTCCGAGATCAATGCAACCTTGAAAGAATCCAAAAGAAAATCCCAACTACAATCTTTATCGAAGCTTTTGTAGGCTGTCCGATAGTATTTGTTCCAGCCTTTTGGCTAGGACGTTCAAATCATATTTTTGAGCGAATTCCTTAGCCTTTGCTTCTAATTCAACACGCATACATTCTTCACTTAGTATTACCGATAGGATACGGGCAAATTCATTGGCATCGTGATAGAAGAAGATGTGTTCGCTTCCAAGTGCAATAACCTCTGGAAGGGGTGTTGATAAGATCGGTTTTCCATAAGCCGAGTATACGAACAATTTCTCTGGAAGGCGGATGTTTGAAAAGAAGCTGTCCGTTTTGTATGGCATGATACAGCAACTTGCCTGCGCCAGGTATCGCGCCAATCGTTGACTAGATATGTATCCAGTGATTTCGACGCGTGAATTAAGCCCTCGACTTTCTATTAATTTCTCAATATGTCTTTTATGGTCTTTCTTACGCCACGGACCAATTATCACAATCTTAAGCTCTGGAAACTTATTGCTGAGTATTTCAAGAGCTTCTAGTGGTGTTGTTAAGTCAAGCCAATCATCAATGACTCCCATAATAACCATGATGTTGTTGGATGGGTTCAAGTCGTTTTGCTGTTCTTTCTGATTTTTTTTACCCAGATTAATCGTGTCTGCTCCGTTGGTCAATAGGTAACAGGGCTTTGCATTGTCCATACTTCTTACAGTTGTAATTAATGAATGGCAGACAGCCAGACATATGTGGGAAAATTTGACGTTCAATTTAGTTACAGCAAGAGCGACGGCTTCTACTAATTTTTTCATTATTTGTGAAGAATCAGTATAATAAACAGAAGCAGACTCTGGAAAATAGTCAGAGAAATCAAAAACTTTCAATACTCTATTATTAGAGACCAGAAAAGCTACTAAACCGTTGAGAATATTTTCATTAATGATAACATCAATTTTTAAGTTTCGTATTACCTTAAACAATGCAGGACCTTGCAGTAGAGCATTAAGCGTAAAGAAGAGTGCCGGATCACGGATCCAAAGTGTTCTTGATTTAACTAGCTTTACTTTTTTTGGCGTTCTCTTGATCTGTTCGTTCCTGTAAAGGTCAAAATGCCATGCGTAGACCCTATGTCCTCTCTCTGCAAGTTTTTCTGCAATAAAATCTATGTGACCGTGCCCGGGAGCTCGCATCCAATCATTAGTTGGTATGATCAGGATATTCGTATCCAACCACATCCGGTTAGGCTAGCACCACTTCATTTTCTGTGTCTATGCCTATTTTTGACGGTAGGGTTATCCAAGCTTGATTATCCGATGTGATAGTGTTTACTAGTTCTTCGTAAATATTCAATTTCAGGTCAGCCAACTTATAATCAGGATGTATCAGAAATGTGCATAAACCACCCAGATTCTTAATTACACTGATCATGTCTAACCACTTTCTTATAGCTTCTTCAGGAGTTAAACCTAAAACATAGAGTAATTGATGATCCTGTGTTAGTGTCACAGGAATCTCAGTTAGTCCGTATAGAGTCAAGGGATATGTTGTTGCAATACCATGTGGCTTCATAGTGTACGGCTGTTTCGGCTCCCATGTAGGAATTGATGTATCATAAGCATAGCCAGCCTCCTCTAGAGCTTGAATAATTTTGATATTATGCTGAAGTATTGGTGCTCTAAATCCTTTTACAGGCTGTCCAATGATCTTTCCAAGCGTTTGTTTTGCTTCGAGCACTCTTTCAATTAACTTACGTTTAGGAATTTGAGCAAGTTTTCCATCATGCTTTGTATCATGAGCTCCTATCTCTCCATAATTTGCAAGTTCCTTAATTGTTTCAAGATTTAGCTTGTAATGCTTTAAAGGTATATACCATGCAGAGGGTAAGTCATATTTTTCTTCCAATTTCTTGAGTTGTTTAGCGTTTTGGAGTCCTTTCCGTGTATCAACATCATGCGTCATGAGACACGCATATTTTTTGCCATTCCATGTTTTCCGATGAAGCTCTTTCCGTGACAATTTCTCTACTGCTCTTACAAGAATAAACCTCAAAGCATCTAACGGTAACTTATCGCATAAAGTCAAGTTCTCCTGTACTCTATGCTCCCTCATAAATAAGTCTCTAAGTCGCTTAGGCGCCAGCGTATAAGGGACTGGTAACCCTGTAAACAGATTATACAAGGTTGATGACTTGGCGTTCAACGTTTCATCTAAAATCTTGTTATATTCTTTTATAATGTCCAACGTTAAGAAAATCAAATCTTCGTTTAATTCGACTGCTGTGAGAGGATTATCTCTAGAAGCTGATTTAACTAGCCCATCATAATAGTACAGCATCTGAGGTGTGAACGTTAGAACGGTTTGCGAAGTTGCAGCTACAAAAACTCGTTCTCCATGTGTTTTCGCGACCCTTGACTTAATATCTTTAACCAATTTCAAAAAATCGCTAGAATCCGAAGGAATGACCATTGTCTGCTTTGCTTCAACTGGTTTTTTCCCATAGGCTATTACAACTTCAGCTTCATCTAAACTTGTGAACGAAACATTCCAAGGTGATAGAAGTTCACGTATAACGTCAACATCCGCAGCTTGCCCCTGAACAGCTATTTTCAAGAAATCACCTTTTCATGAAACTCTGAACCATACATCGTTGGCTCTAATCTTTGACGCCAAGTTTCAAGTATACAAGAGGCCCAACTATTTTCCACCAATCTCGAAACGGAGAGATGGTTGAATACCCACCCTTATGCCTATACGGGTATACCTTAGAAACTGGAACCTCCTTCGTCTTGTAGCCTAACGCAAGAACCTTAAAGTGAATGTAATACTCCAACTCATAACTATCAAGCCAACCCTGCCATATATCAATCCGCTTATCCAAAAAAATCTTCAACTTGTAAGCTCTAAACCCGTTAGTCACATCAGTACATCGAACATTCGTCAACAAAGTCCATATAAATGGATAAAGGCGGCTGAACACACCACGCAAAAAAGGATTTTTCACACGTCTGCCGCCAGGTAGAAACCTCGACCCCTGCACATAATCATAATCTTCCTTCAAGATAGGCGCCAAAAGCCTCGGAATCTCCCTCGGATCATCCTTATTGTTGCCAGCCATCACCACAACAACATCATATCCATTGCCAAGTGCGTATTCAACGCCCTCTCTGATGGCATATCCTACACCCTTTCTTTCTTCATTCCTGATAACGCGAACTGGAGTTCCGACCTTCGCTGCTGCCTTTCCAATTTCGTCTAACTCATCTTTAGTCGCACAGTCCGCCACTATGCATATTCCATCAACAATTTTATCCCTGAACTTAGCCAGAACCTTCACTATGTTACCTGTATCATTGTAAACAGGAATTATTACAATCTTCTTAAAAGAATCAGCATCATTCATTTTTATCCCTATAACCTACAATGCGTG
>Ga0315280_10005846_pt1 | contig 17318 bp, 12 predicted proteins | sample YL17G06_40_MG_FD_203697 | JGI IMG/M metagenome (GOLD analysis project Ga0315280, IMG submission 203697) | Sediment microbial communities from Yellowstone Lake, YNP, Wyoming, USA - YL17G06_40 | ecosystem: Environmental > Aquatic > Freshwater > Lake > Sediment | place: USA: Wyoming | collected...
GGCTTCCTGTTTTGCCAGGGCCAGAACCCCCTTGAGTCCCGGCGTCTTTTCCAAACCGTGCGTCATGGGTACACTGCCTCGTTGAATGCTCTTGCTTTCCATTTCGCGTTGCCGCTCGACCAAGCCCCTTTAAGACCAACGCCCCCATGATGTCAACATCGCATCCGTAATTGGCGACTGTTCCGAGGAAGTTGCGAAAAGCGAGATTCGAGGTCGGCTGGCGTCCGGATCCATTGGTGCATGGGGGGCCTGCGTCTGATCTCCACACGATTCACAGGCTGACAGCCCGCGCCACTTCGCTTTTCGCAACTCCCTCACCGTTCCAGAGCAGCATGAATGTGGGGAATCTGGGCGGTCTCGAATATGGGCCAATCCGTTTCGCACACCCACGACATCTTGTTTCCTGGCAAGCTTGGTTCGGAATCTTCTTCTTCGCGCCCCATTGCAGGCTTTGCCAGTCCAATGCTCTTCTGGGTGTTCAGCTGTGACAATCTGTGAAATCTAGGGTTCCCTCTAGACTGCGCATTTGGAGGACGCCAGCAGGGTTTCGATCACGTTCCGGGAATGATCGAAGAATTGCTGCACATCGTCCCTTGTCAGCTCGCAGCGGTGATACTTGGCCCGTTCGAAAATGCGCGTCAATTCGCCGGTCGGCGCCGCGACCTTCCCCTCGTTCTTCGTCACCGCCTGCGCGAACTCCTTCGGCGTCGTGTCGGGCGACCGCACGAGGCCGAATCGTTCCATCTCGTCGCACCACGACCAATAGCCGCGCAGGATCTGCTCGCGCGGCGAAAAGCCCCGTTTCATCTGCGGCGGACGCGGCGTCGGGCGAATCATCTTTCGCACCATCTTCATCACCCCGCCGCCCATCGCGCTATCCCGGTCCGCTTCGTGTCCCTGATACCTCTTCTTCAGCCACTGCAAGAGCGCCAACGCCACAACGATGACGATCATCAGGAGAAACGTCTGCCAGGCCACCTCCCAGAGCGCGTCGAGCGAGAAGGTCTGCGCGCCGCCGGGGCGTGCCACCACCGGCGGGCCCACGTCGGTGTGTTGGACCACGGTCAACTCTGGCGTGACCAGATACAGGAGCGTCCCGCCGGCCAGCGCCGCCGCGGCATACTGCATTCCTAGAAGCAGCGCGCGGACCGCCGATCGCACCGCAACCGTCGGATAGCGGTCGAGTTCGAGAAAAAACCGATCGGCCGCAAAGCAGCCGGCCACGAACACGACCAGCGCGGCCGCCAGTTCGAACCCACCCTCCTCGGTTTGCCACTCCACGAACGCGCTCAGCGCCACCAACAGAAAGTTGACCGCGTAGAGGCGCAGAAAACTCTCGCGCTTAACCAACAGCCCCACCAGCGGAACCTGGAGAACGATCAGGCAATCCATCAGCGTCGCGCGCGGCGAGCTTAGCTTCGGGGTGAGGAACAGCAGGCCGTGAAGCACAAAGAGACCCATCTTCTCGCGAAGCCCGAGGTCTTCGATCAGCGCGATCAGAATCGGCCGAAACCCCACGACCAGAGCGAACAGCGCCGCGTAACCAAATACCACGGCCGGCAAGAGCATCTGCATCGGCCACGTTCGCGTGGCGTTCAGGCCCACCAGCGTCGCAAAGACCGTGAACGCATAGGCCCAGGCATACGCCAGCAGCATGCTCGTGCTGATGTAACGGATCCGGGGTTGTTCGTCCGCCGTCATTCGACCATTTCCATCCGAACGCGCAGGTCCTCGCCGCTGGCCGCCGTGATCACGCGGCAGCCCAGCCGCTTCAGCTCCTCGACAATGGCCGGCAATTGCGGCGCCCCGATGTGCATCGCCTCCTGCTCGAAGAACAACTTCAGAAACGACCGGTCATCAATCAGGATGGCGATCACTTTCATGTGGTCGGCGATCATCTGCTCGACCAGCGGGCGGCAGCGCGCCAGCCGGAAGTTGGTGGCGCTGACGATCAAAACCACCGTCCCGCCGCGCGGCAGGAGCGCGATCCGCCGGCCCACTTCGTCGGCGAAATCGTGGTCGCCGCTGGCGCGATACAGCGTCATGCGGTCGAGCACCGTGAGCAGGTGGGGCCAGCCGCCGCCCAGCGGCACATGATCGGCGCGATGGGCCAGCGCGAAAACCTGCACGCGGTGGGAGCGCGCGATGGCCGCGCGCGCCGTCGCCGCCGCCGCCTTGATCATATACTCAACCGACGTCACGTCGCCGACGCCCCGCAGCGACAGCCGGTGAAGATCCAGAAAAATCGAAACGTCGGTCACCACATCGTCGTCAAATTCCTTGACCATGGGGCGACCGTGGCGGGCCGTCGAAGGCCAATGGATCAAGTTGAGCGCGTCGCCGGGCCGATATTCGCGGATGGCGCGGAACTGCTCGCTGCGGCCCGAGCGCGCGAAGACCTCCTGCCCCACGTGCCGCAACGTTCCCTCTTCGAGCAAATCCAGCCGCTCGACTTCGGGCACCTTGGGATAGACGTACAGCGCCGTGAACACGTCGAATTCGTGCTCGTGGAGAAAAATGCCCAGCCCGTCGGCGCAGCGAAGCCTCACCGGTCCGATGGTGTAAAGCCCGCGCCGGTGCGAACAGAGATTCTCGTAGTTCAGATTCAATTCGTGCGACGAAACGAGAGGCTCGGGAACGAGGTTATTGACGAAATAAGAGCGGCCGGGCGCAAAGGTGTCGCGGATTTCGACCAGGTCCAGCGCCACCTTGCCCTCGTAGGCGCAGTGCAATTGCACCTCGACCGGATCGTTTTCGAAACAGCGCGGGTGATGGTCGCGGCGGAAACGAAACAATTCGCGGCGCCGCCCCGAATGGAACCACGCCCAGGCCGCCAGCCCCAGCAGGCACTCGCCCAGAAAGATCAGCGGCCGCACGTTGAACGCCAGCCCCGCGCCCAGCGAAAACGAAATCGCGAACAGCAGCAGGTTGCGCTTGGTCGAAAGGCGGAGGGTTTCGATCTCAGCTGCCATAGGGTTTGACCGGTGCGGGGACCTGCTCGACGACCTGCGCGATGATCGCGTCGGCGGTCGTGCCGGCCAGCCGCGCCTGGGGCGTCATCACGATGCGATGGCGCAGAACCGGCGCGGCCAGCAACTTGATCGTGTCGGGGTCCACGAAATCGCTGCCCGCGATCGCCGACCAGGCCTGCGACAGGCGGAACAGTGCGAGGCTGGCCCGCGGGCTCGCTCCGAGCAGCAACGACGAATGGCGGCGCGTCGCGGTCACCAGCCGCGTGATGTACTCGGTGATGGACGCGTCCACATAGACCTGCTTGATCGCCTCCTGGGCCTTCACGATCTCGCCCACCGTGACCACCGGCTCCAGCTTCTCGATCGGGTGAGACAGCTCCTGGGCGACCACCACGGCGATCTCCTCGTCCAGCGACGGGTAGCCGATCTCGATCTTCATCAGGAAACGGTCCAGCTCCGCCTCGGGCAGGTTGTACACGCCGTGCTGCTCGATGGGGTTTTGGGTGGCCATCACGAAGAACAGCGAGTCCATCGAGTAGGTCGTGCCGTCCACCGAGACCTGGCGTTCGCCCATGGACTCCAGCAGTGCCGATTGCGTGCGCGGCGTGGCGCGGTTCAGTTCGTCGGCCAGAAGGATTTGCGTGAACACCGGGCCGCGGCGGAACTCAAACGTCTGCTCTTTCTGATTGAACACCGACACACCCGTGATGTCCGAGGGCAGAAGGTCGGGGGTGAATTGGATGCGGCAAAATCGCGCGTCAATCGAGCGGGCCAGGGCGCGCGCCAGCATGGTCTTGCCCACCCCGGGCACGTCTTCGATCAGGATGTGTCCGCGCGCCAGGAGGGCCGCCACCACCAGCCGAATTTCCCGATTCTTGCCGATGATGCAGCGGCCGATGTTGGCGATCAGGTGATCCAGTCGTTCCATAGAAGCTTTCTATCTCCGAACCGCACGGCGACCCGGAGCCATCTTCCGCGAGACCCCGTGTCGTTGCAACCGATTTTGATGGGGACCGAGGAACAATGGGAAACGGACAACCGACCCACGGCAATGAAAAATGAAAAACCGACAACTGACAATGAAAAAACACCGAACGACGGGAGGGCGTTGCGAAAAGCGATGTTGCAGCTCGGCTGGCGTGAAGGCTGGGCACTGCCAAGGGGGGGTATCTGTCCGATTCCCACACGATTCACAGGCTGACAGGCCGCGCCCCTTTGCTTTTCGCAACTCGCTCAATGACGGGGAGAGGAGACAAATGGCCGTGAAGAAGAAGGTGTTGTGAGTGCTCGCCAGATTCTCGCTTCTCTCCGTTTTTCGTTGTCGGTCGTCGGGTTTTCATTTTTCATTATTCCCGACCTACGGGTCGGGAATCGTGGCTTGCTCTTCGGTGGGCGCCCGCGGTGCGGCGAAATAATGAACGATCACCGCGGTGATGTTGTCGTGGCCGCCGGCCGCGTTGGCCTGGGCCACCAGGTCGTTGCAAGCCTGCTCGGGGTCGTCGCGCTGCTGGGACAGGGTCTCGAGAATGACGTCGTCCGAGAGCAGTCCCGACAGCCCGTCGGTGCAAAGCAGCAGGATGTCGCCGTCCTGCATCAGGACGGTCTTGAGGTCCACCTCGATGGCATTCTTGTTGCCCAGGGCGCGAGTGATGACGTTCCGCCAACGATGCCGGCGTGCCTCGTCCTCGGTGATCAGCCGCCGTTGCAGCTGCTCGTTGACCCACGAGTGGTCCGTGGTCAGCTGCTGGAGCTTGTCCCGGCGAACCGAATAGATGCGGGAATCGCCGACGTGGAAGACCACGGCTTGCCCTTTGTGAATCTTGACGCCGGCGATGGTCGTGCCCATGCCGCTGATCTCGAGTTTCTGCGCCGCCATCCGGCAGATGAACCGGTTGGCCAGTTTGACGGCCGAAAGCATCATGTTCTCGGTTCCCGAGAGCGAATGATCCACGCCAAAGGGGTAGGTCATATCGGGGTCGCTTTCGGCGCGCGTGACAAATTCGCGGATCGTCTGGACGGCGGCGTGGCTGGCGATTTCGCCCGCGGCGTGGCCGCCCATTCCGTCGGCCACCAGGTAGAGTCCCATCTCGTCGCTGGCGAAATAACAGTCTTCGTTGTGCTTGCGCCGCAACCCAACGTCGGTCTTCGCACAGGATCTTACCGGCATGACCGAATCCTCGCTGCGCTCTGCGCCCTGACGAAAAAGAACCCTCAGAATCCCGACTGCTGACCCGCTTCTGTTTTTTGGAACCATACAGGCGAGCAAAAAGCAATGGAAAAAAAGTGCTTCTCCAGCCAGAGGAAGTTGCGAAAAGCAAAGTGGCGCGGGCTGTTAGCCTGGAGATCAGACATAGGCCCCCATGCACCCATCAATTCGGACACCAGCCGACCTCGAACGTCGCTTTTCGCAACTCCCTCGGCCGGCGGGCCAAAGAGCTCCTCTTGCTTCCAGCTGCGGGATGGGCAAAAGAAGCAGTGCCCCGCGAACTAGACCGCGGACCCAGCCTCATTTCCGCGGGCGGCGGGGGACCGAGGGTTGGATGTAACGATCCTTGCAGAGGGCCACAATTGTTTTGATTTCTTCATTTTTATTGTATTGAAAGGTGTCAATGCAGCGCTTGTAGTGGCGCTTGGCATCGGCGTTGTCGCCCAGGTTTTCGAGCGACCGTCCAATCATCCATTCGGCCTCGGCGTGAATGAAAGGGTAGTTTGGGTAGCGTTCTTCCAGATTCTGGAAAACCCGAATTGTCTTGCGGTGGTCCTTCAGCCGGAAATAACAATTTCCGATCCCGACCTCGGCCAATGGCGCATAGATCTGGTCATCGGCAAAATGATCCAAGACCATTTGATAGGCCTTGATCTTGCTTCGCAGTCGTTCGTCGGCTCGGTCGGTGCTCGAACCGACTTTCACCTGCTGGTCAAATGCGGCCGCGTAATAGAATTGCTCGCGGCCCGAATCCAGTCGCGGAAACACCACGTCGGACCCGCCGACCGCTCCGAGCCGCCCGCAGGCCAGTGCCGCGGCAGCCAAGACCGCCAGTGTGGCCCCCGTAACGATTCTGCACAGGTTCCTTCTCGAGCTTCCCCAGCTTCTCATGGCCCGGTCCTTCTTCCCACAGTCTTCTCGGCGCATCTCGGGTGTTTCTCGGCAAAGCGGTTCGCACTTCAGCACAACCGTGTGTCCGCCGACAAGAACAAATTGAATAGAAGAAGCGGGAGATGGGAGGCGGGAGGTGGGAGAGAAGCCACCGGAGCCGGGCGGTCCTTTTGGGCGGCCCCGCGTGGCGCTGCTTGCGTCGCGCTTCTCTTGGCCTGCTTTCTGCTGTTCGGAAAGTCTTCGGGCGCGGCCGGCGACGATTCGGTTGCGGCGAAGGCGTCTTGCTGCTCTCTCCTGAAAGGCGACGTTCGCCTGACCACGTATATTCTCGCGCCGGGCGACCGTCTCAGCCTGCTAGCCGAACGGTTCGGCATCGAGAACGAGGCGGTCGTTCGGTGCAATCCGGCGGTTCGGCCCAGCGAGATGAGCGTCGGCGACGTGATCGTCCTTCCGCTGCCGCGCTCGGTCCGCCTTCCACGCACGGAATTGTCCAAGGCGATTGACCGGGGCCTTCGCGGGCAAGGGCGAATTGCGTTGACTTTCGACGTCGGCGCCGACGTCGGGGCGCTGGATGAACTGCTGGCCGTACTGCGCGACCGCGGGGTGCGGAGCACGTTTTTCGTCACCGGCCTCTGGGTCAAGCGCCATCCGGATGCCCTCAAGCGGATCGTCGCCGGCGGGCATGAGGCGTTCAACCATACCTTTACTCATCCACTGCTTCCGAGGTTGACTTCCGAGCAGATGGTCGAGGAACTCGAAAAGACTGACCGGATCATCCAACAGACTCTTGGCCGGCGTCCGCTGCCTTATTTTCGCTCACCGTTCGGAGACTTCAACCGCCGTGTCCTCAACGTGGCTGGCGAAGCCGGCTGGCAGTGCGTCTACTGGACCCTCGACAGCTGTGACTCCATCGGCCCCACCAAGACCCCGCGAAGCCTGGTCAAGCGGGTGCTCTCTCCCTCCGGAATACGCGATCCGCATCGGTTCCTGGACGGGGCGATCATTCTGTTTCATGCGGCCGAGCCCGCGACCGCACGGGCCATGTGGCCGATCCTCGACGGCTTGGCCGAAATGGGGCTCGAACCGGTCCCCCTAACCACGCTGCTCGAACCCGCCAAACCCCATGGGAACAATGAAAAATGAAAAACGGACAACCGACGACGGATAATGAAGAACCACCGAATGACGGGGAGAGGAAACAAACGGCCGTGAAGAAGAAGGTGTGGCGAGTGCTCGCTCGGGTTCCCCCTCTATCCCTTTTTCATCGTCGGTTCTCGGTTCTTCATTCTTCATTGTGCGCTGTCCGTTTTTCATTTTTTCGTTTCTCCCACCTCCAACTTCTCGCCTCTCCCTTCTGCTCTTTCCCCATTGACGCCGGAAGCCTCCCGCCCATAGCCTGTGGATACTCTCGCCCGGCCCCGAATCCGGACCGGGCCATCGGCGAAGAGTACGGCCCATGCGTTGGATGCGACTCAGTCTTCGACGAAAGGTGCTGCTGACCCTGCTGGCGGTGGGGCTGGTCCCTGCCGCGGCCGGCGTGGCCCTGACGGCCAACGAGTTATGGACGGTGATTCGCGAGGTCTCGGGCGACAACCTGCTGACCGAGGCGCGAAATGTGGCCGGCCTGCTCGATCGCGAGGTCAATAGCTTCATCAACCGCGCCGGCGATACCATTGCCACGAACGCCTCGGCCGCCCGGCTGTTCGCCCTCTCCGACGCCCAGGCCGCGGCTACGTCACTCACTGAAGTCGTTTCGCCCGTTTGGCCCGAGGAGGTGTCCAGCCGGACCGTTCTGCTCCTTCCCCTGGCCGGACCTCTTCGTCCGTTCCTTTTTGCGCCGCGCTCGAAGGGCTTCCGTCCCTCCGACCCGTTTCTCTACCGGTCGCTCGAGGCGCAATGCCAGGAAGCGCGGCGCCTGGCGATCCATCCGGGTCTCAAAGCGGTGACGGTCCACACCGATCCGATTCTAAAGCGCCCCGCGGCCTTGGCGTGGCTGCCCGTTTTCCCCAGTGAGTCCGCGTCCTCCTGCGGCTGGGTGTGCGTGGAAATCCCCGTCAACGAGCTCCTGCACGGGGAAGTCGCGCGCGCGCTCTTCGACGTGGATGAGGCCTGCGTGATCACCAACGTGGGCCATCTCCTGGGCAGACTGCGGTTTCTCCCCGAACGCGCCACCCAATTGCACAATCGGCTGGCGATGTATGGCGCCAGCAGCGAGGATTGGTTTTCGCTCCGCTTCACCGACGGAGAACAGCAACTCGTCGGGTTCAGTCCCTTGCCCCTGACGCGCGCCTTGCGGAAATACGGCCGGTCGGATTCGGATTGGTACGTCTGTATCGGGCGCGACCTGCGGCCGCGCCTGGCGGCGTTTCGGCTGCAGATCGCCCGCGATATTTTGGGAGGGACTTTTCTGGCGGCCTTCCTCAGTGCGGTGGCCTATGTGTTTGCGCGGCGCCTGACCCGGCCGCTCCAGCAACTCGAAGCCGGCGTCAAGCGGGTGGCCGACGGCGATCTGACCAGCCGCGTGGAGGTCCACACGGGGGACGAATTGGAAACCCTCGCCGGCGAGTTCAACGAAATGGCCGACCGGCTCGACCAGGCCGCTCGCGACGTCCAACTCCAAATGGCCACCGTCCGGCGGCAGGCCAATGAATTGGCTCTCCTGCACGAAACCAGCCACGCCATCAACGCCCAGCTCGATCTCGACCAGACCTTCGCCACCTTCGCCCGCGAGGCCTCGCGCCTGATTTCCTACGATCGTTTCAGCGTGGTCTTGCTCGACGAGGACGGCGAACACTATACCGTGCAATTCGTTTTCCCGGAAGTCGAGGCCTCGGAATTCTCGCCCGGCACGCGCCACCATCTCTCCGAGTCCTATGTGGGGGAAGCGGTCCGCGGCGGCCGGCCGGTCGTCCGCCCCAACCTCGACCAGCCGCCCTTGCGCCCCGTGGACGAGTTCCTCCTCTTGGCCGGCCTCCACACGGCGATGTTCGTCCCCCTGATCTCCGAATCCAAGCCCATCGGATCGGTCAATGTGGCTCGTCGCCTTCCGGTCGCCTTCAGCCCCGAGGAACAGGACCGCATGGCGCTTCTGACCGAATCGGTGGCCGTGGCGATCCAGCACCGGCGGCTCTATATGCGCGTCCGGCGCTTCGCCGAAGAACTCGAGGCCGAAGTCCGGCACCGTACCGCCCAGCTCCGTCTGGCCCAGGACAAACTCGTCCAGACCGAGAAACTCGCCGCCTCCGGCCAGCTGGCCGCCGGGATCGCCCACGAGATCAACAACCCCCTGGGCATCATCAAAAACTACCTGCGTCTGGCCCTCGATCGCCTGCGGGCCAGCGATGGCGAGCCCACGACTTTCGCCCGGCAACACCTCCTGGTCATCGAGGAAGAGATCAACCGGATCGCCCGAATTGTCCGCAACCTGCTGGACCTTTATCATCCGCGCGACGACGTGCCGGGCGCCACCGATCTCCATCCCCTGCTCGAGCGTACGCTGGAATTGTTCGCCCCCAATTGGACCAAGAAAAGAATCCGGGTCGTGCGCAACCTGGCTGCCTCGCTTCCTCCGCTGATCGTCTCGAGCGACCGGATCCGCCAGGTCTTCATCAATCTGTTCTGCAACGCCGAAGATGCCATGGAAAATGGCGGAACGCTGACCCTGACCACGCGCCTGGAGCCCACCAAGGTGCAGTGGGAGGAGGACCGCGTCGTCATCGAGGTGGAGGATACCGGCTGCGGCATCCCGCGCCCGGCGCTGGCGCGCGTGTTCGACCCGTTTTTCACCACCAAACAGGGCGGGGCGGGAACCGGTCTGGGCTTGTCGGTTTCCTTCGGGATCGTCCGCAGCTATGGCGGAACGATTGACATGGACAGCGAAGTCGGCCGCGGCACCCGCGTGGCCGTGGCGTTGCCGGTTCTCCGTTCCGCGGGAGCACCACAGCCAACCGAGGCCCAAGGAAAACTGTCTGAGGCGCAGTAGGGCGCTATTTTATGACCCCGTTTAGAAACTCGACAAAGAGGGGTGAGAGTCGTGGACATCCGCTCATTCATCGGAAAAAGTCCATCCCGTCCATGTCGTCCACTTCGTCCACGGGAGAAGATCTTCGCAAAATGGCTAGATCTCTAATTGAAAAAGCACCTCCCCGCTAACTTCCCCTTGATTGCCGCCCGCGCTCTCCTTACCCTCACCCCTCAGCGAACCCCGAAGAATGAACTTGGTCCGGCACACAACCGGCAGCATTGATCGGAATGGAGGTGGGAGGTTGGAGGGAAGAGGTGAGAGGTAAAAGCCCGGACCCATGTCTCCGAGCTCCCACTTCCCGCCTCCCACTTCTCCCCGCTCACCTCTCACGTCCCGCTTCCGCCTATGGAAGAAATCGGCCTCCAGTTCGAGACCCGGCAAGAGCACGTGATCAATGCGGTGAGGCAATATGTCTCCCGCGGCGGGATGCGCTTGATCGAGGAGTGTCCGCTGCGCCAGGGGATGAAACCGCTCCAGCCCGCCGCCGCTCCCGACGAGCCGTCGCGTACGGCGCGGCCGGAAGCGGCCCACAATCCCTGGCGCGCTTCTCATCTGGCCGCCCTGTTCGAATCCTATTTCGACTACTACTTCACGCTGGAGCGGCGCCACGCCCTGATCGTGGGACCCACGGTCGGCCGATGGACCGCGGTCCTGTACGGCGAAAAAGCCATTGATTGCCGCCTGTTGCGGTGGGTTTCGGGCGAACTGACCTGTCGCGGCGTGGGGTACTGCTTTCTCGAAAACGAAGAGTATTCCTATGCGGAATTTGCCTCCGGGCGCGTGGTCGAAATCTACAGCTCCACCCTCATGGACAGTGGCGGCCAGAACTTTTGGTCGGCAGGCAAGGGCACGCCGCCGCCCGAAGGACCACTGATTGCCACCGGTTTTCTCAAAAACCGCTACCATTTCATTCCGGGATTCTATGACCTGCCCTTTGTGCATGGCAGAAAGTCCACCTTCACCTGTTATCGCTACAGTGTTCTGCCCGATCTCTATGACGCGGCGGGGAACTACCCGCTGAGCGCCTTCCGATACTTTTATTTCCATTGCGCTCCCGAAGAAGACGCCCATTAATGAGATCTAAGAAGTGAGAGGCGAGAGGGTAGAGCGAGGGTCCGCAGTTCGTTCCGATTTCCGAAGGAGTCGGAACAGGCAAAATCATATCATCGTGAATGCGTCAAAGGAAACGGACTTTTGAGAACTGCGAGAGAGGCAAAGAAGATGGATGCATCTCCGACGCCGGACATCTCCTTCGTCATCCCGGTTTTCGACGAGCGCGAGACGATCGCCGAAGTCTGCAAGCGTTGCGTTGCCATCGCCTCGCAGCAGGCCTTGTCTTATGAGATCATCGTCGTGGACGACGGGAGCACCGACGGGACCGACGAGGTCTTGCGCGCGCTGGCCGAACACGAACCGCACCTGACGGTCGTGGTTTTTCGGCGCAATTTCGGCAAGTCCGCCGCGCTGGCCGCCGGATTGGAGTTGGTGCGCGGCGAGGTCGTCGTGACGCTCGACGGCGACCTCCAGGATAATCCCGAGGATCTGCCGCTGCTGCTTGCTTCGCTCCGCGAGGGCAACGATATGGTCGTCGGCCGCAAGCAGCCGCGACAGGACTCCACCTCGCGGATCGCCGCCTCGCGTCTTTTTAATGGGCTGGTCTCGGTTCTCACCGGCCAGCGATTCCACGACTGCAACAGCGGGTTCAAAGCGTTCAGCCGCCACGTGGCGAGCCATCTCGAGCTGTATGGCGAGCGCCATCGCTTCGTTCCGCTCCTGGCCCACTGGAAAGGGTTCCGGGTCGCCGAAGTGCCCGTCCGTCACGAACCGCGCCGGTTTGGCCGTTCGAAATACGGCGCGGGGCGATTCCTGGCCGGGTTTTTTGATCTCTGGTCCATGGCGATCCTGACCCGCTTCCGCCACAAGCCGCTGCATTTTTTCGGTCAAATCGGCACGATCACCTTTGGTCTGGGATGCGCCATTTTGACCATTCTGACTATTCTGCGATTGACGATCACGGGGTTCTGGTTCGGCCGCCATTTGCCCTGGATTTTTCTGGGTATCCTGCTCGTTCTCGTGGGGGTCCAGATTTTCACCACCGGCCTGATCTGCGAGCTGGTCGTCAACCTGCGGCCCGAACCGAAAGCCGACTTTGTGGTCAAGGAAATCATCAACCGGAAGAACCCGTAGCCTGGCCCTCGTGGGCATTCTCATTTTGGCTTCTGGATTTTAGATTTTGGATTGGAACCCCACACAAGGCGCCGTGCAGAGACAGGCCGCGCAACCGCGCATCACCCTCATCGGCCCGGCCTACCCCTTCCGCGGCGGCATTGCGCACTATACCGCCTGCCTGGCGCGCGCGCTGACCGCCTCGGGCTGTTCTGTTCAGCTCGTCTCGTTTCGCCGGCTCTATCCCAGTTTACTCTTTCCGGGACGCAGCCAGTTCGACCCCAGCCGAGAACCGACCGCCTTCCCTTCGGAGCGACTCCTTGCCCCGCTTAATCCGCTTCGCTGGCTGGCGACCGTGCGCGCAATCGGCCGCTTTTCGCCCGAGCTCGTCGTCATCGCCTGGTGGCATTCCTGGCTGTTCCCCTGCACGGCCTTCTCTCTGGCCTGGCTGCGTTGGGTCCAGTCGCGTCGCACCGTTCTCCTCTGCCACAACATCGGAAGCCACGACCGCGGGCTGGTGGACCGGGTGGCCTGGCTTTTTCTCAGCCGCCTGCCCAATACTCATCTTGTTCACGTCTCGAGCGACCCCGACCGGATTCACGCCCTCAATTCCAAGGCCGAGGTGGTCTGCGTGCCCCACCCGACTTATGACATCTTCTGCGACTCGGCGATGACGCGCGAGGAAGCACGCCGCACACTCCAGCTCGACCCCGCCGATGAGGTGTGCCTCGCGTTCGGGTTGGTCCGGCGCTACAAGGGCGTGGACGTCGCGGTCGAGGCGATGGCGTTGTTGCGCGATCGGCCGCGTTTGCGGCTCATGGTGGCGGGAGAGTTCTACGAACCACGCGGCGAATACGACCGCCTGGTTGAGAGACTTGGCCTTGCCGACCGCGTCGTCATCCACGACCGTTACATTCCAAACGAGGAAGTGGCAACATATTTTCGCGCCGCCGATCTCTTGCTTGCCTCTTATCGGGAGGCCACCCACAGCGGAGTGGTCCAGATCGCGCGCGGTTTTGCATTGCCTGTTGTTGCAAGCGACGTGGGGGGCATGAAGGATCTCGTGAGCGAGGACGAAACGGGCTTGCTGGTCCCGCGTCAGAACCCGCCAGCCCTCGCGGCGGCCATCGCGCGGTTTTTTGACCTGCGGCTCGGCGATGCTTTCCGCCGGAACCTCGAACTGCAAAAGGACCGTTACTCTTGGACGAAACTCGCCGAGACAATCCGAAGCCTCGCCTGTCGGTAGGGGCGGATGCGGATCGCCCACTGCGCTTCGCTCTGACGGGCACCTTCCACAGTCTCAACCGCGGCGACAGTGCCATGCAATTGGCCGCGGCGACCGCGCTTCGCGAACGCTGGCCCCGCGCCCAGATCGCCATCCATACCCCGTATCCCGACGATGACCGTGCGCTCTACGAGGAATTGGAGGTCGTCGCGTGTTCCCGCCGGAGGCCGCTTACCGGTCTAAAAGCACTCGCGCAAGCCTCGCTCTGGCACGCAACGGGCAGGCGGGCGCCTCTCTCGCCGGAACTCTGGAGCTATCGCAATGCATGCGCCGTCATTGATCTTTCGGGCGACGGGCTCACAGAAACTTTTGGCTGGCAATGTCCCGTTTCGCACACCGTTCCGCTCCTGCTCGCCTATCTTATGAAAACGCCGTTTTGCCTGATGGCGCAAACCATCGGTCCCTTTGGCCTTCTCCGCCCCTGGTTTCGGTGGGTTTTTCGCCGCGCAGCCTTCATCACCGCCCGCGACGAGGAGACCTTCCGCTATCTGGCCGACTGGAACCTTCCCTGTCCCGTTGAACAGACGGCCGACCTGGCTTTCCTCCTCGAACCGGTAGCCGCAGACGAAGCGAAACAATGTCTTCGTTCGCTCGGCCACTTCGACGCTGCACGACCACTGATCGGTGTAACGCCTTCCACCCTGTACAACGTCCAAACGGAGCAGCGCGAAAACGGGCATTTTGCCATGCAGGAATACGCGCCGCACGTCGCCGCCGCTTGCCAAACCTTGGCGCGTGAAGTCGCCGCACAAATATTGATCGTCCCCCACGTTTTCGGCCCCGGCGAGAGGTACGACGACCGCCGCGCCGCTGAATCTCTGGCCGCCTTGATCAAATCACCAACGCCTGAGCCTCTCGTCATCCAAGATCCGCTGACGCCGCCCCAGCTGAAAGCCATCATTGGATGCTGCGATCTTTTCATTGGAATGCGGATGCACAGCGTCATCGCGGCCGTCTCCCAATCCGTGCCGACTCTCGCTCTGGCGTATAGTCCCAAATTGGTCGGGTTGATGAATCGGCTTGGCCAGAAACGATTTGTCCTCCCTTGCGATCAGCTCAACGAGGCGCGAGTGACCCATCTCGCGCAAGATCTTTGGGCGATGCGATCCGCTGTTCGTGCGGCCCTCGGTCAGAAGCTTAGAGAAGATATTCTGCCTGCCGCGCGGCGAAATCTTGATGCGTTGGATCGTTACATCGCCGCAGGAAAGTAGCTCTCTGTCGGGTCTGTGGAAATCTCAAAATATCGCTCCGATAGATTATATAAACCGCATCTTAAACTACACGAAATCAATCAAGCGCTGAGCACACGCACAAATATACTTTGCTTGTGGAAAACCACACAACGCATTTCATGCCATTCCCTGAAGTAATTTACGAAGTATTGATTTAACTTGTCTTACAAAAAACCATCGCAGCAAACCAGCCCTGGATTGGGTTGTTTGTGTTGTGGGAAACGCTGTGGACTCTTTTTTTTGTTTTTTTTGTTTTCCTCCTCCTTAAAACCCATCCAGACGCGGTGTCTCTCTTGATTTGTGTTTTCCACTGCGCGGGTTCATAGCTTGGATAATCTTTATATCTTTGCTCGCCGCTGATCGGAATCTCCCGCGAATTCCCGCGTGCTTCCGAGACTCTCGACACCCAATATACCCCATAACCCTCTGGCTTCATTGACGTTCCAAATTCCTTCCCCACAATCCACAGGCTGACGACTATTATGAGCTATTATTATTTATTGTATCACAGGACATACAAATGGTGTGCCCGTCTCAACCAATGTGCCAATCGAAACCGGTGTTTGAAAAATAGTCTCCAGCAAATCCTTCTGAATGACATCACGAGGATTTCCTTCCGCGAGCAAAAGGCCGTCATTCATCAAGAGCAGCCGGTCGAGGTATTGTGCGCCCAGCGTCAGATCGTGGGTGATACAGATGATCGTGACGCGGTTTTTGCGATTAAGGCGACGGAGGATGGTGAAGATGTTGACCTGGTGATGGAGGTCGAGATGGGTTGATGGTTCATCGAGCAACAGGATGGATGGTTTCTGAGCCAAGGCTTTGGCGATGACGACGCGCTGCCTTTCGCCGGCCGAAAGTTCTGAGAATGAACGGCTGCGCAGGTGAGCGACCTCGGTTGTTTCCATAGCGTTGAGAATGGCGTGATGATCATCGTTGGAGAGCGGCTTCCATCGCGGCACGAAAGGACTTCGTCCCATAGCGACCATATCAAAGACGGTGAAATCATAAAGAGAAGTAAAATCTTGGAAGATAACCGCGAGGAGTTGCGCCAACCGGCGGCGGGGATAGTGGGATAGTGGGTGGCCGAACAGCGAGACAGATCCTTGGTTGGGCTTGAGCAATCCCGCAAGTACCCGCAGGAATGTGGATTTTCCCCCGCCGTTTGGTCCCGCGATTCCAAGAAACTCTCCTTCATGAGCCGCAAGCGAAAGACCATGGAGAACCTCACTTTCTCCATAGCCGGCTCTTATGTCTTTTGCCTCCAGAATCAGCGGTAGAGAGGCCATTGCGATCTCGCCTCCGCCGGACGTTGTGTTGTCCGAAAGTAAATTTGTCCAACACCACTTCGATAGTCCATCCAGGCAATCGAGACGGCCTGATTCTCTCCTACGACAATGCACGGGCGAGCCGAAACGGACGGCCCTCCGCTGACTTTTGTTTCGGAGAGCAAAATCTTGTTCTCGGGATCGTAAAGGCCATAGAAAATCTCATCATGTCCATTTCGATCATCAACCCACGCCAGGTGCAAATAGCCGAGGGAGTCCACTTTCACATCGGCGTGCTTTTGGTTCGAAGCCGTTGCGACGATCTGCAGCGGTGGATCAAACGTGGCGCGGGTTGGGCGAAGTCTTTGGACCACGAGGCTGCTATTGCCACCCAGGGTGCCGTGCTCGGTCCAAACCGCATAGAAATCGCCGCCGGGACTGCTGGTGATGTGCGACGGATCGAAAAAGTCGCCGCCGGTCGTGGAAAGAACCGTGGTCTGCATCGGCCGGCCATCGGTATACTTCTTCCCGAAGTAGACGGAATAACCATTCGCGTTGTCCCGTGTCCAAACGAGATGGGCGGTGTTCGATGCGTCGAGCGCAACATCGGGCAGTGTGTAGGAGAGGGTATTGCCGCGTTGCGAGACGTCGGTGACCCTCCACGTGTCCAGCGGGGCGGCGAGATTAAAAATCCCTTGCGCGTTGCTTCTCATCAGAAACAGGTCGGCCAGGTTTGGGTTGAAGTGATAGTCGTACCACGCGACGAAAATCTCACCCGTCGGCGCGGCAACGGCTTGCGGGACGTAGCCGTTGTCGCCGTCATGGACCGCCAACGTGTTGGTCAGGCGCAGATCGTTGGGAGAAAAGGATCCGGTGGACGGTCGCACATCCTCGTAGAGCTCGACATTTTCTATCCAATTGTGCGCCGCCGAACAATTGCGATAGTCGTGCCAAAAGAGCCGCACCTCGCCGTTGGGGCGGAGAAGCAGCGCGGGGTGGCGGCCACCGACGCGCGCTCCCTGCGATGTATAAGAATCATCAACGATTTCGGGTCGCGCCCAGCGCCCGGAAGGATCGCGCCGGCAATACCAGACGGTCGTGGGATGGGCGGGCGAGGTTTGCAGCGAACCGTCGCCGCTCCAGAAAACCAAGTGAACCGTGCCGTCGCGTCCGACCGCCATCGAGTGATTTGGATTGCGCGTCATTTCGCAATTTCGCGTGTCGGACGTCACGCGTTCCTCGGCCAGGAATTGAACCGCCTCCGCCGGGAATAT
>Ga0315280_10005847_pt1 | contig 17310 bp, 25 predicted proteins | sample YL17G06_40_MG_FD_203697 | JGI IMG/M metagenome (GOLD analysis project Ga0315280, IMG submission 203697) | Sediment microbial communities from Yellowstone Lake, YNP, Wyoming, USA - YL17G06_40 | ecosystem: Environmental > Aquatic > Freshwater > Lake > Sediment | place: USA: Wyoming | collected...
GCGAATCTGGTCTAGATAGTCAGATGGGTCAACTAGGACAAGCTACGTGGCTTGGGAAGGTCACAACTCAGGAACCCACGTGATCCGGAGTTCAAATCTCCGCAGCCCCACCACTACCTAGGCGAATCTTGTAGACTCGGCAATCATCTGCCTGCCAGAATCCTCTCCCTGATGCGTTCCGTGATGGCGTCGCACAGAACTCGGATCTCATGCTCCTTGCGTTCCTCTTGGGAGGCACAAGCCCTGTGAGGTTCGGATGATGTCAGTAGGCGCGCTGCTTCTTCAGGGCTGAGACCGAAGCCTCTCGCGATCGCTCTCAACTGCTCCTTAGGGGTTGAGTGGAAGCTTTTCGGCGGAGGGCCGCCAATGGTCGCCTCTCTGGAAAAGGATGAGCTTGACCTTGGATACATTGGACTTCCACCAACTATGATCGGCATTGAAAGAGGGGCCCAAATCATCTGTGTTGCTGGAGGTCATGTGGAAGGCACAGTCCTTGTGGCAAAGCCGCACTTCAAGACCCTTGATGAGATGAACGACAACGTAAAGGAGACTCTCAAACAGTTTACGTCTCTGGGGTCACCTCCGAAAGGGTCTATCCATGACGTGATAATTCGGAATCTCTTGAAAGAGAATGGACTGGAGGATCAAGTGGACGTCAAGAATTATGATTGGGCTGACTTCATACCTGAAGCCATGGTTTCAGGGGAGATCGATGCAACTGTTGGTACTCCTCCGCTGTCTGTCCTATGTGAGAGAGCAGTCAAATCCAAGCATATGATTCCACCAGGAAAACTGTGGCCGTTCAATCCAAGCTATGGAATCGTGGTGAAGAAGCGCATGCTGCAAAAACGTCGTGAGAAGGTTCTTGAGTTCATCAAGCTGCATGAGGAGGCGACGAATCTTATGAGAAAAGATATCGGCCGAGCAGTCGACATCGTAGTGAAAGTGATGGGAGTTGTCGACAAGGAGTTCATCGTGAAAGCTTTGAGGGTTTCTCCTAGGTACTGTGCTAGTCTACCCGAGTACTACATCGACTCAACAATGCGATTTGTACCAGTCCTTCAGAGAATGGGATACATCAAAAGAGCACTTACCACAGAAGAGATATTTGACACACGGCTTGTGGAAAAGATTCACCCTGAACCTCCTCATTACATGGAACCAGTCAAGTGAGGTGCAAACGTCATGGCAAGAGTGAGGTTCTTTGGTAGAGCATCAGACCTAGCTCAAGGACAAAAAGAAATGAAGATTTCATGCAAAACTTTGAGAGCGACACTAAAACATCTCAAGGAACTCTTCGGCGACCAGTTCAATGAGCTCATACTGGATGAGACAGGGAATATCCGACCCTTCATAAACATCTTCGTCAACAAGAAGAATGTGAACCAGCTACAAGGTCTCGATACTGAGATCGGTGATGAGGATGAGGTCCTCATAATTCCGGCCGTAGCAGGGGGATGAGCTAGAAATCTCGCATTGGCTGCTTCTCCTCTCCGCTCTATATCACAGATAACATAGCAGCAAAAATCTGCATAGTGGGGCATGCTAGGCTGAAGCCCTAACGTACTCCAACTCCTGATCCAGCATCATCTTCAAGCAGATCGAAAGTGTAGCACTAACTCCGGCAAGAAAGATCTGAACTTGTTTCAAGACTCAGCCTAATGGAAAGATCAGCTTCTACATCAGCGGAGCCTTGTCACAGGCGTTGCTTTGTTCCATCTTTTTTCAATAGGAAGTTTGGGTTGGTGGAGTCGTATTTTTCAGCATTCGAAGAGTCGCCAGTTATGTCAGTGAGCCATTTGTCTGCGCTGTCACGTTTCCAGTCTCCGATTTTCTCATGAGCGTTCAGGTAGTTGCGCGGCATGGGATGAGTTCCTACCTTGACCGGTAGGCCGACCACGGTCTCTATGTATTTTTTGTGGTCTTCGATGTAGGGGCAGATCGGGTAACCGGCAAGGTAGCAGCTTGCGAGGTAGATGACTTCTGCGCCAAATTTCTTCATGTCGGCGGGCGCCGATTCAAGACGCTCTCCGGGGCACCCTCCGCATGCACTCCAACCTACCACTTCGATGCGTTCATCCTTCGGATATTTCGAGAATGCCCCGTCGCGCTCAGTGATTGACTTGAAGCACTTGTTACCGGTGCAGGTTCTGTTTCTGTCGCAAATCATGACGCCGATCTTGACCAATGTGAATCGACATCCGTAGATATCGCAACTTATTATCGATTCCGAATATGTCTAGCGACGCGAGAGATCGTAGTGGAACAACAAAGTCTAAGCAATTCAATCAAAGCGAAACATGAAAGAGGCTCTCTCATTCCAACGAGAGTATGATTGGTTCCGGTTCATGTGTGAGATTCTATCGAAAAACCCGCCTCGTCATTGCTTGAGTTCGTCTAGGATTATCTCGGCGGCCCATCTAGCTACGTTACCCGATACACCTGGGCACTTATCGACATGTGCTCCTGCTTTCTCAAATCCCTTATACTCTTCTGGATCAAGCAAGTTGAAGGATCTGCCAAAGATTTTCTTTTGAACATCTTGGCACACCGGTGAGCCATACATATTGACGAATTGATCGTACAGTTTTCTTGTGTATCTGAAGACACGTCGTTTCTTTTCTCCTGCTTTGAAGTCTTTGTAGTCTCTTCCAGCAATGGAGCTGATAGCTAGTAGTCCTCCTGCGAGAGCTCCGCAGGTCCCGCTTGTAGACAGAGTGGTTCCACCAGCTAGCGCGTCAGAGGCTTTGAGAATAGAAGGTTCTCCAACGTTGAGTGTTTCCAAGAGAGAAGCTAGAACACACTGCGGACAACTCCCTATTTCAGCCTCATACTTGAACGCCAGACGATAAGCTTGATCAGCAAGCTCCTCTTTCGATTTCATAGCAAGTCCCACTTTGTCCAGGCCCAAATCACATTCACCATCATAGCGTTTCCTGGGTATCGAGAGCGAGAGATATTAGTCCTCCATTTCTTCCTGATCTATGGGCTCTACGTTCATGATCCCTTGGTCTTCGGAATAATGGCGTCTCAGCAGCTCACAGGCATGTCGTTTCTCAGTCGCGAACACGGGGAATGTTTGATGGTTTGATAGACCGAGCACGTGGCAACGCTTATTGGAAGCATTGTAGTGTATTTTCAGAAGCCACACAATTCCTTTTTCATATCTAGATAAGAGCAGGAATAGCACGTAGTTGAGGTGGATACTGGGACATGGTTGTGGAGAGAGAGGTTGTATTTCGTCCTGTTGGTGTTGTAAGAACACAGGCCTCCGATGATGAGATCAGAGAACGGAGCGAAGAACTTGAATCGGTCATAGAGATTTTTCCTGAGTTTCTGGAGGCGCTAGATGGATTAGACGGTTTCTCGCACATTTTCGTGTTGAGCTTCCTTGACAGATTGAGGGCTGAGCAGATCGGTCCTTTGAAGATTAGACCACGCCGACTTCTGAGAAGAGGATTCAAGATTGAGGACCTCCCGTTGGTCGGAGTGTTCGCCATCGATTCCCCCACCAGGCCTAACCCGATTGGGTTGAGTCTGGTCAAGCTTCTCCATAGGAAAGAGGGAAAACTATCCGTTCTAGGTCTTGACTGCTTTAATGGAACACCTATCTTAGACATTAAGCCTTACAGAGATGACTATAGAACAGATCAATACGAACTTGCTGACTGGTACCGGAAGCTTCGCGATAAGACAGGCAAAGAGTTCTAACAACACACAAACACGACACGAAGCGCTTCGAGATATGCTGGTAAATTGATGCGCGAATCCCGCCCCGCACTATTGACAGCTCGGAATTCTGGCGGGAAGAAAAGGACCCGGATGAAATTTATGATGGGCCCGACGGAACTTGCCAATGCTGACAGAAAGTTTGTGATCTGTACTTATAGTCAGTGTACGCCCGGTCCATCACATTAGTGCGTCTAGAAGTGGGTCCAGAATGCGGAATTTTGAGCCCAAATGTAGCCCCGAAAATGAGTCTGGTCTCCGCGGGCCTGCCAAGAATCTTATTTGGGTACTTTTCGACCGAAGCCTTCGAGTGACATCAGAAAACGCCTATCGTCGATGTTTCTTCATCCATCATGAATTCGACGAGCTGACCGTAGTCAGCGATCTTGACTTTCTCTAGAAGATCATGAGCTAGGAATCCTCTTTTATGCAAATGCTCTGCCAACACATAAATTGAGGTGCCCCTGCTCGTTAATTGCATGAGTCTTTCGCTCAACCTGGACCGTTTGAGCGCACCGAGAACCGCATCCTGTATGAGCATGACTGAGACGCCTCCTTTACTCTGTAGATCTGACGCGGTCTGTAAGCCTCTGACGGCTTGGACTGACGAAGGCGATGACGAGACTATTACTAGGCAAGACTTCATGTATATTCCTCTAGAGAACAATTATTGAATCGGACTCGGACATGATGTCAGCAAATCCCTCATCATCGATTGGAGTGACTCCATCGACTAGGCTCTCGGCATCTAAACCGGCTGATCTGAGTGAAGCAACATGCACACATATTCTGGCCTGCCTTGAAAGTTTTGTAACCTCATCTGAAAGTGATGTCCACCCACTCTCCTCTGCCCGCTGATCCTTCTTAGCCACGTACACTCCATCATCAACCAGAACGATCGTCAATTCGCCGCCATAGACAGTCACTCCATTAGCAAGGCGTATACCTTCGGCTGCATGCAACGATCCAAACGGAGCTCGACGAATGATTAAGCACAATTTCTCACTCAAGGCTTGACGCTCCTACGCAAATGTGACGAAGACGTCCGACTCCGCGATCACCTTGCAGAGGTTCGCTAGACTGCTTCTTTTCGCTCCTTTCAGCAGGAGATTGTCCGTCATGCCTCTGAAGTTGAGGCATGTTCCACAGAGTTGGGCGTCAAGTCCCTGATCTATCAGTCTGCTGATGTTCTGCTCGGCATTCGGTATGCCTTTCGCTTTCTGTCCGGTCGTAAATCCATGAACTCCATCCCCATACGCGAATATGCTTACATTATGGCCCATCTTGAGAGCTGTTTCAGCTATCTTGACGGCTGTGTCTGCGCTCTCTGATCCGTAGGGGGTTGAGAACAATAGTATTCCTAGATTTCTTCTGCTTGTCATCAAATGCACCTTGTCACTTTGCTAGTCGCTCGTATTTCTTCGCCAACTGTCCAGTGGCAGCCATTTGTTCGAAGAGTACCTCCCTGATCAGGTTACATGCCTTGATGATTTTGGGGTTGGCGATGCTGTAGTAGATGCTTACGCCATCTCTTCTTGCGGCAACCACATTTCTATCTCTAAGAACAGCTAGGTGCTGTGAAATGTTCGCTTGAGGCACTCCTACCAACTCAACCAATTTATTGACAGACTTCTCGTCGTCCGTCAGCGCGTTCAAGATTCTGAGCCGGATGGGGTTAGCGAGCGTCTGACATAGAGCCGCATGCATCTCGAAGAGCTTCGTTTCCAGCTCCAAGCTTTCTTGCATTATTCGTCCACTGATATTATATTAGCTCAATCGAATATATTTATATATTTCGCAAATACTACGGCTATCGAGGATAAGCGGATGAGCGGAAAAAGAGATTCGAGCTGGATTATCTTGCTCTTTGTGGTGGTACTGATTGTGGCGTTCGGCTCCTTCGCCATGGTAGGACCTTGGGGAAGGGGATCAGGCATGATGAGAGGATGGGGTATGGGATTTGGAATGATGGGTTTCGCGTGGCCATTCATGTTCCTAGTTCCGTTGATCTTTCTAATCCTAGTGGTTCTGGGGCTCTACTACCTGCTTTCGGGGCAGGGCCGGCAAGACTCTTCAGCAGGGAATGGGGGAAGCGGCGCTCTTCGCATACTAAAGGAGAGGTATGCCCGGGGCGAGATAACGTCTGAGCAGTACGCCAATATGAAACAAGATCTTGAGTCGTAGAGAGGTTGAATCAGATGGCAGGTAGGAAAATCATCGGAGCGACACTCTTCACAATTGGCCTGTTAGGCTTGGTCATCTTTGTTCCACTCTATGCGACTCAAAACATAAACTACCGCGGTTGGGGTACCAGTAGCACCGTCATAGGGGGGATGATCGGCCCTGGTATGATGAGAGGCTATAACTCGTATCGTAACGGACAGCGAATAACGATCGATGAAGCGACGCAAACGGCGCAAGCCTACCTAGCATCCTTTGGTAACCCAGACATAGCTATCGACGAGATCATGGAGTTCCAATACAACTTCTACGTAATCTACTATGAGAAAAGCACGGGGATACGCGCCTTCGAGATGCTCATAAATCCGTACATTGGCAGAATCTTTCCAGAGTATGGCCCTAACATGATGTGGAATACCAAGTACGGCATGATGAGTGGAATGGGGGGCATGATGGGGGGCCGACGTGGACCACCAACCGCAAATATGCCCGTAACCAAAGATCAGACTGTGACAATTGCTGAAAATTACTTGAAAACACATCTTTCAGGCGCTTCCACCGAAGAGCCTGATGTGTTTTATGGTTACTACACAATCCATATCGTGAAAGATGGCAAGATCTACGGCATGCTCAGCGTCAACGGATACAACGGCCAGGTATGGTACCACAGCTGGCATGGACAATTCGTTCAAATGAAAGGATTCTGATAAGACCGTCTAGCCACAGTCTTGATGAGTGCTCAGGCAATGCCAGAGAAGAGTCTACGCATCTATTCTGCTGGAGCAGTTGCTCCACCTCTTGAAAGTTCTGTACGAATCTTTGAGAAAAGATTTGGAATACGCTGTGGCGTCACGGTTGGTAAGCCGAGCAACCTTCTGACAGCAATAGCCGCATCGAAGATAGGTGACATCTTCTCCTCTGGAGCCGAATACATTCTAGACGATGCAGAAGAGTCGGGACTGATCAATAGAGGTTCACGCAGGACTCTGGGCTTCCGTAGGTCAGCCATAATTGTTCCTACTGGAAATCCCGCCAAGGTCAGAACACTTGATGACCTATGTAGAGAGAAGGTTCGCATTGGAATTGCGATAGACGGGTGCTTGAAGGGAGTGTGGGATGACATCGCAAGCAAGGCAGGCCTAACTGACCAGATCCGCCGAAATATCACTCATCATGCTGACGCTTGCGGTTCCCTCATGAGCCTAATCCATCAAGAAGCCGTGGACGCAGTATTTGGTTGGAACGCTTTCCAAAACGTGTGGCCGCACACCTGCGAAGCCATCGAGTTACCATCTGATCTCCAAGTCATCAGGAGCACAGCAGTAGGCATGATTTCCTACACCAAGAACCCTGAGCTATCCATGACGCTAATTGATTTCCTGGTATCTAACGAGGGTAGAAAGATCTACTCTGACCACGGCTGGTTTCACACAAAATAACTGCCCAAACAGTTAACTTGAATCTAATAGTCACGTCTAGAAAGTAGAATATCTGCCAAACCAGCTTGGCTGAATTGTCTCTGTGTCAAACGCTTGTTGTTTTCCCCAATACGAAGACTGCAATCGATTGAAAGACGATGAACCATACCAACAGGGCGACAAGATCCACAACAAACATTACGCTTTGGCCGACGGTCGCTTCTCTTAGAGCATCCACCGCATAGGTGAGTGGAGTCAGGTAGGATACTATCCGAAGTTGAGGTGGCAAAGATTCTGTCGGAACGAATACTCCGCTAATGAATATCATCGGCAGCCTCAGCGCAGTCAACACCATGTTGGCGGTTGGCATATCCTTCGCGCCAGCCGATATAGTCATCCCGAAGGCGGAGAAGACAAATGCTCCTGCAACAGCAGCAACCATGAAAAGCAGTGGGTTGACCACGATACCTGAACTGAGCAGAACTGCTCCTAACGCAGTAACAAGAGAGAGCAGGATGCCGAAAGCAGAACCTGCCAGACACTTACCGAAGATTATGTTTAAAGTCGATAGAGGAGCAGACTGAAGCAGTTCATACGTCTGGGTTTGCTTTTCAATAGGGATGGATATTGCTACCACGGAAGAGGCCCCAAAGAGGGAAACCACTCCGACAAGCCCTGGAACTAGTAGACTGAATGGAATTTCCCGTCCGATGGAGAATGAGAGATACACGAAGGCAGGTATCAATATGCCGAAACCAAGAATCTGAGGCTTGAAGTAATAGATCTTCGCATCCTTCTTCGCCACACAAATTGCCTTTGCCATGAAATCCGAGAAAGTTTCGTCAGTTCTATGTGATGAGTTGTTAGCCACGTTGGGGACCTCCCTTCACAGCCCGAAGCAGCTCCATTCTCTCAAGCTGAACCGCGTCAAGCCCAGTATACTTGACGAAAACATCTTCCAAGCTAGGCTGGCTGGTACTCATACTGATTATCTCAAGCCTAGTTGATGCGACAAATTCAACTATTCTTTTGATCACGCTGTTGGCGTTCGATGTATGAACATGATATTTGTCACCTTGTCTTGTAATCTCCTTCACAGTCGATTCACTCTTGAGAAATGTTTCGAAGTCTAAGGTGCGTCCGCTCAAAGCGACCTCAACAATATGCTCGCCCTGCAATGATGACTTCAACTGCTCAGGAGAGCCGTCAACAACCATTTTTCCTTGTCTTATTATTGAGACGCGGCCGCAAAGTTGGTCAGCTTCATCAATATAGTGAGTTGTAAGGAAGATCGTCATGCCTTCTTTATTCAGTTCTCTAAGAAGAGCACGAATGATTCTGGAACTCTGCACATCCAAGCCACTTGTAGGCTCATCTAGAAAGAGAACCTCTGGATCGTGAATGAGCGCGGCAGCGATACGTACTCTGCGCTTCATTCCTTTGGAGTAACCACCTAACCGGTCATTTCTTCTCTCATAGAGTTGGAAAGCTTGGAGTAACTGTTCGGCCCGTTTGGCTCCAGCAGACTTGTCCACACCATACAGTCCACCGATGAATCTGAGGTTGTCCCACGCAGACAGCTCATTGTAGAGATTACTTGTCTCAGAGACCACACCTATCTTCTGCTTAACCTTCAAGCTTTCTTTGACGCAGTCTCGACCCGAGATCTTAGCGATTCCAGAGGTAGGCTTAGTCAGACCTGTGAGCATACGAATGGTTGTAGTCTTCCCCGCACCATTGGGGCCAAGGAATCCAAATATCTCACCCTTCTTTACCCTGAAGTTGATGTGGTCGACCGCCAGGATCTCGCCGTACTGCTTTGTCAGCTCTGAGGCTGCGATTATGGCGTCTTCACTCATCTGTACGACCAGAGAACAAATCTATGATAACTAACAAAGGGAAGGAGAAGGATGTTGTCTGAGTTGTTCCTTTATTGGCGCACGGGCAGGCCGAAGTGAGAGAGGGGACGAGTGGCATGTGCTCTTATTTTTCCTTGATTCTAGAGAGTCGATAGGTAACAAACCCATGAGGGCACACAATATCAAAATAGTCTTTCGTCTCCCAATCCATTTTATCTGTTAGCGACATTGCGAGTTTCATGGGGCTAATTGCACTGAATGCCTGACAGCATATTCCATTTGGCTCTGGTGTTCGCCCTCCTATTGTAAAGATTTCACCTTGTTTCGTTTCCGCTATTCCTGGGCAAATACCAGAATCTGTATTCACCGCAATTGCTTCGCACTTGATTTCATTCAAAGTCACATACGTCCTCCTTATTTCTTCAATTGACCGATTGCCTCATGGATGCTCGCAGCCGTGCGCCATTTCAGCTGGCATTTGAAGGTTCTGTTCCACGCAACTAGTTTTGTTTGCTATCCTTGCGTTGCGTGGATTGTTGCGCACATGGGTGCTCCTTCATGTTCGGGTGGCATTCTCTTATCTGCTCTTCAGAGCAGTCTTCTGGCGTTCCTTTGAGTTTCTCGGGATGGGTACATTTACCTTTACACATTTCAGACACCTGGCCTCCATATTCTTTTTATAGCATTTAAACTATGAAGTTTATAGTTGGAAAGCAACTATGGTTGAGGAAAGTACCTGCAACTGCTTGTGCTTCGTCGAAGGAACGTTGGATGCAATAAGTAAGAAGTGGACTCTACTCGTAATCAACGCGCTAGGGAATCATGAAACGCTGAGGTACACAGAGTTGATGAGTGAACTAGAAGGCATAAGCCCCAAATCGCTAGCAGATACTCTAGCAGAACTGCGCAAACAGGGATTAATTCAGCGAGAGGCACTGGCAGAGATACCTCCCAGGGTTCAATACTGCTTGACGAAGGACGGAAAACAGCTGAGAAAAGCGATAGACCCCTTATTGCAGTGGGCGTTGACCAGAGCCAAAGCATCCGGTAAATGCTCCCCCAGATACAAGAATGCCAAAGCCCATCTACTCGGAGCGCGCACTGCAAAGAAGACAGCATCTTGAGTTGAATCGCACAAACAGTACCGTGCTAAACCATTGCAGATGTTCCTCTTCTTTTGTTGAGCAGACTAGCTCCACCGTTGAGTGTTCGTCACAGATGGGTTTCAGACTTTCTAGATTATGTGTAAGTTGCTAGTCATCTTGAGAACGTTGTGCGTCTTGCTTCAGGTTAGGAAGATAGCGTGTTATTCTGAGCGTGATCCTTCTTCTCTTCGAGAAGCTTCTGCTCAACCTGATCAAGCAATTCAAATCGTCGGCTCCATCTTTGAAAGAATCTGTGCTGCGCGTAAAGCGTGTATGCTGAGTAACATAGCAAAGGAATGGCCAATACAAACAGTACAGTGTCAAACGCTAGTCCGACAGGAGGAAAGAATCCAGTGAACCCGACAGGAGGAAAGCCTCCAGTGAACTCGCTCATTTGCGCTAGGTGAACCGCGAATCTAATTAAGACCAGCAAAACGAGAACCCAAGCTATCACGCCTATCAACGATGCGGTCCTAACTCTTCCCAACTCTCTTTCTACATCAAGAAAGAAGTTGTGGATAGACCCCATCGGGTAATCTCTTTCAGGCTTCTCTTCGCTCAGACTTCTTCCCTCACTCACTGCCACAACTTTCAGATTACCTTCACATAAAAGATGGATGCACCAATGGTGAGTTTTCAATCGCCTACAGTATGGTTCGAAGCGCATCTCTTAGTTGGAGGTATGTGTTTCTCCCTTCCTGCGTGACTCTGCAGCGCCCCTCCTCTTCTTCAACAAGTTTTCTCCTCTTCATCTCCTCCAGATACTTCAAGAAATCATCATAAGAAAGATCCGTCGCTTTTCTCCAAAGATAAGTGCGTAAATGTGGCCCCGGATTGTAGTGCAGATACTCCAGTATCTCGAATCTGATCTGGACCGGGCTTTTTCGTGTCTTAGTCAATCGCAGACACTTCCCGACCTCTTCGACATCGTATAAATCTCAGATTCATCGCTGGTGCACACCAGTAGTGCGCTCCCCTTTTAACATCGTAGCCTAACCCTCAACCGGGAATTAGGTATATGAGTGATAGGGATGATGCATCCGTTAGTAAAAGGAAAGCTAATCTTAGCATTGATGCTTATAGTGATATGTGCACGCCTCTCTTTGTTCGCTCTATCAACGATGGGAATAATTCCATTACTGGGTCCCTTGAATAATTCGATAATATCTTGGGTATTGCCTCTGCTGGTGGTTGGTATTATGATTTTCGTGTTAGTGTTTATGCGTGGAAGAATGATGGGGCGAATGGCATGTGCCGTAGATAATGCGACGCCGTTAGAAATTTCGAAGAGAAGATTTGCTCTCGGAGAGATCACGAAGGACCAGTATGAGGATATGAGGAGAGCCCTTCTGGACAAAGAGCAACCTCACAATCAGCAGGATTCTCGCTGAACTGTTTCTCTACAACGAGTGGATGGAAGATCATGCAGAACGCAATAGACGTTACGGATTTAACCAGGCAATATGGCGACCTGATTGCTGTCAACCACGTAACTTTCTCGGTTGTGAGAGGGAAGTTCTTCGGTCTTCTTGCAAAGGGCGCTGGGAAGACCACAACTATCCGTATGCCTTCAGGATTTTGGTGATCATAGTGTTTCAGTATGCGTTGAAGGAGATGAGAAAGAGAAGGAGCAAGTACGCTCTAAATGTGGCGGCGATTATTTTACTAGTCGTTCTGCTAACAACGTTAAATTCGTTGAGTCTCGCCTACAAGGATGTTGCTGGTCTCCCGTTCAGAAGCATTAACAGCACCATAATAATCCAGAGGAATGGAAACGTTCCAGAGAACACGACGGGTGTCGTTCTTTCATGTTCTTCAGCCCCAATAGGGGCAGATTACTTATCGAAAGTGAGGGAGGTCGATGGAGTGAACGATGTTTCTGATGGTCTGCTTTTATGGGTTTTCGACCATGACAATTTCAAGCGAGTCTTCGGTGTAAACTGGAACGACGGCTTCGGCAGAGGAATAGAATCGCAGATCACCATTGGATCGAGACCGCAAACGAACCGTGAAGCATTAGTTGGCAAAGACTACGCTGATCAATATGGTCTAAAGATTAATCAGCACATAAACGTTTCCGGCGCAGAGTTTCAGATTTCGGGCATTATGGGGAGTTCCGGGAAGAATGTGATTCCTTCGGACGTGTATGTTGCCTTAGCCTCTGCTCAAACATTAGCGTACAATTCACGGAATCTACAGGCCACGGAAAGATTCAACGAAACCGATGTGAACATAATCTTTGTGGACGTAGATCAGACTAACTTGAAGCAGGTATCGCAGAGATTGAACAACATCTTCAGCGTGAACCAACCAACCGGCGGGAATACGCCGACGGGCCAAGTGATCGGAAGCATTAGCATATACACACCAATCTCGTTTGAAAATCAAATCTCAGCCGTCTTCAAACTCTCAGATCAGTTAACGTTAATCCTTTCTTTGATAGTGCCGATCGGTGCCATTCTAATTATTGCGAACAGCAGTGGCCACACACTCCTTGAGAGAAGAAGAGAGTATGGAATAATGAAGGCCGTAGGATTCAGAAACAGGGACATACAGCAAGTAGTTTTCTCGGAAACTTTACTTCAAGTGCTCATTGGCTACGTCGCGGGGCTGATCCTATCATTTATTGCGATAGTGTTCCTGGCGAGAACCACTGTATCGGTGAACGTTCCGTGGGAAGTAGGCGGATATCCTCATTTTCTAGTGCCCAATCCAAGTCTCGCAGGTACTGTGCTCACCTATCTACTTCCGATAAGCTTCCAGGTAACGTACGCGTTGCTTTCTGGTGCAGTTGTCGTCGCGATTGGGCTTCTCACTACGATGATATTGGCCAGGCGTATAAACGGTCTGAAGGCGATGGAGGTGCTCAGGTATGAGTGACCTCATCACCGTGAAGAACGTATCGAAGACCTTTGCGAAAGCAAGGGCTGTCAGCAACGTCTCTCTCACTGTCAAGGATAAGGAGCTTCTGGCAATTCAGGGAGCTTCCGGCTCTGGCAAAACTACGCTACTGAATCTGCTAACTGGCCTCGAGCAAGCAGATGATGGAGAGATTCTTTTTGATGGCGAGAATATTACGTCGATGAGTGAAGACCAGCTCGCCTTGTTCAGAAGAGGGCATGTGGGGATCGTCTTTCAATTCTTCAACCTGATACCTACCTTGAATGTGGTTGAGAATATTGCTCTCCCTCTATTCCCAGTCAGGTTGGCTAGAGACAAGATGCTAGATCGAGCAAAGGTCTCCGCCGAAAACGTAGGCCTGAGCCATCGGTTGGATCATTACCCGAATGAATTATCGGGCGGAGAACAGCAGAGGGTGGCAATTGCGAGGGCATTGATCAACGATCCCAAGGTCATCTTCGCAGATGAACCGACGGGAAATCTTGACGAGAAGACGGGTGGAATGATATTCGAGCTCCTGAGGGATCTAAACAGGAATCGAGATCTAACAATCGTGATGGCAACTCACGACCAATCCATGGCAGCAGCGTCGCACAGAATAATCAAGCTAAGGGATGGAATGATCAGCAATGAATAAGCCAGTCCTGCTTATCTTCGCCTTCTGCATCCTCTCCCTCACCAATGCGGCCGGTGTCTACGCAACTGGTAAGGTGAATGTAGTTGTCGCAGGCGACATAAACCATGGCCCAATGCAGCCAACCATTAGAGCAATAAAGGAAGTGACAGGAAAATATGGAGATCAAATAAACGTCACCTGGATTGATTTGGATACGGCCGAAGGCGCAAGATATTTCAGGGAACACAGCTTATCTGCCCATTTGAACGTTCTAATAAACGGGCATTACCAGTTTCTTGTGAGTAGCAGAAAAGTAACCTTCCAATGGTTCGAAGGTGTGCAATGGAAAAAGAGTGACCTTGACGCAGTCATTTCCGGGTTATTGAACAACAGTCCAAGTGTAACTCCCCTAGAAGACGCGCAGGGCGAGGATAGTCTATTCGGCATTGTCATGAGTACGGTCTATTCGATTTTGCTACGGCCACCCATGATTATTGGGGCTGCAGTAGTATTGGTCGCGGTTCTCTATCTTGTAAGAAGATCAAGAAAGAAGCGGAAAGCGAAAAGAAATGGGGGAAAAGAGTAGGCGGAAGTGATGGAACGTGTATCCTCCTTACGTTTTCAAGGAGTTAAGCAGAAGGAAAGCTAGAACAACAACTAATGTTCTTACTGTCGCGGCGATCGTTGCACTCCTCCTTTCAGCTAATAGCATCCTAGCCGCCTATTCATCCGCCATCTATCTCCCATTCAGAAACACTGGCTCAGATATGATCGTTTACCAGTCAGATAACGCAGCAAAAAGTTCAGAGTCTAAGATAACGACGCCGTTTGGGAAAGGAATCTTCAGCCTCAAGCAAGTGACGAACATCTCTTCTTTGAAGCATGTGCAAGACATCTCAAAAACATTAGTGCTATGGTACTTCGGAAGAGAAGGATTCGTATCAATGGAAGGCATCGATCCCACTAGCTTTCTGGGCGCCAAGCTCAGCTCATGGGTTAACGCGGGGAATTTCATAACACAGAATGATGGTGGACAAGTCGCTGTTGAAACTCATTTCGCAAACTTCCACCATTTACGAGTAGGAGGTAACATAACCGTTGGGGATGCAATGTTCACAGTAAAAGGCCTAATCAAAACTAAGGATGAAAGCAATTTACTAGCTTCGAACATTTACCTGACATTACCTGAAGCTCAAAGGCTTGGTGGCGTAGAAGGATGCAATCAGCTGTATCTGAAAATAGACGATCTATCCAATGAACAGTTAGTGAAATCTGAAATTCTCCGAATAGATGATCGGGCGGTGGCAATGTCAGGTAGTTCAATCTCAGCATCCCTTGGAAACCTTGCGAAGGCATATGACGATTTTCAATGGATAGGATTAGGCGTAATGACGTTAATTGCTGGCCTCGTTCTCTTCAAGGTGAATGCAGCGGTTCTACTTGAAAGGAAGAGGGATATTGCGGTTTTGCGATCGGTAGGATGGACTAAGAAGGAAATAACAGGACAGATCGTCAGCGAAGTCTTGCTTCAAGTGGTCTTGGGTTTTACTGTTGGAGTTCTAACGAGCATAGCCCTAACAGTTATTCTTGGTTCTGTTAGCGTTGAGATTCCATCTATTAGCCTAGAGAAACCTGCGCCTGTAACTCTGCCTCTCTTCTTGTCACCAATCACTACACTAAACTATTTTGCTGCGACAATTATAACGTGCCTTCTCGTATCCTATTTGTTGGCAAGAAACATATTGGCGATTAAGCCCTCTGAGAACCTGAGAAGTCTATAGAAACCAGCGCGGCGCAACGCTTAGGTGTTGAGATGAAGAGAGTTACGACTGGTCTGGCGATATCGCCAGCCATACTAGTCTGCGCCAAAAAAATAGGGGTGTGAATACCCAATAGAGAGGAATGGCAGCCCGGGGGTTACCGTTCCCAAGCTGCAACTTCTACCAAACCCCCCTTTTTTCGTGGATTGGTAGGCCTGGCGCGCGATGTCGGAATACCCGCCGCGGTCAGGTCAGACGGCGTGTGGAAGCAATTCGCGCGGTAAGAACTGGCGCACTTAGTATCAGTTCGTGGCTGATTCATTCATTATGTTATTATCCTTACCTCGGAATGTTGAAGACGCGAGGACGAGAATCTTGAGGCGCAGGTTTACGGTTGCTTTTTCAATCTATCTTTTGATTATTGCATCATCGTTTTCTGTTTCGAGGGTTTCATCGCTTTCAACTGCGAGCTCAACGTACCGAACGCGCAACGTTTTCCTTGTAGTTATGGATGGAGTCCGCTATTCTGAGACGTTCGGCGATCCTGCCCATCGGTTCATTCCACATCTCTGGAATGATCTTAGACCTCTTGGGGCAATCTACACGAACTTTCGCAACAATGCCATAACGGTGACGGTGCCGGGACATACCGCCATGTTGACTGGGGTCTGGCAGAATGTGAAGAATGATGGAAGCGAGAGGCCTCATCAACCTACAGTCTTTGAGTATTACAGAAAGGAAACTGGTGCACCTGCAAACAAGACATGGGTGGTCGTCCAACACATGAATCTTATCAGTACAGACTATAGTGATGACCCCGAGTACGGGAAGCAGTATGGGGCAAACTTGGATTCTCCCGGGCTGCACAAGCGCGGTGAACTGGAACACACTGGAGATGTTGCCACATGGGACATCTTGAAGTCCGTGATGAACCGAGATCATCCGTCGCTTGTGATGGTTAACTTCGGAATGACGGACAGTATGGGCCATTCTGGAAGCTGGGCAGGATACGCAAACGCAATCCTAGACGCAGACACACTGATTTACTATTTGTGGCTGAAGATACAGAGTGATCCCGTGTACAAAGACAAGACAACTATGTTCGTAACCAATGATCACGGAAGGCATCTCGACGGTGTCAAGACGGGATTTCAAGATCACGGCGATGATTGCGAGGGATGCAGACATGTCATGATGCTGGTGACGGGACCCGACACGAAGAGCAACGTTGTTGTTGATACCGCTAGGCAGTTAATAGCTGTCGCACCCACCATCGGAGCCCTGATGAGATTCAGTACTCCCCTCGCAAAGGGAAACGTCATGTCAGATATGTTAGCAGGAAATACTCAAGAACCATTGAGTAAAACACTTTCATCGGAGATCATTCTTCTTGTCGCCGCCATCACTCTCTTGGGCAGTCTTCTATTCATATTCATGTTTGCAGAGAGAAAGAGGAAACATATAGCTCGCGCTAAGTTACAGTGTGAGAGTGGTAGCCCAGGGGTTATTGTTACTCAGAAATCCTACACAGAGAGGATTCCCGAATCCGAGAAATTCAACTAGGTAGATTCGAGTCTCCGCAGCCCCACCACTCATTGTTGACAGCGGAACATGCGCCTGCAAGATCTCAGTCAGAAACCGGCGTTTTCCCACTTGCACGGAATGAATGTGGTACTTTCATCGTGTCTAGTACCAGGGCGA
>Ga0315280_10005848_pt1 | contig 17307 bp, 17 predicted proteins | sample YL17G06_40_MG_FD_203697 | JGI IMG/M metagenome (GOLD analysis project Ga0315280, IMG submission 203697) | Sediment microbial communities from Yellowstone Lake, YNP, Wyoming, USA - YL17G06_40 | ecosystem: Environmental > Aquatic > Freshwater > Lake > Sediment | place: USA: Wyoming | collected...
GCCCAGCGTGGCTTACCTCCTGGCGGAACAACTATTACTATGCTGCCGGATTTCTTCGGGGATGACTCTTTCTCTGACTCGTAACTACCATCCGTTGTAAGAATCTGAGCCCCACATTCCTCCAGAGTAGTTACGGCCAAGCGATGCGGAAATAGTCCTCTTGTCAGCGTAAGACCGCCCGTTTGCGTAGTGCTCGTCTCTTGCTCCGTAGATATAACAGCTATCTCTGGCATCATCTTCTCATAAACATCGAGCGGAGCGCTATGCATACTACCGTGATGAGCAACCTTCAAAGCTGAACAAGCAAGGTAGTTCACAATCTTTTTCACCAATGGATTGTGAGTATCTGTTCTCTCTAATCGAGGAAACTCTTCAGTTATATGCGACCAGCTATCGTATTCTGCGTCACCAGCAAGAATAACCACAGAGCAGCCAGCCTGTCGCTCAGCCTCCAAACTGACAGTACCTGTATATTCCCTTGATCTTACCAATATAACATCTTCAGCGTGATGTTCGAACCGCAGCACGATTGAAGCATTGTTCATATCGACTCCGTATGTGGCATACATATTGCGAAGGCGAATAGATGGCGCTAAAACTGTGACTTGGACTTTCCCGAAATACCTTTCCATTCCAGACGATACTCTGATTAATTTGATTCCCTGAAGCAACAGAGACTGCAGAATCTTAATATATGTCTGGGATTTATGACGGAAACCACTATCCCAGAACTCCTTGGCTCGGTATTTCTCATCTTCCAAGAAGGAATTAATTCCGCTGATATGGTCAGCGTGCGGGTGAGTGGCACACATAAACTCCAATTCGGATTTGCCTGGCCGTTTGTTCATCAGGCTGTCGAGATACTGCTTGGTCTTTTTGAAATCTCTGCAGTCTATGATTCCATACGAACGTTTACCTGCCTTATCGACAGGAAACTCGACCAGGATATTGTCTCCGAAGCCCACATTTAAAAAATGGAAAACCAAATCCTCTGGTTTTATTGGAGTAGGCAATGCATCAACTTCCCCTAAGAACGTCAGAATAGAGAGACTTTACACCCTCATCTATCATATCCAAGTTGTCTATGCGCAAGAACTTTCTTTGGCCAGGGCTAACCTTAAAGTATTCTGGTTTTGTTTGGTCAGGGATGGCCTTAAACTCGCCTGATAAATAGACTTGGCCTTCTCTCAAAGTTTCCCAAGCTGGAGCTTCAGACTTCTTAACATAGAGTATTCGTGAATAATTCCCGGGATGAACCAATTCTTCTCGTTCTTCCTGCCATTCATCATCTCGATCAGTGAACTTCTTAATGCCCTTTCTAAGTGAGCAGAATACAAAACGGAGAAGGTCATCACTTAGCTTCTCATCCACTGTGATTCGACGTACTCGCACTTTGCGTAATTCTCCCTTCATTTACTTACTTTCCTATCTGCTCCAGCATTCTGCAACTGGCACAAATTCAGTGCCTAGTTTAATCGATTATTTTTATATTGATGGCTCTGGGGCGTGGACGAGTTTTGTCAACTTGAAACTCAACTTTTTGTCCTTCTTTGAGTTCATACAAACCACCTATGTCTGAATGGTGGACTAAAATGTCTTCCCCGCCTTCCTCTGGTTCTATAAATCCGTAACCTGCACTCCTGATCCATCTTTTGACGATGCCCTTCAACGTCTCTCTCACCGAGGAAAGCACTCATATATCTATTGTGAAGGGGTTCTGTTGAATCTTTCGGTGTTCGTTCTCGGTGTTGCAAGTTCGGTGGTAAACAAATTTCATCAATCAATACATCTGCCTTATTTAGCAATGAGTCAAGCACTTCTACACGAGGAATCGCTCATTTTCAACTATGCCAAAGTCTTCTCAGCGTTCCTCTCTTTAGGCATCTCCTCACAAACGGCAACGGCATACTTTGGGCGTTTATCATCGCCTCGAATCGAAGACACCCTTAGTCGTCCCCAAACTGTTTTGCCATCTTTCCGCAAGTACCTCTTGTCAGTCGTGTAGGTGTTTCGTTTGCCTTTCATCAGTTCCCTGTACAGTTCCAAGTCCTTCTTCAAGTCTTCTGGATGGGTAAACTTTGAAAAATGCATTCCGGCCAGTTCTTTTCGGGTGTAACCGAGAAAGTGGCACTCAGCTTCGTTAGCCGCCATCACATGGCCATCAGCATCCATCAAAGACACTCCAACAGGCACATTTTCAAAAAGCAGACGAAAACGCTCTTCACTTTCAAGCAGTTTCGCTTCTACTCTCTTGCGTTCTGTGATCTCTCTGAAGATCACTTGGTAGCCTATGGTCTTGCCGTTCTTTTTCAAAGGTCCGATATGCGCCTCTCCCCAGCCTACAGCTCCATCTTTCCGGACATAGGAATATTCGAACGGTTCAGGCAGTCTTCCTCTCAATGCAGAAACCATCAGCTTCAGGTATTTCGGAATGTCTTTGGGTTCGATAGTCTGTAGTTTTGTGAAATGCTTGCCAACGATATCTTCTCTTTTGTAGCCTGTCAGCCTTAGAAAAGCACTGTTGACTGATGTGAAGACCCCCTTCGTGTTTATGGTCGCCATGCCATCAGGAGCCATTTCAACCAGTGAACGCCACTTCTCCTCAGACTCTCTCAATGCTTCTATTGCTTTTCTTCTTTCGACAGCCTTGCGTATGCTATATGCCAGCTCATAATAGACAGTTTCAGGATCGCCAGATTTGTTCAAGTATTGGTCTGCACCAAGGTTCAGGGCTTTTATGGCTATTTCTTCTCTGCCCTTTCCCGTGAACATTATGAATGGAACGTCATTTCCCTTTTGTCTCAGTTCCTTGAGGAGTTCAAGTCCATCTTTCCCAGGCATCTGATAGTCCGAAACAACCGCGTCATACTGCTCCTTCTCAAGCTTTGCCAATGCTTCTTCAACAGAGCACGCAGAATCAGCTTGAAACGGGCCCTGCAATTCCAAGCATTGCTTCGCAACCTTCAACAAGCCAAGCTCGTCGTCAACATGCAAAACCCGAATCTTCTTCTCGGAGGCGCCCACAACTATTTCGGCATGTGACTGAACAACAGATTCAACCATGCAAATCACACTTCATGCTAGCCACTACACGCATGTGCATCAGTAACGTTGTCTTGAATGTCTTTCTCCTGATTAAACACTTATGAATACAGAATCAATATCCAAAAGCAACTCCTCGAGATTCAACATGAAACAGATGTTCAAACAAGAAAAAGAAAAGTGGGGGTTTGCGGGTGACATCCTCGTCCAAACACAAGTACTCACCATATGCGCAGTTTGGCATTGGTGAGCTGTTAGGGCAGGTTTCCGCGCCAAAAAGTGTTATTAGCGCTTCCGACCAACTTTCCGGTAACATAATTCTGGAAGGGTAAACGATGAAGAACGTTGAGTTGAAGCTGATTTCCGAACTCATGAAGAACAGTAGAAGAAGCTATAGGGAGCTGGCTAAGGCTGTCGGTGTTTCTCAGCCTACAGTGAGCAGAACATTGAAGAAGCTTGAGAAGGAAGGATACATCAAAGAATACACTATGATCCCTGACTTCTTGAAGCTTGGATACCAGATTATGGGGGTCACCCTCATTAAACGCAGCGAACCAGCAGACAAAGACAAGTGTGCAGAGAGGTATAGACAAGCTTTAGCATGTTCCGCCGCAACAACGGAAGAAGAGGTGCAAATACCAGAGAATTCAATGTTAACCCGATCTTGACTTGCGCTGAAATGTTAGCACCGACAACAAATGACACGGTGGGTGTCAGAGTGGCCGAGATTTCTCCGATTTCTGAGTCGTTGTTGTATAGCGTCTTGAGGAAGGTTGTTGGCGGTTCAGATGGAAGAGAGCTTGACGTCAGTTGCGATCCTATGTAAATATAGCGCACGCCTATGGATAGAAACAGACCTAAGAGTAGTATCTTGATGACCGAAGGTACTAGTTTCAGAACCAATTTCCTCACGTAGAGGCATAGCATCGAAAACAGATTAAAGGATTACGCGGACTTTCCCGTGCAGTTTTGCCGCGTTATGAGCTAGTAATTCAATTCTTGATTAATGATTGAGTGTAAACAACTCTTAAATTTCTGGGGATTTCTTACTTAACCGAGGAAAAATGAGCAGTCAAGACATAGAAAAAAGACTTAAGAGGATAGAGAAAAAAATCGCTCAACTCTTTGGAATCCTGAAAAGAATCGAAGGTGAAATAAGCAAACGCTGAACCGAGTCCGCATGGAGAAACATGCTGTGAACAACGATGTTGTGGAACACACAGTTTGGCGCCACCGAAACAACGGCAACTACGAACTCTCAGTAGTAGCCAGACTCCAAGGTCCTCGTGTCTCTAATGTTCAATATATAGTGAGGCTGAGAGACCCTGAGGCCTCTGAAATTGATTATATGGCCAATTTGGAAGGTTTCAAAGAACTTGGAGAACTATTCCTGGCCCTTCACAACTTTTGCAAACTGCCAATTTACGCAGACCAAAAAGACATGGAGAAACTGAAAGAACTACTGACCGTTGAGAACATAAAGAAATTCTCAAGGATAATAGTAAACACAAGATTGTGAAAAGGAAAGTGAGCGTCCAAAAGGAAGGTCATCTCAACAACTTTTTCGGAACGCACTCTAATCAAATCCTTTAGCGGGCTCAGCACTCAAAACGATGCAGAAGTTTCTAGAGCTGTCCTTCAAATTCCCATCTGACCATTCCCTACAAAACTGTTATTCAGCGCGGTTAGTTGAGGAATTCTATTCGAAATTGAGCATATTTGACCTGAGAATCTTCAGATGTCCCTGAAAGTCTAAAAGACATTATAGAGTTATTTCAATTCTGGCAACAATTTTTCTATCGCATCTTTAATCTGTAGCCATTCTCCTTGGTTATGAATAACAAGTTTTTGTTTTCTTTTCCATTGATCTTCTTTCTTCATCCATAGATAGACAGCTATCTGTTTTCTTCCAAATGATTCTACTAAGGCAACGGCAGACCACCATTTTTCTGATTTGTAGATTGTTTGTGATTGAAGGACGTTTAACTTTTCAGATATGGGAATTTTTTCCTCGGTCACTTTTCTTTACTCCTCTAATGTGACATTAAATAATGTGCCTTATATCTGTTAGCCGACTTACAGGAATGCCCTCCTTTACAAATTCTCCAGCAACCTTTGCAAATTTCAGAGTTACCGGCTCTTTTCTAAAGTCGACGCTTCCCCAGTTCATTTTGGTCAGACCAAGAATTTGAAAACTTAGATCCTCGATGCTCAACTGGTCTAAACAACTGCTTTTTGGATTTATACGTATTTCAAGAGGGATATCTGTTCCCTTCCTCTTTGGTATCGGATATGTCAAGTTAGATGGAGGTTCGGTGAAAAAGCTATGCAAGAAACCCCATTGTTCGCTTCTTTTTTCAAATATTCCTCTTTCTACTTTTGTGGTAGAAGTTGAATAGAGTCTATGTGTTCTCACGTTTGCATCGCTCAACATTTCTTTAATGGAGATAGCTGCATACTTGCACGATAGACCAAGATCTTCAACAGCTTTCTCTACGCTTGCAATTTCATTTACATCAAAAGTTGTTGTTTTGTGAATGATAAGATTTTTCAAGTCTCCCTTTTCTTTTATTTCTTGTAAAAATCTATCGAGAGCTCTGTAAATAAGTTCATACATTTTTTCTGCTGATAAATGTAAGACAAATCCAGATCTTGTTACTGTGAGATCTTCGACATCAGCGTTACAGAAGGTAAAATCCACGCCCACCCCATATTTATTGAAGATTTCAGCTAAGCCGACGTATCTCTTTTCTGGAGGCCCTATCCTACTAGATTTTCTGAGATGAAAAGAAAGTCCCAAGTAACAATCGCCAAATTTCATGGGTTTCATCTTCCATGGAATGCCGCCTACTTTAGTGTAAAGTGCGCTTGAAAGGTTCCAGAGAAAGTTTCCCCACCATTTTTCATGAATCTTGTTGAACGTGATCTCGGGTCTTATAATTTGCGACACAACATTCTTATCGATACATTTCTTTTTGAGCTGGAAATAGTTATTCATTGCCAAAAAACCTATCTCTCTGGAGAGCACTATGAAAAGGAGATTGTTTGTTTTTTTCTCAAATAGTTGCAGATATTCTCTAATAGCAGAGTCAATCTTCTGGTCAATATTGCTTCCATCAAAATCTCCTAAAATTCTAATGTTTTCGCCCTCCTTTATTTCCGACATTTTGGTTTCGAAAACTGTTTCGAAGCTTGGAAAGGCTACATCAAAGTTTTGCCAATTAGTTGGTGGAGAATAACCCTCAACTAAATCGTTCCAGATGACGTCAATGTTTTTGACATACGATTTTTCAGTGACTATGAAAGGTTTGATTTCAGAAAATTTTCTCGATATTTTGGAATCGAAAGGATGAAACTCTCTTAGACCAGATACAGGAAATGGTGAAGTACAAGTTCCGTCTGGAGAAAAAATCAACTCTGGTTCTGGGAACTTAATACATTTTGCTCGTATCATATTCTTCGCACTCCAATGTTATTAGGTTTTTTTGAAACTTTAATGATAAATCCTCGGCGATATTCAGCGTCATAATTTCTTTATCGTCTGACAATATATCTAGAAAAGTCTTGAGATACTCTAATCTGCCATCAGTCCACTTTTGCGACATTTGCAAGATGTCCAAGTAACATTTCCTCTGCTTTAGATTGTAAGAAGAAGATTCCTCGAACAAAATAGCTGATGGTACTATGTATTCGTTGAAAAACTCATCATTGACTATGACCGCACCTTGGGCTATCGGACATGAATCCACATCACGAGATTCTACAAGTGCTTTGAATTTGACGATATTTTTTAATAAAAATTTACAATACGTGAAATTCTCACAGGATTTGTTTCTACAAAGAGTAACCAACCAATTTTTACTAAAGGGGAGTTCTTGTATATTTAAAGAGATCAGGGCCGAAACTTTTGGGTCTAGCCATATTTCAACTGTTTTCGCTAATCTATTGACAAATAATTGAAAACAAATTCCTTCATATGCCATGACATCCTCTCGCACCTGACGTATGAATTCAATGCCATCTCGACTCTCTCCTGAAAAAATCGCAATCTTTCCTCTTCTTTTCCTTTGCTTACTCAATAAAGTGAAACCATGTTCCTGCAAATGTCTTTCAAAGCTCGAATAAAGTAACGCTTTGCCAATTCTAAAGCCGTCGATATCTGAAAGTACAATTTCATATTGCTGAGGGGTTGCATTTAAGCCTAGGCTATTCTTAACAAGTCTAGCTTGGCCAATGAAAAAAATGTATCCACGGTATGGGAAGAATCTCACATCTACTCGAGACAACCTTTTATAGATTTCGAAATAGTCAAGAGACTCGGCAAATATTTTTTCGCACTCTAGCTTCTTGATTGGCTCCGACTCAATTCGGCTTGTGAAGTATGTTTGCATACTGACTACCTAGTTTTTGAAACATAACTCCAAACTTTCTTAAGGAATGAGTACAATTTATCGCGTTTGAAACTGCCTTCGCGAATGAAAGAGTAAACCAGTTCCAAGGAAAGAAGAAATATTGCAATTGCTGCACCCCAACCAATTGTGGGCGGTAACCAGAGAAAGAATAAGTATGCGAACGGGATGCACAAGAGAAAGATGAGGAACGAAAGTTCAGTGCGATTGAAGGGGAAATATCCTTTTCCAATATCTTTTCCTTTTTTGTATGTTTCAAGTTGATCTTGAGAAATTATTCCATAGCTTTTGAGCAAGTTTGCGTGATATGCGCTTATGACAGCGAGGCAAATATCGGATATTTTTATCGGCGAAAGAGGTCTCAGCAATTTAACTTCAAATTTTTGATGCGAAGTGTTTTTCACGTTGATTAAGTCAAACTTATTATTTATCTGGTCTTCGTTAAAATCCAATTTTTTCAACTGTAAGCTGTACAAGAAGTCGGAGATGTATGGTCTAAGTTTGTCGAAAATGGCTTGCAAATTGTTGGTAAGCTCACTATAAATTCTATTTCTTTTCGTTGTTTGCTTTGCAGAAAGTAGGAGGATCGAAAGTAGGCTAGTATCTGGTTTATGTTTTTCCAAAATTGTTTCGATGTCATCATCAAGGTTTCTTTCTAAAGAAGATAAACCTAAAATTGAATAGGTTTGCTGTGGCACATCGCCTTCGGCTTTGAAACGTTGATATTTTCCTTCGATTTCTTTTCTCGCTCCCGTGATTAGCTCCCGTAGCTCCTGATCTTTATTAAAACAAAACAAGAAGATACTCGGGTTTCTAATATCTTCCAACCAATTTCTTTTCTCTATTTCTTGGATAATCTTCTTGAAGTTATCAATTCTGTTTTGGGTTGGCAGAAATTCATCAAAATCCGTTAATGCCCTTATCCCGAAACATAGTGCAAGAAAATTATCGCCTTCAAATAAGCTGTTTATAGGCTCTTTTTCTTCTAAAACAATGGTTACTTTTTGTTTCAACCATTCTTTTAGTTCCTCTAGTTCGATATCAAACCCGCTTGATCTCAAACCGGACAACGCATAGAAAGCCAAAGAATTCTGGTAAAAATTCTTCTCTTGTAAACCTTTTTTCTCTAAAATCCTAAGGAGATATCCCATAAATTCGAATGTGGGGTGAATCTTTTCAATCAGTTCTTCCACGGCATCCACTACAATAAGTTATTTACTCTTCACTCCTTAAATTTAAGTTTATGAACCAGTACCTGAAATATTTAGCGCGCGCAAGAATACACCTAAGAGTCTGGTTGTCCCTAAGTAAACGGATGTTCTGAAGATGGGAAAAGCCGCTGTATTCATCATTGAGTCCGTGAAGCTAGGGGAAGAGGAAAAAAACATACGTGAAGGCCAGATTATTTCGCAAATTCTACATTTAGGAATGATAGAATACAAGTATTACTATGTTCGCACAAAAAAAGAGCTCGTAAGATTTGTCAAGGAATTCGGAAAAAGCGATTTCAAGTATTTGCATCTATCTTGCCATGGGGGACCAGATTGTATCGCGACAACCCTCGATCCGGTTAGCTTTGAGGAATTGCGTGATATTCTCAGGCCTCACATAGCGAACAAAAGGCTGTTCGTATCTGCCTGCTATGCAGCCAATGATAATCTTGCAAAAGTTGTTATCCCTTCGACCAATTGCTTTTCAATAATTGGATTCAGTAGGTCGATTGATTTCGACGAAGCGGCGATAATGTGGGCATCATTCTATTACTTGATGTTTAAGGCAATGTCTGAAGAAGGTTCTTCGAAAATGGAAAGAGCTGAGATTTTGCGTACGCTGAGAAACATATCAAGAACTTTCGGCGTTCCCGTGAACTATTTTTCCAAAAGCAGAAGATCACCCAAAGGCTATAGACTGAAAAAAATCGTCCCACCAACGAGGAAGGGAAACTAAGAGCAACTATTCAACTGATATGTCCTTTCTCGAATACTGTTTCTAGCGCGTCCAAAAAAAAGTATAAATCCGCACCTAGAAAGTAGTAGCCCGGGAGAGATTCGAACTCTCGGCTATGCAAAAATACGGTTTTTTAGGAAGCAAGCGATGGGACTTGAACCCGTTTGGGTTCTAATCCGGGCGGGCCAGCTCTCGGACATCGCGAGCTTATAAATTTATAAACAAGATTTCGTTGAAAGGATAAGCATGGTATGTCTGTGAAAACGAAGGGGATGCCCTTGGATGAGATTATCAGTGTAAAGTCGTCTGTTCAGTTATATCGTTTGATTTCTCGCGAAAACCTTCATTTGCGACGAGGACTCGGACGTGACGATGCACTTCTGGAACAACTCGCAAGAAAGCTGAACTTGGATTCCAATAAACCGATTTCAGAGCAATTAGAAACTAGGAAAGTACCACTTGAAATCTTCGTCCAAACATTCTTTTCCGTGGCAGAACCTTTTGCTAGAATGCTGAGCAACATCTACTCGATTATGGAACGTCAAGGAGCTCGATTAGCAACACGTTCAATAAAGATGAGATTCTCCTTTCAGAAAGCTACTGAAGAGCTTGAGTTTGATCTAAAGCATTTTCGTGAGTGGCTGGCAATATACCAAAAAGTCCGTGGAACTTTTACGCTCAGATTGTGGTCGCAGGACGATATCAGCATGTTATACCGCCCTATCCGGACACTACGGAACATCTATGGCGAGTCCTACGATTGGAAAGAGGCGAAACGTTATTCGTCACCGTTGCCAGAACCCCGAATGTTGTACACTGACCCCGAATGGACCCCATTAAGGCAGTTACGTGATGCAATGGAACAGTTACGGGAAATCGCTTCTGAGGAAACTGATGAACATTCTAAGGCACTTTCTGCCTTAACAAACGAATATGAGAGAGAAGAGAAGCAGACGATCGAACGTGATCCATCTAGAATTCGAACTATGCTCTCTGATCTGTGGCCGGGGCTTGTCGGGCTTCTGTCTAAACTCGAGGAATCCACGCATACAGAATCCTTGACGCGGGATGGATTGAACGCTCTTCAGGAGATTCACCAAGTTTTAGAGAATGTTCAACGCACTAGAATAAATGACCAAGCGCTAGTGCGCAGTCTTGTGGAATTTCTGCGTCTGCCCTTCTGGAAATATCGTTGGCGCGTTTATGAAATTTGGGTAATGCTCGAGATAATTGATTGCCTGGACGAATATAACATAACCTTGGAGTTGGCAGGAGATAGATGGAACCTAGAAGAACACAAAGCCACCAAAGTTGCACGCTTTGAAGACCATAGCAGAAATCGTTATGAAGTATGGACCCAACTCACTACGCCTGTCGATACTCCTTACAAGAAAAAACACATAATGCCCGATATCCGCTTCTGTACACATGATGCAACTGTCCAGCAAAATACCCTCCTCCTTGTAGAGTGCAAGCAGAGGAAAAGCATGAAGCCTCAGGATCTAGAAGACTTGATTGAAGATTATACGAGAGGCGCAAACAATAGCATCCTAAATCTCTTCGTTGACTACGACAAGTTCCCAGCTATCTCTCATCTGCTTTCACCCACAGAATTACTGTCAAACGTTAACCCAGCACACCCTCTGATGGTTCAAGAGCTCAAGGACCGCGTGAAAAACGCTCTAATTGACAATGAAATCAAACCGGTAGTTCCACAGTATGATGCCATACTCTTCGACGTCTCTCAAAGCATGCGAGGCAGATATGCCAACGCGAAGATTAACGAAGCGTGCAGAGAGCTTCTCATGAAAAACTCGCGTTCCAAAACGTTTTTCTTCAACAACTATCTTCTGCCGACTGAACAACTTTCCTCTCCAGCACTTGTATCGGAACTGGACGGGATGACAAATGGAATGACCAATCTTGATGGAGCGCTACGCGAATTGCATGCAAAACATCCGAACATAAAAACCATAGCGATAGTCACAGATGGCGAATATGATGCTTGCGCAAAATCATTGGAACTATTCGAAAAAGCAGAGGAACTAATTCTGGGAAAGAATTTTCCCCAAATACGAGAAATCTGCTGACGAGAAGTGACTCCTTTCATTATAACAAACGTTCTGGAGGGTTCAATTTAGTGTCCCCTCCTGCAAAACGTGAAACTACAACTGGAAGGGGTGTTGTTGATTGTCGAATTACAGGATAAGAGTTGCTAGTTTCTAATATTTTCAAATGAACGATTTCGTTTGTTAAACAAATGCCTTCGAGCGTGTGAACGCGTTTCTTCAAGTGTTAGCTCAAGTTCTCTGCTCGCTTCTAGCGAACAAATATATACCTGGACGAACGCTGGACGCACTCGACAGAGCAAAGACCTTTTCGCCATTTATTCGGCTACCGCGATCTGCAAATTCAGAGTTCTTGACAAATACCAACAGGTGTAAGCCAGCGATTTTTTGCGTCTTTCAATATCATTTAAAACTAAGAAGTGTAAGATGTACTTCTTAGGGGGATGAAAATGTTATTCCTTGGTGCAGGGGCTTCTCAAGAAATTGGACCACCAACGATGCAAAGACTATCTCAAGTCCTAGAACTAGAGTTTGAAAACAGAGGATATGGCGAACTGATTTCTGACATCAAAGTTCGACTAAAGAATTTTGGATTGAAAGAAGATGAATTGGAATTTGAGACGATTTTCTCAATCTTAAACGGGCTAAAGAACCCAAGGGAATCAATCAAAGATATGGGCCCTTTGGCTGTATACTTATCCACTTTTGCTAAAGAAATGCCAATAGTCAAAATTCCAGAAGACCTCAGGGAGATCACCGAGAACGTTGTTTCTCGAGAATGTATCAAATATGATGAAGAAATAGCGAGAAAGATTTACGGGCCCTTGTTGAAAGTTTTGAATTTTCGTTCATCCAGCGAAGTGATGTTGGCAGATGGCACAAAGGCGAATGAGGCGCTATGTAGCTCGATTGCAACGACAAACTATGATCTGGTTTTGGAAAAAATAGTTCCAAAGTTATATGGGGACCGTAATCGACTGACAAGAGGCTTCAATTTTGAAACACCGTATAGAGGGAGTTTCCTACACATTACTAGCTACAGGCAGAGTAGTGTTGATTACATCAAGTTGCATGGATCAATTGATTGGTTTTGGAGAGAAGACATAAACAAAATTGAAGAGTTGAAATGGGAACCTAAAGAACCATCTTACTATGCTGAGAAGTATAAGGGTAGAATGTGGATCTTCCCAGTGCAGGAGAAATATGTGTCGAAATACCCGCATTCTCTCCTTCATGGTTGTTTTCAAAGGACATTGATTGAGTCAGGTACGAATGTCTACATAGTAATAGGCTATTCATTTAGAGATCCAGCGATTAATAATGCATTTATGAATGCCTTGACCGAGAAAGAGAATTCAAGGATCATAATCGTAAACCCCAAACCTGATGAAGTTCTAGATCGAATTACATTTCCTAGAGCTTCGATTATACAAAGAAAAATTGAAGACCCAAAATTGCCTGAAGAGTTAAATGAAAAACTAACATCGACCTGACCAGAGTTTTATGGTAGTGTGGGAGAGATTCGAACTCTCGCCTTTCATAGGCATATTTTGGCTGGCTAAGCTGGAGACTTGAACCCTTTTGGGTCTTAGTCCAGGCATCTCTAATCCACACTGGCTAGCCATTGCCGCGCGTCAAGGTTCTTTTATAGACCATAAAAACCAAGCGGATAACATCAATAACGGCGTGGAATGATTTTCATCGCAAAATACAAATAACAAAAGATCTCTAGACAGTTGCATTTAAAGACGTGCCATTCGGGGAGGTTTGATTGACCCGAATTGATATGATCAGATATCTGTTTGGAGTACTTGCAAGTCTAGCTTTGGTTCTTGCCGCTATCCAACATTTCAACCTATACAACTTATATGGGGAGGTTAGTAACAAATGGTATTTTTGGAGCATTGTCATTATCATGTTCTTTGTTTGTATATTGGTGGCATTATCGGCACCTGTTCTGGGGAGAGTCAAAGGAAGCATTGACAGGGTATTCTTTCTTCCCCCTTCTTTTTTTGCACTTCTTTCAGGGGCATTGCTTGGGACTTCACTGAATTTTCTCACGAATATGTTGCCCCTAATACAACCTGTCAAGCACGTGGAGATCAGTGCACTTGCGACGTTGTTGGTGCTTTGTTCTTCTATTCTCTTGGGCTACATTAGCATAACTCTGGAAGATATGCGTGACAAAATGAAAGGCTTGTCAGAAGAAAAACAGCACTTACGCATCCACATCAAGGATAGATGGAAACCACTTTGGTTTTCTTTATTCTCAGGAATTGCACTTGTTATTATAGGGTTCTTGGTACAATACTTTGCATTAAGGTGAGAACTGTGGTATTTAGGTATTTCAGCAAAGAAATTGAAAAAGGACGAGAAACCTGGGCGGAAGCATCAATATCAAAGCCCAGACCCACAGTGCGGGATTTTGATAGAAATTATGTTACAATTCCTAAATCCCTCCTGGACTCCGTAAACAAACACTTGGAAGACACCGGCTTTTGCTTGATCGTTGGACCACCTAGCTCTGGGAAAACTTGGCTGACATATCGAATAGGCTATTACTTGTCTTTTGTAAAGAAGAAGCATGTATGGTACGCCACCGTAGACGAGAACTTCACGGAAAAAGATGCTTGGAATGAAATTGAGCATTACTATGAAGACAAGATAAAGGACACTGTGTACTTTGTAATAGAGGACTCTCATCTGAATCGCGACGAAGTTGAGAAGTTCCTTCTGCGAATCTATGACGAACGCGAGAGAAACATGAATCTCAAGTTCATATTCAACACTCGCAAAGTCGGCAGATATATCTTAAGAGACGACAAGATTCAAGACACTTTTTATGACATATGCGTTGATAGACTCAAATGTCAACTGAGGCTTTCTCCGACTGAAATAAGAGAGATAGCCAAGGGTATGATTAGGAACTTCGTACTGATCAAAGGGTTAAAGCAAGACCTGTCAGAAGACAAACTGAGTTCAATCGTAGAGAAGTGGGGTTCAGATCTTTACATAGTGTACCTTTACTTGAGATCATGGGATCCTGAAAAGCATCCTAAGCTAATCGATGTAGATAAAGAAAGAATTCACGATTTTATTTGGAATGGAGGCGGCGAGATATGTCTTGGCAGAAAGAATCAGAGGGAAATCCTATGCAGAATTGCAGCAATCTGTCAGTTCGAACCACTCAAGATACCCGACAGCTTTTTGAGAATGAAATCGATAGATGAAGACGAACTAAGCAGCCTCATCAGAAAAGGAACGGTCCAAATTTATCCTCAGGATTTCATAGGAATATCTGAAGACCTGGCTCAGCTTGTTCTTTCAACGATCATTGCCAAGGATATGAGTTTCAAGAAAGAATACATAAAAAACCTGTTTGAAGATTACGTAAGACTTGCCATGAATGGCCCAAGACCGCTCAATTGGAATCTCGTATTCCAAGCACTATTCCTTGCTAAAGATGAATCCTCAAAGCTCGCGAGATCATGATTTCTCTGCTTGAAGACGACGAAATATGGACTGCGATAATGAGAAACGCGCAGAGTTTGCCTCTAGGAGCATTCGGCTCTCTCGCTATGACTATTTCTCCCTGGGCAATGAGCAAAGCGGAGGAATTGAAGTCAATGTATTTGAGCCAGAACTATTTGAGAATAGTCTCTAAACTCAAATCATCTTCGATCAAAAGATTGAAAAAATCCATACCATTGATGGCTCGTGTGACCAATCTGAATCGATTTATGAGAGAGTTTTCGGTAACTGACTACCAATATATGATAAAGTGCTCGCAGTCGCACTCTACAATCAACACAATCCGTGTGTTTTTCTTTGCCCTAGAAAAATGGGGAATTGAAAACTCAACAAAGCAGAGATTGGCAGAGGCGTTGACGTCTCTTCCCGAATCAGATCTGACCGAGCTAATCGGGAGAAAGTGCAATTCGCTTTTCAGACTCGGCGGTCTTGTCGGAAACCTGAGAAAAGTCGATAACTCAATCGCAGAGGAGTGTGTTGTGAGATTATCAGAACTGCATTTCTCAATCGCCGAGGAGTTCGTTAAGAGATTATCGGAATTGGACTTGAACGGGCTTTTTCTAAGAGAAGATATTCCGGGCAAAGAAGCTGGTTTTACTAAATTAGCCATTATAAACTTTTTCTTATCGAAACAAATCTCATTTGCTCCAAGATACGCTGAGAGACTGGTGTGCAGTATTACCAACGACACGTGGCTAAGGCTAATAGACTCCGCGAAGATAGGCGATGGTTTTTGGATGCTATGGAACGTTTATAGGAACAACAGACAGAAAGCTCAGGGCTTGATAAAGGAAGGCTTGGCTTTGTCTTTGCTGAACAAGACGGGGTTCTATGAGAAGAGGATCTGGAGCAGGCTCATTAGAAGAGGAAGCACACTGTCGGAAGAGGAGTCAAACTACATATTACCCGTTCTGGGGCTTTTGAATGAATGCGGCTTCGATATTTCTGGGATCTCGCTGCCAAGAGAAACAGTCGCCCATGACTTAGATAAACTGCTTGCGCGTTTTCAAAAATGGGGTCTAAAAGGAAAACCGCAACCTACACTCTTCATTCTTTCGTTGATAACTTTGAGTGTCAAAATGCGAAGTGAATATGAACACGAAATTAAATCTGCCCTGACTCAAGAGCCGATGCATGCGCATGTCTATCGTAACGATGATATTCAGGTGAGAGAGATTCTCATGGAGCTTATCAAGAAATATGCCTTGTAGGAAATACGCTTAGCGAATATTGATGGTTCAGACAACGTACCGATATTCTCAAGCAGTGATCCTGTGAAGAGCTCCTATTGCCCTGCGCTGTGGACTTGAACCCGTTTGGGTTCTAATTCCGGCGACCGCACCAGCCACCGTTCGAGTGCCCCCTTGCATGTTTGACCCTCTCTAATTTGTCCTGACAGAGAAATTTTCTTTTGTCGAGACAAATAGGCATCGGAAATCTGTAGGTGCTATATCTTTAACAATTTCTTCAACAGCCTTAGAATAGCGCGCTTTGAACGCCGCCCTGACTTGGGTTTTATGGTAGCCCGGGATAGCTTCAAACTCTCGCTTCAAACCATTGTTACATACTATTGATTTACGAGCAAAAACTAGCTTAATAGCGATTGAGAAGGCTACGTTTTACTAGTGTTTTGGCTATTCACCCGAGAGCTCGTCGTTTTTTCGCTGTCATGTTATGCGAGAAAAAGGAATAGACCAGTCAGCCAACAAGCCAAAACTGATTACTAACTAGATGGTTCAGGAAGCAAACATGATAATCGTGATGGGATACAGCGCGCAAGGATTCTTCCCTATTCTTCTAATATCTCATATGAAGATGTCATTTTAACTGCATTCTTTAGCATCCCTCCTACTGAGCAGTATTTTTCTTCAGAAAGTCTTATTGCGCTTTCAACAGCCTCTTTACTAATGTTCTTTCCTTTAATGATGTACTTGAGATGAATGTTGTTAAATACTCGTGGCGGTTCATCTCTTCTGTCTGCTGTCATCTCTACTGAATAGTCTGAGAAATCCTGCCTTTTCTTCTTCAATATTGTCACAACATGATAACTGCTGCAGGCCGCTAAACTTGCTAGAACATTCTCCATTGGTGATAATGCAGTCTCTTCTCCACCATTTGGTATGGGAGCATCGAAATTAACAGAAAGCCCTTTTTCATTTTTCGCTATGAAACGATAGTTTCCCTGCCAAGCTAGAACCATTTTCTTAACCGAAGACATGAGTCTTCTTCTAGTATTGGATCACAAAAATCTTTCTGATGTATTCTCAACTCTGAGTTTGGGAGCAAAACCTATGCCCAGTAGCACGCGC
>Ga0315280_10005849_pt1 | contig 17306 bp, 12 predicted proteins | sample YL17G06_40_MG_FD_203697 | JGI IMG/M metagenome (GOLD analysis project Ga0315280, IMG submission 203697) | Sediment microbial communities from Yellowstone Lake, YNP, Wyoming, USA - YL17G06_40 | ecosystem: Environmental > Aquatic > Freshwater > Lake > Sediment | place: USA: Wyoming | collected...
GCTGCTGCGATGTTTGCTGCGTCGGTTGACGGCGATCTCAGCCATGGCAGCCCATTATACCTCAAATCCTGCAAATCACTGTTGACGGTGCACTAGGTCTTCGACCGCCACGGCGGTCGCGAGAGCGATCTAGCCGCTTCGCCTCAGAATGACTTCAGGTGCATCCCTGCAGGTTTTTAGTATTACTCCGTTAGGTCGCCGCGATGCGTTCGGGGCACGCCCACTCACTCCTCTCCCTTGTAGGGAGAGGACAAAGGTGACGGTGCATTCCTTGGGCCTCCACCCTCACCCCGCCTCTCCCTCCGAGAGGGAGAGGGGTTCAGCCAACGTGCCACCGACGCCAAGTAACGGAGTAATATTAGGATAGGCTCTGAGAGGTAGGCGGTTGCTGTGCAACTGCTTGGTGTCGCCGGCGCAGCACATACCGCCACCCTTGGCCACAGCGTAGCAGGAATCGCGAGGCGTGTGTGTCGGCGATGTGGCGGTGACTCTACATACTATGGAGTGTTTGGCATTAGCGGAGGGCCGCTGATGGCCAAACACTCTTCCGGACGAGGTTCTTCTATGTCCGCACCCCACCCCATGACCCGTTCCGATAATGCAAGAACCTCGATAAGTCATACGATCGCTGCCGGCGTCGCCTGACGTGATCTGATAAGGCTCTTGCATCAGCGGAAGGCCCGAAAACGGCCGCGCCGGGTAGGGGCACGGCATGCCGTGCCCCTACGAGCGACATGACCCGGCCGCGCGCTGGCTGCTGTCGGCGATGGCGGGGCCCGAAGGGCCGCCATGGCGGCTCCGACTTGTCGGGGCCTAGCCACAGGAGTGCACCCCCCGTCTCCGAAATGTCGGGCAGCGATGGCGAACCAGGGCCGCGGCTCCCACATCGGCATCGCGAGACGCGGCACCCACGAAGGAAGATAGCACGTGCCTGAAAACGACAAGCCTATCTACGACGTGATTATCATCGGCGCCGGGCCGGCGGGATGCGCGGCCGCCATCTACGCCGCCCGGGCGCGGCTCAAGACCCTCCTCATCGACCGCGCCAAGCTCGGCGGCTCACTCGCCGTCGCGCCGCAGGTAGCCAATTACCCGGGCGTGCCGAAGCCGCTGCCCGGCGCCGAGCTCGCCCGCATCATGAAGCAGCAAGCGATTGACTTTGGCGCGGAGTATCTCCAGGCGCCGGTCATGGGGGTGGACCTCGACCGCGAGCTCAAGCAGGTTTATACCACCGACGGCGTGCTCCAGGGCAAAGCGGTCATCATCGCCACCGGCGCCATGGGCCGCGGCGCGCGCGTCCCGGGCGAGGAGCAGTTCGTCGGCCGCGGCGTCAGCTACTGCGCGACGTGCGATGCCGCGTTCTTTCAGGACGCGGTGGTGGCGGTGGTAGGCGGCAGCGAGGAGGCGGTGGATGACGCGCTGCGGCTGGCGCGGTTTGCGCGGCGGGTTCTGCTGGTGTTGCCGACGGCGACGCTCACCGTTGGCGACGAGGCGCGCCGCGCGGTCGAGGCGGAAGCCAAGATCGAGCTGCTGCCGGGGCGTCGCCTGGTCGAGATTCGCGGCAGCGAGCAGGTGAACGAGATCGTCATCACGGGGACAGTCCCCATTGAGAGCAGCGCGGTCCCTAACGGACCGCCTCATAGGGCACTGTCCCCATTGCAGGAGACGCTGGCGGTGGACGGCGTGTTCATCTACCTGGCGGGCAACAAGCCGGTGACCGATTTCCTGCAAGGCGCGCTCGAGGTTACCGAGAGCGGGTGCATTCGCACCGATCGGCTGATGGCGACCGCGGCGCCCGGGGTTTTCGCTGCCGGCGATGTGCGCTGCTCCGATTTCCGGCAGGCCATCACCTCGGCCGCGGACGGCGCTATCGCGGCGATGTCGGCCGATCGCTACGTCAATCGCCGCGAGAGCCTGCGGCCGAGCCGGTGAGCGGCAAGCGTCCGCTCGCACTGTCATTCCGAGGGAGCATGGCGACCGAGGAATCTCCTACCGGGGCTGTTGAAGGGTGGAGTCGAAGCCGATACGCAAGGAGGTAGGGGATCCTTCGACTGCGCGGCTGCCCTCAGCTCGCCGCTCCGCTCAGGATGACATCGTCGCCGCGTGATGCGCAGCCAGTCCGCCCCTTTCTCCGGCCGGTCGAAGCTGCTATAATCCCGCCGCGGAGGATGGTCGTGCGCGAGGTAGCGGTTGCCGATATCACCGACGCGGTCGCCCGCCTGTGCATCGAGGCGAACTACCGCCTGCCACCGGACGTCATCGCCGCGTTCGAACGTGCCAGGGCCCGCGAGGAATCGCCGCTGGGGATCGAGATCCTCGGCCAGCTCATCGAGAACGCTGCCCTCGCCGAGCGGGAGCACCTGCCAGTCTGCCAGGACTGCGGCATCGCGGTGGTGTTCGTCGAGCTGGGGCGCGATGTCTGCACGAGCGGCGGCCGGCTCGACGATGCGATCGACGCCGGCGTGCGTCGCGGCTACACGGACGGCCTGCTGCGCAAGTCCGTGGTCGCCAGCCCGCTGCGCCGCGAGAACACGGGCGACAACACCCCCGCCGTCATTCATCTCAAGCAAGTGAGCGGCGACCGGGTGCGCATCATCGTCGCCCCCAAGGGCGCGGGCTCGGAGAACATGAGTGCGTTGGCGATGCTGCGTCCCGCGGATGGCGTCGAAGGCGTCGAGCGGTTCGTGGTCGGTGCCGTCGAGCGCGCCGGCGCCAATGCCTGCCCGCCGCTGGTAATCGGCGTTGGGCTCGGCGGCAATTTCGAGCACTGCGCGCTGATGGCGAAGGAGGCGCTGCTTCGCCCGCTGGGCCAGCCGCACGCGGATGAGGAAGTAGCCGTGCTGGAGCGCCGTCTGCTGGAGGCCGTAAACCGAATCGGCCTGGGGCCGGCAGGGCTGGGCGGGCGGGTCACCGCGCTGGCGATGCACATCGAGACTTTTCCCTGCCATATCGCCAGCCTACCGGTGGCGGTGAACCTGAACTGCCACGCCCACCGCCACGCCGAGGCGGTATTATGATGGCGACGCATCGCCTCAGCCCGCCGCTGACCGATGCCGTTGTCGAGGCCCTGTCGGCCGGCGACCGCGCGACTATCACCGGCGCCATCTACACCGCGCGCGACGCCGCGCATCGCCGCCTGGTCGAGCTGCTCGATCATGGTTTGCCGCTGCCGATCGAGCTTGCGGGGCAGATCATCTATTACACCGGCCCCACCCCAGCGCCGCCGGGGCGGGTGATCGGCTCCGCCGGGCCCACCACCGCCAGCCGCATGGATCCCTACGCTCCGCGGCTGCTGGCGCTGGGGTTGAAGGCGATGATCGGCAAGGGCGCGCGCAGCGCCGAGGTGCGCCAGGCGCTGGTCAAGCATCGCGCCGTCTATCTGACCGCGACGCCGGGCGCCGGCGCCCTGCTCTCGCGCCACATCATCGCCGCCGAAATCGTCGCCTACCCCGACCTCGGCCCCGAGGCGATTCATCGCCTGATCGTACAGGACTTTCCCGTCATCGTGGCAAATGACTGCCACGGCGGAGACATTTATGACGAGGGCGTTCGGCGATACCGGAGACGCTAGGGAAATAGGGACAGTTACCTATTTCCCGCCATGCGCGCCCGACCACGAGGATAACCGCACGGAAATAGGTAACTGTCCCTATTTTCGCGCGGCAGTCGTTGTGGTCGCGCTGATGTGGCTCCTTATGGCGCCCGCAGCGGCGCCGGCCCAGCGCTTGATTACCGTCGCCTTCAAAGACACCCCCGCCGCCGATGCAATCGTTCAGTTGTGCTGGCTCGCCGAAGCCGCGATCGTGTTCCATCCGCCGGCCAGCGACGCGCGGGTCAGCCTGGCGATGGATAACGTTCCCGCGCGTGACGCCATTCGCGCAGTGGCCGACGCCATCGGGTACAGCACGCGCGAGGTCGGGCCGATCTACGTCCTGGCGCCGACGCAGCAAGCGCCGCCGCTGCCTGCGCCCGCTGATGTCGAGGAGCAGTATCTCTACTCCGACCGCCAGGAGCTCGACGCCGCGCGGCTAGCGCTGGCGCTGACCCCGAGCCAGATCGCGCAGGTGGCGCAGGGCGGCACGCTGGAATATTCAGAGTTGTCGGCTGGGGAGCAGGGGCTGCTCGCCGGCATTTACAACCGGTTGATCCGCGCGGCGCAGGCGGGATGGATAGCTGGCGCCAAAGGTCTGGAGAATGCGCCCGCCGCGCCGCCGCCGTCGCTGGCATTCGGCATCCGCGGGTGGCTCTGGCGGATGCAGCGACTGCCCCAGCAGCCAACCGCGCCGCTCGGCGGCCAGGCTCCGGCGCCGCCGGCGGGCGACGCTCCGGCGGCGCCCGCTCAGCCCGCGCCTGGCGGCGGGTCTCAATAGCCCGCTATTGTGGGAGCCGCGTCTCGCGGCGATTGAAGCTGTAGGAGCGGCCTCTCGCCTGCCAATCCGCAGCCGAGGGCGGCGCAGGCGAGACTTGCCCGCCTCCGCCAGGTGCAGGCAAGTCTGGCAAGATGCCTGCGCGTGGGTTTCGCAGGCGAGACGCCTGCGCTACCAGAAATCAAGGAGAGCACCATGACCATCGGCATCATCAGCTTCACCGACGGGCGTAAGCGCGTCGCAGACTTGCTCAACGACGTCTGCTCCGGCTTTCAGCGCGAGATTGCCAAGTGGCTGACGCGCAAGGGCCACAAGGTGATCGAGGGGCGCAAGATCGTCTGGAACTACGCCACCGCCCGCAGCGAAGCCGAGCGCATGACCCGCGCCGACTGCGATGTCGTGATCTTCAACTTCAGCGTCTGGTCATTCCCCGACCTGACGGTGCAGGCGGCGTCGCTGATCGACGCGCCGGTACTGTGCATCGGCAACCTCAACCCGTCGCAGCCCGGCTGGGTCGCGTTCTTCGCCTCGGCGGGCGCGCTCGACGAGATCGGCACGCCATACGGCCGCGCCCTGGGCGACATCAAGGACCCGCGGGTGCAGGCGCAGGTGCTGGATTTCCTGGCCAAGCACGAGCCCGATGCGCGCGCGCAAGGCCGCGCCGCGGCGGCAAGGCTCTACGGCCAGCGCTACGGCGAGTTCGATGGCCCCTCGATGGGCATGTACACCGGCCACATCGACCAGAGCCAGTGGATGGCGCAATTCGGGGTGCACGTCTATCATCGCAGCCAGTTGACGCTCGTGGACATGGCGAAGCGCATCTCGCCCAAGCGCGTGCAGGCGGGCCTGGAATGGCTGGAGGCAGCGGTGAGCAAGATCTGGTGGGACGGCGAGATGCTGACCCCCGGCCTCGACGGCACGCTGGCCAAGCAAGTGCGGCTATACCTGGCGATGAAAGACCTGTGCCGCGAGGAGGGAATTGATTTCTGCGGCATCACCGGCCAGCTCGACCTGACCGAGAGCGAGGAGCACTGCATCGCCGACGTGCCCGAGGCGCTGCTCAATGATGTCGTGGACTGGGAGGACGACCCGAAGCCGGTGACCGTCTGCGCCACCGAGTGCGACTCCAACGGCTCGCTGACGATGCAGATCCTGCACCTGCTGACCGGCATGCCGGTGCTGTTCGCCGACCTGCGGCACTATCATGAAGACCTCGATGTCTATGACCTGGTCAACAGCGGCGAGCATGCGCCGTATCTGTCGAAGCGCAGCCCCGACTGGCGCGTCAACTGGAAGCAGGTGCACCTCATGCCGGCGAGCAAGTTCTACTTCCGCGGCGGCGGCGCGTCGGTGCAGTTCTACGCCGACCCCGCCGACCCGGTCACCTTCGCTCGCATCACGCGCAAGAACGGCGAGCACCAGATGCACATCCTCGCCGGCTCGTTTGTGCGGCTGCCCAAAGCGAAGATGGTGGAGCTGGGCAAGCTGACCAATTACGAGTGGCCGCATGCGTTCTCGCGGTTCAACGTGCCCTACGCGCGGTTCGCGCAAGCGTTTCGCTGCAACCACATCCACGCCGCCGTCGGCGACTGGGTGGGGCAGTTGATCGCCGCCTGCGAGGCCCTGGGCATCGAGCCGATCGTGATGAGCTGAGCGGCGGCATCGGCGCGGGGCTCCCGGGCGCAGCGCGCCGGAATGTGGTAAAATGGTAGCCGTCGGAGAGAGGCTTGCAGTGGTGCGCTTGACTCATATCAGCCGCGCGTGGACGTTGGCGGCGCTCGCGATGGTGTTGGCGGCGGGGCTGATCGCCGGCTGCGGCACGTCAACCAGCGGGCCGGCATCATACACCACCGCGACGACCTCAGTGGGTCCTGCCGCCCCCGCGGCCGCGCGCGGGCTCGAGCAGACACCCGCGGCGAAGGCCGCACCGTCGGGGCAAGTCTCGGTTTTCGTGCGCGCAGTCAACGGCGATTTCGCCTCGGCGTCGCTGTCATTCCACCGCATAGCGCTGGCGCGCGCCAAGGGCGAGCCGGTGGCTCTCCCCGCAATTCCTACCACCGAGATCAAACCCGGCGCCTTCGGTCTCGTCGCCACCGGAGCGGCCCCCGCTGGTGAATACAACGCCGTCAAGCTCGAGCCGCAGCCCGCCGCTGATCGCAACTCGATATCGTTCGCCACCCGCGGCAAGCCCGTTGCCCTGCGCTTGCCAGCGAGCGTTGACCTGCGGCTTGAGCCCATCGCCCTGCGCGCCGACGAGGACCTGCCGCTCGTCGTCACCCTCGACTGTGCGGGCCTCGCGCACGACAACTCCGGCCTGACCGCCAGCTGCTTCAGCGCGAGCCGGCTGGAGAAGGACCTGGCCGCCGGGCTGAAGGGCGAGGTCGCGCCCTCGGGCTCGCTGGCGCGGGTATATGCCTGCTGGGCCAAGACCGGCGCCGCTATCGCCTCGACTCGGGCCGACGCATTCAGCGGCGAATACTCGTTCTCCGACCTGCCGCCAGGCGAGTATTACCTGCGCGTCAGCGCTCCCGGGCATCAGACCTATGAGGAGCCGACGCGCACGGTCGCGCTGACCTCAAGCAAGACCGCCACCTCCCCCGCCGTTGTGTTGTCACCATCACAGGGCTTTCCCACTCGATAATCGTATGCTACTGTGCGAAGTGAGCGAAGTCGCATCGCTACTTCGCTACGAAGCACGAGTCCAGAGGCATGATTCTTGCGGCGCCGTCGTTGGCTGCGTGTCGCCGCGCGCGCGGCCGGGCGTCAGCAACAGGAGGAGAGCAGTGAAGAGCAAGCTTGTCGTGGCGTTGATCGGAGCCGGGCTGGCGGCGGCGATGGTGGTGGGCGTGCTTGGCTGCGGGGGAAGCACCTCCGGCAGCTTCCAGACCGGCACTGGCCGCGTCGGCATCATGCTGACCGACCAGGCCGGCCAGTTTCAGCAGGTGCTGGTCACGGTTACCAGCGTTCAGGTGCATGCGCCCGGCGGCGACTGGGTAACGATCGCGACGCAGCAAGACATCGACGCCTTCATTCCCCAGCCGATCGACTTGCTGTCGCTGCAAAACGTGGAGAACGTCATCGGCGTGGGGACGCTGCAGCCGGGCCTGTACACCCAGATGCGCCTGATCCTGGCGCCGACGGCCGAGGTCGTCTTGACCACCGGCGAGCACCGCACGCTGACCGTGCCCAGCGGCTCGCAGACCGGGCTCAAGACGCCGAACTTCACCATCCCGTCGGGCCAGATCGTGTTCCTGTTGATCGACATTAAGGCCGACCAGATCGTCGCCCGCGGCGGCGCCAACGACGGCTTCATCCTGCCGCCGACGGCGATCACGGTGACGGTGTTCACGGGGCCGTTCGGGTCGCTGCGGGGGTCGGTGTCGCCGGCCAACAGCGGCGCGGTAGTGACCGCGTTCTTCGCCGGGACGAGCGCGCCCGTGGGCCAGGTGACGATCAACTCGTCGGGCGCCTGGGAGATCGACAACCTGCTCGCGCGGCAGTACTACATCACGGTTGCCGCGACCGGCTTCGAGCCGTTCGATTCGCGGCCGACGCTGTTCGACGTCGTCGCCAGCCAGGAGACCGACGTGCCGCTGGTGACGCTGGCGCCCGTGCCGCCGCCGCCGAGCCCGTAACGCAGCGTCATTCGTGCCGGCGGCGTGGGTGCCGCGCGGAACCAGATACGCAGACCATCGCGGCAGGCGCCCAAGCGCCTGCCGCGATCACTGAAGTCATTCCGAGCGCAGCGAGGAATCCCCTACCGAGGTTGGCAACGCAGGCGAATTCCTCTCTCGTGTGACGGCGTATCGGTTATTGGGCCAGCAGGTTGAAGTTGACGTAGCTCGTGTTGCCGGCGGTCACGACGATGCCGATCTTGCCCTGGTCGTTGTAGCCCGGCGCCTGGCAGAGCAGGCTGTAGGTCCCCGCTGGCAGGTCGGAGCTGATGGTATAGATGCCCCATGGCCCAACGGTCGTTCCCGTCGCCTGCACCACCCCGCCGGTTCGCGCCGTGATGCTCGCGCCGATGATCGGCGCGCCGGTGACACGGTCCCGCACCTGCCCGGTGAGTTTCCCCGAGACCGGAAGAGCGAAGTTGGCGTAGGTCGTCGCACCGCCCGTGACAGTGACGCTCGACTTCGCCTGGCGGACATAACCTGGCGCGGAGGCGATGACCGTGTAGGTGCCGGCCGGCGGCGCCTGGTCGAACTGATAGATGCCATAGGGGGCCTGCGTCGTCGCCGTCGCGACCGCGGTCGAGCCCTGGTAGACCGTCACCGTGGCGCCGACTATGGGCAGGGCGGTGACGTCCTGCACGACCTGGCCCGCGAGCGGCGGGCAGGGGTCGAGCTGGAAGTTGACGTACGATGTCTGGCCGGAGGTCAGGGCGATATGCGCCTTGGTCTGGGTGAGGTAGCCGTACTTGGAGGCGGCGAGGACGTACTCGCCGCTGGGCAGGTTGGTGAGCAGGAGGTAGATGCCGCGGCTGTCGGTGGCGGCCTGGGTTCGCAGCTCGCCGGCGAGATAAGCGCGCACTGTAACATCGGCCATGCTGACGAGCGTCCCCCGCTCGCGGACCTGGCCGACGGCCATCGCGGACGGGGACAGCAAGAAGTCCGCCTCAACCTGGCCTGCGGGGGGCACGAGCGCCATCTGGGCCTGGCCGTCCCAGCCCTGTTTGGAGGCGACTACGCGGTATTCGAGCGCGGGCAAGTCGCTGATGCGATAACCGCCGTCGGCCCCGGTTAGAGCGGAAGCCACCAGTTGGTCGCTCAAATACACGCTGATCGTGACATCAGCCAGAATCCTGCCGTCCGCTGCGGCGTGGACGTGGCCGGTGATGGCGCCTGGCTCAGCCACCAGCGCAAAGTCCGCCGCCACGGTTTGCGCGGTGATGACGACGACCGTCTGCGTCTGGCTGACATATCCTGCTTTAGAGGCGGTCACCTGATACTCGGCCGGAGCCAGGTCAGAAATCATATACGTGCCATCGGCGGCGGTCGTGGCCGATGCCACCAGCTGGTCGCCCTTGTATGCCTCGACGGTGGCCCCCTCGATGTTGTTGGCCGTGCCCGCCGCTTGCACGCGGCCCGCAATGGCGCCCGGCTTCGCCAGAAGCTCTTCGAAAACCAGAAGACCCCACTGCTGGTCGCCCAAATAGACATAGCCGTTATACACGGTTACGCAATGCGACCAACCGGGCGCCAGCCACCATTGCGCGAGCGCCGGCGCCGCCGGATTGGTGACATCTATGACGCGCAAGCCAGACCACTCGTCGGCAACATAGGCATAGCCACCCGAGACCGCGACGCCAAGCGCGTAAGCCGGGGTATCGTAGTAGTTCGCCTCTAACGGCTGCGTCGGGTCCGACACATCTATGATGCGCAGCCCCGCCCAATCATCGGCGATATAGAGGTAATTGCCGGAGACGGCGACGTCCGCGCCCCAGCCGGGCGTATCCCAGTAGCCGACCCCAGTGGGATGGCTGGGATCGGATATGTCAACGATCCGCCCCCCGCCCCAGAAATCGGCGACATAGGCGTAGTGGCCGCTGATCGCCACGTCGCGCGCCCAGGCGGGCATCGCGAAACTCGCGACTGGTACCGGGAGGGCGGGGTTCGATATGTCGAACACCAGCAACCCGAGCGAGCTCGCGGCGAGGTACAGGTAGTTGCCCGACACCGTGACCCCGCGCACTGAGTCGGGAAAGTCGAGGCGCGCCACTTGCGCGGGGTGCGTCGGGTCGGAGACGTCAATCACCTGCACCACGCCCCACCGATCACCTGCGCGCTGCGCAACATACACGTGGTGACCAGACACCGCTACATCCAGGGCCTCCGCGAAGGTGGCGAAACGAGCGACCTCCGCCGGGGCCATGGGAGCTGAGATGTCAACGATGCGCAGCCCCGCCCACGAGTCGGCGATATAGGCGAAGCTGCCGGCGCACGCTATACCGTAGGGAATCACCGGCGTTGACGAGTAACCCGCCTCACTGGGACGACCAGCGCCGGGCAGACGGATTACCCGCAGCCCGCCGAAGTCGTCGGCGACGTAGGCGTAGCCGGCCAGCACCGACAAGTCGGTGGCGTAGCCAGGTGTATCACAGAAGTCGATCTCGGACGGATTACTCGGGTCGGAGACATTAACGAGACGCAAGCCGCCCCGGTTGTCGGCAACGCAGGCGTAGCCGCTGGCAAGCGACACGCCGCGCGCATAGTCGGAAGTGCTGCAATGGCCCTTCTCGACCAGCGACGGCGGCGCGGTGGCGTTGGCGCCTGGCGCCACCTCGGCGACGCGCAGGCCACCGTAGCCGTCGGCGAAGTAGAGATATCGGCCCGCGAAGCGACCCGACGCTGCAACGCCCCAGGTCCAGTCGGTCGTCGGCAGGTGAGCTACCGGCGTCGGGCGAGTCGGGTCGGCGAGGTCAACGAGATAGACGCCGCCAAGGCCGTACGCGACGGCGGCGTAATGGTCAAACACTGCGACGTCAACCGCGTCGAGAATTGAGTTCCAGCTCGACCAGGAGCCAACCTCTACCGGCTGCGCGGGATTGGATACGTCAATCACCCGCAGTCCGGCGACGTTATCGGCCACGCAAGCGTAGTGACCGAAAAGCGCTACTCGCCACGCCCAGTCAGGCAGGGGCAGGTTGCTGACCACCACTGGCTGCGCGGGGTCGCTGAGACTTACGATCGTCAAGCCGGCCAAGCCGTCGGCGACAAAGGCGTAGCCTGCCGACATGGCGACCCCTTGGGCATACCCCGGCGTGCCCACGTGTCCCACGGCCCGGGGCTGGGTCGGGTTGGACACATCTATCACGTCCAGGCCCTGCTCGGCGGCGGCGACGCAGGCAAGCCCGCCAGCGGCCGCGACGCCGAGGGCGAAAGCCGGCGCACTCGAATGTCCTACCTCAAACGGGTGGCGCGGTCTGAATACGTCTATCACGCGCAGCCCGCCGTAATCGTCAGCGACATATGCATATCCGTCAACGACGGCGGACGCCAGGGCTGCGCCCGGCGTGTCGCAGAAGGCGACGTCGAAAGCATTTGGCGGGTCGGATACGTCAACGATGCGCAAGCCGGCGTATGCCTCGGCAACATATGCCAGGCCTTGCGGCGTTATGGTCACGCCCATGGTATAACTCGGGCTTGGCAGGGCGCACACCTCCACCGGCTGCGTGAGATCCGACAGGTCTACGATCCGCAGGCCGGCGGCGCCGTCGGCGAGGTATGCGTACTTGCCATACACGGCTGCTGAATAAGCGTAATCCCGAGTCGCCAGGCTGCTGATCTGCGTCGGCCTCCTCGGGTCTTTGACATCAACTATCACAAAGCCGTTGTCGCCGTCGGCGACGATGACATTGGTGCCAAAAACCGCGACGCCGCAGGCGTAGCCGGGCGTATCCAGGATCCCCACCTGAACCGGGGCCTCTGGTTTGGAGACATCGAAAACGACCAGGCCATCGTCTCCGTCGGCAAGGTACGCATACGCACCGGCCACTGCTACGTCGTTGGAGTAACCCTGCGTCTGGAAGCTTCCGATCTCGAGCGGATTCGTCGGATCGGCGACGTCAAGTATTCGCAGCCCCCGAAGCCCGGCGGCGACATAGGCGTAGTTGCCGGCTAGGGCAATTCCGCAGGCGACGTGCGGCACGTCGCAGTACGCGACCAGAGCCGGCTCGGTGCGCGAGGAGATATCGAACACGTCCACTGCGCCTCCGGCGGCAACGAACGCGTGGTCGCCTCGCACGGCGATATCAGTGGGACGGCCGATGGCGAGCCGCCCCACCGGCTGCCAGGTGCCGCCCTCGGCCGCGGCGGGAGGAGACAGCGCGGCAAGACTGATCACGATCACACTCATGAGGCAGACAACGTATGCAAGGCGGATCGCGGGCTTCATTCTCTTTCCTCCGCATGGGAATTGGGGACAGTTACCTATTTCACCAGGGGCTTTGCGGCCCGCCTTTGGGTCTTTGCGTGAAATAGGTAACTGTCCCCGGCCAGTCAATGGCGGTGTCGCCACAAGCACGCGGGTGGAGGACAAAGCGGGCAGCAGGTGAGCATGAGGAGAAATGCGCACGCGCCGGCTGACGCGCACTGAGGCAAGCCAGCGCCTGTGCAGCGTGCCGCGTTTCCGGGCAAGCCAGGCAACGGATTTCGGACGGACAAACACTGCCCGCTCCGCGAGACGAGTATGGCCGCCGGGCAGAATCTCAGACCATTATCAGATCCCTACACGTCCGCGTCGGCCTGGCCGGGCAGTTCGCTGTTGCCAGGAAAAATCCTTGTCATTCCCCAGAAAAAGTTAGCCAAGGAAAATGCGCGACCGCCAGCGCGACCGCCCGCGCTTGACAGGGCCGCGCCGCGCAAATATCATTGGCTGGAAGGGGACAGTCCCCATTGAGCGCGGCGCACCCAGTCTGCGGGCAGCCCTCAAAGGGGACTGTCCCCATCACCTCCACGGGCAGGAGTGCCCGTGCTCCGTCTTGCGAGGCTTCCCATGGCCGATACTCCGACCGAGCGCAGCCCGGACCTGTTCGCCGCGAGCGGCTTCTCGCGCCCCGAATGGGACGAGTACTTCATGCTGCTGGCCAAGCTTGCCGCCATCCGCTCGACCTGCCTGTCGCGGCCGGCGGGCGCGGTCATCGTGCGCGACCAGCAGGTGCTGGCGACGGGCTACAACGGCTCAATGCCCGGCGTCGCCCACTGCACCGATGACGGCGTCTGCTTCCGCCGCAGCTTTCGCGCCGGCGAGCACGATAAGTACGACGTCTGCCGCGCCATTCACGCCGAGGCCAACGCCATCGCCCAGGCGGCGCGCCGCGGGGTGAGCATTGAGGGCGCAACCGTGTACACCACGCTCGCCCCGTGCTTCGTCTGCACCAAGCTCATGGCCAGCGCGCGCATCGCGCGCGTCGTCTATGAGCACGAGTACGAGTCACCCGACCGCGAGCGCGACGCCCTGTGGCGCGAGGTCGTCGAGGAGGCGGGCATCGAGTACGAGCAGTTGACGCTCACCCACCAGACCGTCGCGCGCGCCTGCCGCCTGGTCTCCACCACCACGTCGCTGCGCCGGCCGCTGTCCGACAAGGGCGAGCCACTGGAGGAGGAGGCGTGACGGCGCGGCGGTCGGGCGCGGCCTCGCCCTTCGACAAGCTCAGGGCAGGCTCTGAGGCCGCGACATCGCGGGGTCAGCGACCCCGTGCCCAATGGCAGGCCTCCCGCCTGCCATAGCGTTTCGGAGGCAATGACATGATCCCCGGTAGTCAGCCCGTAATCTCCGTCAGCGGCCGCACCCTGCCCGAGGCCTGGCAGAACGCCATGCTCGCGCTGTGGGAGCAGGGGCTCGATACCGCCACCTCGTTCGACCGCGCCGGCGACCCGCAGAGCAAAGACGCCACCGTGCTCGTCACCATCGAGGAGCCGTTCGCCGAGCCGCGCATTCACAAGAAGGCCATCCCCGCGGGGCTGGAGGAGCTGGAGATTTATCGGCTCGAGGTCGTGGCCGGTGTGCATGACCATTGGATCAATCGCTTTGGCGAGGAATGGAACTACACCTATCACGAGCGGCTCTTCGCCTATGACGCCGGCGACGGCAAGCCGCTCAACCAGATCGAGACCATGCTCGACCAGATCTGTGCGGCCAAGGACCTCTACCGGCGGCGGTTCCAGGTCGTGACGTGGATCCCGGCGGTTGACCCGCACATCATCGATCCGCCGTGCTTGCAGCGGCTGCACATGCGGCTGCTGCCGGCTTCGGACGGCTCGTGGACGCTCAACCTCAACACCGACTGGCGATCGCGCGACGGGTACAAGGCGTGGTACATGAACGTGTTTGCGTTCACCGATTTTCAGCGGCTGCTGGCAGCGGAGATTTCGCGGCGGCGCGGGATCGCGGTGCGGGTGGGGCGCTACTGCGATAAATCGGATTCGCTGCATATCTACGGCAAGGACCTGGCCGGCGTCGGCGGGTTCGCGGGATTCCTGGCGCAACTGCGCGAGAAGTCGCTCGAGGAGCTGTGCTGGACGAGCGAGTTCTGCGCGCCCATCTTCCGCGAGGCGCGCCACCGCCTGGCGGCGCAGCTCGCTGCCGAGCGCAAGGGTTTGGGCAAGGGCGTGGTCGCGCCCGGCTTGGACGCCGCGAGCTTCGCTTATCCAGCGGAGTGGGATCGGTGAGCGCTGCGCCGTGACGTCAACGGTCGTGTCATGGTTCAACGCATTGTCATTATCGAAGATGAGCGCGCCATCGCCGACGCGGTCGCGCACACCCTGACGCGCGAGGGATTCGAGACGCGCGTCGCCAGCGACGGCGAGGCTGGCCTGCGGCTGGTCGAGAGCTTCAAGCCCAACCTCTTGCTCCTCGACCTGATGCTGCCCGGGATCGGCGGGCTGGAGGTCTGCCGCCGGCTGCGCCGCACCTCCAACACGCCCGTCATCATGCTCACGGCCAAAGCGGAAGAGGTGGATCGCGTCGTCGGGCTCGAGATCGGCGCCGACGATTATGTCACCAAGCCGTTCAGCATGCGCGAGCTGGTGGCGCGGGTGCGGGCGGCGCTGCGACGGCAAGCGATGGCGGAGCGGCCGCTGGCGCCGCCGGCTTTCGACGACGGCCGCCTGACGGTGGACCTGGAGCGACCATCGGTCGAGATCGAAGGCAATCCCGTCGCGCTGTCGCCGCGCGAGCTCAGCCTGCTGCGAGTGCTGCTGGCGCATCGCGGCCGCGCGCGCACCCGGCAGCAGCTTCTGAGCGAAGCCTGGGGTGATGACGAGTACATAGATCCGCGGACGGTCGACGTCCACGTGCGGTGGCTTCGCAAGAAGATCGAGCGCGACCCCGAGCATCCCCATTACATCGAAACCGTGCGCGGGATCGGCTATCGCTTCAACGCATAGCGGGCTGGCGGCGGGCACTTGCGCGCTGCGCCCCCTCACCGCAGTCGCTGTGCGTCAGGCCCTCGCGCGGCGCCGGCCGAAGGTGCTCCGATGAGGATCTGGTGGAAGCTTTTCGCGGGCTACCTGCTGGTGGCGCTAGTGGCGGTCGGCGCCTCGGCGGCATATCTGTGGCACGAGTTGGGGCGCCGCAACCTCGATACGATCGAGGCGAGCCTCCACTCTCAGGCGATCCTGATCCGTGACCTGGCCGCAGGCGGGTTTGCGCGGGCGCACCCCGAACGCGCTCTCAACGGCGCCGCGCGCCGCATCGGCCGCGAGACCGGCCTGCGGGTGACCTTCATTGCGCGCGGCGGCGTGGTTGTTGGCGATAGCGAGCACGCCCTGCGCAGCATGGAGAATCACGCCTCCCGGCCCGAGGTGCGGCAAGCGCTGGCGCGCGGGCGCGGGCGCGCCATCCGCTACAGCCACACGCTGCGCACGAAGATGCTCTACGTCGCGGTGCCGGCGATGCAGGGCAGCGCTGCCGTCGGCGTCGCGCGCGTGGCGATACCGCTGTGGCAGCTCGAGACGGCGTGGCGGCGAATTCGCACCGCGGTGCTCGCGGCGGCGCTGCTCGCGCTGGGACTGGCGCTGCTGCTCAGCCTCAAGCTGACCCATGGCTTGGGCGCGGCGATCGGCGCGCTGACCCGCGCCGCCCGCAACGTCGGCGCCGGCGACCTCGACGTGCGGACCCACCTGCGCGGTCGCGATGAGATTGCGAGCCTGGCGGCCGCCTTCAATGACATGGCGGCGCGATTGCGGGTAATGGTGCGCGACCTGCGCGAAGAGAAGCGCAAGAGCGAGACCATCCTGGAGCGCCTCGGCGAGGCGGTCATCGTCACCGATCGCGGCGGCAGAATCACGGTCTGCAACCAGGCCGCGGCGCGCGCGTTCGGAATCGGCCAAGGGGAGAGCGTTGGTCTGAGCGTCGTCGAAGCGACCCAGAATGCCGCGCTCGACAATGCGGTGCGCAAGGCCTTGGCGACCGGCGAGACATCGTCCGCCGAGGTCGGTGTTCTCTTCCCGCGGCCGCGCATCATGGAGGCGACAGTCACTGCGATCGCGGGCGAGGAATCGCTCGGCGCGGTCGCGGTGCTGCATGATGTGACGGAGCTGCGGCGATTGGAGGCGGTGCGCCGCGAGTTCGTCGCGAATGCGTCGCACGAGCTCCAGACGCCAATCACGGCCATCAAGGCCTTGGCCGAGACGCTGCTGCTGGACCCGCGCAGTGACTCCGCGCTGGTTGAGCGTTTTCTGCGTGACATGGAGAAGCAGGCCGACCGTCTGGCGGCGCTGGTGCAAGACCTGCTCGATCTCGCAGCCGTCGAGGCCGGGCCGCCGCCGGTCCAGTCTGTGGCAGTGAACGTGGCGCAGGTCGCGCACGACATCGCGGCCGGGTTGGCCTCCCTCGCCGAGCAGCGAGGGATCAGCATCGAGCTCGAAGTCCCGCACGACGCGGCGGTGCTCGCCGACCGTTCCATCCTGAGCAAGATCCTGGCGAACCTGCTCGACAACGCGATCAAGTACAACGAGTGCGGCGGACACGCGGGCGTAACCGCCGCGCGGCGAGACGATCGCGTCGCCATCACCGTGTGGGACACGGGCATCGGCATCCTCAGCGCCGACCTGCCTCGCGTCTTCGAGCGCTTCTACCGCGTGGACAAGTCGCGCTCGCGCGAGCTCGGCGGCACCGGCCTCGGCCTCGCCATCGTCAAGCATTTGGCGGAGATGCTCGGCGGCCAGGTCACCGCCGAAAGCGAGCCGCGCAAGGGCAGCCGGTTCACTGTAATACTGCCTGCCGTTCCATCCCACGAAGCCCCGGACACCCCTGGCGGCCGTGCCGAATAACCTCCGCATTCACCACCCACTGTAGCGAGTATCTTAGACCTGGATTATGCGTAAGGCAAGGAAAATGTCATTCCGAGCCCTTCGGCTTCGCTCAGGATAGACTCCGCGAGGAATCCGCCTTCGCGGGCGACGAAGTTCCGCTTCGGCGGACGAAGGCGTCCCC
>Ga0315280_10005850_pt1 | contig 17306 bp, 23 predicted proteins | sample YL17G06_40_MG_FD_203697 | JGI IMG/M metagenome (GOLD analysis project Ga0315280, IMG submission 203697) | Sediment microbial communities from Yellowstone Lake, YNP, Wyoming, USA - YL17G06_40 | ecosystem: Environmental > Aquatic > Freshwater > Lake > Sediment | place: USA: Wyoming | collected...
GGTCGATACATACTACGACATCCAATCCAAAGGAGTTGAATTCCTCAGGAACGTCTACGCCAGCGCTGCGCTCTCGATCAGGCCGCGAAGCGACTACACCAAGATAGACATGCTCAAAGAGCTTATGAGAGCATGGGGACTTGAGCCTGAGAAGATTCTCACCGGCGAAGCCCTGTCTGAGCCTCATCGAACTTATGTAAGCCCTGAGGAGCGAGAGAAAGAGGAAATACGCCTGCTAGGCTTGGCATTAAGGGACAGCCTGAAGAAAGAGCTGCTCGCCACCCTCAATTACCAGAGTCCGCAACAGTAACCGCTACAGTGTTCGTTCAGGAGACGGTCAGGCGAAGTATACGCTCGAGAATCACTTGCTGGACGCCCTAGCTTCCTGAAGCTCATCTGAGAAAAGAATCTCATGTAGCTGATAAGCGGGAACAACTGCTGCGATCCTCCCGAAATCTTGTTCAGTCTAACAAAGAAGTCTGAGTGATATTGACCTGAAGGGTCCAGTATAACATGCTTTGCAGTTACGAGGTATGAAAAGAAGCGCCCCTTGGTCTTCTCATCTTTGACACCCACAAGAAAGCCGGTTCCGTTCGGTTTCAGTTTGCCCAATGAGTCCTTGATGAATATGAAAGTTACAACGTCCTTTACTTCTTCAGGTATGGTGGACATGCTCTTTCCTCGGTGCGGAGTTTAAGATGTAGTGTGATCGAGGGAACTATCGGCATGACCAGCGTATTAAACGAAATTATGAATGACAGCTCATGCAAAAACTATTTGCTAGGTATCGAAACCACGGGCAAGAGGTCACAACTTGGAACTCTGGACGAGATTCTCTGGATTCTAGAGCACATAAATAACGAAAGAATTACCATAGTCATTGATTGGGCTCACGTGTATGCAAGAAACAGAGGAGTATTTCCTAATACTGAAGAAGACTTCGCCAAAGTTTTGAGTAAACTGGAGAAAGCTGGTGTTGCCAAGTTTCATTTCCACGCGACAGGCGTTATCCACAAGAATGGCAGTGAGTGCAAGCATCTCAGTGTAATGTCTAATACGCCACCATATGAACCTCTACTATGTGTCCTAAAAGAGCAGGGGTTTGATTTCGTCATTATCTGTGAAAACATCTCAAGTCATATTGATGATGCATTGTACCTAAAAGAAAGGTATGAAAGTTGTGAAGCGAGATAGCCTTAAAGGAAGTCTAGAGATCCTTTTTGATATCTGTAGCTTTGGCTTCACCGTTGATCTTCTAGTTTGACAGACTCACTTTTTAACTTTGACAAATCTTCTGACTTCATGGCAGAAGGCAAAACGTTCACTACTTTCAATTGAAGTTGCTTGGGTTTGTATCTAGGCCATTGATTTCCGCTGATGTCTTGTTTCATCTTGTTTATCAGTTGATTCAAGAGCTGTTCCATAGCTCCGCCACGGATTATTCTACTAGGATCATCTACGTAGAATTCGAACCAAGGGCTCGGACGAAATGGAAAAGGATACAGAACATATATCGGATTTCCTACTTCTTTCCTGGTGTGTATTATCTCAGACATAACACCATATGACGCTTCTTCCACAAAATGACATACAACCGTGGCATGGGTGCTTTCAATGAGATGGTAATCCCTCATAACAACTTGTGCTCTTATTTCATCTATCGCTTCCTCAACTTCGTTCAACTGAAGTTTCATGTCAAAAGTTGAAATACTGACTTCACTACTTTGATTCTTCATTGCGTCATCGTAAGCATTCACTATGTCCCAGTCCTTTATAGTATAAGGATCGATGCAGACGAAATGATCTTTCAACTTCTCTCTTATGGTCTTGATTTGATGCGAAATCTTTTCGTGAGTTCGCGTTATGTGGTAACTTAAATAGATTCTTGGTTTTACTCCAATTACCAAATCTGCGAGCGTCTCATGATCGTGGCCTTTAGCAAAAATCACTACGTCTAGTGGGTTTCCGGTTGTTTCCAAGTAATTATCACGGTATTCCATTATCCTCTCTATTGAATCTCTCCTCCATTCAGCCAGAGTTTTCAGATCCGACCCGACTCTTTGACTCCACACAGGATCCTTCTCTAAGTTAGTCTTGACCTCCAATAAGTCGGCGATGAATATCACTATTAGACTCGGATCTAACTTAGTAATGTCACTAAGCTCCAGCCCATCGATAATTCCGGTGGGTGATGTCGGGGACTTTCTGATCTTGAATCTCGCGGGGGTACTTATGAAGTCGACTTCGTTTGCAGAGCCTTGCAATACCTTCGCTATAGAATCTATGGCCGCGTCCTTAATCCCCTTAAGTTTATCACGCGGTATAGAAAGAACATTCTCTCTTGTCAAGTTTGGAATACTGAAAAGTTTCGAATGCTTCTGCATATATTCAAAAACAGAGTAATATCCCGTTTTCTCGTCGTCTAGGAACTTCCTAGCTTCACCGAGATACTCGTCACGCCCGTTAAGGGGAGGCCCGGTGACTAGTACTCTAGCGGGCATCTTGTGCGACCACTTTCACAAGTGGGACAAGCGCCTGCCAAGATGTGTTATTCTTCCCTCCGTGATTATTGGTAATTCTGTTTATCTGATCGACGGTAACAGGCATCCTATGGCTCTTGATAGCAACGAAAAGTGAGGCTGCAATCAAAGTGTCAAGAGACAGCTGTCGATTGTGTTCCAGCATGATGTCTATCATATCTCTGGAACTCTTTTCCATTTCCTCATCCTTAATGTTCAAATTTTTCAATGCAATATGTAGAAGCTGTTTTGCTTTGTACTTCTTTAAAGACGTTAAGTAGTCATAGGCGGCCATGGCCTGTCATATCGAAGTCATGGTCGAGTCAAGGTATTTAAGCTCTCGTATAATGGCCCGTAGTCAAATCATTAGTCCAAACCCATCCGATTAGCGCAACCATTGCAACCACCTTACTGAGCTATAGAGCTGCATAGCCTCTCTGCGTGAGGCTCGACTTTTGCCTAAACTCTTCAGTCACGACCCGTACGAAATACATTGCATTCAAACTATTAGATCCTAAATATTCAAAACATTGGAACCGAAAGAAACGAGCATTCATGTGTAAAGCTCGAATTTTCCGACAGGCTAATAGATGGATCGCATACAAGGGAATAACGTATCGTCAAATTCACTCTGGAGCCGTCCCTCTTAACCTCCTGTACGCCTGTCAGGTTTGCTATACGACTGCCCGACTCATCCTCAAAAAGTATGTGAAGAATCCTTGTGTGGATATAGTGAGTGGGAAGAAGTCGTACGTGCGCAACTGATAAGATGGTTAGAAGATAGCATTCCGACCTTATTGGATGCCTTTGACTCACAATTATCCTCGATGTAACTTAAGTTATCTGCTCGAATGCCAATCAAGGCTGTAGAATCTAGTAATCTTGGAGCTATCGAGAATTTCCGCTTATGAATTGAAGCTTATGTTCTTCGGGGGCTCGCTCAAGGTTCTCGAGGGCTTGACGGAACCGAGCCTTCATAAAGTTTGTAGGAGTCATTTACAAAATTGTGATGATAGTCGTAGATTTGTCTAGACCAGTAGCTACACCCAAATCTTAGAACTTCTCCGAGAATCACAGAAATTATTGGCTTAAGAACAACGTAAGCAAAGGCGGCTATTCCTCCAGCAAAAATCAAATAAATTAAAAGAGCTGCTGGATTATTTGTTGGTACATAGTTAAGCAAATTTAGCTCTGCAGCAAGTATCACGATAAAAGTTAGTAAATTGGTAATGGCAGGATACTTACTTCCCACAATGTTGAAGACCCGCGATAGCATTGACAAATTATCGTTAATTTTTTTATAAGAGTCGATGTTTTTTAGTTCAGGGTGTTCGTTAGCTATTTTCACTAAGGAATTGATTGTACATTCAACTGCATTGAGGAAGTCTCCGGGAGCTTTTTCAAAAGTTTTGCTAGAATTGTAAAGTTCTTCCACTTGATTATCAAATGATTGTAGGATCTTTTGGAATCTATCGCTGAATAGTCGGATTATTTCGCGCACTACGACATCAAGGCCCTTTGAGGTTGAGACCGCAACTCTGCCCGCTAGCATCGGGGAATAACGTAAGATGTCATCACGTGTTACATTGTGCCAGACTGGGAGGATTTTTTTCATGCCTCCAATTTCTAAGGCTGCCAACCCGTCCAATTCTTTTTGTGGCCACTCTTTCGCGAAGAAGTTTGGACTCAAGATGACCACACCGTAACGGGATTCTCTTAAGCCATTGTCTATGCTTCGACGTAGGCTGTCACCGAGTCTTAAAGAAAATTCGTCATACCAAACTTTGAGGCCGGCTCTCGTCAAAGCCCCAGCGAGCGGGCGTGCTACGGCGTCCTTGTCCTCGCTTGCATAACAAATGAATATATCCCACTTGTTTCCTGATAGACCCATTAGAGGATCGCGCCTACAAAATGCAATAGCGAGCCAATGATTTATAAGCAAAGCGCGGGCGCAAATGATGGAAGTCGTGATACTACAAATCTCATCTTGAGGTGAACTAAATGAGGACAGTAGTCGAGTCGACAACTTCCTCCCGTTAAGCTATGGTAATGGTGCAGATAAGTGCGTTCAGAAACATCTCCAAGGAAACAAAGAAGGCTAATCTCTCTGATTCGATTTGCATATCTACGTCGTCAAACCTAGAGGCTGCGGGAGATGTTCTAACGTCAAGGTAGAGAAACATGGAAGAAGAGATAAGCAAAACCCAATCCTGAGAAATTATAGCGCCGCTGGAGCTATGTTGTTTCGGGTAATCACTTTTCTTACTGTATGCTTTTTTCCGCATCGCGTCTTATGGCGCCGAAATCTTCCTTCGGCTATGAATTTACGGCATTTTGGGCAAATCGGCAAACTGTTCCCCGAAATAACCATGTAAGAACCGCATATTTATCATGCCTTCTCCCGAATCCCTTTTGGAAGCCGCCCTATGTTCCTAATTTCTCAACTTCGCCAATGTAACGAGCGATCCACAGGTCTTCACCTCATCCTCTGACTCGTCCGGTGAGGCGGTGCCGTTGCATTGTCGAGGTGTGAGCACTGCTTCCTTAGCCAAGTGATTGTTTGTCCACGAGTCTATGCCCAAATTGGATTCTAGTCAGGAGTGAAGACTGCCAGAATTATCCCATCTGTCTTTGTGTCTATGAATTACGAACACTTTCTGACCTAGAAGCTTGGTTCTTTTTCGTATAACCTTCGACACACATTCCTCAAATTGGTCTGATTCTAGTCTTCGAATGTGGATATTGCCTTTCAGTAGATTCTCAAAGAATAAATGACACCTAGATGAACCGCATAATCAGGATTACTAGGCAAGTCCCGTCTATAAGATGAACAAACTGCTAAAGCCCTTTTATTATAAGCTGAGGTATTGCCGTAGCACATGATCATATTTATTGTGCTTTCTCACTGTTTTTCTCCGCAATTGCCACAGTAGACCGAGTCAATAGGGATTTGGGCACGACAATGCACACAGTATTTCATTGTAGGAGTAGGTGTAACGGCTTCTGCAGGTGGCGGAGGAGCTATGGGAACAGCAACAAGCTTTTTCCTTCTTCTGAATGCAAAGACTACGAGTATCACTATGACAACGATTACAAGCCCTAAGACACCAAAAGGAACAAATGCGTTTGTCGGCATGGGATCTACCGAATCGTTTAGTCCATCTCCGTCGGTATCCCGGTTAAGCGGGTCAGTACCTTTCGTTATCTCTTGGCTATCTGTTGATCCATCTCCATCCGTATCCATCTTAAGCGGGTCAGTGTGATATTTCGTAACCTCTTCCGCATCCGATAACCCGTCTCCATCTGTATCGACCTTAAGCGGATCTGTCTTATACTTGTTGACCTCATCGCCATCGCTTAGTCCGTCTCCATCACTATCAGCCTTCAACGGATCCGTGCCTTTGAGAATCTCGTCCTTATCATTCAAGCCATCTCCATCTGTATCCGTCTTCAAAGGATCAGTTGAATATTTGTGGACTTCGTCACCATCGCTCAGACCATCATTATCCGTGTCAGCCTTCAAAGGATTTGTTCCGAGAACTTTCTCTTCATGATCGTATAAGCCGTCGCCGTCTGAGTCAATGGGTTGGACAACAGCACGAATCATGAAGTCTTATTTCCTCTCACTACCAAAATTATCTTTCAGATTCTTAGAGGTATCGGTTTACTCAATTAGAGATGTACTAAAGGACATAGTAGCCAAAAACGGAATTGGTAGGAATCCTAACGCCATCACTAACAACATTCTATTCGAACTATGCTTTCTTCTTGGCATGAATGGACCTCCACTCCTTCATTTGCTTCATTAAACCTATACCAATCATTTTGGAAACCTCCTCCTCCGTCCAGTTTAACTTCTTTCTATGCGCTAGAACAAGCAGTATCCAGACTACCCACGGCATTCCTTCCTTTTCTATAAGCGGTATCAAAGGTGCTGTAATCTCATCGCCTACTTTAATACGGAAGTCTCCGTTGGACAGAAACTCAACTCTTTCATCTTGAATTGCCATACACTATTACCTCCAGTTTTAGGAAAACAAATTGCGTATGAAATCGTTCTCAAATACAGCCATCTCAGTTCCTGCGAAGCTATGCAAGAGTGTGAAAGATTTCATGAGGACAACTCCGTCTTTATAGCGGTGTCCTCTATACTTACTCGCTAGAGACAACAGGTCACTAGAGCCGAGAAGATGAATTCAATCGGAAGGTTCTGTCTTCTCAGAACAGATTTTTGAGAGCTCTGAAGCGCTAAGTCCTGCTTAGAGCTTGGTCATACACTTTAGATATGTATCCAAACTTCATCAATTCTCTCTGGATGTGTCGATCTAGTAGCGCTAGACCGTATCCCAAGCCGATCCCAACGTTCCTGAGGAATTGGCTTGCTACCTTCCAGCCTACTCCGTTATTTTGAGAAGCCAAGTATTTTCTCATCTCATAGATATTCCAGCCCTTCGGCGTCATGAACCTGCTTTCCAGATGGCTCTTTATCCTAAGGAATCCTTGATGGCTGAACCTGTTACGCCAGTTTGTTATGTAGCTCGATCTTTCCTTGAAGGCGTAGCTTTGCTGCTCCAGATACTGTTCAACCTCTTCCTTTGACCCTTGAAAAAGCAACTTACTCTTCTCTAATGCAACAATTACAGGGAGGGTTTTCTCTGCACTTCTCCCGGCTAAGAGGATGCAGTAGCAAAGCTCAGCAAAGATGCCTTCATCTGTCTTGTTCCATCCGGTCCTCAACTCACTGAGTCTCTGCTGAGTCCATTTCCTCTTCGCCTCGTATACTCGCTTCATATCCTCGAGCATTTCGGTTGCTTTGTACCAAGATGGCCTAGCTACGCGTTCACCATGCGCAGAAAATCTAGTGATGCCCTTATCCGTATATTCAAACTCATCAATTTTCCAATGAAGGCAAGGTTCTTTTTCTGGTTGAATTGTGCCGTCGGAGATGCCCTCGAATACAGGCTTGGGTAGAATCTTTCCGCTTGGAAATAAAGACGACACCTTAATTGGCACACTTCATAAGCGACTATGCTGACCACCACAATCTTAACACCAACGCCCTCTCCTAAACCTCTGTTAAAGGCTCTGGATGATTTGAACAAAGTTCTCTTTGTAGGTCGACGACCCCAACTATTTGTTTTTCCTCTGGAGGTGTAGAAACGCGCCTCATCTCATTCTAAACTTTCACACGATAGAACTACTCAGGAAGCTTTGCACCTGAGATACAACAGCTAGAAGTAAGCTTGAAGGAAAATGCAAATATATTGTTACTCCTTTGATCGCCTTCCGCTTCCTGCTCAAACTTCTTACAACAATTAGCCCGACAATAAACGCTGTAATGACTACTCTAGTTAAAGCGTATAGAAGATAGTCAGGTTGAACCGTAGCGACTGCAGCGGCTTGTACGTTGAAGCTGGCGCTTGCACGACTTTCAACGTAAAACGCAAAAAACGATGATTGGAGTTCGTGTGCACTGACGAAGCGAATCTCTTATTCAAGGAACGTGGCCAAAACCTAGTCTCATTTGGTCAGTACAGAATAACGCTGGGTGTGCCGCTAACCTACCCAAGCTGGCGGCTTTGAAAGATCAAATTCGTGAAACTTCCTAATCATATTTCTAATTGTTTCCACAGCCTTTATGGCTTCCTTCGCGTTCAACTTAGCATGAGCTTCTGGAAGCACGTAAGGCCCACGTCTCACACATGGTCCTTTGAACCGCATTTTATAATGGACGGCGTAGTTTCTAAGTCTGACAAGCTCGCGAAAGGAACTGAAAAGCTCTTCACAATCATCGAATGTTTGGTGAGTATTTGTTGTTAGCCTAGTCACCTCCAGCCACTTTGAGACGAGCGGCAACCTTACACAACGCTCCCACTGTTCTTTCCTACCCACCTCACGTATTCTCAGGGCTGCAATCTCGTTTATGTACGCTTCGAGACAGAGGTTCGCCATCACTATCGCGGTCAACGAATGCATTAACTCTCCCTTTATAGCTTCCTCGGTTTCTGCTTGGTCGTACCTCCCCGCTTCCTCAGCCTGTTGTAGTGCAGACTTGAAAGCGATCTCTCCGAGATTCGCGGCCATTTCGATAGTAACTGTTTCTTCCCCTTTCCCAGAGTCCTCGATTCTCTTCTCCATCCTAGATCACGTTTCGCTGCTTACCAAGATAGAATTGTCGCGTCCGTTAAATTCGCTTCTCCAAATACTCCAGAATGGTGCCGCTGGGACTCACGCTCTCACGTCTGTGTCGAGAGTGAATTTCTCATATTCGGGAAATCCTAGGTTCGAATTCCACTTAAAGCTATTGGAACCTCCAGCCTTAAGGTTCTTTAGAAGGCGGGGACTAACGGTACTGTTATAAGATTGGCTAGAGAATCGCTTACTGGAGGGCGCGAGGAATGAAGCATAGGATAACCTTGACCGACAGGGATCTCGAGGCCTTGAGGAAGCTTCTGCGCCGCGCGATCGAGAGCTATTCGCGGAAGCGGGATGCGCCCGCCATAATCGAGTATCTCCGTCACCTCTGGCGTAAATTCAACTTGGAGGGTCCGAGGATCCGATGAAGAACTTTAGAGGCGGTTTTTACTATGAGTGAGGTAATTCGGTTGAAGGTTGCTGATGCGAGACAACTAGACATAGGATATGGCAGAGTCAGAATCCATAATGAGATTATGCATAAGCTGGGGATAACCGAAGGAGACTTCGTTGAGATCCACGGCAAGAGGCCGACCGTGGCCGTAGCTTGGCCCGCCTACACCCAAGATCAAGACCAAGAGATGATCAGGATGGATGGGCTGATTCAGAGAAACGCTGGGACAATGTTGGGCCAAGTTGTCGAGGTTAGGAAGGCCGAGGTTATGGCCGCTCAAAAGATAACATTTGCGCCCACCGATGTCAGGTTGAGTGTCGACGAGGAATTTATAGAATTTGTAGAGCGCAGGTTCATGAACATGCCTTTCATGGGTGGTGATATGGTCCCCTTGTCCTTATTCGGAACCGCTGTGCCGCTCGAAGTTATAGCCACACAGCCGCGGGGGGCGGTCAAGATAACGGAGGCAACGGCTGTCCACGTCCGCTCTGAGCCGATACAAGCCCTCCCTAAAGGCCCTGATTCGAAAAAGCTTCGGAGAAAGGCTTGGTTAATGGATGTGATGGAGAAGACAAGGGCTGAAGCGATCAAATTCGTCATACCCGGCGGCGGGGAATGGAATGAGGAAGATCCGGCTTTAGACGAGGCAAGAAAGGTCGCGCTAGAGAAGTGTGAACCTGTAATGATCTACGTGCGGCTACTCAGCGAAAAGGGCCCGATAAAACTGGATGAACTATTCGAATATGCTCGTGTATATGAAAAAGGGCCGCCGGAATACATCTATAAGTGGATACCCCAGGACTCATGAAGTGGCTATAGGCTTCATACGTGAATGGCTTCGAGATTCAAATCGTGGGTAACTGAAATATTGAGTAGGGACCTATAGCGTAATAGGGGGCCCGTAGTCAACCTTTTGATGAGATAATGTTGAGTCGCTACGCCTTGGACGCGTTGGACTTGGCTGTTCAAGAGTTCTTAGTGAGACGGAGGAAAGGATGGAGCGCCGTCGTAGACTCGAGAGAAGGCGCTGTCTACTATCGACAGGTCGGAAGCAGCGACAGGCTTGGACCACTCGAAAAGCGAATCATCTTAATCCTCGCTCAAGAATCCCTCTCAGAGGCGGAGATAGCGAGAAGGCTTAGCGTTTGGCTTCAAGCTGTCCACAGAGCCTTGAAGAACCTTCGCCGGAAACGACTAGTGAAATCCTGGGCAGCTCTCGGAGAGAACCTCGCTGGGACCAAGATCCTCAGACGCTTCTACACACTGAATTCTGAGAGGGTTCAGATGACAGTTTCAGTCGGCAGCCCAACAAAAATTCAATTTCAGCGGGCGAAGGAGAAGGCTCAAACCGAAGGCATCCGGAGGGAACTGGAGGGCATACGACGCCAGCGGGAACTCAGCCCAAAGCCTTTGACCCGCCTCAAAGCCAACCGCATAGAGAGCCGTAGAGAATGATAGTCCTTTGCCCGAAGTGTGGGCGTCCAGGCTACTTGAAGCACGATAAACCCCATAGAGCACGCCTAACACATGGCTTTCGAATCGAACACTACTACGCCAAAGGCCGCAAGCTCACCCACTACATCCCACTGAAGAAAGCTCTAGCCCATCTAGCAGCCGGACCGATATCCACTACGAGACCCCCTCCCCCATGAAATTTTGTCGAAAAGCTGAAAAGTCGATCGGTCGTTTAGCCAGCAAAGTTTCAATCGGAGGAGGCGGATTCATAGTCGGCGGCTTCTGTCTGGGTTGGCTTTAGGGTTGAATGGGATCTCTTAGGGTTCTTGAGTGGATTCCTTTCTGGCGGTTTCCTTCAGGGCCTCTGTCTTGTTCTCGCTAGCGGTCGCGCTGGGAATGCTTCTGTGAGATTCCTCCGAGATTCTTACTCTATGCCAAAGAGATAAATTGGCTAATGAAGAAATCTATGGTCAGCCCTAGAGGTTAGTTTTCTTGACGAGATCCCCTGTGGGTCGAGAAGCTGCTTCGACGGAAGTCGACTCTATGATTCATATTCTTGAAAGAGTCGGCCGCGTCCTTGAACCAGCAGATTTGAAGAGCACGATAACGGGGTTACCGGATGAAGTCGTAGGCGACAAGGAGAAGATTTCTCGCTTTCTACTACTGACCGCTATCCTTGATCAACAGGCTGAATCTCCAACCGCTCGGAAGACAGCGATTCAAATTCATGGGATCTTCGGGGACGATCTTTTCTATGCACCTCGAATAGTCATGCTCAATTTTCAGAAACTGGTTCCTTTAAAGACTGATTACAAGATCTCACCGGCGATTGGACGTGTGTTGCCTCGGTTCGGTTGGATCGTCCTCAGAGTCGGAGCATTTCTGATATATGAGATGAGTATGAACAATAGGAAACTCTCAGAGGAGCTGGGACGATACGAAACGCCCAAAGACGCGCTCAACTTCTTGTACTCAAATCCAGTTATAGAGTCGATTCTTAGAGACAAAGCGGTCAGGATGTATGTTTCCTGGGTCGGCCATCCTGAGCTGGGAATTAACGTTTCGAACGGGAAATGGAGGAAAGCTGACTTTGAAATGCCCGTGGATGGGCACGTAGGCAAGATATTCTCGAGGACCGGAATGGTCAAGGAGATTATCCACGAAGCGAAGAAAGACAAAACTGCACGATGGAACATCATATCGGCCTCGGAGATGAGATCGTCTATTCAAGCGGTGGCAAACGAACACAGTGAAGACTGTATAATGGTAGATCATGGTGCATTTCGCCTAGGCATCAACTGCTGCCCAGACAATCTTCAAGGCATAGCTTGCGATTCATGTCCGAGAACCGCAACCTGCATGATAAAGGATGAGATAGACTGTCCTGGGCGCTGTCTACTGTCAGATTCATGCAAGAAGAACCTGACTTGGAGAGCCTACTAATAGCAAAGCATATTAGAACCTAGCAAGCCCTATTATTCTGAACGTCTATGCCTATGATATATGTTACGAAGGAAACCCTAGACCTAATCTCAAGAATAATGGAACGTCTAAGAAATCCAGAAGGAAAAACCGAGGTCCCGACTAGGATAGTCCAAGCGGACATTATCCACGCCGCTATCGAGGCTTATGCTAAGAAGCTGAAGGTGAGATAGGTGGGCACTTGGCACAAGATCGTCTTCGGTAATTGCAGAGACATGCATGAGGTCCCGTCGGAGTCGGTTCACCTTATGGTGACTTCGCCCCCATACTACAATGCTCCCTTCGATTATCCAGACCTCTTCAAGGACTATGACGAGTTCTTGGAACTCATCAAGACCTTCTCCAAGGAACTGTATAGAGTCCTGGCGCCGGGGAGAGTTGCAGCCTATGTAACAGATGACATGCTCGTGAAAGGAGAGAAGTATCCCGTAGTTGCTGACATAACGAGGGTCATGATTGAGAACGGCTTCAGGTATAGAGACAAGATTGTCTGGGTTAAGCCGAAAGGCTACACTAGAATCAGTAGGAGAAGCGGCGTGGTCCTTCAGAATCCCTATCCGATGTACTTCTATCCAGACAATATCCAAGAGAGCATCATTATCTTTCAGAAAGGGAAGTTTGACTATGAATATGGCCGAAAGCTGGATCACAAAACTAGAGAAGCATCCAAGATAGATACAAATGAGTACAATGAGAGCGAGTGGTATCTGACGGTTTGGAATATAACAAATGTGCTGCCGCTGCAAGGGAGGCTCGAGGAAGGGATAGCAGCATTTCCAGAGGAGATTCCTAGGAGGCTGATCAAACTCTTCACCTACGTTGGTGAAACGGTACTCGACCCATTCCTTGGATCAGGTACAACTATGAAAGTGGCGAAGGATTTGGGCAGAAACACATGGGGTTACGAGATCGACCAGGAGCTAAAACCGATTATCTTAGAAAAAGTCGGCTTCCAACAGGCTACACTAACAGGAGAGAAAGAGACGGTCGAAGTCATCGATAGGAGTGACGCAAGGAAACTACGAGCTTTCTTGCAGAGAAGAGTGGGAAGACAGAGGTCTGTGACGAAGAAGACAAATCCGATACGTTGATAACTAAACTCAGCTCGCAGGCTACAACTTCTAAGTTCGCATGCGATCAACTACGCATTGAAGCATCTACGCGAAGAGCTCGAGAAGGAGAAGAGGAAGACCTGAGCGTCGAATCGCCTAATCGGACAGGCTGGCTTCATGCAGAGCCGTCTACCGAAGGTATCTTTCCGACGTTTTTTCTCCGCCGGTATATCTGACCGTCAGAATACATTTGGCTTCCTTCTGAGTGATCTTTCCGTCGAGGCGGAAACTTGCTGTTAGTCGTTCAGTGATTCCGGCTCCAATAACCATTGGAAGATCAACAAATTCCTGAGGAGGTTCTTCTGGTCGATAAGGCCGACTCAGCTTGGCCATTTCTCCAGTATTTCTGAGAGCGTACAACTCGCCGTGAAGCTCTTTTGAACCATCAAGGACACGGGCTCGCACCTCGTTTAGTGACGTCGGTCTGTATCCCACATTCTGGACTTCGAAGACGACGGTAACTGTAGTCGGTCGATCTTCTTCATACATCCATATGATAATAATCGGCTCAATGATTGGCCTGTCCTTTCTCCAATTCCAATAGGCGAAGAGGATGCTGAAGAGGCCGGCTGTGGCTCCGATAAAGTAGTAGACGGAGAGAAGATCGTCAGCCAATCCAGATATCCCTAACCTCTACGACCTCTGTGAGACGCATTCGAACTGCGATACTTTTCGGGAGATGGACATTCGTATACGCTGTGAGTGTAATCCGCGCCTTCATGGGGTGGATGGAGAGGTGTACCCTTCGTTATGCCATAGGTAAACCAGGCGTACCGTCCGTCAGGTAAGACTTTGGCAAGACCAACGTCCTCAAGCCATCTCAACGTGTGGTAGACAGAAGACCTCGGCAGCTGAGGAAAATCCTTGGGCGTTACCGGTCGCTTTTGTATCTCGCTGATGATAGTTCTAAACGACGGTTTGTGGCTATCCGGACCCGCCACTAAATGGATGTAAATCCCAGCATAACGATTCAGGCAGTATATAAGGTCGCTAAGGATGAAAAGGAGGTTCGAGAAATACTCGAGGCGATATGGCGTGAACCAGAAGACGCCGAGAAGATCTTAAACGCAACCATCGAAAGAAACAAAGACGTATATCAATTCGAGAAGATGCTAGAGCATAAAGTGCCTGGGCCATCATAGGTTGAACGTCGAACGTAACGGCCTTGCGCAACGTTAAGGACATAGGCATACGAAGGGTCTTCATCGGCGGCGCACGGGGGGCCGGTGCCTTCATATCTCCTCAGCAGTTTGAGTGGTTCTACTTCCCCTGGCTCAAAAAGGCGGTCGAGACGTTCGCTGCCAACGATATCATCTCGCTCCTGCACTTTGACCGAAACTGGACATTGAACCTGCCGTACTTCAGAGAGTTGCCCAAGGGCAAGTGCATTCTAGAGACGGATGGCACCACCGACATCTTCAAGGCCAAGCAGGTCTTGGGCGGCCATATGTGTCTCATGGGCGATGTGCCGGCTACCCTATTCAAACTAGGTACGCCGCAACAAGTGGAAGCTTACTGCCGGAGGCTCATCGATGTCGTCGGCAAAGGGGGTGGCTTCATCCTAAGTTCCGGCTGCGAGGTACCACACGACGCGGAGTTCGAGAACATCAAAGCCATGATCGACATCGGCATGACCTACCCGCTTTCAAAGAGCTAGCCAAGCGATGTTCAGACATCGCACATGCCTAACTCGATTAATCACCTTGAAGTTATTATACCTTACCTGTCTTAACGAGGATAGACTTCCATGAATGTTGGAAAGATTGTAGAAAAAGCTTGGTCTAAAACTGTACAAGATTTCGAGGAAGCTAAGGAGAATGGAGATGCATGGATATGGACAGAGGATACTCTTAGGCTTTATTTCTTCCGTCATTTCTGTAAACAAGACGTAAAGGTCACCAGAGTTTTAAGTGAAGTCGAATTCAGTCTGGGCGAATATGGCAGTAGAAGACCTGATCTCGTGCTTAGTGTAGAATCTGACGACGGATGGGCTGATGTCGCTTTTGAATTCAAGTATTTCGGAAAAGATTGGCAAAAAGCTTGGGAAGATCTTAAGAGGTACGCAGTCATAGGCTGGAACTACGGCTATTTTCTTGCAATTGGTCGCCCGCAGGACTGTGACAGAATTCCCAGAAAGACGCAAAAAATCGACCGCTCCACATTTTCAGGATTGGGGACGTATGAAGTAAGGGCTATGACTCACAAAGTCTCATACTTGGAATTTGCGCCGGATTTCAAAATAGCCGAGGATCTTGCCAAGGAGACGTTAAAGGGAGCAGCTTATCTGGTAAACGAGTATTTCGGGGCAGTGGCTCTCCTCCGTCAAAAAGGCTATGCTGTTTGTTTTGACATGGCACAAAAGGAGGATAAATGCGTAGTCTATGTAGGGCTATATGAAGATGCAAAGGAGCTATGGAATGAACGCAAACTAAAAGAAATGGGCTATGACAGGTGGAGCTCTTTTGGTCGAGACGGTCTCATTAAGCCATCCAAGAGTTTCACTGGATACATCCTAATAGGTGAATTCGAGCCAACTTCGTATCCGGAGAATGTAAACAGAGTCAAAGCCAGTCTGGACCAATTTAGGGAAAAGATAGAAAAGCTGAGACATTGATTTCTGGGGTAACTCCATCTTTTTTGGTAACTCTAAAAGCTGAACTTGGCCACAAATGATCGAATCAGACTATGATGCTGGGCGCATACATAAATTGCGAGTTTCAGAATATTTTGTAAGAAGAAATATCAATCGTGATGTTGAATGGTTTGTAGAATGGCCATAGCGGTTGGCGAATTTCGTGTGGACCACTTACTTGACGGCTTTAAACTTATGGCTGCGAACAGAAATAAAAAGCACGAACTCAACAAGAAGAACAGCAGCTTTGTCCACGGAGACGGTTGGGGGATAGTTTCTGGAAAGTCTGGGAGGTTGGAACTGTATAAGAAAGAGGTTGCGTGTTGGAACGATCCGAGATTTCATCATTATTATAATGTCGATATGGATTTTGCCATTCTTCATGCAAGAAGGGCTTCCTCAGGTTCAGCTAAATATAGTTTCACGCATCCTTTTGAAAAGAATGGCTGGTATTTCTGTCAAAATGGAATGATTAACGACTTTAGATCAAAAGGAAGAAGTGACTCAGAACAATTCTTCTCGATAATTCTCGACAATCTACAGCAACATGGGGATGCAAAAGAAGCAATTAAGAAAACGGTCAATCAAGTAAAAAAAGTACACTGCTCTCAATTTCATTCTTTCTAACAAGAACAAAGCCTACGTCTTCCGAACTTCAAGACTGAATGGAGAAAGATCGCCAACGACACCATCCTTGAACTAGATATTATTGACCGCCAGATTGAAACTTTTACTTGTTGATTGAGCCTTGGTGCATGTTGGTAGCTTTGCATGAGCGGATATGTGAAAGGACGACGCTTTGAATATCGGGTTCGAGACTTCTTCAGGAAGAACGGGTTCGTCGTAATCAGGGCCGCTCAGTCAAAGCCTATTGATCTGGTCTGCCTCAGGCGCGGAGAGGCGATTTTCGTCGAATGCAAGACGGAGAAGTCTAGGCTAGGGACTAGAAGAAGGCAGGAGCTTCTGAGTCTAGCGGAGGCAGCTGGTGCTGTGCCGATGCTGAGCGTCCGAAAGAAGAGAAAGCTGATTTTCAAAAATCTGAGAACCGGCAAGATAGTCCAGACAGACCAAATCCGCTCACAGAGTTGAGTTCACAATGCCCGTGAAGCAAATAAGAGCGGGCTGGAATAGGTATTCTCTTCCTGCTCTCATTCCCATTGGGAGTTCTGGCCGACGGACTTGTGTGCTATTTGTCCTATCGCAATGCGAGAAGATTGTTCGCAAAAGCGAAGGCTATCGCAAAAGTCAAACCTCAAGCGGTAGTGACAGATGGTTTACCGGCTTACCGAGATGTCTTTAACAAAGAGTTCTTCACCTTAAGGAAGCTAAGAACTGAACACGTAAGCCATATCAGACTAGCTGGAGATATGAACAACAACCTAGTCGAGAGACTTCAAGGAACACGAAGAGAAAGAGACAAGGTTCTACGTGGAATGAAGATTGAGACAACGCCGATCAGGGAAGGATTTGACCTCTACTATAACTATATTCGACCACATATGAGCTTAGAAGGAAGG
>Ga0315280_10005851_pt1 | contig 17305 bp, 12 predicted proteins | sample YL17G06_40_MG_FD_203697 | JGI IMG/M metagenome (GOLD analysis project Ga0315280, IMG submission 203697) | Sediment microbial communities from Yellowstone Lake, YNP, Wyoming, USA - YL17G06_40 | ecosystem: Environmental > Aquatic > Freshwater > Lake > Sediment | place: USA: Wyoming | collected...
GGGCAGGATGCCCGCGACACGACCATCCCCAAGCTGCGCTTGAGGCTGCCACCCGATCTCACCACGCCTGGTTTTAGCCTTCGAGCGGATCATTGCTTTTTTATGGCTCATCCGGTTTTAGCGTACTCGCAGGCTGCCAACCGCGCTCGCGGGGGCGCTGCCCCCGGCCCCCCGGCATTTTTCGCTTTGGACCAATAGCATGACAGGAAGACCCGGAGGCTCGATTCTCTCCGGGGGCGGGTTCCCGAACGGGGCTTGCGGCTACGCCAGGTCCGCCGGCCTGCCCGAAAGAACTTTCCCGCTCCGCGGTCCTGAGCATGCTATTGGCGTAAAGCGGAAAATGCCGGGGTTTGGGGCGGAGCCCCAAGAGGCATCGAAGTACGCATCCTTCCACGGTTAGGAGCCCTGCCACCCGGAGAACGCCGACTCCTCACGCCCCTCTCAGGACTCCGGTGCCCGCGGCTGGTCTGCAGCATCTTCACCGGCCGGCGCACCGGCCGCCTCTACCCATGTCCGGAGATAGTCGTTGTTCAGAAATAGGACAATCATCATGACCAGGAAGAGCGGCGCGACCATGTCGGACACGGTGTAGGCGAGGATAACCAGGAGCCTGTGCTTGGGCAGGTACCGGAAGGGAACGTTCACGGTTAGCTGGGCCAATAGACCCAGAGACTGGATCACCAATAGATATCCGAACACCCGCCACCATTGGCCATCTACGAGAGTCTTGGAATAGTCGAGGGCCCGCCTGCCTGACAGGCCGCGCAAGGCCACGACGAATAGAGAGAAGCTGTAACAGACCGCCCCGATGATGCCGGGCACGATCAGCAGCAGCGTCAAGCCCAAGACAATCACCGTCGCCAATAGACTGGTGAGGACGGCGGCCGGCCAGCGGGATACCGCGTGCCGGAGAGCCTGGAACCATGTGACGGTACGCCCGTAGAGCGATTCCTCGATCAGCTTGGCCAAGGCCACGGGCGCCAAGATCCCGACGAAGAGCCCCGCCAACTCCACGAGCCGTATGTACATCGCCAACTGGTTATTCCCGTGTTCCTTGATCCAGTCATCTGACGGGATGAAGGACAGGCCGATGTTGATCGGGACGTAGACGATCAGGAAAATGGGCAGGATGCGGAGAAAGTGCAGGCAGTACAGGTCCCACCCGCTGGCGACGATCTCGCCCAGTGTAAATCTCGTATCGGCGATGCCTCGACTCATATCAATATCTACTCCTGATGGGGCAATGAATCGCCGGCCCCGTGCGATCCTCGGCGCCGACCGAACACATCCCGGATCCCGTTGTGCAAACTCATCGTGTAGGCCACGGCAATGGAAAAGGTGGTCGCCCAGTGCAGCTCCCAGTAGTAGTGGCAGACGGTCAGCAAGACCGGGACACAGACGGCGGTCAGCACGACCTGGGCGAAGCTGGCCTGCTCATCCGTGATGCAGTCGGTGTCAACCACGCGCAGGTAGAACAGAACCAGCAGAAGGCCCCCGTTGAGAAGGTTCCAGGCGGGAAAGACCAGCAGCCAGCCCTTGCTCTGCTGCAGCATGATCCAGCCCGCGTAGAGGCCGGTGCCGGCCGTGACCACGACGGCAAAGACCAGCATGACGAACCTCTCGAAGTCGGATTTCTCTCGCCTGAGAAAGACATTGACGAGCGACAGGGCCATGCCGATCACGGCGAAAATCAACCAAGTCGTGATATCACTCGACCATTCCTCGACAAAGACCTTGGTGAGGTCCCGCCGCAGGTCAGCGTTGATGAACCACAGCAGCACGAACGACAAGCTCAGGGCGAACAGCGTCAGATCGTCGTAGCGCGGGGTCAGAAAGGAGAAGGCGTCGTTGACCGCCTGCTTCTGCCGCTCCTCCTGGGTCAGCGCCTGGGGCAGGAGGTTCTCGACGATTTCCCGATCGCTTTTCTGCTCCCAGGCGGAAGCCTCTTTTTGCTTCTCTTCCTCGACGGCCTGAACCGGCTTGAGGGCGTCGCCGAGCTGCTTGCGGCGCACCGCCACAGAATGGCCGCAGCCGGGACACTCGATATGCTGGCCGGCCAGTCTCTCTTCGGTCCGGATCAACTGTCCGCAGTAGATGCAGGGAAACTCGAGCATCAGAGTTCCCGCGCCCAGGAATTCGCCTCATACGGTCGCATGGGAACAGTATACGGCTCCCATCGTGAATTCGCCAAGTGGAAATGACAGGGCCATCGCATGTTCGCCTGAGGATCACAGCGATCGGATGAAGACGGTGCCCGGTACCACTCTCAGCACGCTGATCACATGGACAGGTCGGAAGGTACTTGATGGGCTCAAGGCGACAACGAGGCTGAAGCGCACGTGGTTGTCAGCAGAGCCGGCCGAGCAGGTCGTCGAGGGGGATCGTCGCGAAGCCGGTGGCGGCGTCGCTGATGCCGTAGGGGATGACCAGGATGCCGTTATGGACGAGGCTGCCGCAGGAGTAGACGACGTTGGGCACGTAGCCCATGCGCTCGTCCGGACCGGGGGTCAGCAGCGGCTCGTCGAGCCGGCCGATCAGCTTGGTCGGGTCGTCGTGGTCGAGCAGGGTCGCGCCGATGCAGTAGCGGCGCATCGGCCCCACGCCGTGGGTCAGGAGCAGCCAGCCCGCCTCCGTCTCGATCGGCGAGCCGCAGTTGCCGACCTGGACAAACTCCCAGGTGAACTGGGGCTGCTGGACCAGCGTCGCCCGGTCCCAGACACGGATGTTGTCGGATTCCAGGATGTAGAGGTTCTCCCCGTCGATGCGGCCGATCATCAGATAGCGGCCCTGCACTTTGCGGGGGAACAGGGCCAGGCCCTTGTCCTTGGCGCAGCGGCCCTGCAGCGAACGGATGTAAGCCACCTCGGGCGTGGGCATCTCCATCATCTGCGGGCGGGTCTGCCAGCCGTTGAACGCCGTGTAGGTGCCGTAGTAGCACAGGGAGCCGTCGTCGTTGGTAAACCGAACCAGCCGCATGTCCTCCATGCCCCGGCACTCCGGCTCACAGATCGGAAACAGAATCACCTGGTTGAGGTTGACGTACGCGGGCATCTCGATGTTGTAGTCGCACGAGGCGAGCCACTCGACCTTGTGGATCTCGTCCTCGAAGATGCGCGGGCCGTGAGGGTCCGACTGAAGACGATAGAGGATCGCGTGCAGTTCCTGCATCGTGAACGGATCGTCCAGGCGGGCGAAGACCTCCTCCAAGACTCCTTCGCGCACCCCCATGGCGGCCAGCTTGGCGCGGGATTCTGGCCGGCTGAGCAAACGCTTCTCGACCTTTCGCTTCGGCTCGCGGTACGGCCCAGCCGGCTCCAACGTGATCTCGCCGGCGCGATCGACGAGGCCCCGCCGGAAGACGATGCTGCTGACGTGTCCCTCGCCGACGCACCGCAGGCTCATGGCGAAGCGCAGCGACCCCGGCGGCACGCCTTCCTGGTCGATGGCCGGAGCCATGCTCGGGTTGAACAACGCAGCGGAGGCGAAGGCATACTCCAGGGTCAGGTACGCCCCGATCAGCCGCTTTCGCCCCGGCGTCAAGCCCGACGGCATAATCACACGCCGGGCGGCCTCTTCGTAGTGGTTGAGAAAAACCTCGTCCAACTCGGCCCGCCAATGGTCGAATTCCTGGATCGTCTCCGCCAGGAGCTGCGCGACCTGCTCCTCGTCCAGCCCCAGAACGCGGTCGATGATCTTCCGCGCCCGGGCCGAGCCCAGCCAGAAGAAACGGGTGATCGTGTGGGTGGCGTCCCGGGTCAGTCGAATCGGCAGTCGCCTCACTGCCAAAGATAGTGCGTCCATCATCTCTGAGTTTCTCGAAGGGAATCGGGCCCCGCCAAACACCATTTGTTACCTTGGGAACCCAAGCCCTGCTGCTACGCCCCATAGGGTCTGCATGTTCGGTCCGGCGCCCATTCGCCACCGATGCAGTGACCAACAAATGCTTGTCTCGGCAACTGGCGGTCCGATTCTTGACAAAAAGGCGGGAACCTACTACATTCCCTGCCTGCGCCGGCGTGGGAGCCGTGGTGAGTCATCATGCAAAAGCTGCCTCGCACATTCTATGACCGAGACCCCATCGGGGTCGCCCGGGCATTGTTGGGCAAGCACCTGGTCCACGAGTCCGAGGGCGTGGAGCGGATCGGCCGGATTGTGGAGGTCGAGGCCTATCTTGGCCCGCACGACCTGGCTGCCCATTCCGCCCGCGGCTTGACAGAGCGAACGAAGACCATGTTCGGCCCGCCCGGCCATGCCTACGTGTACCTGATCTATGGCATGTACTACTGCATGAATGTGGTGACGCAGCCCGAGGGTGTGGCTTCGGCGGTTCTCCTGCGGGCGCTGGAGCCAGTCAGGAATGTGGAAGGCCGCACCCAGGGTCCGGGCTTGCTGTGTAAAGCGATGCACATCGACAAGCATCTCAACGGCCACGATCTGCTCAGCGACGACTTCTACCTCACCGGTTCCGGCGCGGCAGCGGATTTCACCATCATCAAGCGGCCTCGTATCGGCGTGGACTACGCCGGCCCCTGGGCCAAGAAGCTCCTGCGGTTCTATGTCCAAGGCAATCCGTTCGTCTCAAAGCCCTAGACGCTGCCACCCACCAAACAAGAAGAGCCGGAGTGGCGGGGTGCATACCGCGTACCATCTTCATCTTTCTTTCGGGACCTGGATGCGGTATCATCGGACACCATCGTATGAGAAGGAGAATCGTATGAAATCGTGCATCGTGTTCGTCGTGGGCGTGATGGTGGTTCTGCTGCTGACCGTGTCCGCGCAGGCCGAGGTCAAGGTCGTTGTCGAGCGTAGCGGGAGTGGGTTCGCCACGGGGGCATTCCCGTTCAAGACCGTCCCGTCGCCGTCGCAGAATGACGCCGCGACGAAAGCCAAGTTCACTCTCGTAGACGGTCGTAGGGATTCCAACGGGGGCGATCTCGCCAAGCTTCACGACGGCCGACTCCCCACAGAGGACGACCAGCCGGCGGAGAATTTCTTCTTCGCGGCCGGCACGGAGGGCGGCCGGCTGGCGGTGGACTTGGGCAACGCCGTCAACATCAAACAGATCAACACGTACTCCTGGCACCCCGGCCCGCGCGGGCCGCAGGTCTATGCGCTGTATGCCAGCGACGGAAGCACCGATGGTTTCGATGCCCAGCCGAAGCGCGGGACCGACCCGCAGAAGTGCGGCTGGAAACCGATCGCGCAGGTCGATACCCGGTCGAAGGACAGTGCCAACGGCGGCCAGTACGGCGTCAGTATCAGCGATTCGAGCGGCGCGATCGGCAAGTACCGCTATCTCCTCTTCGATATCTCGCGTACGGAAGATACCGATCCGTTCGGCAACACGTTCTACAGCGAGATCGACGTGGTCGATCCCGAGACGCCGCCGGTCGCGGCCGTGCCCCCCCCGCCGGCCACCGGCGAGGTCCGCCGGGAGGTCGTCGAGGCGGAAGGCGGTTATCAGATTACCATCGATACCTCCGAGACACCCGACTTGACCGACTGGGCGCACAAGGACCTGGCCCCGGTCGTGCGCCAGTGGTATCCCAAGCTGGTCCAGATGTTGCCCAGCGCGGGCTACGAGGCTCCGAAGCAGGTCAGCATCGTCTTCAGCGCGAGCATGAATGGCGTGGCGGCCACGGGTGGGACCCGCGTGCGCTGTGCCGCCGGTTGGTTCCGGCAGAACCTCCAGGGCGAGGCCAAGGGGGCCGTCGTGCACGAGTTGGCGCACGTCGTGCAGAACTACGGCGTGGCCCGGCGGTCCAATCCCAACGCCACCCGCACGCCGGGATGGCTGGTCGAAGGGATCTGTGACTACATCCGCTGGTTCTTGTATGAGCCGCAGTCGCGCGGCGCCGAGATCACGAGCCGGAACATCGCACGGGCTCGCTATGATGGCAACTATCGCATCAGCGGCAATTTCCTGAATTGGGTCACGGAGACCTACTGCAAGGACCTTGTCCAACGTTTGAACGCGGCCGCCCGCGCGGGCCGGTACAACGAGGACCTGTGGAAGACCGCCACCGGCCACACAGTCCAGGAACTCGGCGACGAATGGAAAGCAACTATGGAAAAGAGAGTTGCGGCCGCCGCCGCTGAGGCCGCGCAGGCCAACACGCTCTCCGAGGAGGAGCAGAAGGCCGGCTGGAAGCTGCTGTTCGACGGCAAGGGCCTCGAGGGCTGGCACAGTTTCAAGATGAACAGTGTTCGTCCGGGCTGGCAGGTCAAGGACGGCATCCTGATCTGTGCCGACCCGCACAACGCCGGCGACCTGTGCACCAACGACCAGTATGACTGGTTCGAGCTGCAGATCGACTACAACATCTCGCCGGCCGGCAACAGCGGCATCATGTACCATGTCACGGACGAGGGCCGCGCCGCGTGGGCGACCGGGCCGGAGGTCCAGCTCGAGGACAACGCCGCGGCCGCAGACCCGGTCCGCTGCGGATGGCTGTACGCTCTCTATCAGCCCCCTGCCGACCCCAAGACGGGCAAGCCGGTCGACGCCACCAAGCCTGCCGGCCAATGGAACCACATCCGGCTGCGGATCAGCCCCGAGAAATGCGAGCACGAGGTCAATGGTGTGAAGTACTTCGAGTACGTGCTGGGCAGCGACGATTTCAAACAGCGTGTGGCCAAGAGCAAATTTGGCAAGATGCCCCTGTTTGCCCAGTCGGACAGTGGCTACATCACGCTGCAGGGCGACCACGGTCAAGTCTCCTTCCGGAGCATCAAAATCCGCCCGATCCGGACGGATGAGTTGAAGCGTTAGCCGCCGCGACATGGCACAACGTCCGAAAAAGACTCAAGGCGGACAGGATTTGGCACGGTGAGGATACTCTCGCGATGACAGAAAAATCTGGTGGTAATAGGGCCGCCACTGTGGTATAATAGTTGGCATTACTGGGTCTGTGAGCATGCGCAAGACCCGCGTTGGAGGTGGAGTCGGGTGATCTGAGAGACCGGCCGCGCACGGGTCTTGGCTGGGGAGCCCCACCGTGCAATCCCGCGGCATTGGGGACCTCAACGCGATGGATCGCGTCTGGGGGATCCTTTCAGGTGATTACGCGGTGTGATTGCGTGAAATCCTCCGTCAGTCTCTCCATTCGATCACGTAATTGCTGTACGAACAGATCGTTGAAAAGGATGACCAATCTGCCGTGCAGTAATGGAGTATGGCCATGAGAATTGGTGTGCTCGGGAGGATATCGTTAGTTGGTCTTCTGTCCGTCGTGTCGGCCGTGGCCGGGTGCCGGGTGATGCCGGATCGGGCTTTGGCGTATCCGGCGGATCAGGTGGTCTACCGTGGATTCGACAAGCCGCCGCGCGTGCGCTTCGGCTCCTATCCGAGTTCCAATGTCGGCACCTTCTTCAAAGGCCCGAACCTGGGAACGCACGGATACTGTTTCCGCTTGTCGGAGAAGGACGGGATTGCCTACACGTGTCGCGGCGGCACCATCGACGTCATTCACGTTCGGATTGCGGCGGACTGGACGGCCTACCTGACCGCGACGGCCTACCGGCATCTGATGAGCCACGACGAAGGCTTTTCCTGCAAACTTGCCGTGGACCGGTCCCGGAGCTATCTCACGTTCACCTATCCGGAGAACTGGGACAGCCTGTCCAAGCTCGAGCAGATGAGGATTGCCAAGGAGGTGGCTCTGGCGGTGGGCCCCTACCTGACGTTCACGATGACCACGTGGCATGAGATGCTCACCTGGTACGGCTTCAAGTGCATCGGTCCCTTCCCGGAGTTCCCCTCCGCCTTCTCGTGGGAGGACTCCTACTCCAACCTGCTTGGGACGATCATTGCCGTTCGCGCCCTGCAGAACCCCGAGCACAAGTACAATGAAGCCATCCAGATGGCCATCGACGAGGAGATGCAGAAGCTGGGCATCCAGCCGGCGCGTGCGGCGAAACGGGCCACCGAAAGCATGCGGGGCAAGTGGTGGACCGGAAACGTCATATTCCACGTGAACATGAAGAAGCGGAACTTCGACATCGGACTGACGGACGGGTATGTCACGCCGACTCTGATTCCGGAGGTCTCGGAATGTCCGGATGCCGAGCCGATGCCTTATCCGGTTCCCCGCCTCGATGTCCTGGCCAGATACGGTTTCTCGGCGAAACTGGCGATCGAGCCGCATGAGTGGGAGAGGGAGAAGATTCTGCGCGTTGTCTACGGCAATAAGCTGCAAGAGCGGGTCAATCCCGAGGAGCATTTCGCGCGAATCATGGAGGATATCCGCCGGCAGGCGACGGCCATGTACGGTCCCGAATACAGTCCCGACCGTGACCTGCCCCAGCCGACGGCCTACACGGCCCGTTGACAATAGGCCGTACGGCGAGTCCCACCCGCCCGGGCAGAGAGCTTCGGTCCGGATAAACGCGTACCAGGCTTGCGCGTGGCACTTGTCGGCCTATGCCTGCTGCGCCCAACCTTGTCGTGCACACGGGATACGTCGCGCCCCACTTTTTCTTCTTCACCAGTCACAATTTCGTGGAAGCCTCATGGAGACTCAGTATAATGACGCCCCGTAAAAGGCGCCTGCGGACTTGAGTAGGTCTCTGGATCAGCGCAGGGGAATCATGGAATTGGCTGTGCGTTGTCATGGGCAAATGGAATAGGCGTTGGAAGCTGGGTTGGGTCGGTCTTTTGTCTCTCGTGCTGGGGGCGTCCGGGTGTCAGGTGCTGCCGGACAAAGGCATATCGTGCCCGGCGGATCAGGTGATTTCCCGAGGGTTCAGCAAGGGGCCGCGGATGCGGGGTGGGGCCTATCCGGCCGCCATCCTGGGCACGCCGTGGCTGGGGCCGAACCTGGGCACCCACGGCTACAACTATCGCCCCTCCGAAAAGGACGGCATCGTGTACACCTGCCGGGCCGGCCACGTGGACATCGCGCACCTGCGCATCGGCGTGGACTGGACCGCCTGTCTGGCCGCGGAAACCTACCGCCACCTGATGCAGCGTGATCCTGGCTTCTCCTACAAGCTGGCGGTGGATCGGTCGCGGGAGTACGTGCAATTCTCCTACCCGGCCGATTGGGACAGCCTCCCCGAGGCGCGGCGCAGCCAGATTGCCCGCGAGATCGCCCTGGCCGCCGGACCCTATATGACCTACACGATGACTTCCTGGCACGAGATGCTCACGTGGTTCGGCTTCAAGTGCATCGGACTGCCGACGGAGTTTCCCTCCGCGTTCTCGTGGGAGGACTCGTTCTCGAATCTGCTGGGCACGGTCGTCGCGGTGAACGCTCTGCAGGACTCCGAGCATTCCTATGACGAGGCCGTCCAAATCGCGCTGGACCGGGAGATGGCCAAGCTGGGCATTCAGCCGGCCGCGGTGTCGAAGAAGGCCGCGGAGTCCGTCAAGGGCACGTGGTCCACCGGCGACGTCACATTGCTGGTGACCATCCGGAAGAGGAACTTCGACATGGGGTTGGGCGACGGCATGGTCACCCCGACCCTGGTCCCGAACGTCCCTGAGTGTCCCAACGCCGAGCCGCTCTCGTATCCCGTTCCCAAGCTTGATGTCCTGACCAAGTACGGCTTCGCGATGACGCTGGAGATCGAGCCGCACGAGTGGGAAAGCGGCAAGATGCTCCGCATCGCCTTTGGGGACGACGAACCCCAGAAGCGGATCACCCCCGAGCAGCACTTCCCGATCATCATGGACTACATCCGGCAGGCCGCCACGGCCCTGTATCCCGAGTTCGACTACCCGGCCTATGAGGACGGAACGCCGCCGCAGGTGAAAACGGCCGGCCCGTAAATGTCAGCTTTCGGCAGGGGCAAAATAGGGGAAGCGCCTATTGCCCGGTCTTCGTGGGAATCGTATGGTATTATTGGTGAGTGAGGGTGTTGCGAGTTGGCCGTGATTCACGGCTCAAACAAACAGCACGAACTTGCTCATAGGCGTTAGGTGGTTTCGGCCACCTAACGCCGCTTTTTTTATCGTCTTTCATGCAGAACGACATCCCACGCAGCAGGCCGATTCATTTCATTAGCCGGTTCACCGGGTTTTCCCTATTGGGCCGATGGCGGCAGCGGTTCGTATGTTACATGGTGTGGTGATAGACCGGCCAGGAAAAGTTCAGGTGTGCCGATGAAAATTCTACAGGTGTCCGCTCAGGAGCTCTTGGACTCGCGGGGCAATCCCACGGTGGAAGCGACCGTCTATCTGGACAATCGCATGAAGACCTCCGGTATGGCGCCCTCCGGGGTCTCGACCGGCAAGTTCGAAGCCCTGGATCTCCGCGATCACGATTCCCGGCGGTACCTGGGCCGGGGCGTGCTCCACGCCGTGCAGAACGTCAACGCCATCATCTCGCCCGCCCTCATCGGGCAGGATGTGACCGACCAGCGTGCCATCGACCGCATCATGATCGACCTGGATGGCACCGACAACAAGTCCTACCTGGGGGCGAACGCCGTCCTGGCGGTGTCGATTGCCTGCCTGCGGGGCGGCGCCTGCGTCCAGCAAAGACCGGTGTACGCGCACGTCGCCGAGCTGTGCGGCAGACCCGCGGACGGGCCGTTCACCATGCCTGTGCCGCTCGTCAACCTCATCAATGGCGGCCGCCACGCCACCGGATCGGCCGATTTTCAGGAGTACATGATCGTGCCCGTCGGGGCCCCCACCCTCGTCGAGGCCGTCCGCTGGTCGGCTGAGATCTTTCACCACCTCCGGACCGTTATCGACAACCGCGGCTGGCACACGACCGTGGGCGATGAAGGCGGTTTCGCGCCCCCGGTGATCTCCAACGAAGAGCCGCTGCAACTGCTCCTAACAGCGATCGATGACGCCGGATACACGCCGGGCGACGAGGTAGCCCTGGCCCTCGACGTGGCGGCCTCCGAGCTCTACGAGAACGGCCGGTACCATCTGACGAAGGACGGCCTGGAGCTCACCTCGGAGGAGATGGTGGACCTGCTCGTCGAGTGGACCGAGCGGTACCCGATCGTCTCCATCGAAGACGGTCTGGCCCAGGAGGATTGGGACGGCTTCGCCCTGCTCAAGCATAAAACAGATAACCGGATTCAAATTGTCGGCGACGATCTGTTCGTCACGAACCCGACGCGGGTGCGGATCGGGATCGCCAAGGACGCGGCGAATTCGGTCCTGATCAAGGCCAACCAGGCCGGCACGATCACCGAGGCTCTCGACACGATCCAACTGGCCCGCGCGCAGGGCCTGACCGCCATTATTTCCCACCGTTCCGGCGCGGCGGAACTGCCGTTCGAGGCGTGCTTCTCCGTCGGGACCGGCGTCGGCCAGGTCAAGACCGGCTCGATGTCCCGCTCCGAGCGCGTCGCTGAGTATAACCAACTGATGCGGGTGGAGCGGCGCCTGGGCTCCAAGGCCACGTTCGCCGCCTTCCCCTTCGCCCGCTACGCCGAAGCCCGGCCGTAGCGAAGTAAACCCTATGCTGGAGACCGCTCATGATAACCACACCGGTGCTCACCATCCGCAAAGCCGAAGACATCTACCAGGCCGAAGGCCGGATCGAGAACGGGACTTTTCATGGCCGCTGGCATTTCTCGTTTGGGGAGTACTACGACTCCCAGTACATCCAGTTTGGCACGCTGCGTGTCTTCAACGATGACACGCTCTCGCCCGGCGCCGTCTGGCCGCTCCACCCGCACCGCGAGATCGAGGTGGTGACCTATTGTGCCGCGGGCGAGTTCCGGCACGCCGATGAGCATGGCAAAGGCGGCATCCTCCAGAAGGGCTGGGCCCAGCACACGACGGTCGGGCGCGGCCTGTTCCACTCGGAGATCAACAACCGACCCGACCAGCCGATGCGCTTCATCCAAATGTGGTTTGTCCCCCGTGCCCCCGGCCTCCAGCCCTCCGTGGAGCAAAAGCGGGTCGAGCGCGAGCAGCGGACCAATCGTCTCCTGCCCTTGGTCTCGAACGACGACGCCGGCAGTCTTCCCATCGCCGCGGATGCCAGGGTCTACTCCTGTTTTCTCCAGAAAGGCAAGACGGTCTCCTACCAGTTCCAGGACGGCTACGGCGGCTATCTATACGCGGTGGAGGGAGGCAACACGTCCGTCGGTGACCACACCCTTCGTCCTCTCGACGCCGCCATGATCGCGCACGAGTCCGACCTCCTCCTGGAGGCCCAGGACGACGCCGAACTGCTGTTGGTCGTCGTGCCGGTGCAGTAACCAGTCCTCGGCGTCGCTCCGGCGCCGTTCACCCCTTTCGGACTCTTCACAGTCTCTCTTCGCAATAGCACAATCTTGCTATCCCTACTTTCCCCTTGGGATTACTGGGAATAGCAAAATTCGTGCAACACTTGAAAAGTAAAAACGCCCCAGGCGTAAGATTTTTTTTATTCCTTGTGCAACAAACACTTACACCAATTTCGGGCCCCTCGCGCGCCCAGATTTTTCGTCACATTCGTGCAACATTGCCCAAGGGTAGAGGGACCTCGAGGTCCGAGGCGGCCCTTTGGATGGATTATTTATGCTTGATGATGGACGATTTGAGAAGGAGACAGGACATGAAGACGCGCGCGAAACCTGAGTCGCCGACCGCCGGAACCCGGGCCCTGACCGAGGACCTCCCTCTGGCAACAGACAGCATCGCCACCCCGGACTCCGATCCGGGGCGTGAACCGACCACGGGGAACTGTAGACTGACAACTGTAAACTCTCCGTGCGTTCCTCCCGGCCGAGAGAAGACCCAGGCCGATCGGTTGGAGGCCGAGCGGCTCCAAGCGTGCCAGCGCTGCTGTCAGAACTGCGCCTTTGCGATGCGGCCGAAGACCCAATGGTTCCGGATCTTGTTGGCCGACTTCCCAGGCCTGTGGGCCTGCTTCAACCACCCCAATGCGCCGGGCGAGATGACGGAAACCGCCCGCCTGAGCGTCTGCCGCAACTTCCGCTACCGGCACCAGCCGTCGCTCCGCCTGGACGCCCCCGCCCCGCCGGGACCGGGCGTCCGTGTCATCCCCCTGACCAGAGGCAAGCACGCCTACGTGGATGCCGAGGACTACGACCGGCTCATGAAGCACAAATGGACGGCCTTATACACCGGCGGCAAGTGGTACGCCACACGGAACGACCACGGCAAGTGCATCCTGATGCACCGCGAGATCATGAAGGCCCCCAAAGGCAAGGTCGTGGACCACATCGACGGCAACGGCCTGAACAACTGCAAGAGCAACCTGCGCATCTGTACCCAGGGCCAGAACCTGTGCAATAGCCGGCCCAGAGGCAAGACCTCCGTCTTCAAGGGGGTCTTCTACGACAAGGAAAGGGGCAAGTACAAAGCCTTCGTCTGGGAGAATGGCGCCACGGCGGTGATCGGCCGGTACGACGACCCCATCGAGGCCGCCAAGGCCCGTGACTATCGAGCCGTCCAGCTCCAGGGTGAATACGCCTACCTGAACTTCCCCACCGAGTGGCCGAAAGAGAGAGTCCAGGAGGTCTACGCCCAGGCCCGGGCCCTGCGGGACAGGCTGGAAACAAGAAGTGACAAGAGAAAGGTGATAAGTGACAAGAAAGGCGCGGGCCAGGGGCCGAGCAAAACTTGAGTGCTCTTCCAGGTTCTTGCTTGGCGCCTATTCCTTGCCACCTGTCACTTGGCGCTGTTTCCAGAGCAATTGCCTGTGAGCCTCGATAACCCCTGAGGGAGCGGTGCGTGGTACGCACCCTACGAAGGACGCAGGGCCCCCCAACCCGTAGGGTGCGTACCACGCACCATCTTCAGGTGAGGGCAAGGTTCCATAGGCGCACATGCGATAGCGCTGCCTTTCTTTCTCTGCGTAGCCGGTAGTACTTCGACCACGCTAATCTGGTGGGTGTCGGGTGGCAGCGGCAAGCGGAGTCTTCGGAGCTTGCCGATGGCGTGCCGGCATAGACACGAGCCATCGGCAAGCTGGCGCTTGCCGCTGCCACCCACCACTTTAGGGTGGTCGGAGTAGTAGGGTGTGCTCCGCACACCGTCTTTTCCTGTTTGGAGTTCCGCGTTTACGCGGTCTTACCCGCCTGAAGGCGGAACTCCGAACCGCCGAGGGGTGCGGAGGGAACCGAATGATCGCGCGGAGACGCGGAGACACGGAGAAGAACGCCCAGCCGTCTGCTCCTTACGCTCAGCGTCCCTGCGTCTCTGCGCGAGATACAGGTGCGCCTTCCTTCTCTGCGTATCTCTGCGCCCTCCGCGGTGAGCCTTCACCTCGCAATATTCTTGGAATCCGACCGATTATCCTCTGGACGATTGGCGGCGGCTATCGTATAATCTTACGAGTAAGACAGCAAAGGAGATGCGTATGAGATCGGTAGCCACCACGAAGATGTCGTCGAAGGGCCAGGTGGTCATCCCGGAAGAGGTGCGCCGGCAGCTTGGCCTTGGTCCGGGTACCCAATTCCTCGTGCTGGGCGAGGGCGACGCCGTGATCCTGAAAATGGTCCGCGTCCCCGCTCTGAAGGACTTCAACGGTCTCATCAGAAAAGCCAGGGCTCGTGCCAAGGCGGCCGGGCTGAAACGTTCCGACATCGCCGCCACCATCTCTGAGGTGCGCCGTCGACGATGAAGGTGGTCCTGGACACCAACGTGTTCATTTCCGGCATCTTTTTCAACGGACCACCCTACCGGATCTTGCAGGCTTGGCGAGCCGGGAGGATTGAACTGGTAGTCTGCCTGGAGATCCTGACCGAGTACAGGGAAGTGGCGCTCAGGCTAGGGCGGAAGTACCAGGGAGTTGATATCCTGCCTCTGGTTCATCTGGTGGCGGTCCGGTCGCAGATCGTGCAGGCAGACCCGTTGCCCCAGCCGGTTTGTGAAGATGCGGGCGACGACGTTTTTCTCGCCTGTGCCCTGGCCGCCGAGACTCGGGTGATCGTGAGCGGGGACCGCCACCTCCTGAAGGTCTCCGGCTTTCACGGCATTGACGTGCTTCGACCAAGAGCCTTTGTCGACGCGTTCCTCTAACCAGCGAAGCTCATCCCATCCGGAGGTAGCACGGCCAGCCTTTGCCTTCCTACTTGTCACCTGTCACTTGTCGCTTTCTCCCTTGACAATCCTGCCTCCATCCTCCATAATTGGTAATGGTTTGGTGGCTCCACAACCGCCCCACGAGGAACGAGAGGTGTTTGTGAGACCTATTGGAGGTCGAGAAGAGGATGAGCGAAGTATTTCCAGATGATTTCGACCTTCGGAAACTGCACGGCCCGAGGGCCAGCCAGTTTGGCTCCCGCGAGGACGCGTTTCAGCAACTCGTGGGTGATGGTCTGCTGGCCATGGCGGGCCACTTAGCGTCAATCGCTCCTACCAAGGGCCGGGACGGTAGCATTGATGCATTTATTGAGGGCGGTTGCCAGTTGACCGGACCATTCACGGATGTTGGGCTGCCTTTGATTGTGGAGTGCAAAGATCACGATGATGCGCTTGGTTGTGTAGTTGAGAACATTCTTAGAGGCTGGCAAAAAGTCGCCAGCAAGCTGCTTAAGCAGGCCCAAGCAGGATGGCCCGGCTTGTTTTCACCATGGAAGCGAGCGGCAGGCTATGCATATTGCATCAGCGCGTCGATACCGAACAAGGAGACGAAGGATGAGTTGGAGCGTAAGATCCGGGCCTTCTTCACCGGTTTGCCTGAAGAGTGTCGGCCCCCAATCAGATCCATTCGGGTCGTGGGTTGGGCCAGCCTGCGCGCCTGGCTTGGGACCTTCCCTCTGGTGGCTGATGCATGGTTGGGAGTGGGACTTCCGGGAATCCTTGATCACCAGAGCTACCTCGCAAGCCTAAGCGGGTTTCGAAGATTTTTGCTCAATTCTGAGCTCCAGTTTGTTCCGCCTATGGACGCGGACCCTTGGCATCCACGTCAGTTACTACAAACGTTTGAGAAGACGGAAGGCAAGCCCGGGATCATGCTGGTCGGTGCCGGTGGAGTGGGAAAGACCAGGATTTCGCTGGAACTCGCGCGTCTGGCCACCTCAGAGGGTTGGCGAGTGTTGAATATACAGCCGGGTCAACCTGAAGTCACGGCGGAGGATATTGCGGAGACGATTTTGCCGCAGGTCGCACGCACACTTCTTGTTTTCGACTACCTTGACCAGATGCAACGTCTCGACCTGGGGACATTGCGCCGGAGATTGCTCCCTGAGGCCGCTCAGCGCGGCATTCGGATTGCGCTGCTCGCCAACTCTCGACCCGGATGGATGCGCGCTCCAAATCCTGAAAGAGATGAGCTTTTTGCCCAGGTACCGATACGTCCAGAAGTATCACAGAACCGCAGGATTGTCCAAGCCATAGCTGAGACGGCGGCACCAACAGCTTGCTACAGTGTCGGTCGCGAGGCGGTAATTAGCATATGTGGCAATCGACCGACTATCGGCCTTCTGATCGCGCGCGAATTGGAGCGCCGGGCACGAGACGGCAGTCTTCAAGCGGCGGACGTACAAAATCTTCGAACCGGCGACTTGGCTCATTGGCTGCGTCGGCGCTTGGCCGAACCTCCTCTGTGTGTTCAGCAAGATCAAATGCTTCTAAGTCGTCCTGCCGTTCCTGTCGTCGCTGTCGCGGCGGTCTTGGCCTGTGCACCTCATCCGAGGGACACCCTGGTACTTACGGCCCAAGCCTCACTGACATCCCTTGGCTGGGATCGCCCTGAGGACGGTGGCCGCTTGGTCGATCTGCTGATGGAATTAGGTTGGCTGGAGCAGGAACGCTCTTGGTTGGCAACCGCTCACGACGTCGTCGCTGATGAGGTGCTCGACCAAGTGCTTCGGGATGGGACGAGTGTCCGAGAACGTGAACTGGAGGCCGTCCTCGTTGTAACCCAGCACGTGGCGCACAGTTTAGGCCGGTTCGCTGTGGCCTTGCGACGGGTACTCGGGTCGATTGAACTGGACGAAGCGGTCAACCGAGTCCATCAGGCCTGCGTCTCGTGGATGCGCAGAAAGGCACTCTCTCTCGGCCAGTCCTTGTCTGGCGATGATCCAGATGCCACGGCCTACGCGTTAGGTGCGGTACTCGGTGGGCCACCATGGAATGATCTTGCCGTTGAGCTTTGGGACATGTTGGTCGGACCATGGCTGAGTGAGCATGGCAACAAGGAGGAAGCGCGACATCTACTGTACAGGGGCCTCAGAGTCACTGATCTGAATTGTTCTCCCATGCTCCTCGCTGCAGCACTGGATTGGCTGGGCAGTAATGTGGGATCACCAACTGGCTCGTTTGTCTTGGGCCCGTTGCTCGGGCGAACGGATTTGGGCGAGAAGGAAGCGGAAGCCGCGATCCGCCATGCCTTGACGTGGTTGGCTAAGCACAGGGAAAGCCCAGAGGCTGCGTTCA
>Ga0315280_10005852_pt1 | contig 17305 bp, 15 predicted proteins | sample YL17G06_40_MG_FD_203697 | JGI IMG/M metagenome (GOLD analysis project Ga0315280, IMG submission 203697) | Sediment microbial communities from Yellowstone Lake, YNP, Wyoming, USA - YL17G06_40 | ecosystem: Environmental > Aquatic > Freshwater > Lake > Sediment | place: USA: Wyoming | collected...
GGGCAGCCACGTGGGGCTGCCCCTACGGGCACAACGGCATGAAGGCATGATGCCGGGGCGCGCCCCGGCCTACGTAGGAAAACCGTTGGCTCCCCCCCTGCCGCGGCCCTATAATCCGGCCGTACCGGTCGAGGCCCGTCCTACATGTGCGGAATCGCAGGGTTCAACTGGGAAGACCCGGCTCTTGCCGAGCGGATGAACACGGTCCAGCAGCATCGCGGGCCCGACGGCCACGGCGTGCGCGCCGCGGGCGGCGTGACGCTGGCGCACCGGCGGCTCTCGATCATCGACCTGTCGGAGGCCGGCCTCCAGCCGATGCCCAACGAAGACGGCTCGCTCCACGTCATCTTCAACGGCGAGATCTATAACTACGTGGAACTGGCCGAGGAACTGCGGCAACTCGGCCACACCTTCCGCACGCGGACCGACACCGAGGTCATCCTCCACGCCTACGAGGAGTGGGGCCAGGAGTGCCTGGCGAGATTCAACGGCATGTTCGCCTTCGCCCTGCACGACGCCCCGCGGCGGCGGCTCTTCCTGGCCCGCGACCGCTTCGGCATCAAGCCGCTGCATTACCGGCACGCGGGCGGGAGGTTCATCTTCGCCTCGGAGATCAAGGCCATCCTGGAGTTGCCTGATGTGCCGCGCAGGCCCGATGAGTTGTCGGTCTACGATTACCTGGCGTTCAACTGCTACAACCACACGGAGCGGACGTTCTTCGAGGGCATCCGGTCGCTGCGCCCGGGCGAGTGCGCCACGCTGGACCTTTCGACCGGGCAACTTCTGCTGCGGCAGTGGTACGAGATACCCGTGGGTCGCGAGCAGCCCGTGGCCGACGAGAAGGACGCCGTCGAGAAGTTCCGCGACCTGTTCTTCGACGCCATCCGCCTGCGGCTGACGCGGGCCGACGTGGAGGTGGGCTCGTGCCTCTCGGGCGGCCTGGATTCCTCGAGCATCGTCTGCTCGATGCACCACCTGGGCGAGGCGCGGGCGCGGGACCACCAGACGTTCAGCATCCTCTTTCCGGGCACCGAGATCGACGAATCGCCGTACGTGGAGGAAGTCGTCAAACTCGCGGGCCTGCGGAGCCACGTGACGAGTTCATCGGCCGCGCGGCTGCTGGAGGACCTCGAAAAACTCGTGTATCACCAGGACGAGCCGTTCGGCGGGCCATCGATCTTCGCCCAGTGGGAAGTGATGAAACTCGCGCACGCCCAGGGCATCAAGGTGCTGCTGGACGGCCAGGGCGCCGACGAACTGCTGGCCGGGTACCTCTTCTTCCAGGGCTACCTGATGCTGGAGTACCTGCTCGGCGGCCACCCGTTTGCGGCAGGGGCCGAGGCGGTCGGATTTCTGAATTTGCACGGGCGTCGGACCGACCCGTTTCTGGCGGCGGCGCTTTTCATGGCGCCGAAGTTCCTCAAGAACATCATGGCCCGCCGCTACATGCGCGTGCCGCTGGCGGCGGAGTTTGCCGCGCGGCAGGCGGCGGCAAGCGAGGTCCCCGCCCAAATGTACAGCCGCGTGGGCCTGAACCAGGCGCTGGCGTACCGCGTGCGGTTCAGCCTGCCGCAACTCTTGCGCGAGGAGGACCGCAACTCGATGGCGTTCTCGATCGAGTCGCGGCTGCCGTTCCTCGACTACCGGCTGGTGGAGTACCTCTTCACGCTGGGGCCGGAATTCAAGGTCCGCCACGGCATGACCAAGCACATCCTGCGCGAGGCGATGCGCGGCGTGCTGCCCGAGGACGTGCGGATGCGGCTGGGGAAACTCGGGTTCCCGACGCCCATCGTCCAGTGGCTGCGCCGGCCGGAGGTGCGGACGGTCGTGGACGGCATCCTGGGCTCGGAATCGTTTGCGGCGCGGGGGTACCTGGATGCGCCGCGCGTGCGCGACCTTTACGCGGACCATGCCGCAGGCCGGACCGACGCATGGCAGACCGTGTGGAAGGCGATGAATCTGGAGTTGTGGATGCGGCGGTTTATCGACTGACGCCCCGCTTCGTTTAGCCGTCGCCGGTACGGCGACGCAAACGGTCGCAGACGCTCGATGAAGATCGTCGCCGTACCGGCGACGGCTAAACGTTAACTGCTGCCGGCGACGGCTAAACGTTAACTGCTGCCGGCGACGGCTAAACGTTGACGACAAAACAGCAATATCTAAACGTTAACTGCTGCCGGCGACGGCTAAACATCGACGGCAGCGACGTGCGGGGGCAAGTTACGCCGGAACCTCGCGTCCCTGGGGGGCCGCCGCAGCCGACTTCCGGATGTTCGTGCCCGTGGTGCAGAGTTTCAGGACCGAGAAGAGGTTCTTCTTGAAGAGGTTGACCTTGTTGGGCGTGAACCTCCACACGTCCAGGATTCTCCTCGGCTTGAAGTAGAACCTGCGGTAGGCCAGGGCGCGGAGTTGCATCAGCCGCTCGTCGCTGACCTCGCTGAGGTTGGTGCCGACGAGATCGAACGCGAAGGCCGATCCGCTCTTGGGCCTCGGCAAGCCCTTGCCGAACTTCTCGAAGAGTTCCGTGCCCGGGAAGAGTTTCACCATGGAGAAGTTCGCCGTGACGAGCCGGGAACGCCTTGCGAACTCGATCGTCCGGCGTATCTCTTCCTCCGTTTCCCCGGGGAAACCTATCATGAAGAAGCCATGCGTGCCGATCCCCACCCTGATGCAGTCGGCGATGATCGCGTTGATCTTCTCCAGGCTCTGCCTCTTCCCGACCAGGGTCAGGATCCGGTCCGACCCGCTTTCGATGCCGAAGCAGACGAGGTAGACCCCCGCCTTCCGGTAGAGGGGGAGGTCCTCTTTCTTCAGGAGGTCCCCCTTCAGGCCCGACGGGAAGCAGATGTCGAGGCCCAGGTTCTCCGAGACGATGGCCTGGAGGATCTTGAGGGCGCGTTCCCTGTTGAAATTGAAGATATCGTCCTCGATGTGAAGTTCTTCAATGTGATATGTGTTGCGGAGGTAGCGTATCTCCTCCATGACGTTTTCCGCGGACCTCGCCCTGAACCCCGGCCCCATGATGTGCAGGCAGTACGCGCAGCGGAAGGGGCACCCCCGCGACGTGAAAATGGGGAGGACCCTCTTCTTGTTCCCCCGCGAGTCGTGGAAGTTCGGGTGGAGAAAATATTTCTCAAGATCGATGAGATCCCAGGCCGGGCGGGCCAACTCGTCCATGTTGGCGATCAGGTCGCGCGGAGGGGTCCGGACCAACCGGCCCTGCCTCGAAAAGACGATCCCCTTCACTTCCTCAAGGGGCGTCTTCTCCTTCAGGCTTCGCACCAGGTCGACGAGGGTCCTCTCGCCCTCGCCCATGACGGCGCAATCCACGTGAGGAACGGCTGCCGCGCTCTCGGGAAAACTGGTCGCGTGAGAGCCCCCGACCACGAAAAAGGGCCGGGCGGGGAGTTTCGCCGCCAGGAACTCGAAGATGCCGGCCATGACCTCCGATTCAATCGACATGGCCGTCACGCCCACGACGTCCGGCCTGAACGCCAGCACCTCGTCGAATCGCGACTGGATCGCAGCCTTGTCCAGCCTCAGATCGACGACCTTTACCGTATCGCCCCCTTGGGACCTCAGGGCGGCGGCCAGGTACAACAAGCCCACCGGGGGAGAGTTACATTGACTCATCTCTGCATACGGCTGGATCAACAGAATATTCACCGAGACACTCCTTCCGGCATCGCGCAGCCTTTTTATCGTGGCCCCAACGCCCCGCGGGCCGAAAACGGGAGGACGAAGGGAGTATACTATCGGGCCATTGCAGCGTCAAGGGCGGGGGAACCGCGGCGGCGGCCCGCCGTTACGCGGGAATCTCCCGCCCGTGGACCGCCGCCCGGATCGCCGCCAGCAGGCGGTCGCGCTCGGGGTCGGCCTCGTAGGTCAGGCCTTCGCGGGCCTTGGCCTGGGCGCGGCGGATGGCGGCCTCGAGGCCCCCGACCTCGTACACCACCTCGACCATGCGGCTGCGGCCTTCGATCGACCGGGCGGTCTGGTACTGATGATCGTCGAGGATTTCATTTCGGGCGCCGTCGCGCGGCACAACGATGAGGGGCTTGCCGTACTGGCGCGACATCAGCACGGCCCCCGTCGAGGCCTGGCCCACCACCAGCGTCGACTCGCGGACGTAGGCATGCACCTTGCCGAAGGTGATGTACCCCTCGCACGTTGTGTGGCGGCCCTGGTAGCCCGAGAAGCCCGTCTGCATGATGACCGGCTCTCCCAGGCTCGGCGCGAGGGCGTCCATCGCGTCGAGAAGGCGCGTAAACGCCTGGTGAGCGCTGCCGACCGTGAGGAAGATCATAGAAGCCTCCCCGCGTACCGCGCCTTCGGGCCGTAATGTTTCAGCAGCGCCGGAGACTGCACGAAGAACACGTCGCAGAACGGGTAGACGATTTTGCCGGTCCGCGACGGATTTTCCGTGCGCGACGCGGTCTCCACGAAGACCGTGCGGCACCGCAGGAGGCACTTGCCGGCGATAATCGGCACGATGGCCACCTCGGACCCCGTCGAGAAGATGACGTCCGGCCGCTCGATCGCCAGTATCCACAACCACTGGAAGAACCCGACGATCTGGGTCAGCGCCATCAGCGCGCGGTTCCAGCCGATGAACTTCACCGGGCGCATGCGCGCAATGGCCGGATGCGAAAAGTCGTCGAAGTTCGGATATCCGTAGTAGCCCAGGGCGACGTCGCATCCGGCAAAGGCTTCCAGGCACGCGAGAATCTGCTCGACGTGCCCGCCGCCCGACGCCGCGCACAAGATCCTCAGGGGACGTTTCACGCCTTTCTTCCCTCCGTCAGGCGGCGGAGCCAGCGGACGGCGGCCGCGCCGACCCGAAACTGCGCCATGTACATGGCCGTATCCCAGCCCCAGCGGCGCCAGGTCGAGAACCAGCACTCGACAAGGTCGAACGGCCGCGGCTCGGCGCCCCATTTCTCCTTGAAGCGGATGAGTCCCTCGTCGTGCGCGCCGGAACTCAAGAGGTCGACCTGCCTTGAGCCGCGCGCCATCCCCCGCGTGATGAGCGTGTGGAGCAAGAGGTCGTTCGGGCACAGGCGCATCGCGTCGGTGCGGCTGCACGCGGCGAAATAGTAGGTCACGCCCCGGTCGTGGATGCCGACGGTCGCGGCCACGGGCTCGCCGGCCTGGTCCGCCACGAGGAAGTCGGCCGTGCCGTCGGCCGCCAGTTCGTCCCAGATCGCCTCGTAGAACGGCGGCCCGATGGCGGTGGCGGCCGCGTTGCGCATGTGAACTTCACCGAGCATCCGGTTGAACTTCGGGAACTCGTCGCGGCGCATCGGCCGCACCGTCAGGCCCGCCTTCTCTGCCACGCGGACGTCGCGGCGGACGCGCTTCTTGTACCCCTGCCAGAGGCTCTCGGGCGTCTTATCCGTAAGGTCCAGGACGTGCCGCACATGCCGGCCGCACCGCCCGCCGGGCAACTCGCGGACCGGGTCGCCCTCGCAGGCGATCAGGCGAAGCAGGTGGACGCCCCGCTCGCGGCACACCCCGAGAAAACCGTCGAGGCTGGCCGCAATCGTTTCGGCCGGGCCGACAAAACTGCCCTTCGGAAACACGCCGTACAGGATCCGCACCGGGCCCAGCGTGATCAGGCACCCCGGCCATGCGGCCAGCACGGCGCCGCTCTCGTCCTCCAGCGCCAGCACCAGGACCCGGCCGCCGAAGCCGCGCTCCAGCACGCGCGACCATCGCAGGGAATGGAAGATCGTCGTGCCCGGCAACGCCGCCGGCAGCGACTCGTCGAATTGCGAACCGGAAAGCACCTTCCATTGGGCCATGGAACCCATCAACGATCCTCGGCCGGTCGCCGGCATCGAACGAAGAACCCGTTGGACCGCCACTCGCTCGGGCGGCCGCCTTCGAGCGGCCCGTCGGACTTCCTGTTGATGTAGCCCACTTCGGCCAGATCCATGCCGGCGTCGCGGACAAGTTTTTCGATCTCTTTCAGCCTGAAAGCATGCATGTACATCCAGTAGATGTTCCGGTACTTCCAGAGTATCTGGTCGCCCACTTCACCGCGGCCGACGGCCCACCGGGCCAGCCCCGTCAGGATCCACGGAAGATGAAGCGAGAGCAGGTTGTAATACAGGCTCCACACGTGAAACACGTACTCTCCGCCCGGCCGAAGCAGTGCGGCCGCCTGCCGGACGGCCCGGACGCGGTTCTCGTGCCCCTGGATGTAACCCAGCGTCAGCAGGCACACGGCGTAGTCGTACGGCGGGTTCAACCGCTCGGCCGGCAGGTCGAGCAGGTCCTCCTTCAGCAGTTTGGCCCCCGCCAGGCCGGCCTCGTCCAACTTGCGCCGGGCGATCCGGAGCATCCCGGGGCTCAGGTCCACGCCCGTCACCTCGAACCCGCGGCGGCCGAAATCGAGCATGACCCGGCCCGTGCCGCAACCCAGGTCCAGCAGCCGCCCGGGCCGGTCAAACCACCGGGCCAGCACCTTGAGGTCATAGGTGAACAGGGGATGCCGCGTGGTAAAGACGTCGTCGTACCCCTCGGCGATTTCGTCGGAGCGGATCATGAAGTCGATGCTCGGGGGGATGGCCTTGTCGCCTGGCGCTTCGGGGCTCATCAAACGTCCTTTCCGTTCCGGCCGAACAGTACAACACTCTTTTGCGCGGCGGGTCTCCGTACCCGCCGCGTCAGACTGGCGCTGAACTTCGTGAGCGTGCGGCATTTCAGCGCGGCGGGTACGGAGACCCGCCGCGCCAATCGTAGCCACGGTTAAACCTTCCCGGGCTGCGGAGCCTCGGGCCGATACCGGATGACCCGCGCCGGCGATCCGACGGCGACGGCATACGGCGGGATGTCGCGCGTGACGGTGCTGCCCGCGCCGATGATCGCCCCGCGGCCGATCGTCACGCCCTTCAAGACGTTCACGTGCCCGCCCAGCCAGACGCCCTGTTCGATGCGGATGGGCTTGGTGACCAGCCCCTGCGTGCGAATCGGCTGGTTGGCGCCTTCGCAGGCGTGGTCGGCGTCCACGATGATCGTCTGGGGTCCGACGACCACGTCGTCGCCGATCTCGACGCTCTGGCCGGCCGTCACCATGCTCGCTTCGCCGATGTGCACCCACTTGCCGATGACGATCATCGCGCCCGGCACAACCGTGTTCACGATGGCAAACCGCAGGAGCCGGAAATTCTCGCCGATCTCGATCCGCGACCCGCCGCCGGTCGTGAAGATCCGGGCGCCGCCGTAAATGCGTGCCCCCGGGCCGAGCCGCCCGCCCATCAGGCGGACGGCCACGCGCCAGACCACGCCGCGTATCGCCAGCGGCAAGTCCAGCAGCAGAAATCGCATCAACCGAATCACGCGTCTCGTTCCCTTCCCGAGAATTATTCTGCCGCACTTACCCGGGTGGCATGGTCACGCGCCGTTGCGTGACCATGCGCCTGCATCGGCGCTCGGCCCGTGACTGCAACATGGTCACGCAACAGCGTGACCATGCCACCCGGCTGTGGGGCACGCTAAACACGTACACAGCGTGACCATGCCACCCCCGGCAGCACTAACCTCTGCCCTACGGAACAGGTTTTCGGGCAAAGGTGGTCGGAATGGCGCCGGCGCCCAGCCTGGACTCCAGCCACACCGCGGGCATGACGGCCACGGTGGCGGTCGCCCACGCCAGCCGCCGCGCGAGGCCCCCGGCGGCGGCGCCCTCGGCTTCGGCCTTCCAGAACCGTTGCGGGTCGGCCCACGGCACGAGGCTGATGGCCGCCGTCGGCGGATGCAGGAGACTGGTCCGATGAACGGCGCGGACGACCTCGAACCCGCCGGCCTCGAGCAGACGGCCCAGAATCGCCGGCGCATAGTAATAGAGGTCCCGCGGAATGTCAACCGCCGCCCACCGCTTGCCGAACAGGCGGGCCTGGAGGCTCCGCACGTTGGGCACCTGGACGACCAGCCAGCCGCCGGGCGAGAGAATCCGGTGCGCCTCGGCCAGCAGGCGCCGCGGATCGTGCACGTGCTCCAGCACGTTGTGGAGCGTGACGGCGCGGAAGCGGCCGGCCTCGAAGTGCGCCTCTTCGAGCGTGCCGCGGCGGACGTCCAGCGCGAGGCGCTCGCGGGCGAAATCGGCCGCCGGAGAGATCTCGACCCCCGCCGGCGTAAGACAGGCCTCTTTCATCGCCAGCAGGCGGTCGCCGCTGGAGCAGCCGACGTCCAGCACCGGCTCGCCGTGCGCGAGGTCCGTGTAGGCCAGAAGTTGCCGCGTCTCGAACCGCAGCAGGTGAAAGCGGTACCACTGCTCGGCGCGGTGGACGAGCGACTGCTCGCCGGCCGCGTCGGGCTTCCAACTATAGGTGGGCGGGTAGTAGCAGCCGATCTCCTGCGGCTCGGGGCGCGGGCTGACCCACGCCAGGCCGCACTCGGGGCACCGCACGACGTGGAACACTTCGTGGGGCGGAAACTTGTCCGCCTTCTCGAACCACGCCGCGCCCGGCTTGCCGCACAGGATGCAGGTGGCTGTTTCCAATGCTCGCTTGACTCGCTTGAACGGTAAAAAACGCGCCGCGCAAGCGCGGCGGCTAAATGTGCACCATCGGCCAAGTGATCCTTCAACGTTGATTATGCGGGTGCCACGGCTGCGCCGTTTGCAGCCGTGTTTCCCTGCCGACGACCACGGCTGCAAACGGCGCAGCCGTGGCACCCACAGATTGAGGGCCGACAGGGCGTTACAGCCCCTTCGCCCGGCCGAACTCGCGGATGGCCGTAATGATGCGGCCGAAGTCCTCCTCCGTCAGGTCCGGGTAGAGCGGCAGCGTCAGCAGACGCTTCCAGATGCGCTCGCTGACGGGCGTCTTGCCGCGGCACTTCTTGTACATCTCGTAGTGGTTGTTCGGAATGTAGTGGACGCCCGTCGCTATGCCGCGCTCCGCCAGGTACACGTTCAGATCGTCGCGGTGGTCGGTCTGGATGACGTAGTTGTGCCAGTCGGGCCGCGTGTTCGGCTCGACGATGGGCCGCTGGATCCACGTGAGGTCTTTGAGGGCCTCGTCGTAGCGGCCGGCCCATTGCGTGCGGCGGGCGTTCATCTCGGCCAGGCGCGAGAGTTGCACCAGGCCGATGGCCGCCGGAATGTCGTTCATGTGGTACTTGAAGCCCACTTCCTCGACGTCGTAGTACCAGGAGTACTGCGTCTTGGTCTCGCGGCTCCAGGTGTCCTTGGTGATGCCGAGCCAACGAAGTTTGCGCAGGCGTGCGGCCGTGGCGTCGTCGTTGGTGACGATGGCGCCGCCCTCGCCGGTGGCGAGGTTCTTGACGGCGTGGAAACTGAAACAGCCCAGTTGTCCGATGGCGCCGAGTTTGCGTCCGCGGTGCTCGCCGCCGCAGCCGTGGGCGGCGTCCTCGATGAGGATGAGGTTGCGTTCCTTGGCGATGGCCTCGATTTCATCCATCTTGCACGGCCGCCCGCCGTAGTGGACGATGACGATCGCGCGGGTCTTCTTCGTGATGCGCTTGCGGATCGACTTCGGATCGATGTTGGCCGTCTCGGCCTCGACGTCGGCGAACACGGGCCTGGCGCCGACGTACAGGATCGCGTGGTTCGTGGAGACGAACGTGATGGGCGTGGTGATGACCTCGTCGCCCTTCTTGAGGTTGGCGACGACCATCGCCAGGTGCAGCGCGGCCGTGCCGCTATTGAGGGCGACGGCGTGCTTCACGCCCAGGTACTCGGCGAACTTCTTCTCGAACTCGGCGGTCTTGGGCCCGAGGCCCACCCAGCCGGAGGCCATGACTTCGCGGACGGCCGCAAATTCGGCCTCGCCGTAACTCGGTCTGAAAACAGGTATGGTCATTTATGTCCTCTTGGCTGGCCGCTGCGCCGCGGCCGCTTGGCTTCAGTCGCCCGTCTCCGTCCGCTCTCCAATCGGCTTGGCCGGCGACCCGCCAACCATCGTATAGGGCGGCACGTCGTGGGTCACCACGCTCAGGGCGCCGACCACGGCGCCGTCGCCGACGGTGACCCCCTTGAGGATGACGGCCGCATAGCCGAGCCAGCAATCGTTGCCGATGCGGATGTCGGCGCACTCGAGCCCCTGCTCGCGGATGAGCCGGTCGCGCCGCCGGCACCGGTGGCCGCCCGGAATGATGGCCACGCGACGCGTAATCAGGCAATCGCTTCCGATGGTCACCTTGCCGCCGTGGACCAGCACCTCGACGCCATTGTAGATGATCGTGCGGTCTCCGATTTCGATCTTGCCGGTGCCGCCCATGGTGTCGAGGCGGCAGAAACCGATGACGCACCCGCGGCCGACCTTCACGTTTCGGTCCACGCGGGCCAGCGGATGGATCATCGACCGGCTGGCAAGGCTGCGTACCACGTTGACCAGCGGCCGCACGATCGCCCGGAGCAGGCGGAGGGTCGTCATCCAGACCGCCCGCCACCAATACGTCGGCGAAAGTACGGCGAAATCCTTCATGCCAAGCCCCTGCTCTCGGCCGTCGGAACCGCCCCATCGAGGGTGCCACGGCTGCGCCGTTTGCAGCCGTGCTTGCCCGCCAACGACCACGGCTGCAAACAGCGCAGCCGTGGCACCCACGAGGTCCAATCGCGGGCGTCCTACTCTCGCAGCGCAATATCCTTCGCGCCGATGCCGAACCGCCTGAAAATCTCCCTGAACCGCCCCATCGTCAGGCGGCCGCTCCGCAGGATGACGCGGCGCTTCCGCCACATCTTCGGCAGTCCGCAAAACGCCTCCCAGTACGCTTGCAGGAGGATTCTGGCCATCTCGACTTTGCTGCGCTCTGCGGCCATCGCCCCGGCCCGCCCGCGGTGCGCGAGGGCGCCCCACACCTGCCAGAAAAAGCGGTAACACGTCCAGAGCGCGCCGTATGCCAGGAGCCACAGGGGGAAGTTCTTCACCGCCACCCAGACGCGGTTTCGCTCCACCAGCCGCGCCAGAAACGGCGACACGCTCCCCGACGACGCCGCGTGGTGATGGTACACCACGGCCGCCGGGACGTACAGGCTTTTCCAACCGCGCCGCTGGGCCCGCCAGCCCATGTCGGTCTCGTCGGCGTAGGCGAAGAAGTCCTCGTCATACAACTCGCCGCTCGGCAGGCGGAGGTCGTCGAGCATCGCCTTGCGGTAGAGGCAGCAGCAGTCGGAGGCGTAGAAGACCTCGGCGGGCTCCTTCATGGCCTCGGGCGCTTCGGCGCGGCCGCGCCCCAGGGCCAGGCCGTCGGGGCACACGACGATGCCCGTCGCGTCGACCTTGCCGCTCGCGGCCAGGATGATGCACGGCGTGGCGGAGCCGGCCTTCGGGTCGGCTTCAAGCGCCTCGACCAGCCGCCGCACGGCGTCGGGCTGGATGCGCGTGTCGTTGTTGCACATCAGGACATACGGCGTCTCGGCCAGGCGGATGCCCACGTTGTTGCCGCCGCCGAAGCCGAGGTTCTTTTCGTTCACGTGCAGGCGGACGGAGGGGAACTCGCGGCGGACCCTGTCGGCCGACCCGTCGGTCGAGGCGTTGTCCACCACGAGGATCTGAAGGGCCGGATAGTCCTGCGCCTGGAGCGAACGCACGCAGTCTCCCACGACCCGGGCGCCGTTCCAGTTCAGCACCAGGGCCGTGACGCCAGGGGCGTCTTGCCCATCCGGCTGCGTCATGCGGCTTTCTTCTCCTCGATCCATTGGCGGCGTGATGCTAGGCCGCACCTGCAAAGGTGTCAAGTGCAAACGCCCTTTTCAAGTATTGCGCCACTCTCGCGGGGCGGGTGGCATGGTCACGCTGTTGCGTGACCATGTGGCAGTGACGGGCACGGCGTCGTTCGAGGCACATGGTCACGCAACAGCGTGACCATGCCACCCCCGAGCATGTAGGCCGGGGCAACGCCCCGGCTTAACGATGACAAAAGCCGGGGCGTTGCCCCGGCCTACATTTCAGTTCGAACGGCGGCGGCAAAACCTTTTCGGTTGACTCCGCCGCACGCTGCGCACACCATAGGCCCCCATGACGCTCTGGGAAGAAATCAAGTCCGGCGAGGCGCCGTCGCGTCGGCTCTGGGCTGCGGCCATTTTCGTTCTCTGTGCCCTCTACGCGCTCGGCGTCAACGACCAGTGGGCCATCTCGCCCGACGGGGCCCTGTACCTGACCCTCGGGCGCTCGCTGGCCGAGGGTCGCGGCATGGAGTTCAACGGCAGCCAATGGTGGGGCATCCCGCCCGTCCTGCCCATGCTGATCGCCGCCTGCCGTTATGTGGCGGGCGACGGGTACTGGCTCATCAACCTCGTCCTGAGCGTGTGCGGCGTGGGGACCGCCATCGTGGCCGCCCGCACCGTCAAGCGCCTGGGCGCGGCGGACCTCGCCCTGCCGGTGCTGCTCGTGACGGGCCTCTCGGCGTACCTGTTCATTACGGCGACGCGCATCCAGACGGACGTGCTTTTCGCGCTGCTGGCGGCCCTGGGGCTCTACGGGTTTGTGCGAGGGGCGGCGGATTCTCCGTGGTGGATCGTCTTCGGCGGCGCCGCGATGCTGCTGGCCACCTTGACACGGTTGCCGGGCGTGGTGTTCTTCGCGGGCGCCGTACCGGGCCTGGCGCTGTCGTTGCGGCGACCGGGCCGCGCCTGGCGTATCGGAATTCTGGCGGCGGTAGTCATCGTCACGTCGGTCGTGTTATGGTACTGGACAACGTGTATCCGGACAACGTCCGATGTTGGCGCCGGCGACTACAGCGTGATCCTCAACACACACGTCGAAACCTTCTTCGACCTCAGCCGCATAGAGAGCATCGGGACGGGGCTGGCACTGCTGCCGTCGGCGGTCTTCGCGGCTATTTTCAGCCAGCAACTGAACTCCTGGCTGATGCTGGGGCCGCTGCTCGTCGCCCTGCTGGGGCTGGTGACACTGGCCCGGCGCGGCCAGTGGATCATCGTGCTGCCCGTGGCGCTGAATGTCGGGTTCCTTGTGCTGCTGGGAGGGGGTTCCGTGGCTCGCCGGTACCTGCTGCCGACGATGCCTTTTGTAATCTATGCGCTGCTGGTCGGCACACAGGTGTCGACCGCATGGATCCGTCGCAGGCAGCCGGCCGGGGGCGCCGCCGCCGGACGCGTGGCCGCTATCGTCGTTGCGGCCGCGTGCGTGGGGATCAGCCTCCCAAAAATCGCCCGGGAGGTTTACTGGATGCGGTCGCCGGACTTCTATGCCGCCTATGACCACGGAGAGTGGCAGAACTTCGTTCAGGCGAGCCAGTATCTGCGGGAGCACGGCTGCGAGGGGATCGACGAGGTGATGGGGCCGGAACACACGGTCGTCCACTACCTCTCGCACCTGCGTATCTTTGTAAAGGTGCTGGCGCCGGGGCTTGGCACGTGGAATCCTGAGAAAACTCCGCCCGAACAGTTTGTCAAGATTGCCGTGGACTCCCCGGCCAGGTTCATCCTGATTCCCCCCAACGCGGCCCCGTGGAGCGAGGAGGCGGCCGCTCGGTTTGCCGCAACCGGCCTGTTCGATCCGCCGGTGCTTTTCGGCGTCACGCCGGACACCCCGTCGGGGACGCTGGCCCTTTATACGCGCCGCACCCCACCCGCCGGCGCCGCGGACAAAGTAACCCCCTAGTGCGGTGCTATGTGTCAATTGATGGGTGGCATGGTCACCCGACGTTGGGTGACCATGAGCCAGTCCGGGCACATGGTCACGCAACGGCGCGTGACCATGCCACCCTGTTATTCGTCGCTTGACGCTTCGCGCCCGGCGGGATATCCTCGTAACCCATGACTGACGGCACAGGCAATCCGATGGACGCGGCCCATCCGGACACGGGGTCCGAGGCCCTCTCGCAGAAACTCCGCAAGCAGCCGGACGAGACGCCGGACGGACAGTTCCGGCGCCTGCGGTATCTGATGTTCACCGAGACGCTCCGGCGGGCCGTGCGGCTGTGCGTGCTCGTGCGGCCGCTGGTGAACCTGTGGCTGATGCTGCGGACGCGCTCCGTCATCCACCCGCTGGCGAGCATCGACTGGAACGTCCACGTCGGCCGCCGCTGTTTCATCGGCAAGTCCGTCCTGGACACGCTGGGCGGCCAGGGGCGGATCGAGATCGGCGACGGCGCCGTCATCTACAGCGGCTGCGAACTGCTCTGCCAGTATAACAGCACGATCCGGATCGGCCGGGGCGTGCTTTTCACGCGCCATGCGGCAGCGATGACGGCCGGGCACATCTTCAGCGACCGCCACGCCACGATCATCTCCCAGGGCATCGCCACAGCCGACGTCACGGTCGAGGATGATTGCTGGATCGGCTACCGCGCCACGCTGCTGCCCGGCGTCCGGGTGGGGCGCGGCACGGTGGTCGGGGCGGGCGCGGTGGTGACCAAGGACCTGCCGCCGATGGTCGTGGCGGGGGGCGTCCCGGCAAAGGTCATCCGCGAGCGATAGAAGGAGTATGGCGCCCGTTGGGGGGGTGGCATGGTCACGCGCCGTTGCGTGACCAGACGGCAGTGACGGGCCAGGCGGGTGGCATGGTCACGCTGTTGCGTGACCATGTTATCCTGACGGGGTAAGCAACGTTCGGCGCGCATGGTCACGCAACAGCGTGACCATGCCACCCGGCTGAATAAATACAAGGATATGCTTTCCTTTGAACTCAAAGGCACTTCGAGTCGTGTGGCTGGTCCTGGGCCTCGGGCTCTTCACCGCCGTCATCGCCTGGGCAGGCCCGGCCGAGACGCTGGGCGCGCTGACCCAGTCGAGCCGGCATCCGGGGCTGCTGGCGGGCGCCGTGGCGCTCTTCGTGGCGACGCAGGGCGTGTTCCTCCTGAAGTGGCATTGGATGTCGCGCCTGGTCGGGGCCGGGGTGAGCCTGCGCCAGTCGCTGCGGCTCTTCGGAACGCTTATGCTGGTGGGCACTTTTACGCCCGGCCGCGCAGGAGAGTTGGCCGTCCCCCTGCTGATGCGCGGCGGGGGGCGGCTGACGGGCGTGGCCATCGTCAATCGCCTCCTGGAGAGCACCGGCACGCTGTGCGCCGGCCTGCTGGCCGCCATGCTCCTCTTGAGCGGCGACCCGCGCGCCGGCGGGCTGTGGCAGGTGGGCATCGTGCTGGCGGTTTTCGTCGCCCTTCTCGTGGTGCTGAGCCGGCGGCGGTACACGGCGGCGGCCCTGGCGGCCGCAAAGGCGTGCTTGCGGCCGATGGCGGTCCTCAAGCCCGTCGCATGGCTGCTTGCGAAGGAGGAACACTGCGCCGGCGGCCTCGATCATTTCTACGAAGCGAACGAACGGCTCCTCAGGCCGGGCCCGATCGTCGTCTTTGCCGCCCTGATGCTCCTGATCTGGCTCCTCATGGTCTGGGGCAACCAACTTCTCGTCCAGGCCACCGTGCCCCCGGACGGCAAAGAGGTGACCCTCCTGGTGGTAACGGCGGTCGTGGCCGTGAGCGCCCTGGCCATGTCGGTCTCGCCGATTCCGGGCGGCCTGGGGCTGAGCGAATTCACGGCCGCGGCCCTGTTCGCCCAACTCGGATACCCGCCGCAGATTTTCGTGCCGTACCTGCTGCTGATGCGGCTGGTGTTTTACGCGGTGGTCATATTTCTTTACGTCGCCGGACGTGTGGCCGGCGACGGCATGGCCGCGCCGACCGTCCCCGGGGCGCCCTGCGAACTTTGATCCGGGTTTTCGTAGTGCGTCAGTTACGGTGACAAGCCCTTTGCCCGGGTGGCATGGTCACGCGCTGTTGCGTGACCATGTGCCCCGAACGGCGCCTGGCGCGTCACTGCGGCATGGTCACGCAACGGCGCGTGACCATGCCACCCGGCCTTTCGCGAGACAGTCAACCATGAAATCAGCAGACAATCCGCGGGGACCGCCCGCAAAAGTAGCGGCTGCGTCACAACGCGGAGGACGCGACCTCATCTGGGTCCTGGCCGCCACCTTGGCGGTCTGCACGGTTTTGCTGGCCTGGTCCATCGGCACGGCGCCGGTCCTGGGCGACGAGGCTTATCACATCCGTCGCGCGATCGTTTACTTCGAGGCGCCTTGGAGCAATCCCCGCCCCGCCTGCGACCCGGCCTTCCCCGCGACCGGGCCTTGCGCCATCCGTTACTGGGACGCCGCGCTCTGGCCCATGGGCCTGGCGATGGTCTGGAAATCGCTGGGCGCTCCGTCGCTGCCGGCCGCGCAAGTTTATCACCTGGGGTACATGCTGATGCTGGGCGTGTTCTCGTTCCTGGCCGGCCGCCAGTTGTATGGCCGCGCCGGAGGCTGGTGGACCTGGGCACTGTCCATGACGATGCCCATCAACGTGCTCCTGGGCACGCTCTTTTACCTGGAAGTGCCGGAGGCCGCGATGGCAGCCATGGCCGTCTACTGCCTGCTGCGCCGGCGAGCGGCCTGGTTCGGAGTCGCGCTGGCCGGCCTGTTTTACCTGAAGATGCCGATAGCGGCGGTCCTGGCCCCGCCGCTGGTGCTGGCGTCCCTCCTGATGCTGGGCGACACGTGGCGCCGGGGTGCGGCCCGAACGGCGCTGGCCCTGGCCGTGATGCTGGCCCTGCTGGCGCCCGACATGCTCTGGCGCTACGAGCAATTCGGCCTGCCGATCATGTTCCGCGAGACGTTTCCCCAGTACCAGGCGCACGTGCTGGCATCGCTGCCTCCGCTGCCTCCCCTCCAGAGGAGCGCCGTCAGCCTGAGCCTGGGCGACCCGCTCGTGGTCGTCAAGACGTTCGGCGTCACTGGCGTGGCCTCGCTTCTGGCGTCCATCGTATGGGCCGTGTGGCTGGTCGGTCGCACGGCGGCGCTGCTGCTGCGCCGCGCCTGGTCGGGCGGGCCGGTGGCGGCCTTGCGGGACCTGCCCCAGGGGATCGCTCCCGAAGTATTGGTGGCCGCTGTGCCGCTGCTCTTCTACATCGTGGTCTTCATCGTGTTGCTGCGATTTGCGTACGATGTGCGGTACTTCCACGGAAGCGTGCTGTTCTGCACGCTGCTGGCGGGCGGCCTGCTGGCCCGTGCCGCGCCGTTTGCCTACCAAGGCCGCCGCCGCTGGCTGGTCCGAGGCGCCGCCGTGGTGCTCATCCTGGGTATGATCGGCCAGTTGGCCACGGCGCCGGCGGCGATCCGCCAACGTCGCCAACTCGATCCGGCCATCGCGGCGGGCTTCACTTGGATCAAGGAGAACGTGCCGCCAGGCAGTATTATCCTGTATCCGGAATACAATATCGTCCCGATGACCGGCCGGCCGATGGCCTGGGCGGCGTGCCTGCCCCGGTATCTCTTCAATGTGGACGAGGCGCCGCGGATGCATTTCCTCTGCCACATCGACATCCGGTACATCGCCATCC
>Ga0315280_10005853_pt1 | contig 17305 bp, 13 predicted proteins | sample YL17G06_40_MG_FD_203697 | JGI IMG/M metagenome (GOLD analysis project Ga0315280, IMG submission 203697) | Sediment microbial communities from Yellowstone Lake, YNP, Wyoming, USA - YL17G06_40 | ecosystem: Environmental > Aquatic > Freshwater > Lake > Sediment | place: USA: Wyoming | collected...
AAGGCCCTGGATGAGCGCTGCAAGGCCGCCGGCGAAGAAGCGGTCCGCTTTGCCGAGGAGAGCCCGCAGCCGCCCCTCGAGTCCCTCTACGAGGACGTTCTCGCCTAGTTGAGAAGGGAGGAAGCATGCCCGTCATCACCTTTCGTGAAGCCCTGCGCCAGGCCATGGACGAGGAGATGGCCCGGGATGAAAACGTGATCCTACTGGGCGAAGAGGTGGCCCAGTACAATGGCGCCTACAAGGTCAGCCAGGGGCTGCTGGACAAGTACGGTCCGGGCCGGGTGATCGACACCCCCATCACCGAGGAGGGCTTCACCGGCATCGGCATCGGCGCGGCCCTGGCGGGCCTGAGGCCGATCGTGGAGTTCATGACCTTCAACTTCTCGGCCATGGCTTTCGACCAGTTGCTCAACAACGCCGCCAAGATGCTGTACATGTCCGGGGGCCAGCTCAAGGTGCCGGTTGTCTTCAGGGGTCCCAACGGCCCGGCAGAGTACCTCTCCTCCCAGCACTCCCAATCCTTCCAGGCCATCTACAGTCATATCCCCGGGCTCAAGGTAGTGGCGCCTTCGACTCCCCTCGACGCCAAGGGGCTGTTGAAGTCAGCCGTGCGCGACGACAACCCGGTGATCTTCCTGGAGGCGGAGCTGATGTACGCCTGGAAGGGCGAGGTTCCGCAAGGGGAGGTCCTGGTCCCCCTCGGCCGGGCGGGGGTCAAGCGCCAGGGCCAGGATATCACCCTGGTGGGATTTTCCAAGCCCATGCCCCTGCTCCTGGAGGCGGCGGAGATCCTGGCCGGGCAGGGGTTCAGCGCCGAGGTCTTGGACCTGCGCTCCCTGCGGCCCTTGGACGAGCAGGCCGTGTTCGCCTCCGTGCGCAAAACCCACCGCTGCCTGATCGTAGATGAATCCTGGCCCGTGGCCAGCTTCGGAGCCTACCTGGGCTGGCTCGTCACCGCCCGCTGCTTCGACAACCTGGATGCCCCGGTGGAGCTGGTGAGCCTGGAGGACGTGCCCATGCCCTACAACCACACCCTGGAACTGGCGGCGCAGCCTTCCACGGAGAAAATCCTCGCGGCCGCGCACAGGGCCCTGTACGTCTGAGGAGCAGAACCATGGCAGAAAGAATCCTGATGATCGCCCTTTCCCCCACCATGGAGGCCGGCACGATCGTGTCCTGGCACAAGAGTGAAGGGGAGTCCGTGTCCCAGGGGGATCTCCTCTGCGAGGTGGAGACGGACAAGGCCGTCATGGACTACGAGTCCCTGAACGAGGGCACCCTGCTGAAGATCCTGGTTCCCGAGGGGGGACGGGCGAAGGTGGGTGAGGCGATCGCCCTGGTGGGAACCCCGGGAGAGGAGGTCTCGGAGCAGCTGGGCGAGGCCGGCAAGAAGGAGGCGGCGCCGGAAGGGCGTGCCCCCGCCGTCCCTCCTGTCGGGACGCAAGCCCCGCCGCTAGCAGCTCAGGCCCAACTCCGCCAAGCGGGCCGCGCCAAGGCCTCTCCCCTGGCCCGCAAGCTGGCGGCCCAGAGGCAGATCGATCTGGGCGGCCTGTCCGGAAGCGGTCCCGAGGGGCGCATCGTGATGCGGGATGTGCTGGGTTCCGGAGGGCCTGCCCCCGCCAGGGGACCTGCCCCCGCCAGGGGACCCGCCCCCGCCAGGGGACCTGCCCCCGCCAGGGGACCTGCCCCCGCCAGGGGACCTGTCCCAGTACAGCCCGCGGCTGGCGCCGTGAAAGCCCCCGCTCCTCCGCCCGCAAGCGGGGACGTGCTGCTGCCCCTAAGCTCCAAGCGCCGGGTGATCGCCCAGCGCCTGTCGGAATCCAAGCTCAACGCCCCCCACTACTACCTGCGCGCCGACGTAGCGGCAGACCTCATCCTGGCCGCCAGGGAGCAGTTGAACCGCGGCCGCGCTGAAAAGGTCTCTTTCAATTCCTTCCTGCTCAAGTTTGCCGCCGAAGCCCTCAAGCGCCATCCCCGGCTCAACTCCAGCTGGGAGGGGGAGGCGATCCGCCTGCGCGGGAGCATCGACATCGGCCTGGCCGTGGCCCAGGAGGACGGCCTGATCACCCCGGTGGTGCGGGACTGCGGCTCCAAGGGCATCCTGGCCATCGAGGCCGAGCTGAAAGACATGGTCGAAAGGGCCCGTAGCGGCCGGCTTGCCCCGGCCGAATATACCGGGGCGGGCTTCACCATTAGCAACCTCGGCTCCTACGGCATCCTGGACTTCACCGCCATCATCAATCCTCCGGGCGCGGCGATCCTGGCCGTGGGCAGGGTCCGCAGGGTGCCCGAGGTGGACGAGCAGGATCAGATCCGCATCCGCTCCGTCATGATCCTGACCCTCTCCTGCGACCACCGGGTGGTGGACGGGGCGGTGGGCGCCGCCTTCATGAGGGACCTCAAGCAGATGCTTGAAGATCCTGTCAAGGTATTGTACTAGTGATTCCATTCCACCCCAAAAGGAGCAAGCGATGTCCCCAAGCCACGATTATGACCTGGTGATCCTCGGCGCCGGCCCCGGAGGTTATGTGTCCGCCATTCGCGCCTCCCAGCTCGGGCTGAAGGCGGCGGTGATCGAGAAGGACAAGCCCGGCGGGGTCTGCCTGAACATCGGCTGCATCCCCTCCAAGGCCCTCATCCACCAGGCGGAGGTGTTCCGCTCGCTGGGGGAGCTGAAGGAGATGGGAATCTCCGCCGACCTCTCCGGCTTCTCCTACCAGAAGGTGTTCGCCAAGTCCAGGCGGGCGGCGGAGACCCTATCCAAGGGGGTGAGCTACCTGCTCAAGAAGAACAAGGTGGAGCTGATCGGCGGCCGGGGGGTCATCGTGAGCCCCCAGGAGGTGGAAGTGAACGGCGGGAAGATCAGCGGCCGCTTCCTGCTGGTGGCCACCGGCTCCAGGCCCAAGGAAATCCCCGGGATCCCCTGCGACGAAAAGCAGGTCCTGACCTCTACCGGCGCCCTCATGCTGGAGTCCCTGCCCAAGAGCCTCTGCATCCTGGGCGGGGGGGCCATCGGCGTGGAGTTCGCCCATCTCATGAACGCCTTCGGGGTGGAGGTCCACCTGGTGGAGATGATGGATCAGATCCTGCCCCTGGAGGACGGGGAGGCCGTGCAGGTCCTGGCCGCCTCCTTCCGCAAGCGGGGCATCGGGATCTATACGGGAACCAGGGCCACCGGGGTGGAGAAGAAGGGCGGGCTGCTCTCCATCGGCCTGGAGGGCAAGGAGGGCAAGAGCAGCCTGCAGGTGGAGAAGCTGCTGGTGGTGGTGGGCAGGGCGCCGAACACGGAGGGTATCGGGCTGGAGAAAGTGGGGGTCAAGCTGGAGCGGGGCTTCGTGGCCGTGGGGGATTACTACCAGACCTCCGTGCCGGGGATCTTCGCCGTCGGGGACGTGCTGGCCACCCCCATGCTGGCCCACGTGGCTTCCAAGCAGGGGGAGATCGCAGCTGAGCACATGGCTGGAGGCAAGCCCAGGCCCAGGCTCGACCTGCGGGCCATCCCGGCGGCCGTGTACTGCGAGCCCCAACTGGCCAGCTTCGGGCTCACCGAGGCCGAGGCCAAGCGGGAGGGGCTGCAGTATAAGTCTTTCGTGTTCCCCTATCGAGGCGCGGGAAAATCGGTGGCCATGAGCAGACCCGAGGGCCTGGTCAAGCTGCTGATGGACGCCGGCAGCCACGAGATCCTGGGGGCCCACGTGGTGGGGGCGGAAGCCACCGAGCTGATCCACGAGCTTCTGCTGGCCAAGAGCGCCGAGCTGCTGCCGGAGGACCTGGCCGCCATGATCCACGCCCATCCCACCCTGTCCGAGGCGGTCATGGAGGCCGCGCGCGGCCTGGAGGGCTGGGCGATCCACGTTTAGGAAAGGAGGAAGGAATGGACATTCTCGAGTACGCCATGAAGATGGAGAAGGACGGTGAGGCTTACTACCGGGAGCAAGCGGGCAAGGTGAAGGACAGGAACGCCGCCCGCTTCCTGGGCTTCCTGGTGCGGGAGGAGCAGAAGCACTACGAGATCATCCGCAGCTACCGGCAGGGGGTGACGGAGGAGCTGGACTCCAGCTTCATCGAGAACGTGAAGACGCTGTTCGAGGAGATGAGGCAGCAGGGGGAGGCCTTCCGGGAAGGGGACGGCGGGACCCTGGCAGTCCTCAACCACGGCCTGGAGCTGGAGGACAGGAGCATCCGTTTCTACGTGGAGAAGATGACCGAGACCTCGGATGCCAAGCTCCGGGACATCCTGTACTTCCTCAAGCGCCAGGAGGACCGGCACTACGGGATGCTCAGCTCGCTGATCGATTATTACCTCAAGCCCCAGCTCTGGACCGAGCAGGCCGAGTTTACCCACCTGGAGGACTACTGAGATCCGGCTTCCCCGCCGCAAAGCTCCATTGAACTCATCGCGCCGCCTTGGCTCTTCGCATATACTGTTCATCTGGGTAACTGCATGGAAAAAACTCTACGGCAGATGATTCAGGTACAGAACCTGAGCCGCAGCTTCGGCGCGCTCCAGGCGGTGCGGGGCATATCCTTCGAGGTGGCGGAGGGGGAGGTATTCGGTCTTTTGGGGCCCAACGGGGCAGGCAAGTCCACCACCATCAAGATGCTGGTAACCCTTCTGGCCCCCCATGGGGGCTCGATCATGGTGAACGGCTTCGACGCCTGCCGCCAGAAGGCCGAGGTGCGCAAGTCTATCGGCATCATCTTCCAGGACCCCAGCCTGGACGACAGGCTCACCGCCGTAGAGAATCTCTACTTCCATGCCCGGCTGTACCACATTCCCCGGGAATCGATCCAGGAGCGGATCGATCATGCCCTCGAGGTCATGGGACTTGAAGATCGCGCCGGCAGCCTGGTCCAGACCTTCTCCGGGGGCATGAAACGCCGCCTCGAGATCGCTCGGGGCATCCTGCACACCCCCAAGATCCTTTTCCTCGACGAGCCGACCCTGGGCCTGGACCCGCAGACTCGCCACCTGCTGTGGAAACACCTTAAACAACTCCAGGAGCTGGAGAAGCTCACCATCGTCCTGACCACCAACTATATCGAAGAGGCTGAGATCTGCCAGAGGATCGCCGTCCTGGACTTCGGCCGCATCATCGCCCTGGATACCCCGAATGCGCTCAAGCACCGGCTGGGCTCCGAGCTCATCATCCTGGAGACCGACGACAACGCCCGGGCCGCGGAATTGATCCAGGATCGCCTCAAGATCGAAGCGGAGGTCCGCAGCCGCGAGCTGGTGATTGCCGCCGCCGACGGAGCGGGGATCATGCGGGAGCTGTTCGGGCTCCTGGGCGGATCGATCCGCAAGGTCGACATCCACGGGCCCACCCTGGAGGACGTGTTCATCGACCTCACCGGCCGGACCATGCGGGACGAGAAGGCGAGCCGAGTGGAGCGGATGCGACGGGCCGCCAAGATGCGCAGGAGGATATGAATGCAGACGCTCATGGATATTCTGGTCATCGCCCGGCGCGACCTGATCCGGGCGGTGCGGGAAAAAAGCCGATTCTACGCCTCGGTGGTGCGTCCGGTGATCTGGCTTTTCCTGCTGGGGACCGGCCTGAGGGGAGGGTTCGCCTCCCAGCTTCCTCCCGGCCTGGACATGAGACAGTTCATCTTCCCCGGGATGATCGCCATGAATATCCTTTTCGCCGGGGTGCAGTCCGGTGTCTCCATTATCTGGGATCGTGAGTTCGGTTTTCTTAAGGAGATCATGGTGGCCCCCGTCTCCAGGCTGTCCATCGCCTGGGGCAAGACCCTGAGCGGAAGCCTCACCGCCCTGCTCCAGGGGGGCATCGTGCTGGCCCTTTTCCCCTTCCTGAGCCTGCGGCTGGCGGCCGACCGTATCCTGATCGCCCTGCCGGCCATGTTCGTCGTCGCTCTGACCGTGACTTCCCTCGGCATCCTGCTGGCCGCACGCATGCGCTCCTTCGAGGGTTTCGGCACGGTGAACAACTTCATCGTCATGCCTATGTTCTTTTTAAGCGGCGCCATGTACCCCACCAGCGGGATCCCGGGCTGGCTGAAGGCCATCACCGCCCTCAACCCCCTGACCTACGGGGTGGACCTCCTGCGCGGGGTGGTTCTGGGACTGCAGGCCCGCTACGCCCTGGACCTGGCCGTGCTCCTCGCCTGCGCCGCCCTGGTCCTGGGGGCGGCGGCCGTGCTTTTCCAGCGGGAAGGTCGGTAGCAGGCCAGGGGGAAAAGCTTAGCACGCTCTGCCAGCGAAACAGTTCGGTAGACGCCGGAGGAACCCAGGGAGCGAGGCGCTCCCAAAATCCTCCTGGTGGGCGGCGGACATCGTAACCTCCGCCTGGAGAGGCGGGGACTTCATCGACGTGCTCGACCTGCCCAACTCGGGGCAGATCCCCAATCTACCCCGCGGCTCCATTGTGGAAACGTTGGGAGTCGCCAACCCCCTCGGCTTTACGACCCTTTGCCGGTGGGGAGCTTCCCGAGCAGATCCTGGCGCTGGTGCTGCCCCAGTTCGCCTTCAGCTCATAGATCGAGGTGATCGACATGGTGGAAAATGGGAATCCTTTAGCTTCTAAAGGCAGGTGGTTCAAGGGCTGCCTGCACACCCACACCACCCGATCCGATGGGGCGCTGCCTGCCGAGCGAGTGGCGGCCTGGTAGCGGGCGCACGGGGGCGAGGCGATTGTGGCCCACCCTTACTGGACCGGGAGCACGGTGCGGAACCTGGCCGACGGGGCCGTGCGGGTGGAGTGCCTGGACGGCCGGGGATGCTGCGCCTGGAGTAACCCCTTCTTCTTTACGGAGCGAGCTTGAAGGTGCGGATCTCGAAGGGCCTGAAGGACAGCTCCGCCCTTCCGCGGTCCAGGGCGACCTCCCTGCTCGTCCTCTCCATGAGATCCGTCTCGAAACACCTCAGGCCGGGATCCTTCAAGCTCAGGGTGGCCCTGGCCGAGCCGCCCCTGGTTTCGTAGGCCCTGAGGATCCAGCCGCTTTCCCCTTCCGCTTTCTTGAGCACCTCGAACACCGCTCCCTCGCTCTGCCAGCTCAGGGGGAAGCGGAACCCTTCGGCGCTGAAGCCTGGGAAGAGCCTGGCCGGCCTGTTGAGGCTTGAGGCCTCTTGCCAGACATCGGAGCGGCGCAGATCCCCCCGGTGAGGCAGGAGGCTGTAGGTGAACAGGTGCTCTCCCTGGTCGGCGTCCGGGTCGGGATAGGTGGTGGAGCGCAGCAGGCTCAGGCTGATCTCAGGCCCCAGGACCTTGTAGCCGTACTTCGAGTCGTTGAGCAGGGCCACGCCGTAACCGGCTTCGCAGAGGTCGGCGAAGCGGTGCCCCACTGCCTCGAAGCGGGCCCTGTCCCAGCTGGTGCTGCGGTGGTTGGGCCGGGCGAGGGTGCCGAACTGGATGTCGAAGACCGCCTCCTGCGCCTGCACGGCGGCGCTGAAGGCCACCCTCAGCAGCCTGTGCTTCTCCCGCCAAGCCACGCGGGTGATGAAGTCCAGCCTTCTCGCGCCGGGGAGCAGCGTGACCTGCTGCTCGATTTCGGAGCCGCCGAGGCGGAAGCCCAGGGCCAGCACCTGGCGCACGGGCCCCCTCAGGAGCGATGCCGAGGCCAGGCGGGCCGTTTCGACCAGTTGCCTCTCGTAATCGATGTCGATTTCCCAGGCGTCCCACTCGACGGGGCGGTCCTCGAACATCTGCAGCAAGTTGCTCGCCCCGGCCAGGATCTCCCTGCCTTCCTCCCTGTCCCAGCCTCTGAGCAGCTTTCCGTCGGCGCCGAACTCGTAGCGGACCAGTGCGTTTTCCAGCACCGACGGCCCTGGGGCGGAAGCCGCCTGGAGCCCAGCCCGCAGCTGCTTTCGGGCTGCGCCTCCGGGTTTCCGGCGCCGCAGGGTCCGGGCCGCCAGGGGGGGGACCTCCGCCAGGGCCACGGCAGCGGAGCCCTCCAGCTGCAGGGGGAGCTCCTGGCCGTCTTCCATCACGACTGTCTGCCCCGTCCAATCCGCAGGCAGGGGCACGGCGAGGATCTGGGGGAAGGAGGTGGGGTTGAACAGGCAGAGGGCCTCGCCGTCCTTCTCGAAGAGCTCCCCGGCCGCGGCTGCCAGGAGCTCCTCGCCCCGGCGCTGGAGCTCCCGGTACTGGCTCTGGCTTTCGGCATACACGCGGCGGATGGCCGACCCCGGGAGGATGTCGTGAAACTGGTTCAGCAGCAGGGTCTTCCACATCCCCTCCATATCCTGGGCGGGATAGCGGTCCGGCGGCAGGCAGGAGCAGAGTGTTTCTGTCGTCTCCAGGAGGCCCTCCAGGCTGCGGTTCATCTTCTTGTTGGCGGCCTGGCTGGTGAGGGTTCCCCGGTGCAGCTCCAGGTACAGCTCGCCCACCCATTGAGGCAGGCGGTCCCAATGCGCCTGCAGGCGGGCGAGCATCTCCCGTGCGGGGCCGAAGCTGACCTTGGGGGCTCCCTCCAGGTCTCTCTGCCGCAGGCCCATCTCGATAAACTCCTCCTTGGGGCCTCCCCCGCCGTCGCCGAGGCCGAAAAGGGTGAGGAACTCGTCGAGCATCCCTTTCTCGGCGAAGTTCTCCTGGGCGAACACGAGCCTGTCGGCCCGCAGCTCGCTGTTGTAGGTGTCCTCGGGCGGGAAGTGCACGAGCACTTCGCTCCCGTCTATGCCCTGCCAGCGGAAGGTATGGTAGGGGAAGCGGTTGATCTGGTTCCAGGACAGCTTCTGGGTGACCATAGCCTCGAGCCCCGCTTTCTTCATGATCTGGGGCAGGGCGGCCGAATAGCCGAAGGCGTCGGGCAGCCAGAGGTTGCGCACCTCCAGGCCGAACTCCTGGAGGAAAAAGAGCTTACCGTAGAGGATCTGGCGCACCAAGGATTCGCCGCCGGTCAGGTTGCAGTCCGCTTCGACCCACATCCCGCCCTGGGGCTCCCAGCGGCCCGCGGCCACCGCCTCGCGGATCTTCTCGTACAGCGGAGGGTAGTGCTCTTTGACCAGGGCGTAGAGCTGGGGCTGGGAGGCGCCGAAGACGTACTGTGGGTATTGGGCCAGCAGGCGCAGCTGGGAGGAGAAGGTGCGGGCGCACTTGCGAACGGTCTCGCGAAGCGGCCAAAGCCAGGCGGTATCGATATGGGCATGGCCCACCGCCTGCGTGCGCAGGTCGGAGGCCGCGGCCGGTTTCTCCAGCTCGGGGCGCAGCCGCTCCCTGAGCGCGGCCACCGACGCCGGCTCGCTGCCGAAGCGGTCGGCGGCCCGGCTCAATGCTTCAAGCAGGCGGGCCCTGCGCACGGAGCTGCGGGGCAGGGCGCCCATCAGGTCCCGCAGTACCCTGCAATCCAGGTTCAGGTGCCAGATGTCCTCCCGGAACACGGCCAGGCAGGCCTCGGAGACCCGGGCCTCGAAGGACCCGTAGCGGCGGGGGTCCTCCGGGGCGGGGTCCGGCTCCTGCTCGAGCCCGAACATGCCGCTCGCCGCCGCTTCGAGCCACAGCTCCACCTCCTCCCCGCCGCCACAGGGGGCGAAGAGGTCGATGCGGTTGCTGACGTAATGGGGGGCGAAGACCGAGCCCGAGGTCAACCCCTGGAGGGGCGTGCCGTCCGGGGAAAAAAGGCAGGCTTCGCCGCTGAAGTTGAGCAGGGCGGCCACTCTCCGGCCTTTCCACTCCCCGGGCACGACGCCCCGGCAGCGGAACCAGGCCGACTGCCCGTCTCGGCCCCAGACCTGCCCCGCTTGGATGGGACGGAACTTGCCCTCCAGGCGCCTGGGAAAGGGCACGGGGTCCTCGGACAGGGAATACTCCAACCGAAGGGGGCTCCTGGCCGCGAAGAGGCAGTCCTGCAGGCGGCGAATAAAGCTGTCGATGCGCTTCTCCTCGAGCGACTTAACCGCATCCATACGTCCCTCTCTTTGTCGCTAATATTTGAGGCGGAGCCTGTCACGGTAGGCCTCGATCCTCCGCCGCACTCCCGGATCCTCCGGGTCGTTGGGGCCGAACTGGCGAAACCGGTTCTTGAATCCGCTCACCCTGCCGGCGCGCAGGGAGAGCTTCAGGATGCCGAGATAGTTCCCCTGTTCTCCGGGGGAGGCGACGATCGTGCCTCCCCGCCGCCGCGCTGCGATCAGTCTCTGCTCGTGGCCCACCAGCAGGAGATCGATCCCCGCCACCCTGCCGGCCAGGGCCAGGGCGTTGACATAGGGGCCGTGATAGAGCAGGACGGTGAGGTCGGCTCGCTCGCTGCGGAGCGCCTCCAGGAGGCGTCCGGCCGCCTGCGCGGGCGCCTCGAGGACCAGCCCCTGGCGCTTGGCCTCGGGCAGCGATTGCAGTACGGCGGGGTCCAGGAGCGAGAGGACACCGATCCTCAGGCCTTCCCGCTCGATCACCAGGGGCTGGGGTGAAAGGGCGCCTGTGCCGGGGGAAAAAGAGAGGTTGTTCGAGAGCAGGGCAAGGCGGCGGGCGGCCTCGGAAAGCGCTGCCCCGCCGTAGGCCAGCTCCTGGTCGCCCAGGGCCACGGCATCGTAGCCGAGCTCACGGTAGGTTTCCAGGATTTCAACTGCCAGCAGCTTGTCGGGGAAGGCCTCCAGGATGTCTCCCAGGTCCACCAGCAGGGCGCCCTCCCGGTCCTGGAGGGAACGCAGGAAAGCCGCCCGCCTGACCAGCCCGGCCTTGGGGGAGCTCGCGCAGGCGCAGCCGTCCAGGTTGCCGTTCAGGGAGGCGGTGTAGTATACGGTCAGGCCGGCCTCCGGCTGCCCGGAAGCTTCCAGAAGAGAGGAGGCTGGCAAGCAGAGCAACAGCAGGATGGCGGTGAGCGCGGCAGACCTCATATCCAACCAATCGATAGTAAAGATTAAAGAGTATCCCGCCTCGCTTTTCAAGCTAGCGCTTTTTTCATTTTATTGACAGCGAGCGGAAATGGAAGAATAATAAAAATAGTAAGGCTTCCGTCCCACAAGCTCGTGGGAAAATGGGTTAGAGCAGCGAAAAATATTCCAAGGAGGAGTAAAATGAAAAAGCTTTCCCTGTGGACAGCGCTCGTTCTGATCCTGGCGGCCGCCTGGTGCGCGGCCTCTCCGGCCCCGGAGGAGGTCGAGGTTGCCATGACCTGCCGCTGCGTGGAGGGCGGCGTCAACGCCAACCTGGTCAAATGGTTTAAGACCTACCTGGCCCCCAAGTTCGCCGAAAAGATGAAGGCGGAAGGCAAGGCCGTCACTGTCAAGCTCATCGAGTTTGGCGGCGGCGACGAGGCCCTCAAGGAGCAGTACGCCCTGGACCTGAAGGTGGGCAAGGGCTACGATGTCTTCGCCTTCGACGGCTTCTGGGTGCCCGAGTTCGTGGCCGGCGGGCTGCTCAAGCCCCTGGACGCCGTGGCGGGCCCGGAGGTCAAGCAGTGGGAGGGCTGGGGTCACATCAGTCCCGGCCTGCAGCAGATTCTCGGCTACCAGGGCAAGCTCTACGGCATCGCCTCGGGCACCGACGTGCGGGAGATCTTCTACCGCACGGACCTCTTCAAGAAGGCCGGCATCCAAGTCCCCTGGCAGCCCAGGAGCTGGGCCGAGCTGCTGGACACGGCCCGCAAGATCAAGCAGGCGCTGCCTGAGGTGACGCCGCTGCAGATCAACGCCGGTACGCCCATGGGCGAGGCCACGACGATGCAGGGGTACTTTATGCTCCTGCTGGGGGCCGGCCAGCACATGTACGACTTCGACAAGGGCAAATGGATCGCTAAAAGCCCGGCCATCCTGGACACCCTGAGCTTCTACAAGACCGTCTACGTGGACGAGAAGCTGGGCGATGCCCGCATCCAGCTGCTCAAGGACGGCCGCAACCAGAGCTTCGCCCAGTTCAGGGACGGCAAGATCGCCATGCTGGTGGAGGGCGACTGGTTCTGGCGCTCGGTCATCGCCACCGGCGAGTGGAAGATCGAAAACCGCAACGAGCTCGTCTCCTTCGCCAAGATGCCCGCCAAGGCAGCGGGCAAAGGGTATAAGGGCCAGGACTTCGTCACCATTTCCGGCGGCACCGGTTTCGCCATAAACCCCAATTCCAAGCACCCCAAGGAAGCCTGGGCCTTACTCTCCTTCATGTTCAGCAAGGAGCCCCTGCTGGCCTTCCAGGCTCTGGAGCCGCGCATTCGCGTGCGCGATGACGTCCCCGTGACCGGCGACCCGGTGATGACCCAGATGGCCAATCAGCTCCTGAAGCTGACCACGGTGCGGCCCATGCTGCCCGAGTACCCCAAGATCTCCACCGAGGCCCAGCTCATGACCGAGCGGGTGGTCTCCGGCGAGATGGCGCCCGAGCAGGCCATGGAAGCCTACGCCAAGGCCGTGACGGCGCTGGCGGGGGCCGATAAGGTCCTGGAGCTCAAGTAACCAACCCAGATGGGGCCGGCGGAGCCGGCCCCTACATTTTTATCGAGGTGCGCGGATGACCAAGGGATCGCTCATCCTATCTCGACGGACCGGCTTCCTCTTTCTGCTTCCCACCCTGGCCTTCGTGGTCTTCTTCATCATTGGCCCGTTCGTCTGGGTCTTCTGGCTGAGCTTCACCAACCAGACCCTTACCGGCGTGACGGCTGTGGCGCCCCGTTTCGTGGGGTTGGCCAACTACCTGCGCCTGCTGGACTTCGGCACCTGGATGACCCGCGGGGAGTTCGGCAATGCCCTGCGCAACTCGGCCCAGTTCGTCTTCGGCTCCGCCATTGTCGGCCAGGCCGGGCTGGGGCTGCTCATCGCCTGGGCCTTCTACCGCCGCCGGGGCAGCCTGCGGGAGGTGATCTACACCCTGGTCATCCTGGCCTGGATCATCCCCGACGTGGTGGTGGCCTTCACCTGGATGGCCTTCCTGGACCGGGATGCCGGCACCCTGAACGCCGTCTTGCGCTTTCTCCACCTGGCATCCGTGGACTGGCTGATCAAGCAGCCGCTTCTTTCCATCATCATCTTCAACACCTGGAGGGGGACGGCCTTCTCCATGCTGCTGTTCTCTTCGGCCCTGGCCACGATTCCCCCCTCGTACCTGGAAACGGCCGAAGTGGTCGGGGCCTCCGGCTGGCAGAAGTTCCGGGACATCATTTTCCCCCTGATCCGCAACCACATCCTGACGGACATCATCCTGGTCACCCTGTGGACCTTCAACACCTTCACGCCCTTCCTGCTCACCGGCGGCGGCCCGACCTTCAAATCGGAGCTGATTTCCATCCATACCTTCCGCATCGCCTTTCAGTTCTTCGAGTTCGGCAGGGGTGGGGCCATCGCGGTGATGATGCTGCTCATCAACCTGGCGCTGGCCTTGACCTATCTGGCCATCCTGCGCCGCAAGGAGGTGGGGACATGAAGCTGGCGCGGTTCATTCTGGTGCGTGTCGCCTTCAGCCTCTTCGTGACTCTGGTGGCGGCCTTCTTCACCCTGCCCTTGCTGTGGCTGGTGCTCACCCCCTTCAATCCGCGGGGCACCCTGGCGGTGGAGATTCCCGCCGCACCCACCCTGGCCAACTTCCGCCTGGTGTTCGCCAACACTTTCGCCATGCGGGCCCTGCTGAACAGCGCCATCCTGGGGCTGGGGGCCATGCTCATCGTCACCCTGGTGGCCACCATGTCGGCCTATGCCCTCTCCCGCGCCGACGTGCCGGGACGGGACTTCCTGATCTACGCCCTGATCCTCTTCTCCTCCGTGGTCACGGGCACGGCGGCCATGGTGCCCATCTTCCTGCTGATCTTCTACCTGGGGCTGATCGACGCCCACCTGGGGGTGATCCTGGTGTTCACCGGCGGGCTGCTGCCCACGGCCATCTTCATCATGCGGGACTTCGTGGAGGGATTGCCCAGGAGCTACGAGGAATCGGCGCTGGTGAGCGGCGCCACGCCGAGGCAGATGTTCAAGGACGTCATCCTCCCCCTGGTGCGGCCGGGCATGGTGGTGGTAGCCATCTGGACCTTCGTGAACGTGTGGGGCGCTTTCCTCATCCCTTTCATCCTGCTGCGCAGCCCCACCAACATGCCGGCTTCCGTGGCCATCTACTCCTTCTACACGGAGGCGGGCACGCCCATCATCACCCTCACCTCTTCCTATGCGCTGCTCTTCGCCCTGCCCGTGCTGGTGCTCTATCTTTTGGTGAACTGGCGCTACGGCTTCCGTTTCTTCGGGGGCATCAAACGCTGAAAGGGGGAGTATGGCCCGCATCGCCTTGGACAACGTAAGCAAGCGGTTCGGCCCCGTGAGAGCCGTGGATGGCGTAAGCCTCACCATCGAGGACGGCGAGTTCTTCGCCCTGCTCGGCCCTTCGGGCTGCGGCAAGACCACCACGCTTCGTCTCATCGCCGGCCTGGAAAAACCCACCGCCGGCCGGATCGCCGTCGGCGGCCGGGACGTGACCGACCTTCCGCCCCGCGACCGCGATGTGGCTATGGTCTTCCAGGACTACGCCCTTTACCCGCACATGCTCATCCTGGACAACATCGGTTACCCTCTCAAGGTGCGGGGCATCCCGCGCGGGGAGATCCGCCGGCGCGTCACCGAGGTGGCCGAGAGCCTGAAGATCGCCGAGCTGTTGGACAGGCGCCCGGCCCAGCTCTCGGGCGGCCAACAGCAGCGCGCCGCCGTGGCCCGGGCCGTGGTCTACAAGCCCCAGGTCTTCCTCTTCGATGAGCCCCTGAGCAACCTGGACGCCAAGCTCCGCCTGGAAGCCCGCAGCTTCCTCAAGCACCTCCAGCACGAGCTGGGCGTGACCACTATTTTCGTGACCCACGACCAGGCGGAGGCCGTGGCCCTGGCCGACCGCATCGCCGTCCTGAACGAGGGCCGCATCATCCAGGTGGGCACACCCCGCGAGGTCTACCGCCGCCCCCTCACCACCTTCGTGGCCTCCTTCATCGGCAGTCCGCCCATGAACCTCATCCCCTGCCGCCTGAAGCTCGAAGGCCAGACGGCTCGGCTGGAGGGAAAGAGCTTCCGCCTGGATATCACCTCCTGGCGCGAACCCCTGGCCGCCAAGCTGCAGGACGGCGCCGAGGTCATCCTGGGAGTGCGCCCCGAGCACCTGACCCTCTCCCCGGGCCAATCCCCCCGCACCCTCCCCGGCGAGCTCTACGTCACCCAGCCCCAGGGGGCCGAATACCTGATTATTGTGCTGGTGGACGATACCCCGGTATCCATACGCCTTTTCACCGATGAGCCGCCGGCCCTGGAGAGGCGTGTATGGGTCCAGGTGGACCCCGCGCGCCTCCACCTTTATGGAGCCGGCGGCGAGCGGGTGATCTAGCGGCGGGGATGGGCGCGGCGGTGACGCGCGTTCTTGAGGGAACCTTGGGTCCGGCGGACAAGGCCGCCTCGGACTACCGCCTCCTGCCCTTCACCGTGCCTGCGGGCACGACGCGTATCGATGTCCATTATGAGTACAGCCAGGCCATGAGCGCTGCCGATACCACGGGCCAGGGCAATGTCCTGGACATCGGGCTTTTCGATCCCCGGGGCGGCCGCTTCATGGGCCGGGGCTTTCGGGGCTGGAGCGGCAGCGCCCGCTCCAGTTTCTTCGTTTCTTTGCCCCAGGCTACGCCCGGCTACCTGCCGGGCCCGATTCAGGCTGGGAAGTGGCGGGTCCTGCTGGGCCTGTACCGCATCGCCGCGCAAGGCTGCCGCTACCGGGTCGTCGTTACCTTGACCAGGGGCGAAGCGGGAGGGGCCGGAGGCGGGAGACGAATGGCCGCGCCCCCCGCTCCTCTCTCACCCGCCGCTCCCCGCTGGTACCGGGGCGACCTGCACTGCCACAGCCACCACAGCGATGCCTCGGGCTCGCTGGCGGACCTGGCGGCGGCCGCCAGGAGCCGGGGGCTGGACTTCCTGGCGCTGACGGATCACAACACCGTCAGCCAGAACCTCCAGATGGCCCGAGAGGCCGGCCCCGATCTCCTCCTGATCCCCGGCGAGGAGATCACCACCTACTACGGGCACGCCAACCTCTGGGGCCTGAGGGAGTGGGTGGATTTCCGCTGCCGCGAGGCTGGAACCATGAACCGGATCGTGGCCCGGGCCCACAGCCAGGGAGCCCTATTTTCGGTCAACCACCCCAAGGAGGGCGGCCCCGCCTGGGAGTACGAGGGGGTCACGGGCTTCGACTGCGTGGAAGTCTGGCAGGGGCCCTGGGAGCTCTCCAACCACCAGTCCCTGGCCTGGTGGGACGGACTGCTCCAACAGGGCCGGCGGGTCGCCGCCGTGGGTGGCAGCGACAAGCACCAGCCGCCCTGGCCGGAGCAGGCGTCCTCCCACCGGCTGGGAAACCCCACCACCTGGGTCTACGCCGAGCGCCTCTCCAGCGCGGATGTCCTGCGGGGGATCCGGGAGGGACGCGCGTTCATCTCCAGCGACGTGGATGGCCCTCGCCTCCAGCTCACCGCCATGGTCGAAGGCCGGCCCGAGGCATCGATGGGGGAGGTGCTGACCGTGTCGCCCGGAATGTCCCTCAGCCTCGGGTGCCGCGTTCAGGGGGCCAGGGGGGATGTTCTGCGGCTCATCACCGGAGGGCAGGTCCAGGGGAGGGCCGAGGTCGAGGCCGAGGACTTCAGCCAGGAGTGGATCCTCACCGTTTCGTCGCAGAGCTACTTCCGCGCCGAGGTCGTGCAGGCGAGCGAAGCGAGTGGCACAAACCCGGCCGTCGCGCCGAGCGCACCGGTGCTGAAGGCCCTGACCAATCCCATCTACCTGCGCCTCAAGGCTTGAATCGGTGCGAGCTCATGCGCTTTTCCGCCTTGACCTGATTTCCAGGCGGCGGCTATGAGCTTGACAGCAGGGGGCGGCGCTGGTAAGGTCGGCTTGCATGTACGCGCAGTATCCCTTTTCCGCCCTGGTAGGGCAGGAGGCGATGAGGACGGCCCTGCTCCTGAACGCCGTGGATCCCGGAATCGGCGGCGTGCTGATCCGCGGGCAGAAGGGCACGGGAAAATCCACCGCCGCCCGGGCGCTGGCTCTTCTGCTGCCCGAGATCGAAGTGGTGGAGGGCTGCCCCTTCCTCTGCCCGCCGGACAGGCCGCAGGAGATGCACCAGGAGTGCCTGGAGCGTTTCCAGAAGGGCGAGGCGCTGCCGAGGGTTTCCCGCCGGGTCCCCTTCGTAGAGCTGCCCCTGAACGCCACGGAGGACCGCCTGGCAGGGACGCTGAGCGTGGCGGAGGCGCTCGGTAAGGGGGCCCTCCGCTTCGCCCCCGGGCTGCTCGCTTCCGCCAACCGGGGCATCCTCTACGTGGACGAGGTCAATCTTCTGGAGGACCACCTAGTTGACCTGCTGCTCGACGCCGCCGCCTCGGGGGTGAACCGGGTGGAGCGGGAAGGGATCTCCTACTCCCA
>Ga0315280_10005855_pt1 | contig 17302 bp, 12 predicted proteins | sample YL17G06_40_MG_FD_203697 | JGI IMG/M metagenome (GOLD analysis project Ga0315280, IMG submission 203697) | Sediment microbial communities from Yellowstone Lake, YNP, Wyoming, USA - YL17G06_40 | ecosystem: Environmental > Aquatic > Freshwater > Lake > Sediment | place: USA: Wyoming | collected...
CGAACCAGCCCCCGCCGATGTTGGCGAAGAACACGCCGCGGATGCCGCCCATGACGCCGATCGGGGTCAGCATCGCGTGGATGATCGGGAAGCGCAGCTCGGCGTTGCCGAACACGCCGTTCTGGCCGATGAACTCCAGGTAATCGTACCCGCGCATCTCGGAGTTGCCGCCGAAGTAGGTGAAGTCGGGATAGTTGCCCCAGCTCTTGAAGCCGCGCAGCCGGAGGGCCAGCAGCCCGGTGCCCGACAGGCGCAGGTAGTAGCGGGCGTCGGCGTCGGTTGTCTGTCGCGACAGGAAGGCGCCGAGCGGCGGCGCGTACTCGTAGCGCAGCCGCATCGTGCTGCCCGCCAGCGGCCCGAATTCGCGGAACACCGTCGTCTCCTGCGTGAAGGCGACATCCAGCGGCAGGAAGTTGCCGTTGGAGAACAGCTGGCGGCCATAGACCTGCTGCTGGTAGGCCTGCTCCGTCGCGGCGACGTTCGCGTCGTTGATGCTCTCGTTGTAATTGGAGAAGCCGGCCGACACTTCCAGGCGCCGGAACACGTCGAGCGGGTAGATGCCGAGGACGCTGGCGCCGCGGATGGTCTGGGTGCCGATTGAATCCGAGCGCTGGATGACGCCGAGCAGCGTCGGGTCCAGGAACGCGTAGCTGTACGGATAGTAGAAATAGGTCTGATCGTACAGCTGCACCGCGTACTGGAACCGCCGGCTGAGGTTCAGGTACGAGAAGGCGAGCGAGCGATACTGCAGCACCGACGCGGCGAAGATGTCGAAGCGGTGATCGCCCAGGACATCGGCGAACGACAGCTCGGTGCCGCCGTAGACGTCGCCTCCGCTGGTGACGCCGACGTTGATCGGCGGGCGCCCCTCGACGAACAGCTTCTCGAGCGCGCCCTTCTTGCGCTCGTTGCTCTTGACCAGCGTGTGGCTGAGCGGCGCCTGGAAGTCGATCACCGGGCCGGGCGCGCCGAAGTCGGCCGTCTCCGCCTTGTGCAGCGCCTCCCTGCGTTCCAGCGTGTGCAATCCGTATTCGCCCTTGTAGTACGTGACGAACGCGATGCGCGGCGCGGCGCCGGCCGCCGCCGCACCGTCCGACTTGGCGTCGATCGGCGCCTGTCTCAGGACGATCGGCGACAGGTTTCCGCCCACGGTGTCGGTGTACTGCGACAGCTCGTTCGTCTTCAGGTTGAGCGTCCAGATGTTGTAGATGTTGCCGTTGCGCGCCACGTCGGGATCGATCGGCTGGTTCGGATCGGTCGCCGTCGACGGGAACACGATCGTGTCGGCGTCGATGAACTTCGCGCCGCCATCGTCGTGGGTGCCGAAGGTCAGCTGCGTCTTCGTTCCGGTCGCCAGGTCCACGCGGAACAGCTTGTCGTTGCCGCTCACCCGGCAGACGTACACGATCGACTTGCCGTCGGGCGAGAAGGTGGGCCCGAAATCGGCCAGCGTATCCTTGCCGTCCGGATTCGTGATGTCCTTGATCTCCAGGGTGTCGAGGTTCACCGTGAAGATGTCGTTCTTCGCGTTGCGCAGCCCCGCGAACGTGACCGTCCGGCCGTCCGGGGAGAACGACGGCGACTCCGGTTCGTCAACCGTCTTCATCTCGACGCGCTGCTCGATCTTGCGCGTGAGAACGTTCTCGAGGATCAGCGTCTTGTGTTCCTTCACCCGGACGAAGTAGGCGAGGCGGTCGCCCTTGGGCGACCACGCCATCCAGGGCACCGTGTTCCAGCGCTCGCCGGGGATCGACAGATCTTCGAAACCCATGTCCTGGTAGAAGCCGGGCGTCAGGTTCCGGATGAACGATCCGTCCTTCGCCGAGATCAGAACAATGTCCAGCTGCTGGTCGTTCCGGTCGCCGGTGACGATGGCGATCAGATCGCCCGACGGTGACGGTTCGGCCGACACGGCGTTGGAGTAGTTGCCCTTCTTGGGGTCGGGCGCCAGGTTCCTGCCGTAGTCCTCCGGGCGCTCCTTGTCGCGGAACGGCTTGAACCGCTCCTTCAGGTAGCGCTCGAACTGCGAATCGAACTCGTCCGGCTTCAGCTTGAACGAGTCGTCGTAGGCGTTCTCGCCGCCGCCGATGACGCTCTTGCGCAGGCTGAACAGGAACTGCCGAACGCCTTCCTTGCCCCACTTCGCCTCGATGAACTCGAAGACCGAATGGCCGAGGTTGTAGATCAGGCGGGGGTTGCTGAAGTCTCCGTAGCCCTCGAGATCGCTCATCTTGGGGACCGTGTCGGAGATGGCGGCATCGCGCACCGTCATCAGGTCGATCGGCGCCCAGTACCCGGTTTCGTAGTCGGCCAGCCCCTCGTCGATCCACAACGGCATGTTCCGGCGGATCAACGACTGCGGAATGATGTCGAATTCGAAAATGTGCGTCAGCTCGTGCGTGATCAGGCGGTAGAGGAGGTCCGACGGCGCGTCGATCGGCAGCAGCATGCGATTGCCCATCGGCTCGGCGAACGCCCCGACGCCTTCCTGGGCGGCGCCCGGGATCACGTTCTCCTGCTCGAACTCCGCGTGCGTCTTGAACAGGATCAACGGCACCTTCGTCGCGAGATCGTGTTTGAGGTCCGCCGAGATCTGCTGGTAGGCGCTCTCCGCGTACCCGGCTACCCGTTCCAGGTGCTGTTGCATTTCGGGGTAGTAGTAGATCTCGAAGTGATCGGTGGTGTAGACGTGCCAGTTGAACGTGTTGTAGTGAACCAGGTTCTTCCCGTAGTAGGGCACGAACTGGGTCTGGGCGACGGAGGCGTTGGGGGCGGACACGAAGGCCGCCACCAGCGCACCGAGGAGCCACGCCGCGACGCGGGTCCTGGAACGCTTCCGCATACGATTCACCTTTCGTTCCGAACGGGGGAACTGCCTACAGGGCGACTACGCCCCATCTTACTGTCACCTACTCAGAGGCTGCAAACGTTAGTGGACACAGATGGGTCGACCTGAGCAAGAGACGTACCAACGGTTGAGGCGGGGAGTCCGCGTCCGGATTGTGCCACAAAACAGGATCGACACGTGCCCCGTCGCTCAGCCGCGCCCCCTGGGTGTCCCCCTGCCGTGACGGCGTCGCGCGGCTGTGCCGCGGCCGATCCCCCGACGGTATACTGAAGGAATAAAGGCGCGGGGCCGGGGGTTTTCCTCTATGACCCCGCGCGACGCCCATGACCTTGCGTCGACGCCGGGATGCCGCGGCGGCCACCGCTCGAACGGCCGCATTCGAGACAGAGGCACTCTCGTACCTGAACCCGCTGTACTCGACCGCCTTGCGGCTCACCGCCAATCCGGCCGATGCGGAGGATCTCGTGCAGGAGACCTACTTGAAGGCGTTCCGATCGTCCGGCCAGTTCGAGCCGGGCACGAACCTCAAGGCGTGGCTCTTCACGATTCTCCACAACACGTTCCTGAACAGCCGCCGTCACGCCGGCCGCGAGTCGATCGCGACCGAGAGCGACGACCTCGAGCAGGTTCCCCAGCCGGAGGACACTGAGAACCCCGAACAGATTCTGCTTCGCAAGACGCTGGACGGGGAGCTGAAGGCGGCGCTGGACGGGCTGCCCGCAATCTTTCGTGAAGCCGTCTGGCTGCGCGACGTCGAGGACTTCTCTTACGCCGAGATCGCGCGAATCCTGCAGGTCCCGATCGGAACCGTCATGTCGCGGATTTCCAGGGGCCGCCGCCTGTTGCACGCACGTTTGACCGCGCCCGCCGACATCGGGGCCGCGGGACCGCGTTAGGGACGCCCAGGCAATGCCGACCTGTCGCGACGTCGAACCGCTCATCACCGCCGTCGTTGACGACGAAGCCACCGCGGCCGACCGCGCCCTCGTCGGCGATCACGTTCGCGAGTGCGCCAGTTGCCGCGACCGGGCATCGAGGGAAGCAGCCGCCCGCCGCCTGCTGCGCGAGCGGCGCGAAGTGTTCCACGTGGACGCCCCGGCCGCCCTCCGCGCGAAATGTCAGCCGCCGCGTCCCGCGCCGTGGTTCCAGGTGGCCGTGCGCCCGATGCGCGTCTGGGCGGCCGCCGGCGCCGTTCTCGTCGTCTTTGTCGCCGCGTTCTACGTGGTCGGCCGGGGATCCACGGCGCTTGCCGCCGAACTGGCGCTCGATCACCTGAAGTGTTTCGCGCTGTTCGAGAAGTCGTCCGGCCCGGGCGATCCCGCCGCGATCGCCGAGCGGATGAAGGCGGCCTACGGCTGGTCCATCGCGGTGCCGGGGAGTTCTCGAGCGCTCGACCTGCATCTGGTGGGAGGGCGCCGCTGCTTCTCGACCGACGGGCGCGTTGCGCATATCCTGTACCGTCATGGGGGCCGGCCGCTGTCGCTGTTCATCGTACCCAGCACGTCGCACGCGGCCGACCACCTGGCCGTGATGGGGCAACAGGCCGTCATCTGGTCGCGATGCGGCACGACCTACGTGGTTCTCGCCCGCGAGCCCAGCGAGCAGGTCGCGCAGGTGGCGGCCTACGTCAGGAGCGTGGTGGAATGAAGACGCAACGCGGCGGGCTGACGGGGTGTGGGGATCGGGGAACCCCGGATCCCCGCAAGGGTCGTTTATGAAGATTCGATGGATGCTGCTTGCGATCGCCCTGGCGGCCGGCATGACCGCGCTGGCGGCAGTGTCGATGCGATCGGCCGGCAACGACCGACTGGCAGCGACGGGCGCCGGTGACGAGGCGCGTGGCGGCGTGACGCAGCAGGCCGCCGGCTGCCCGGTCAAGGAGAAGCCGGCGAACCTCCAGTTCACGCTGCAGGACATGTATGGCCGCGACGTGAAGCTGTCGGATTACCGCGGCAAGGTCGTGCTGCTCAACTTCTGGGCGACGTGGTGCGGCCCGTGCCTGGCGGAGATTCCCGGCTTCGTCGACCTGCAGGCGAAGTACAAGAAACAGGGCTTCGAAGTTCTCGGCGTATCGGTCAGCGACGCGCGCGAGCAGCTGCCCCCGTTCGCGCAGGAGTACAAGATCAACTACCCGCTGCTGGTCGGCCAGAATCACGACGACCTGCTGGACGCGTACGGCGCGACGACGGCGATCCCGGTTTCCGTGATCATCGGGCGCAACGGAGCGATTTGCGACCATCACATGGGCATCGTGGACCTCGAGCAGGTGGAACGCGAGATCAAGGCTCTCCTGTAGTGATATGATCTCCCCAGGCTGCGGCACGGCCGGGCTCCGGTGCGTGGGGCGAGAGGCGCCACGCGACGAAGCGGAGGGGGGCATAGGGGCCCGCCACTCAACGTTGTTGCGTGCCGCACGTCGAGGGCTTCACTCATGCTGAAGGGGTTCACGCACGCGCGACTGGCCTGTGGCTGCCGGATTACGTTCCGGGAAGGCGTCGAAGGAAGTCCCGTGACGGTCGTCCTCGAGGAAAAGGCGCCCGGATGCGTGATGTCGCTTCACGTCAAGAACATGCCGCTGTTCGACTACCGTGAGGCGCTTCGGGCGTCTACCCGCCTGGGACCGCCCGAGGAGGAAGGGTACGAGGAAGAAGGGTAGTTCCTCGTCCCTGGTTCCTGGTGCAGCGTCTGGTGATTCAGAAGGGCCTGGAGGCGAAGCCTCCCGGCCCTTTTTTCGTCCGTGGTATCGTAGGCGTCGATGAAACGTTCGATGCGCCGCCTGCTCGTTGCGCCAGTCCTGCTGCCGGCCATCGCGGCCGCCGCGCTCTCGTGCTCCGGTGAGCCGCCGCCGCCGCCGATCCGCGTGCGCGAGGCAGACCTGATCGTCCAGAACCAGACGCAGGCCGCCTGGTCGAACGTCGAAGTCTGGGTGAACGATCACTTTCGGGGCGTCGCACCTTCGCTCGAGGCGGGGCAGCAGCTTGTCGTTCCCCTCAACGCGCTTCGGGCCGCGTTCGGGCAGCAATTCGATCGCATGCGCCAGCCGGTGTTCGGCGTGCTCGTCACCGCGCGGGCGAGCGACGGAACGACCGTCCGCCTGACGTGGGGGAAAGTGCGGAGGCGATGAAAATGGCCAAGCTGAAGTCCGAGTTCGAGGTGGTGTGCCCCTGCTGCGGCGCCGCGCTCGTTATCGATACCAACCTCAGGCGCGTCGTCTCGCACCTGGAGCCGGAACGGGAAGACAAGCCCGACCTCGACGCGGCGCAGCAGATTCTCGCCGAGGAAGCGGCCCGGCGCGAAGCCGCGTTCAACCAGTCGGTCGAGGCCGAGAAGACGCGCGGCGATGCGCTCTCGAAGCGCTTCGAAGAGGCGCTTCGCAAGGCGCGCGACGAGCCGATCGGCCCGCCGCCCAAGCGGGACTTCGATCTTGATTGACCAGGCTTAGGGCTTAGGGCTCAAGGCTCATGGCCTCACCGGGGCTTTGGGCCGGGTGAGGCTCGAGGCCTTAAGTCCCGGTCGGGCCGTGAGCCTTAAGCCCTAAGCCTCAAGCCTTCTTTCCCTTGACAGCACACCCTTGTCGGGTCTATACCTAGTCCAGACATGGGAATCAGACCCTCGCCCGACGCGCTCGATCTCCTGCCCGGCACCCTCTACCTCCTGATCCTGCGGACGCTCGCCAACGGGCCGTTGCACGGCTACGCGATAGCCCGCCGCATCAAGGAGGCGTCGGCCGACGCGCTCGCCGTCGAAGAAGGGTCGCTCTATCCCGCCCTCAACCGGATGCTCGTGAAGCGCTGGCTCAAGGCCGAATGGGGCATCTCCGAGAACAACCGCAGGGCGCGCTTCTACCGCCTCACGCCCGAGGGACGACGGCAGCTCGAACAGGAGGCGGCGCAGTTCGACGCCCTGGTCAGCGCCATTCAGCTCGTGCTCCGGACCGCCTGAGGGAACACCGTGAATCGCTTGAACACGCTCTGGTCGCGGTTGACGTACTTCCCGCACGGGCGCCGCTTCGACGACGATCTCCAGGAGGAGATCCGATTTCACATCGAAGCGCGGGCCGACGAGTTGGAACGCTCGGGCATGAACCGGGCCGAAGCACTCGCCACGGCACGCCGCGCGTTTGGCTCGCACCTTCGCATGCGAGAGCAGTCACGGGACCCCTGGCGATTCCGCTGGCTGGATGACGCGCTGCTCGACCTGCGTTACGCGCTGCGCATGCTCAGGCGCACGCCTGTCTTCACGCTGACAGCGCTCGGCACGCTGGCGCTCGGCATCGGCGCGAACACCGCCATCTTCAGCATCATCGACGCCGCCATCCTGCGGCCGCTCCCTTATCCGAATCCCGACCGCCTGGTCGAAGTGTACGTTCAGCAGCGGCAGCAGGACCGGACGGTGAGCGTCGGTCCCCTGGGGTCGGTGGTGCAGCCGGCGGGCCATGTGGTCAGCCTTACACCCTCGCTCGAGGATGTCCGCGACTGGCACGCCCAAAGCCGCGTCTTCTCGGACGTCGCCATCTGCCGGGAAGGGGCTCCGGTCGTCCTCGACGGCGGCCAACCGCACCGCGTCAACGTCGCTTCCGCGTCGGAGGGATGCCTTGGCGTGTTCGGCGTTGCTCCGGTGCTCGGCCGCGGCATTTCGATCGATGACACGAGGGAAGGCGCCCCCGCGGTCGTTCTCCTCGGCTATGGATTCTGGCAAAGCCGGTTCGGCGGCGACCGCGGCGTCATCGGTCGCACAATCCGGCTCGAGAACGAGCCGGCGACGATCGCCGGTGTCTTGCCGGCGTCGTTCCACCCGGAGTCGCAGATCCTGCGGCCGTTCCGCCTGGCAGCGAAGTTTTCTCCCTTGCGCGGGTCGGGAGCGCCGGTCTACGGGCGCCTGCGTGAAGGCGTGGACGTCGAGCAGGCGCGGCGAACGCTGAGCGCGTTGACGTCACAACTCGATCGCGCGCGCGGCCGCTCGGGCGACATCGCGGTGCGCCTCGACTCGCTGTACGAGCGAACGGTAGCAGGATACGGCGACACGACGAAGATGTTCGCCGCTGCGGTGGTGCTGATCCTGCTGATCGCCTGCGCAAACGTCGCGGGCTTGCTGCTCGCTCGCGGGACCGCGCGGCGGCCCGAGCTGGCCATTCGCGCGTCGATCGGCGCCGGACGTGCCCGCCTCGTCAGGCAGTTGCTGACGGAAAGCATCGTACTCGCGGCGGCCGGCGGCGCAGCCGGCGTGCTCCTCGCCCGGGTGTCGCTGGACACGTTGGTGGCGAACATTCCCATGTCCCTGCCGTCCAACTCACCGGTCACGCTGAACCCGCACGTCCTGGCGTTCGCCGCCGTGCTGTCGCTGGCGACGACCTTCCTCTTCGGTCTGATGCCGGCCGTTCGCCTGTCCGCCGGCGTCCGGGTAGGCGATCCCCTGTCACATCCGGCTGTCCGGCAGGGATCCGTGCTGTCGAGACGCGGCTGTCAGACCCTGATTGCCGTGGAGATCGCGCTGGCCGTCGTGCTCGCTTCCGGCGCGGCGTTGATGATCCGAAGCTTCGCGCGACTGCTCGCGGTAGATGTCGGCTTCGATCCCGCGTCGATCGTGGCGATGGATGTGGTGCCAGTCAGCCGCGATCGAGCGACCCGGGAGCGCTACTACCCGGCGCTCGTCCGGGCGCTTCGCGGCCTGACGAGCCTCCAGGCAGTCGGAGCCACCGACGGTCTTCCGCTGGCCGGCGGGTTCCTCCTGGTCGTGCGTGCCGCCGTGAACGGCGAATGGATGCCCGTGATGGCGCACCAGGTCTTGCCGGGCTACTTCGAGGCGATCGGCGTGCCCCTCCGAGCCGGCCGTCTTCCAAGCGACGCCGACCGCACGGCAACCCCGCCTGTGGCAGTGTTGAGCGAGCGCTCGGCCGGCGAAATGTTCGGAGGCACGAGAACGGCGGTAGGCCGTCTGTTCCAGGCAAGCAACATCACGTTCCAGGTGGTGGGCGTCGTGGGGAACGTCCGCCATGGCCCCTCGGCGCCGCCGCAGTCCGAGGCTTTTCTGCCCTTCGGCTCCCTGCTGTCCCGCCCGCTCACGATCGTTGTGCGGCCGCGGCCCGGGGCGGGGCCGATCGGCGAACAGGTTCGCGACGTCGCTCAATCCCTGGGCACGCGCGTCGTCGTCGATCGGATCGTCACTGGTTCCGATCTGTATCGACACCGCGTTGCCGAACCACGCCAGCGCACCGTGTTGCTCGGTGTTTTCGGAGGTGTGGGCCTGGTGCTCGCGCTCGTCGGCGTCTTCGGCGTGACCGCCTACGCGGTGGCGCGGCGGACCCGCGAGATAGGTGTGCGGATGGCGCTGGGGGCCGGACCGGCCGCCGTCGTGCGCGGGGTGCTTCGGGATTCGCTGTGGCCGGCTGCGATCGGAATCGTGGTGGGACTCGGTGCGTCCGTGGCGGCCACGCGCGTGATTGCGAGCTTTCTGTTCGAGACGCGACCGACGGATCCCGGCAGCCTGGCCGCTGCGGCCGTTGCACTGGCGCTTGCCGCGTTCCTCGCGGCGCTCATCCCCGCGCGCCGCGCCGCGCGCGTCGATCCGGTCACGGTCCTTCGCGCGGAATGATGCCTGCTCAGACGAGGCTTAAGGCTTAGGGCTTAGGGCTTAAGGCCTGACTGGGCTGATGGCCTCGCATAAGGCGGTCAGCCTCACCTGGCCCTGAGCCCCGGTGAGGCCCTGAGCCTTAAGCCCTGAGCCTTAAGCCTGAATTCCCCGGGCAGCTCCGTCCACTTCTCCCGCCCCCGGTACTCGACGACCGGCTTGCGCCCGTGCTTCTTGCGGTAGCCGCGATACCAGACGCGCAGGCCGTCGACGCGGCGATCGGAGCTCCGGATCGGCCGATGCGGGTACTCGAGCAGGAAGCGTTCGACCTTCCACACGTTGGTTTCCGCCAGCCGCCAGTCGTAGTCGCCCAGCAGCCGGAGATCGACAACCGCGTAGGCGGTGATGCGCCCGGTGAAGTCGATGTAGGGATCGACGTAGCTGAGCGCGAGATCGCGCGGCCGCGCGAAAACCGGCTTGCGGCCGTGCAGCCCGGGGTCGCGCGACCGGGCGACCGATCCCCAGCGTCCGCGCGCGCGGTACGTGAAGATCACGTGATCGAGCTTGTCGATCGACTCGAAGCTGAGTACCAGCGGCGGATAGCCGTGCTGCTCGAGGATCACGGTTGCTGCCAGCGCTGCCTCGAGGCAGTGCGCGCTGCCCGTCCGGACTACCTGCCGGAAGCTGCGCAGCGTCGGGCCGCCGGGAGGAGGTTCGGTGTTGTAGGGGAGCGCGTTCAGGAAGCGCTGCACTTGCAGCGGCGTGCGGAGACGGTCGATCAGCCGGCGTTCGCGTGGGGTAAACGCTGAAAGTGGGGGAGCGGGCATCTGCGGGTGGAGTATACCAGTCAAGTAGTGAGTAGCGAGTAGTGGGTAGACAGCGGCAGGCGGCGCGAAGTGTCGCCGCCTGCTGGTTCCCTGCTGCCTACTGTCTATCGTCTGCTGTGTTGTCTACTGGCCGCCCCGTCCGCCGCGAGGCCGCGCGCTCTGACTCGACTGAGTACCTGATTGCGGCTGCGGCCGTTCGGCCGCGCGTTCGGGCGGGCGGCTGGCCGGGGCCGGCGCTGCGGCCGGCGCCGCGACGCGCGCCGGAGACGCCGGGCGATCCTGGCTACGTTCTTTCGCACGAGGCCGAGCCGACTGCGCGGGTGCCGGCGCTTCGCGCACCTCGCGAGCGGGCGTTGACCGCTCCTCGCGCGGCACCGCACGGTCGGAGTTCTGAGCCGGGCGGTCTTCGCGCGGGGTCGCCTGCGCGCGCGGCGCCTCGTATTGATAGCGGGGCGCCTGGTAACTCGGAGCATCGTACTTGGGCGCGTTGTACGTCGGCGCCTGAGAGCGCGGCCTGGCCGCCTGTTGGCTCTCGGTGTTTCGCGGCGACTGCACCGGCTGCGTCGCTTCCGCCGTGCGGCCGTCCGACGCCCGCCACACACTGTCGGGCGTCGATGGTTCGTTTCGAGGCCGCGCGGCCGCGCTTGCGGGACGATCCGACGCAGACCCGCGCGGCAATTGGTCGTTGCGCGGCCAGATGTAGGTGTCGTTGTCGCGGTTTGCCGGCTGGCGATTGTCGGCTGTCGCCGCACCCGCGTTGCGTTCCTCGCTGCCAGGCCGAGCCGCCGTTCCGTTTCGCGTGGGCCCAGCGGACGGTGGTGCCTCGGCATTCTCAACACGAACGCCGTTCACGTCCGCGACGGCTTCCACCGGGCGGCTCACGTCCGGACGCGGGCGGCGCGACAGGCTGACGACCGGCGCCGCCAGGGTCGCGGCGGCAGGCGGGTCGGCGCGGGCGACGACCGCCCGTTGCATCACCGACGCCGGAGGCCGGGCGGCCGACGCCGGAACGCGGCCAAGCACGCTCGTCGCCGCGGGCGTCGCGGAGGCGCCGTGGCCGAGGACGGGCGTTTGTTCTGCGATGGCTCGCGGGACGGCGGTCCCGACGCGATGGACCGATTGCGCCGCGACGAACACGTCACGCGGCACCGCCGTCATCGCTCCCGCGACGTCGCGGTTCGAGTAACGCAGCCGCGCGACGTTGAGCGTATTCACGTTGACGTTGGTGACGTTCACGTTCGTGACATTGACGTTCCGCCAGTAGCGCGGGCTCGCGCGATACGACGGGCAGTAGAAGTCGCCCGGTCCCAGCGGAAACCAGCCGATCGCCGGGCGGACGCCGAACGCGAACGAGAAGTTCCAGTTGCGAGTCCCGACGAAAGCCACCAGCGCCGGCGCCCACACGGGCCGCGATTGTCGGCGTCCGGGCAGCCAGATCCAGCGGCTCCGGTAGCACGTCCAGCGGCCGTAGTGGAACGGCGCGAATCCCCATCGCGCATCGTCAATCCAGGTCCAGCCCCACGGGCGCAGCCACGACCAGTGCCCGTACCGGTAGGGCGCCCAGTCCACGGCCACCACCGTCGGCTCCCACCCGTAGCCGTACTCGGGCACGTAGCTCCAGGTGCCGTAGTCGTCCAGGTCCTCGTATCCGACCATGTCGCGCGGGACGTAGTTGAGGGCCAGCCGATTGTCTTCGCGGCGATCGCGGTCGCGGCACCAGAGTTCCCACCTGTCGGGCGAGGGCGCGCGGCCCAGGTCGTAGGCGACGTCCTCGATGCCGATGATTTCCGCCATCTGGCCGGCATAGACGGAGAAGACGCGGCCGCTGGCATCGACCTCCGCTTCACCCTCGCGCACCGTCACCCGCGTGCGCTCGCCCCCCGGATCCACGTCGATGTGGTAGACGCCGGGACGCAGAATCGACACGGCGGCGTTCGGCGTGTCGATTTCGTATGTCTCGCCCTCGAAGATCTCGCGCACCCGCAGATCCATCGTCCCCTCGGCCACGCGCACCTGCACGATGTCGTTGTCGAGGTTCAAGAAACTGAACGCCGTTTCAGGCGCCAGGCGGATGACCGCCGACGCGACGTGAAGTTCCGCCGTCGCGTTTTGCTCGGTCCACAGGTGATCGCCGGTGGTGAGCGGGTAGTTGATCGTCGCAACGCCCCAGTCCTCCAGGGCTGCCGGGCGTAGCGAGACCTGGCCGCTGATGTAGTTCAATCGCGCTACGCGGTCGGGCGGGTCGGCCTGGGCCCGAACGGGGCCGGCCACGGCGAGCAGGACGAGAACGGCGAGGAGTGCGTGCCGGTAGCGAATGAGTGGCAGCATGTTTCGTCTCCGTCGCCCTATGGTTGAGCAAGAGGGGTTCCACGGCGCCGGCGAGGCGCAAGACAGCAATAAGTGATGGTTTTGCCTGAATTTGAGGGCGGCGGCGAAACGCGGTCACCGCGCGGCGCCGGGAAGGCTAGCTCGGCTGTCCCTTGCCGGTGACGGTCGCGTGACCTAACGACAGGGCAGAAACTACGTACCTCTTCCGCTATGATAGGCGGCCGAATCTGCCAACCGCAGGTCCGAAGGTCTCCGGAGGTCCGTGGGTCCGAAGGTCCCTGGGTCGACTTTCGGGCTTTCGGACGCCAGGACTTTCGGACTGCTGGAGGCCTTCGGCGCCTTCAAGCGCGTCTGTCACACCGTCAGTTCGTGCTCCGTTTTGCCGGTGCGCCCAGACTCACCGGCGTCGCCCCGCCGTAGTAGATCCCATTGAAGAGGAACTTGAACGTCGCGTGCGGTTGCGCGCGGAACGTGATCTCCGGCCCGAACAGCAACACCTTCCCCCTGCCGACGGCCGCTTCGGCGGCGAGCACCGTTCCTTTCAGGTATCCCTGCCCCCACGCCCAGCCGCTGTGCAGCGGTTCGGCCGTCGAGAACCAGGCGACAGGCTTGACCCCCCGCGCATCGGCCGCAACTTCAGCGCATCGCCAGTCGGCTTGAGGCTGGTCGCCTCGAAGCTCACGCCGGTATCGTTGGCAATCTTCTCGACCGCGGACTTCGTCGTCGTCTTCGCCGGGACGTAGATGGTACCGACCGGCCACGTCTTGCCGGCAGCGGTGAAGGCGGCCTTCAACCAGTAGACGTCTTCCTTCGCCGCCAGCAGCTTGTTCGTCGCGGTGAACGAGTCGTTGAGCTGATGGCTGAGCAGGTAGCCGGCCACGCTCTTGGCGGGCGTCACCCTGCCGCCGGCGATCCTGATCGGCTCCATCGCCAGCTTCTCGAACGGGCCATCGAACGCGTCCAGCACACGATCGAACTGCACGCCCATCTGGAAGGCGAGCGTCCAGCCGGTGATGTCGTAGGGCCGGTTGGGGGGACCGCCCGGGTAGGGGATGTCGTTCGGATGATCCTGCGGCTCGAACATGTCGATCAGGTGCGGGCGAAACGCCTGCGCCGCCTTGACGACGTACGATCCCGCGAGATAGCTCTTGCCGTTCACCGTGAACGGCGCGGTCGCGCGCTGGATTTGTATGCCCGCCTTGATGAGCGAATTGACGAACCGCGTCGCGGTGAGGAAGACCGGCTGACTGGCGGTGATGATGTAGCCGCGCGGGTCGCGATCGTCGGGCTTGCGCAGCATGTCGTAGTACTTGGCGGGAATCGGCTGCTGGAACCCGAAGTAGCTGTCGTCGCCGGCGGCGCCGCCCGCCGACTGCCGCGGCGGCAGATCCTTCGCTATTGCGGCCTGCATCGCGGCCAGCCGCTTCGGCGTCAGCGTCCAGCTGTCCTTGCTCCCTTTCTCGATCGCATTCTTCCCCATGCGATAGATGTTGAAGAGGAACTGGTCGCGCATCCGGGCGGCGACGTCGAGGATCGCGCGGTTGGCCGTCATCAGGTAGTCGATCGACTGGCTCTGGTGCCACTCCGGGCGCGGCCCGATCGGCATCGGGTGGCTGGTGTCGGGCAGCAGCTGCGTCGGGATGAGCGGGATGCTCATCGGCGTCGGGTTACCCACGGTTTCCGTCAGGATGCCGATCTGGTTGTGGAAGCCGGCTGCCGTCCGGACGCCGCCGTTGAACCAGGTCGAGAATCCGGCCGCGTTGCGCAGCACGGCGCCCGGCTTGTTCTCGGCGATGAAGCGGTTGTGCATGTTCGCGGCGACGAGCTCGATGCCCATCGGCACCAGCGGATCCTGGTTGTAGTTGAAGGGATCGCGGAACGGCGGCGCGAACAGGACGCTCCCGGCCGGGCCGCTCTGGTGCTGGTTGTACATGATCTGCGGGATCCACTCGATGAACATCTGCCGGCTGATCACCTCGGTTTCCGGCTGATTGATCGCGAACGAGTCGCGGTTGTTGTCGTGTCCCACGTACTTGTGGTAAAGGCGCGGCAGGCCGCTGGTCGTCCGCTTCTTCGGGTCGGACTCTTTCATGTACCAGTTCGACACGAGCTCCATGCCGTCCGGGTTGACGGGTGTCAGCAGCAGGATCACGTTGTCCAGGATCCGCATGGTTTCGAAATCCTCCCCAGATACGCGCAGGCGGCCCCGTGCGGCGATGGACGCCGCGCGTGAAGCCGCCGCCACCGGTCGCGTGCAGGGCGAGGCTCTAGCCTCGCCGTGACGCCGGGGGCTCAAGCCCCCGCCGATACGGCGGCCCTGAAGGGCCGCACTACGCAGTCGCGTTCCTGCTCACGCGCGCCGCCACGAACACGTTGAACAGCCGCAGTGCGCGGTCGGCCTCGCGGAAGGTCGGCACCTGGTGCGCCTCGAGCATCGCGACCAGCGGATCGTACACCTCGCCGGCATCGACCACCGCCACCCACGGCTTGATGGTCGCCTGCTTGAGTCGAATCATCCGGCTGGCGAGGGAGTCCTCCCTCGTCAGGTCCTCGCCATGGCGCGGGCCTGCGGGCAGCGTGTTCATCGCGGGCGTCAGCGGCACGCAGCCCACGACCGCGATGTCGATGTTCGAGGCGTAGAGGACGGCGCGCACGGCGTCCTCGAACGGTGCGTCGCCGGCCATCGGCGTGAGGTCGAGCGGGTTGTGCACATCGACGACCGACTCGATGCGCGCGGTCCTGAAGATCGCTTCCAGCCGCGCCGTCGTCATCTCGTCGAAGGCCGGCAGATCGAACCGGCCCAGGTTGTCCGCGATGGCCACGCACTCGAACCCTGCGTTGGACAGCGCGCCAAGCCGCCAGCCGCCGACGGCCTTGTCGCCCAGCCAGGTGAACAGTTTGATGAGATCCTCGTAGTCCTGCAGGCTGTCGGCGACGACGACACCCGCCGATTGCGAAAGCTCGCGGGTGACCGCATAATCGCCGGCGATCGAGGCCGTGTGGCTGGCCGACGCCCGGGCCCCGGCCGACGTCCGCCCGGCGCGATACAGGACGACCGTGCGCCCGCTCGACACGATCTCGTGTGCGGCTCTCAGGAACTGCTGCCCGTCGAGCCGCGTGAACCCTTCCACGTACACCGCGAACACGCGGATGTCCTGATCGTCCTTCAGATACGTCAGGTAGTCGCCGATGGTCAGGTCCATCTGGTTGCCGAGCGTGATCGCGTACTTCGGGTTGAGCGGCAGCTTGCTCATGCGCGAGACGGCGAACGCGCCGCTCTGCGAGATGAAGGCGACCGGCGACACCGGCCCGCCCGGCACCGGCATCTTGTGCTCGGGGATGAACATCGTGTCGTAGCGGCCGGGCAGCGACCGGATCCCCAGGCAATTGCCGCCGTTGATGAGCGGTCCTCGCCACTCGCTCTCTCGCGCGCGCGCCAGCGCCTCGCGCATGCGCGACGTCAGGTGCTCGGTGCCTTTCTTCTCCTCCAGGCCGCCGGGAATCACGATGAGCGATTCGGCCTTGCGCCGCTCGATGACGTCCGCGACGATGTCGGGCGCCTGTGCCGCCGACACGGCCAGCACCAGCAGGTCGACGCGCTCCGGAATCGCCGCGACGTCGGCGTAACAGCGGCATCCCTCGATCGTATCGCTGCCGGGTTTGACGACCGCGATGCGCGACCGATCGAACCCCTCGCGAATCAGGTTGTTCAGGATGATGTGACCGGGATTGAGCTTTTCCGAAACGCCGATGATCGCGGCCGACGTCGGTTCGAGCAGCTGTTTGAGCTTGTGAACGGGACGTCCGGCAAGGGTAAAGCCTTGCCCTACCGATGCTTCCGGCGGCGGGACAACGGCGACTCCGGTAGGGCAAGGCTTCAGCCTTGCCGGAGTAGCGAGCTTCACCAGGATATCCAGCGCCACAAGTCCGTGCGTCGTGACGACGAGCGGGTTGATCTCGCACTCGGCAATCGCGTCCGGCATGTAGCGGCGCGCAAGTGCCATGAACCGCGAGATCGCGGGCACGACCGCGGCCGACTGGATCTTCGCGGCCTGTCCGCGCAATCGCCCGGTGACCAGGCTCATCACCGCGATGCGCTCGATCGTCTCCGCGATCCGCTCCTCGTCTTCGACCTCGGGCGAGAAGATCGCGACGTTTCGGCCGACCTTGAAGTTGTCGGCGAGGAACTCGGTGTAGATGCCGCCCGGGCCGAACGTCACGACGGCGCCGAAGTCGTCGGTCCACCGCAGCCCGAGCAGCAGCTCGTGGCCGAGCGAGCGATCGTAGGCGATGAACTCGTTCACCGTGTAGCCCGCCACGTCCTGCCCGCTGAATCTCCCCTCCATCTCGCGGATGGCCGCGGCGATTGCCTGCGCCTCGTTCGCGACGACTTTCACCCCGCCGACGTCGCTCTTGTGCAGGATCTCGGGAGAGATCACCTTGACGACGACGTGGTCGCCGGCAAGGCCGAGGCCTTGCAGTCCGGCGTCCGAAGTCCGGGGTCCGAAGTGGACATCGGACGTCGGACATCGGACCTCGGACGACAAGCGCAGCGCAGCGGCGCTGTCCGTGACGAACACGCTCTGCGGCAGGGCGAAGCCGAGGGCGTCGAGCACGTCGTTCCCCTCGGTCTCGAGCAGCACCGTCGCGCCGCGGCCGCGCGCGGCCTCGAATACCCGGTCGATACGACTCCAGTCGGTCGTCACGCCCATGCTGCCGCCGCCTCCCGTCC
>Ga0315280_10005856_pt1 | contig 17298 bp, 16 predicted proteins | sample YL17G06_40_MG_FD_203697 | JGI IMG/M metagenome (GOLD analysis project Ga0315280, IMG submission 203697) | Sediment microbial communities from Yellowstone Lake, YNP, Wyoming, USA - YL17G06_40 | ecosystem: Environmental > Aquatic > Freshwater > Lake > Sediment | place: USA: Wyoming | collected...
GTAAACAATGAAAAAGTTTCTTGGTAGGTCACTCTAAGTTTTATAAGCATTTCCCTTCTAAGATTTAACCCCATTTGTATAGGGGAAGAGGAGGAAAAGAACTTAAAAAGCCTGGAATTCCAAATGGAAAATCCAGGCTTTATTTTTTAAATGAGAAAATATTCACTATAATCTGATATAGGGTGTAGCTTATCATTGCACCATGATAGCCCCAATGGGTATGAATCAGGAAAATCTTTTTACTTTCGTTTCTTTTAGCGCTTTTAATAAATTCTATTATTACAATGGACGAGATAGGAGAGGGAAAATAAAAGACATCTAAATTTGGAGAGTGGTATGGAAAAACGCAGGCAATCGATTTTTTTAACCTTTATACTCGGCTTGATTCTGATCACAACCCCGTTTAGTCAAGCCATAGCACAAGAGAAGGTATTACCACAAGAAAAGAAAGAAGTGACTGAACAGGAGTTGGGGGCAAAGGAGAAGAAAGACATTAGACAAATTAGAAAAGAAGCGATTGGAATGTCTCCCATTGAGGAGGCTTTCAACCAGAGGGTGCCATCCTTCAAGAATAGATTAGAGCAGGAGTTCAAAGAGAAAGTTTCGGCAGGCCATCCATTAAGCTCAGAAGAAGCCAAAGTTTTGAAGGAAAATATAGCAAAATCTTTGTTAGATGAATACGATCGAAGGCTGGAGAATAATTTTGAGAAAGAAATTCTCCAATTCGGATACAATTTTTTTGATCAACCTTCAAGCACATTTACTCCGATTGAATCGGTCCCAGTAGGCCCAGATTATGTCTTGGGTCCAGATGATACCGTCATCATTCAGATGTGGGGAATGACCAATGAAGTGTTTAAATTGACCTTAACCCGAGATGGAAAGATCAACCTACCCAAGGTGGGGGCTCTCTATTTATGGGGAATGAATTTTAATGATGCGGAAAAGAAAATAAAAGAGGGGCTTGCTCGATTTTATAAAGATGTCCAGATCGATGTAACATTAGGAAGCTTACGAACCATGAAAGTTTTCATTCTTGGTGAGGTGAAAAAAGCAGGGGGCTATACAATCAGTTCTCTCTCTACCTTGCTTCATGGTCTTTATCATGCGGGTGGACCGACTAAATTTGGTTCACTTCGAAACATAAAATTAATCAGAAAGGGTGAACAGGAGAAAGTCTTCGATCTATACCAATTGCTTCTCTATGGAGACAGAAAGGGAGATGCCAGGCTCCTAAGCGATGATATCATCTTCGTCCCTTCTATTGGAGATGTGGTAGGAATCAGTGGAAATGTCAACATCCCGGCTATCTATGAGATGACGGGGCAGCCAAAATTATCCGATATCGTAAAAATGGGCGGAGGATTGACTCCTTCGGCCTATCTCCAGAAAATTCAGGTGAACCGGATTTTAGCCAATAAACAGGTAACGATCGTAGAGTTAGAGATTTCTAATTTAGAAGATTTAGATAAATCCCCACAGAACATTGAGCTTAAAAATAGAGACTTGATTCTCATCTCTTCTATCGACAAGAAAAAAAGAGATTATGTAACGATCAAAGGGAATGTTAATCGACCGGGTGAGTATAAAATGGTAGCAGACATGAAACTCAGTGACTTGATTAGCGAGGCCAGAGGTTTACTCCCCGAGACCTATATGGAAAGGGCAGAAATCCTGAGATATAAATCGGATTATACCCGTGAAATTATTCCTTTTGAGGTTGGTCAGGCCCTGAAAAAAGAACCTGCCCATGACCTCTTGCTTAAAGAATGGGATATTGTCGAGATCAAATCCATCTTCGATATTTTTCCTAAACCTTTTGTATCAATCACTGGTGCAGTTAATAAGCCTGGGACTTACCGTTTTGTGGAGGGGATGAAAATCAGTGATCTTATTTATCAGGGCCAGGATTTAAAGGATACAGCCTATTTAGAGAAGGCAGAGCTTTATCGAAAATATTACAAACGTTATACTCCCGGGGCTGGTATTCCTGTAGAAGAAGGCAAACCAATAGAAGAACTCTTGATAGTTAATTTAAAAGACCTCCTTCAGAAGAAGGATAAAGAGGCAGATCTGGCTTTGCAAAAAGAGGATCATCTGGTGGTTCGATCAGTCATTGAACCAAAGCCAATTGTTACAATCACTGGTGCAATTAATAAGCCTGGGACCTATCGGTTTGTGGAGGGGATGAAGATCAGTGATCTTATCTATCAAGGCCAAGATTTAAAGGATACAGCCTACTTAGAAAAGGCGGAACTTTATCGAAAACATTATAAACGTTATTCTCATGACAAGCCAATGCACTTTGAGGATTACGGTTTGGGCAAGCCATTGGAGGAGGTCTTGACAGTTAATTTGAAAGACATCCTTCAGAAGAAGGATAAAGAGGCGGACCTGGTTTTGCAAAAAGAGGATCATCTGGTGGTTCGATCAGTCATTGAACCAAAACCAAGCGTTATAGTCAGTGGAGAGGTTAATAAGCCTGGGACTTACCGTTTTGTGCCAGGTCTTCGGATCAGCGATCTCATTTACCAGGCCCAGGATTTAAAGGATACGGCCTATTTAGAAAAGGCTGAGCTTTATCGAAAAAATTACGGTAGAGACAAGCCTGCAGAGACTCTGATAGTAAATCTTAAAGAAATCTTTGAAAATAAAGAGGCCGATCTTCTTCTCGAGAAAGAAGACCATCTTTTTATCCGGCCGGTTGTGGAACTGATTGAGAAGTGGACAGTCAATTTAGGTGGGGAAGTTAAATTTCCAGGGACCTATGTTATTAAAAAAGGAGAGAAGTTGGGTTCGGTCATAGAAAGGGCAGGTGGTTTCACACCCCATGCTTTCCTTAGAGGAACCATCTTAATACGGAAAACGCTGGGAGGTAAACGTCAACCCATCATCGATGACCTAATCAGAGCCCAAAAAAGGATCTTACTCGAAAAGGAGGCCGAGATTGCTGAGAGCAATTATTCCTTGGAGGGCAAAGAGGCCCGGCGCATTGCCCTGGCAAAAAAAAGAGAAGCCCTGAATTTAATAGGGGCCAAGACTTTTTTAGGTAGAATTATCATTGATCTTAACGATCCAGCATCCCAAAATCTTCTCTTAGAAGATGGAGACAGTCTGTTTATTCCTACCGAACCCCAGGCGGTCCTGATCGTTGGTGAGGTGTATAATCCCGAATCCATTGCTTTTACACCAGGTAAAGGCGTTGATTTTTATCTGAATAAGGTGGGTGGCCCAACAGAGAAGGCCGACCGTTCCAACATTTATGTGATCAAGCCGGATGGCCAGGTGGAGAGCCGAACCACCGGATTCTTAGAGATCACTAAGGGAGATATCATTGTCGTCCCAGAAAAATTCGAGTAATCTTGTCTATTTAGTGTCTGTCCTTAAATTAACGGTTTCCTAAAAGGTCGTCATTCCGGCGAAAGCCGGAATCCAGTCTTTTCAAAACCTTCTGGATGCCGGATCAGGTCCGGCATGACGGAAAAGGGCATTTATAAACAGACTCTATTTAGTCTGTTTCATCCGTCTGGTCTATTTCATCAAACCAGATTAAACAAACGAGACAGACCAGACAACCTGCGAGACCTGAGTGACTTGATGGACCAAAGAAACCAAATAGATCAGAGAGACAAGGTAAACCAAGAAAACAAGATAGATGAGATCAACCTTTTGGACTACTGGAATGTCGTCTGGAAATGGCGAAAACTTATTATCATAGGCACCCTGACCTGTATGTTTGTGGCTGGACTGGTGAGTCTACTTAAGATGAGGGTCTACAAAGCACAGGCAACCTTCTTTATCAGCAAAGGACAGAGCGCAAGGATAATCCAGTCCGGAGACAAGGTCTCGATGATTTCCGAATCTTCAGAGATCCATGGTGATATATTGACTCAAATGGTAAAAAGCAAAGAGGTGGCCCAGAGGGTCATCAAAGATCTCGATCTAACTGCCACCTGGAAAACCAAGAGGTTAAAGGATTGCGAATCGACCTTGATCGACAAAATGAAGATTGAGAATTTGGGACCAAAGGGTTCTGGAATCTTCGCCCTTTCAGTAACAGACAAAGATCCAAAGTTGGCATTTAGAATTGTAGAAAGTTACCTTAAAAACTTGCAGGACCTAAATAACCAGATCAATGTAGGCACAGTTCTGAATCTATTAAAATTTGTTGAAAACAAATTAAGTCAGTCTAAAGAAGATCTTTCAAAGGCACAAGGAGAACTAAGAGAGTTCAAGATGAAATATGGAATAGCCGAGCTTAAAAGTCAGAGCGAGGTAATCATTCATGGTATTGGTGAACTACAAATGGAACTGACTAAGACCGAGTCAAATCTCAGTGTTCTTGAGAGACAATTTACAAAAAATGATCCAGAAGTCATCCGAACCCGTGTGAAGGTCGCTGAACTCAAGGAGAGGATTAGGCAACTTCAAGGAGGTGGTATCGTTTCGATCAATCCTGATCATTCAGAGAGAGGAAAGAGACCAGAGACCCCAACGATTAAAGAGATCCCTGATCTCTCTATGAAACTGGGAGAGCTGGACCAAAAAGTTCAAATACAAAGTGATATATATAAACTATTAATGGTACAATATGAAAGCGCTAAAATTGAAGCTACGAAAGAAGCTCGAATTATTCAGGTGATTGATAAGCCGGCCGTTCCTGAGGATCCAGAACCAAGAAAAGCAAAACAGAATACAATGATTGCCGGTATGGTGGGACTCATGCTCACCCTGATGATAGCCTTTCTTTTGGAATATATCAGTAAAAATAGGCAACAATTATTTACCCAAAAAAGTATCGAAAGAGTTTAAAAATAAAGAGCCTGAATCGAAGTGGATTCAAAAGATCGAATCGGCTCTCTTTCTTAATTGAATTAGGTAAAGGCCCAAGTCGTTTTCACTCCACTACCCTCTGAAATTCAGGACAACAAACCGAACGACATAAACACGATTGGCCAATAAACCAATTAGAATGAACCATCAAAATAGCGGAGCTTCTTTATCTCTGACCTGTGGTCATGGTTATTTGAAAGATCAAAAAAAGGTTCATTCCTACCCCCCTCAACAAAGCTATACCATTATTCATAAACCTAACATAAACCGTGTCAGGTTGACTTTTGTAGGTCTTGATGTTATGAAATTAAAGTTTTCTCTTTTTATTCATTGGGTTATAAAGGTACAATGAAGGTGTTCGCATCAGGAAGGCCAACGGTTGCAGAGGTTGATCTTAAGTCTCTTGAGTTCAATTATCGGCGACTTCAAGAAAGAATCCCTAAAGGGGTGAAACTCCTCGCTGTTGTCAAGGCCGATGCCTATGGACACGGGGCCATTCAAGTTTCTCTTAAATTGGAGAAATTAGGGGTGGAGTATTTAGGCGTTGCAATTCCAGAGGAAGGAGTGGAGTTGAGAAGAGGGGGTGTGAAAGCGCCCATTCTCATCTTGGGAGGAATTTTTGGCCGGGATGCGGATCGAATTTTTCGTTTTCACCTCACCCCCGTTGTCTTTCGAAAAGATTCCCTGCAAGTCCTATCGAAAGAGGCGGAGAGACGAAGGAGGAAAGTGAGGGTCCACCTAAAGGTGGATACCGGAATGGGAAGACTGGGCGTCCCATTCATCCTCTGGCCCGATTTTTTAAAAGAGGTCAAACGATCTTGCAAAATTGAAGTAGAAGGCATCCTTTCACACTTCTCCATGATGGATGAGGAGGGAGGGAACTTCACCCAGCACCAATGGAAGATATTTCAAGAGGCGGTCGCAATGGTGAAGGAGATGGGAGTTTCCTTTCAATATCTTCATATGGCCAGTAGTGCCACCCTGACGAGATTCCCTTCGTGTTCAGGGAATTTGGTTCGCCCCGGGATCATGCTTTATGGTGCCTATCCCTCTCCAGCGTTTCGAGACCTCATTCAACTCAAACCGATCATGACTCTCAAAACTCGCGTCCATTTTCTGAAGCATGTTTCACCGGGTACAAAGATCAGTTATGGAGGAACATTTGTGACCAAGAGGGAGAGCCTCATTGCAACCCTTCCCATCGGCTATGCGGATGGATATAGTCGACATCTCTCCAATCGAGGAGAAGTCTTGATTCGAGGAAAGAGGGCACCTGTCGTAGGGAGTGTATGTATGGATTTCACTATGGTGGATGTGACCGATATTCCCCACGTTACGATGGGCGACGAAGTAGTATTGATGGGAAGGCAAGGTAAAGAGCAGATTACAGCCGAGGAGATCGCAGAGAAGGTCAACTCGATCTCTTATGAAGTCTTGTGTTTGATTGGGAAGAGGGTACCGAGAATCTATAAAGGGCAATGATAAATTACAAATGTCAAATGCCAAAGTTCAAATGTTAAGATAAAGGCTGAGGTTAAGTTTTTTCTCAACCTTAGCCTTAGCCTCAACCTTAGATTTTCTTAGCCTTAACCTGAATTTTAGAGTTTGATATTCATTTGAAATTTGCCTGCCTGCCGGTAGGCAGGGATTTTGAAATTTGGCATTGTTATTATCTTCGGGGGTTATCTTGAATCTGTTTCAATGGATTGGGAATTCCACACTCCGCTTCGTAAGGGAAGCAGGAAGAATCATAATCCTCTTTGTCCAAACCCTCAGTTGGATCTTCCGACCTCCTTTACAAGGAAGAGAGATTTTAAAACAGATGGAAGAAGTCGGGGTTCGCTCTTTCCCAGTGGTTGTCATCACTGCCGCCTTTACGGGAATGGTTTTGGCCCTCCAGAGTTTTACTGGGTTCAAACGTTTCGGTGCCGAAACGATGGTGGGGACAGTCGTTGCCCTGTCCATGACACGGGAATTGGGGCCTGTCTTAACGGGGTTGATGGTCTCGGGCCGAGTGGGTTCAGCAATGGCCGCCGAGTTGGGGACAATGCGAGTGACCGAGCAGATCGATGCCCTTTATACCCTGGCCACCAATCCAATTAAATACCTGATCGTTCCAAGATTTCTGGCAGCCATGATCATGCTTCCCATTTTGGTCATCTTTGCCGATGTCATCGGAATTCTGGGAGGGTATCTGGTGAGCGTTTTGATTCTGAGGACCAATCCAACCCTCTATATCCGAAGGACATGGAACTTTCTGGAATTTAGCGATCTCTATAGCGGACTTTTAAAAGCCATTTGTTTTGGAATGATTCTTGCGACGATCAGTTGCTACCAGGGTTTTTCTACCCAAGGTGGTGCAGAAGGGGTTGGCCGGGCAACCACCAAAGCGGTCGTCCTCTCATCGCTGACGATCTTGATCTCAAATTATATTATTACGGCAATTCTATTTTAACGAGAATGGCGCGAATGATGGCGAATTGACCAAATATTGAATCCACTGTTTATTCGTTGCATTCGCTATCATTAGGGTAATTCTCCTGGTAAATATACTTCCCAATTTGATATCGAATGGTAAGGATATTAAAAGGACAATGAGTTCGGGTTCACCTACTAAAATCCGTGTAGTTAACCTCCAAAAATCCTTTGGAGAAAACCAGGTTCTTCGGGGTGTTCATTTAGAGATTCAGCAAGGGGAGAGTATGGTGGTCATCGGAGGAAGTGGGTCAGGGAAAACGGTCCTGATCAAATGTATCATTGGGCTCATTCGGCCAGATGGGGGAGAGGTTTATGTCGATGGATTGGAGATCAGCTCTTTGAACGAGCGGAGGTTGAACGAAGTACGGAAGAAGTTTGGAATGCTCTTTCAGGGAGGGGCCCTTTTCGACTCATTGAAGGTTTGGGAGAATGTGGGCTTTGGACTTCGGCAACAAACTCGACTCGGTGAAGAGGAGATCAGGAGGATCGCCACTGAAAAGTTGAGACTCTTGGGATTGAAAGATGTTGAGGACCTGATGCCAGCAGAGTTGAGCGGCGGGATGAAAAAACGGGTAAGTTTGGCAAGGGCGATCGCTTTGGAACCAGAGATCCTCCTCTATGATGAGCCAACGACAGGGATTGATCCTGTGGTGGCGGATGCCATCAACGAACTGATCATTCAGATGAGGGAAAAGTTAAACGTCACCTCCATTGCGATCACTCATGATATGAAAAGTGCCTATAAAATCGGTGATCGGATCGCAATGCTTTATGAAGGTGAGATCATCGAGGTTGGAACACCGGACGAGATCAAAAACTCTCCGAATCCGATTGTCCAACAGTTTATTCAGGGAAAGTCAGAAGGCCCCATAAAGATGATATAAACCAATGTCAAATGTCAAAGTTCAAAGTTCAAATAAGCAACAAAAAACATTTTTCAAAATTTGTCATTTGACATTTGGATTTTGAACTTTGCATTTCTTAATTTAATGAGGAGGTGGTCGAAGATGAAAAAAAGGAGTTCAGAGATATGGGTGGGTATTTTCGTCGTTATTGGAATCTTCCTTTTGGTTTTGATGACGTTGAAAATTGAAAAATTAAAGTTGGGGAAGGAGGCAGGATACTTGCTCAACATCTACTTCGATTCAGCACCTGGTTTGGACCGAAACTCACCGGTGAGGGTCGCAGGCGTCCATGTGGGGGATGTGGAAAAAGTTTTACTCGAACAAGGGAAGGCAAAGGTAACCTTCCATCTCCCCACCGATATCGTCCTTTACAAAGATGCGAAGGCCTATATTAAATCGGAGGGGTTTCTGGGAGAAAAGTATATTGAAATCTCTCCTGGGAAGCAGGGGAACCCAAAGGTGGAAACGAATGGCGTAATCGAACAGGGGGCGCCTCCGGTTGATGTTGAGCAATTTCTATCCCATATGAGTGGCATTGAGGAGGACATCAAGGAGGTTGCAAAACCCTTGGGGGATGTATTCAAGGCAATGGATACGAAGAAAGTCGAGAGTTTGATCAGCAACATCGATAGATTTTCAATCCAATTGACTGGTATTGCCGACGATTCGAAAAAGACATTCCAAAAAGGGACAGAGGCCTTTTCCCGATTTGAGGAGATTGGAAATAAGGTGAAAAGGGGAGAGGGCACTCTTGGAAAACTGATCACAGACGAGACGATCTACCAGGAGGCAAAAAAGACCGTCGAAACAGCAAGAGAAGCTGTGGATACAGTGAAGAGTGTTGCCGAGACGGCAAAGAAGACGGTTGAGACATTAAAGAATGTCTCTGAGAAGATTGAACAAGGCGAAGGGACTCTGGGCAAACTGATTAAGGACGAATCCCTTTACAAGGAGGCGAAGGAGACGGTTCAGTCTACAAAAGAGGCAATGGAGTCCGCCAAGCAAACGATTCAATCCGTCAAAGAGATTGCGGAGAAAGTGGAAAAGGGTGAGGGAACCCTTGGAAAATTGGTTAGTGATGATTCTTTGATAAAGGAAACGGAGAAGACTTTAAAGAAGGTTCAAAAGGCTGCAGAGGGCATTGAGGAACAGACACCCATTACTGTATTGGGGACGATCATTGGCATTTTCTTTTGAGTCTTTGGGCATAGATGGCCATCCGAAAGATATTCTTTCTATTGATGATGATTGTATTCCTGTATTGCATTCCTTCCCTTTCCATGGCGGAAGAAAGATCGATCTCCATCAATTTTTGGCCACTCTTTCAATACTCATCTGATCCAGTAGCAGGGGTAAGGGAGATCGAAGGATTGGGCCCCTTCTTTCTATGGAGAAAGGATGATCATCGGAATCAATGGGGCGTTCGGCCCCTCCTTTACTGGAGCGAGAATGAAGTTGAACCTCTTCAGAGATTAGAATTCCTCTATCCTTTCGGAAAATATCAGGTCAGAGAGGGTGAAAAGAAAGGGTACTTCGCTCCACTCTCTCTTTATAAAGAAGAGGAGTTGGACGGAAAGAAGAAATGGGAATTCCAATTTTTCCCTTTCTTTATCGGGGAGACGAAAAGAGGGGAAGATTATTATGGTCTCTTTCCCATCTTCGGCACTCTTTTAGACCGATATGGTAAAGATGAAATCCGTTTCTATTTCTGGCCCCTCTATGGAAAATCAACCTCAGAGGGGTTTTCCACGACAAACCTGATCTGGCCATTCTTCTCTTTCACTGAGGGAGAGAAAAAGAGAGGGTATCGTTTTTGGCCCTTTTACGGGTGGCGGGAGGAAATCGGGGTCTCACAAACAGAATTCATCGCATGGCCCATCTTCATCAGAGAGAGGAAAGGGATCGATACGGACGATCCTGTTGAGGAATGGATGATTTTTCCGCTCTATATTTCAAAAGAGTCGAAACGTCTTGAAAGCAAAAAATACCTCTGGCCGTTCTTCTCCTATGCGAGAGATCGATTCACGGGTTTTGAACAGTTGGATTTTCCCTGGCCGTTCTTTCAATCATTAAAAGGAGAAAACCTGGAAGGGATAAGAGTTTTCCCATTCTATGGATATAAGGTTCGAGAGGGGGTAATGAAAAGGACCTTTGTCCTCTATCCTCTTTATCAATTTGAAGAGGATCGCATGGGGGATGTTCAGGAGAAGACTACCCGAATCCTCCTCCTCAGTCGTATCCGAACAGGCGAAGCCGATCGAGGGGTTAAGAAAGAGGACTCCCTTCGTATTTGGCCCTTTTTCGATTATGAGAGAGGGAAAACGGGTCATACGACATTCTCCTTTTTCTATCTCTTTCCGTTCAAGGATGATGGGTTTGAAAGGAACTTATTCCCACTCTTTCGAATCTTCCGTTGGGAGAAGGATCCGCAAGGAGGTATTTCGACTAATTTCCTTTGGGGCTTTTATAAAAGGAAGAAGAATGAGGAAATGGATTCATGGGAGGTCGCCCACCTGATCGGGGTGAAGAGAGGGAATGGGTGGAAGACGATCTCTTTTTTGAAAGGTTTGTTTCGGTATCAAAGTGACGGTAGGACTGCTGATCTGAGGTTTTTTTATTTACCGTTTCACCTTCGATGGTCTCATCGTAACCCCTCCGCCCCTCCCTTAGAGAAGGAGGGAAAGGGGGGATTTAGATCGTTAAAGGAGGAGTTTGCTGATGGGGAACAAGAGGATCGGGATATTGGGCACAGGCTCATTTGTTCCAGAGAGGGTGCTTTCTAATTCTGATCTGGAAAAGATCTTAAATACGGATGACGCATGGATTTATAAAAGGACTGGGATTAGGGAACGGAGAATTGCGGCGCCGAATGTCAATGCCTCAGACCTTGCTAAAGAAGCCTCATTGCGCGCAATGGAGATGGCAGGGATCTCTGTAGGGGATTTAGACCTCATCATCATGACGACGATGACCCCCGACACCTGCTGTCCTGCTGGGTCCAATTGGCTGGAGGCGAAATTAGGTGCGGGGAAAGCGGTTTCCTTTGATGTGACCGCAGCCTGTTGTGGGTTTGTCTTCGGCCTTTCGGTGGCCGAGCAATATCTCAAGGCTGGAACTTTCAAAACCGCTCTGGTTGCCGCGGTAGAGATCATGAGCCGTACCCTCGATTGGACGGATCGGGAGAGTTGTATCCTTTGGGGTGATGGCGCAGGCGCAGCCGTGCTCCAGGCATTTGATCATTCTGGAAAGAAGGAGTCCCTCAGGGATAAAGGGAGGGAGATCAGCGAAGTCCTTTCCGTCCATATCCACACGGATGGAGCGAATGGTGAAAACCTCCTTCTCCCCGGCGGGGGGTCGAAGACCACCCCCATCTCCTATGAAAGCGTCGATAAAAAACTTCACACCCTGAGGATGATCAAAGCCAACGAATCGGTCCGCGTGGCGGTGAAACGATTTGCTGAGGCCGCTGAGGAGGCCGCTTCCTTCAATGGGATCCATCTCTCAGAGGTGAAGTGGATCATCCCTCATCAAGCAAATTCCCGAATCCTTCAACAGATGGCCAAACGGCTCGATATCCCTTTTGAAAAGGTCTATCTCACTATTGAGAGGTATGCTAATATCTCTTCTGCAACCATTCCGATCGCCTTGGATGAGGCGGTTCGAAATGGATCGATTCAAAAAGGAGACCTGGTCATCCTCAACGGATTCGGTGGAGGGCTCACCTGGGCCAGTAGCCTCATAAGATGGTAATGAGGACAGGGAGCAGTAGGCAGTGATCAGTGGGCAGTAAATGGATGATGTTCCTCAAGTCATTGAACAGGCCTTAGCGATACTGCGGAGAAAGCCGATTGGCGGATATGAGATTTATCTCAATCAATCCTCCCATTTTGAAGTTGAATCCAAGGACAGGAAGGTGGATACGCTCCATGCTTCTCAATCCTTGGGGATGGCTTTTCGTATTTTAAACCGTCAACGAATGGGTTTTTCTTACACCACCTCTTCGCATCCACCTCCATCAACTCAGAAGGATTCTCCGGGCGGATTGGAACGAATTGTAGAAGATGCGGTAACCAGTGCGGAGGCCACTTCCTCAGACCCTTGTTTTGACTTCGCCTCCCCTTTCAAAGACCTTCCTTCCCATCCTCCCATTTTCGATGAAACACTGGAAGGGGTTTCAGAGAAGACGAAGATTGAAAAAGCAAAATTGTTAGAGGAGGCGACTCGATCTGTTGACCCGGGAAGAATTAAGAAAGTGAGGAAGGCCTCTTATCAGGAGGTCCTTTCCCGGGCGACACTGATCAATTCCAATGGGCTCCAGTTTTCATTTACATCCACCCTGGCTTCTGTCAGCGTAACGGCAATTGCTGAGGAATCCGGAGAATCGGAAGTGGGGTGGGATTTCGACTACAGCCATTTTCTCGATGATCTCGATGTGGAGAAGGTCGGAAGGGCGGCTGGAAGAAAGGCCTTGGAGCGGTTAGGCGGGAAGAGAATTCCTTCCGGAGTTTATACGGTCCTCCTTCGCAATCATGTGGCATCAGAATTTTTGTCTCTCCTGGCCCATTCCTTTTTATCCGAGCAGGTCCAGAAAGGGAAATCTCCTCTGAAGGGAAAGAAGGGGGAAAGGTTCTTTTCTCCCCTCCTTACCTTTGTGGACGATGGACTTCTCCCAAAAGGGATTTCAACCTCTCCCATCGATGGAGAGGGGATGCCGAGTCAGCGAACCATCCTGGTCCATCAGGGAGAGGTGTCCGGTTATTTATATGATAGATACTGGGCCAATCGTGAAAGGCTCTCATCCTCAAACCTATTAGTGGAATCCACTGGAAACAGCCGACGCCCAAGCATCAAATCTCCCCCTGGCATGGGGATTTCGAATTTCTTCATTGAACCAGGAACAGTCACTTTCTCTGCACTCATGGAGGATCTTCATCAGGGCTTGGTGGTAGAGGAAGTGATGGGTCTTCATACGGTCGACCCTATTTCAGGAGACTTCTCTTTAGGCTGTTCAGGGGATTGGGTCGAAAAAGGAGAGAAAGCTCATCCGGTGAAATCCGTCGCCATCGCAGGAAATCTTTTTGAACTCTTCGGGAAGGTGAAGGGGATAGGAAAAGACCTCAGATTTTTCGGAGGCGTTGGCTCCCCAAGCCTGTTGATAGAGGGTTTAGAAGTTAGCGGAGACTAATAATAACGGATCCTAATTTTATTTCCTCGCCCCGATAACGGAGGAGGAATATGTTTAGCGTCTGTCCATAAATTGCGGTTTTCATGAAAAGGTGTCATTCCGGCCCTGTATCCCGATGCGGGTCTCCGAAGAGGGTCGCTCCGACAAGTACGGGGTAAACTCCAGCCGGAATCCAGGGTTCCCGGTGAAAACCGGGATTCAGTCTTTGTGATGGTTCCCGACTTTCGTCGGGGCGAGGTCCGGATGCCCCCGTATCAGGGTACGGGGCGGGCTCCTCAAGTCCGGCATGACGGACTAAAAAACTTTATGGACGGACTCTATTTAGTAGAGGAGAGACACGCAACCGGGTGTCTCTCCTCTTTTGTGGCATATAAAACAAGATTGAGAAGGGGATGTCCCTTTATAGATCTAACCTCCTTGTCTCCAGTGCAGATTTTTCACTCCTTATTTGGAAAAAACCCCATTCAAATCCTCGCAGGCACTGTTTTACAAAGAGACAATTAAATATTTTGCTTTTTCCCAATTTTTTTTGTATATTACAGCACAAAAATAAGAAGGAGATAGAAAATGGAGATAAGTGTAAGGAAAGAAAAAAATGTTTCTGTTGTATCAGTGACGGGCAGGATGGATGCCGTGACAGCCCCTGAATTTGAAAAGAACCTGTCAGAGTTAATGTCAAAAGGAGAGAAGAAGTTTCTCGTGAATCTTGCCGGACTCGAATACATCAGCAGCGCAGGCCTTCGAAGCATACTGGTCATCGCAAAACAATCGAAGGCAGGGCAGGGGGAAGTCATCTTTTCTGGATTGAGGGGCCCTGTCGAAGAGGTCTTTAAAATCTCAGGGTTTCATTCCATTTTCAAAATTTTTGAGTCCGAAGAGATGGCTCTTAAGCAGATTTAAAGCCATGCAAGTCCTATTAAAAAAAAGATACCCGGCCAGACTTGAATACCTTCAACCATTCACGGAAGCTATTTCCCATTGTGCAAAAGAGCAGGGATTTGACAAAAAGAGGATCAGTGAGATTGAGTTGGCCGCTGAGGAGGCTTTAGTCAATATCTTCAATTATGCCTATCAGGGTAATGAAGGAGATGTTGAAGTCATTTGTAAACTTGATCCTCAAGATAGATTGATCATCGAAATTTTAGACTCTGGTGTTCCTTTTGATATGCTCTCTCTTGGAGAGCCTGATACCACTGCCGATATATCCGAACGGAAGGTTGGGGGGCTCGGAATTTTTCTTATTAGGAAATTGATGGACGATGTGCAATACCAACATGAAGGAACAAAGAATGCACTGAGTCTTATCGTCAACAAGGATAAGGGGAAAAAGTAGATCCTTTGAAGCCTTTGTAGTCAAAAAAATCTTCATTCTGTGTTTATAAATGATTTGAGGAGGAAGGGCATGTGGCATTTTCGATGGTTTCCCAGAGGATTAACGGTTTTTCTCACAGTTCTTCTATTTATTTCTCCCGCCTTCAGTCAGGATAACCACCAGGGCCAAAAGAAAGAAATCAAGAAAATCACTCTCGCTGATTCTGTTGTTCTCGCATTGAAGAATAATCTCGATGTCAGAAGTGCCTTTCTCGATCGTATCGTTCAGAGATTTAGCCTCAAAGTGGCCGAATACGGATTCCAACCGCAGTCTTTCCTGCTTTTATCAGGTCAAATTAATTAGAGAAGGATGCGATCTAAAAGTTATTGTTTATTAAACCCCTTACCCTCTGATGGCAGTGAGGCGATGACAATTTAACAGAGGGGACAATTCCCATATATTTTCGCTTTTTATCTATTTTTTGTTTGTTAGTTTCAGACAGGGGTTTTTTCAAAATATTTTGTTTGATATAAAAATATGGGAAGTGTCCATTTTAGAAATGGAGGATCAAGAGATTATATTATTTTAGAGGTGGTGGGGACGATGGCCACCGAACTCCCTTTGATACTATGTTCCATATCCCCTTTCATGTCATCCATCACTTTCTGAATATCAGCCATTTTCTTTTCACCATCGAACTCTAAAAAAATATCTATAAAAATATTATTCCCCGCCCTTCGTGAGCGGATACCATGCAGTGCCTTGTATTCATCAAAAAAACCAACCAATTTGTTGATGATGATCAATTGTGTCGTTTCCTCCAATGTTTTGTCCAGGAGATCGTAAACTGAATCCGAAAGAATATTATAAATCGAAAAGAGCAAGAAGCCCGCAATGATCAATGAGGCAAAAGGGTCAATGGCATGGGACCATGGATATTTGCGGAGAATAAGGCTTACAATTAGAGACGAAAAAATAACCATATCTGCTATGGCTTTCGCCCTAAAGAGATGCCACTGGGACTCCATGATGGGAGAATGCTCCTTTTTTGCAATCTTATGATTCTTGATCCACAGAGAGATATTTACACACATGCCAATGAACATCAGGATGACACCCAGTCCTGCTCCGCCCACATGAATCGATTCAGGATTTTTTATTCTGATGATGGCGCTCGCTAAAACGATAGCCAAACAGATACCCATCACCGCAGCGACGATGATCTCCGTTAAATTCTCCAGCTTGCCGAAACCATAATCATAACCAGTGAGTTTGCCCCTCGATATCTTTCTCAATGCTAACCATGCAAAGAAGGTAGCCAGGAGCTCGCTGAAACACTTTAAAACGTCAGCAAACATGATGATTGAATTGGCCAGGATGGCGGCAACAATATCGGGGAGGAAAAGAAAAAAATCAACTAAAAGACTGATAAGGACAGATCGTTCTTTTTCCTGATAACTGGCCATTTTTGTTATAGCGGAGTGTCAAAACTGTTTAAAAGTTTCTTATGTAATTTTCTAAGAATATTTGCACAACAGCTACAAGTTGTCAATCTCTTTTCATTATAACTCCATCGTCCCAAGTCAAAAAATGAGAAGCAACTTCTTCACCCTATGATGGCTCTTTTTGATTGACGCACAAGCCAATTTTTCTTATACTTTTATGAACGCGAATTCTAATAAATTTTTAATAGAAGAGGATTCTGGGGGGAAACGGGTTTCTTAAATATGCTCAAAAGTGCGGGGTATGAGGAAGGAAAACTTTTTCATGTGATCGAGGATATTGAAGAATTAATGCCAATTATTAAGGAAGCATTGGAAAAAAAATATGAAAGACAAGGAGAGCAAGAAAGGATTCGAAAAAAATATTGACCTCCCCATTCCCCCGGCAATCGATTCTCTCAAAGTTTCGGATCGGTGTCATTAAGGAGATCCTATGCAGGTTTATTTCTGGGGTTCGCGTGGTTCCTTGCCCGCTTCTCTGACAGGGAAGATGGTGAAGGCAAAAATAGTTAAAGCGATTCGTGCATCTCTTTCACACCAGTTAAGGAGCGATGAGGCCATCGAGGCATTCATCCAACAGGAACTCCCCTTTTCAGTACGGGAGAGCTACGGGGGAAACACGTCGTGCATCGAGATAAGGAGCCAGGATGAATATATGCTTTGTGATGCGGGCACTGGACTGAGAGACTTCGGGAATGATTTTATGAAATCGATAAAAAGGCAACCGGGGAGTTCGTCCTCCGTATTCCACCTCTTTATCTCCCACTTGCATTGGGACCACATTCAGGGGTTCCCGTTTTTCATACCGGCCTATATCCCTGGTCATCGTATTAACATTTATGGCTATCATCCTGATTTAGAAATGGCTTTTATAAACCAGCAAAATAGTCCCTATTTCCCAGTTGCCTTCAAAGACATGAAGGCGGATATCTTATTTCATGTCCTCGAATTAGAAGAGAACTACGATATAGGTGAGTTTACCGTTAAGGGTATGAAACAGAACCACCCTGGGGATTCTTATGGGTATTGTTTCATGAAAGAGGGGAAGAAGATAGTCTATTCAACGGATGCGGAACATAAAGA
>Ga0315280_10005857_pt1 | contig 17297 bp, 15 predicted proteins | sample YL17G06_40_MG_FD_203697 | JGI IMG/M metagenome (GOLD analysis project Ga0315280, IMG submission 203697) | Sediment microbial communities from Yellowstone Lake, YNP, Wyoming, USA - YL17G06_40 | ecosystem: Environmental > Aquatic > Freshwater > Lake > Sediment | place: USA: Wyoming | collected...
GGCAGAGTAACGGAATAACGACAATGATGGCAAACTAACTTCCTTGTCGCCGAGTGATAGGTAAGAGATGCTGTGCAATGTGAGCAGCGGAAAACAAAGCCGCAGTCCCGACATTGAACAAAGGTGGCCGTGCCACGCCGATTGAGAAACAAGATCACCTGCTCACGGTGAGCCAGAGCCTCAGTCATGGCTCCAATCAGAGAGCGACTAAAAAGGCTCCGATGCCCGGCTTTCAGTTCATCTCTTAAATCCACAACCTCAACTTCTGGCAAAGGTGCCGGACCATACGGCGTAATGCGCTCTTTGAGCTCAACAAGCTGATACTCGCCCTGTTGCGCCCTGTAAAAAGTCCCCACGTCAGGTGTAGCGCTCCCCAAAATAACTACAGCACCAGTAAGTTCAGCCAATTTTATAGCCACATCTCGCGCATGGTACCGTGGTGACTTATCGGACTGCTTGTACGTCCACTCATGCTCTTCATCAATAACAATCAATCCGAGGTCAGGCTGAGGTGCAAAAAGGGCACTCCTCGGACCGATGACTACATCACATCCACCTTCCTTTATTCGATGCCACTCATCAAACTGCTCACCTAAAGACAACCCACTGTGAATCACAGCGACACGACCGGGGAAACGAGAGGCAAAACGCTCTATAGTCTGTGGAGTGAGCGCAATTTCCGGAACAAGACAAATGCCTCGCTTGCCCTGAGCTACAAATTCAGCCAAAGCTCGAAGGTAAATCTCAGTCTTGCCGCTGCCTGTAACACCGTGAAGTAGAAAAACTGACGGTGACCTGTGCAGCTGAGCTATACAACTTTGAATTCTCTGCCAGGCTGCCTCCTGAGATGGAGTAAGCTTCGGCGGCAATGTCGGAGCAATTCTAAGATGAGCTAAAGGATCACGCCTGACCTCAACCTCAACCACAGAAATTAAGCCACGATTTTTCAAAGACTCAATCACCACCTTCTGGCAAGCAATAGACTTCCTGAGTTCAGCCAAAGGGACAGGTTGAGGCCGCTTAATCAGGAACTCGAGAACTGCTGCTTGCTTATCAGCTTTAGCTTTCCTTAGTCGAATAACTTCCGCCTCAGCCTCACCTGGGTCAATCTGTAGCTTCAAATGAGTAACTAGCTTTGGCTTTACTTTAGTTTCTTCGAGCTGTTGGCTTTTCACTACCAGACACTGCCGCAGAAGCTGTTGCGCAATCGACTCGGTTTTCTTTTTCCCAAACTTCCGCTCCAATTCTCTTATGTCAACCCTATCCTTTTTTTCAAGAAGACGTATAACCTGTATCTGCTCGGGATTAAGCTGCGATAAATCAACATGATCTGGCAAAAGTTGCAAAAAGGTGGCTAACCGTCGCTCAAACCCAGGAGGCAACATCAAGGCCACAGCATCAAAGAGAGGTGAAAGGTAATACTTATTCAACCAGAAGACAACCTCAAGGTGGGCCAAAGACAATAAAGGAAAAGATGTGATAAGACCACTGATTTCCTTAGTGACCTCAAATGAGGGATAATCGTTTACCTTGACAACAATGCCTTGAAGAATCTTAGAGCCAAAAGGCACCCAGACGGCTTGTCCAACATCGATCTTTAGCTCAGGAGGTATTGAATAACAAAAGCTACGGCGTTGAGCGATAGGCGAATTGACCGCCACTTCCGCATATTTCATTCCACTTCTTCAACTTCTCCATCTGCAGCTTCTTCAGCCACAGCCTCTTCAACTTCACCCTCTTCACCCATGTCCTCCATAACAGCAGCTTTTTCCACCATCTTCTCCCGTCTCTCTTTGAGGCGTGCCTCTCTGGCACTGAGCCGGCGTATGTAATAAAGTTTGGCACGGCGAACTTTGCCATGCCGTACCACCTCAACTTTCTCCAAAAGCGGAGAGGCAAAGGGAAAGGTGTGCTCCACACCAACTCCATAAGTAACTCGCCTAACCGTAAAGTTACCACCGCTAGCCCCTCTCCTAACCCGAACTACCAGTCCAAGCAGTGTCTGAACACGCTCCCTGCTAGCTTCTTTAACCTTAAAACTAACCCTTACTGTATCGCCGGGGCTAATTTGAGGTATGTTAGGATTTACCTTAATTTGGCTGATAGAATTGACATTCATTTCTAGCTACATCCCTTCTATGAATTGATTTCAAAGGCTTCACTAAGCAGTCTCTTATCTTCCGGGGAAAGCACAGCTTTTTCCATAAGATCCGGACGCCGCTTCGCAGTCCGCAGCAGGCTTTGCTGGCGTCGCCATCGAGCAATCTCACCGTGATCTCCAGAAAGCAAAATTTCAGGTACTGTCCAGCCACGATATATTGCCGGACGAGTATACTGCGGATACTCCAATAGACCTCCAATGTGCGAATCCTCCGCTAAAGATGCCTCAGAGCCAAGCACTCCAGGCAACAATCTAATCACACAATCCACCACTGCCATGGCTGCCACTTCACCGCCGCTGAGTAAATAGTCACCAATGCTAATCTCATCACTAACCAAATGCTCAGCCACTCTCTCATCAACACCCTCATAATGGCCGCAGATAAGAATGAGATTCTGACAACCAGCTAGCTTCCGGGCAATCTCTTGATTAAAAAGTCGACCTTGTGGACTGAGCAGAATAGTCGACGCCGATGGCAAGCCGAGTTCCTCCTTGATACCTTCCACAGCTTCAAAAATAGGCTCTGGCTTGAGCACCATTCCAGCTCCACCACCGTAGGGATAGTCATCCACGATATGATGCTTGTCATGAGTATAAACACGAATATCATGAAGCTTAATATCAACTAGGCCGCGTTCTGTGGCCCTCCCGATAATGCTACAGCTAAGCAAACCATCAAACATCTGGGGGAACAATGTCAGGATATCAATGCGCATTCAACTAGCCTCATCATGACCACATTCAGATGTTTTGCCCCCAAGAATCTCTAGTGCGTGAGGCAAAACAGGTAGGATGACCTCCAGGCATTCCTTCACCGCCTTAGGGCTGCCCGGAAGATTAACAATTAAACACTTGCCACGGCTACCGGCGACAGCGCGACTAAGTATCGCCTCAGGCTTTCTCTTCATCGTATCCATTCTCATAGCCTCAGTCAAACCAGGAATAATTTTATCAATCACTGCTAGCGTAGCCTCCGGTGTGACATCTCTGGGAGATAATCCAGTTCCACCACTAGTTACGATAAGGTCAAGCCTAACTCCATCAGACCATTCTCTAAGTTTCTTTGAAATAATCTCCGCCTCATCAGGCACAACCTCATATTTGGCCACCTCAATGCCCAACCGGCTGATAAATTCCTTGGCAACTTGCCCACTCTTGTCGAGTCGCTCACCACGCCACCCCCTATCACTGATGACAAGGATGCCAGCTAACATCTGCCTATTTTACCATACCGAAGCTAAAGCTCAAAACCGCAAAAATCGACCAATACTTTAGTATTACTCTAAAATAAGCATAATCAAACATGATAACACAAGATATTGAGGTCATTTAAAATAAAATCACTACTTATTGGGAAATGCAACCCGGCTAAAATCAAGAACCCGGAAAAATTTATGCAAATAGTGGGATTTTTGGTGGGAAAGGTATTGACAAAGTGGGTGAAGTATGTTCATAATGGTAAACAGTGGTAAAAAGTGGTAAAAGGAGAAGTTATCATGGTAATTGATTGCATTCAATATCGAGTAGCCAATAGCAGGTTGTTCCATTTTCTAAAGGAGAACAGCCGCACCAACCTTGAACTCCAATTGATCCGCTTCTGGGCACGGCATCCCCGAGCCAAGCTAAGCCTCTATACAATTGCCAGCGCCCTAGACACCGCCAAGATTAACTTGAGAGAAGCGATCAGGTCTTTAATCGAAAAAGGTGTACTCCAAGAGCAACAAAATGGCAATGGCCTGATCACTTACTCACTGGCCAGTGACCCGCAGACACAGGAATACATCGAAGAACTAGCTAGCTTAGATTGGAATGAAATAAGGATCCTAGAAAAGCAGCTAGAAGGGGAAGCTGTACTGGCCTAAACACTAGTTGGAAGCAGATATGTTCCTAGGCGAATACGAATACAAAGTCGACAATAAAGGTAGATTACCTCTGCCCCCTAAGTTCAGACAAGAACTGGGTGGTGAATTAGTGCTGACTAAAGGACTAGAGAAGTGCGTCGCCATCTATCCAGCGGCTGAATGGCACAAGGTGGCGGACACTTTGTCAGCTCAGGCTGTGCCATCGAGTAAATTTAGGACGATGAACCGGGCTATGTTCGGTACAGCCTTCAGCCTTTCGCTCGATGGCCAGGGAAGGATAGCTCTGCCATCTATTTTACGCAATCGCGCTGAAATAGGTGATACTGCCGTTGTAGTCGGTGCTAACAATTGTATCGAAATATGGAACCCAACTTTTTGGAACTCAGAAAAGGCATTGGCTGAAGAGCAACTATGGCAAATCATAGAAAGCCTTGAGGAACAGCGATGAGTCTAACCATGGCTATACCTATTCATAAACCAGTGCTGCTTAGCGAGGCCGTAGAAGCATTACAAGCTGAACCGGGAAAACGCTATATTGACTGCACTTTAGGTTCAGGTGGGCATGCTTCAGCCATCCTGGAAAAGATTCTGCCTGATGGACAACTTCTGGGCATAGATGCCGACCCCGAAGCTATCGACATAGCTAAGACCAGACTAGCCAACTATATTGGCTCAACTATCATAATAAATGACAATTTCGCTAATCTTGAGACCATCTGCAGAGAAAACAACTTCTTGCCTGTACATGGAATTCTTTTCGACCTCGGTCTCTCCTCCACACAGCTTGAGATTTCTGAACGCGGTTTTAGCTTCCAGCACGATGGCCCACTGGATATGCGTTTTAGTCCAGCCCAAGAATTAACCGCGGCCGATATTGTCAATAATCTCCCCGAGGACAAATTAAGTCAAATCATCAAAACCTATGGTGAGGAGCGTTACAGCAAGCGGATAGCACGGTATATCGTAAAGAGCCGCCCGATAAGCAGCACCCTACAACTAGCCAGCGTAGTAGAAAAAGCTATCGGCAGCCGTCACGGCAAGACCCACCCAGCCACTAGGACTTTTATGGCATTGCGCATCGCTGTTAATCGCGAACTGGAAAATCTAGCCACAGCCCTGAAGCAAACTGTCAATTGCCTCGACCACCGAGGCAGGCTGGTAGTTATCAGCTACCACTCGCTAGAAGACCGAATAGTCAAACAATTCATGATTCGAGAAAGCAAAGGATGCCTTTGCCCGCCGGACACTCCAGTCTGTCAATGTAGGCATATGCCCAGCCTGAAAATAATATCAAAGAAGGCTATCACGCCATCTCTGACCGAAATTAAACTTAATTCTCGCAGTCGTAGCGCCAAGCTTAGAGTAGCCGAGCGCCTTTTATAATTACAAAACTTGCCCATGGGAGGTAAATTGAACTTAAATAAAATTAAAGGAGGTAAACACTAAGATGAATAAGATTATTTCGGCTATTGATGTTGGTACAACCAAAATATGCACCATTACTGCCACTCTCGATTCCGGAGGCAACATACAGGTCTTAGGGGTCGGCCTCGTGCCATCGCATGGCATGCATAAAGGCATGGTAGTCAACGTAGAAGAAGCCAGAGAATCGGTTGCCGAATCGGTAAGGCGAGCTGAACAGGCAAGTGGGCTAAAAGTGGAATCTGCCTATGTAGGTGTCACAGGCAGACACATAAGCTCGCACAACAGTCATGGGGTAGTGGCTATACCGCGCAATGACCGATTGGTTCGACACGATGACCTTAAGCGCGTCCTGTCTTCTGCCCAGCAGATTAATATCCCGGATGACAGAAGGATACTCCACGCCATACCTCGTAACTATACCTTAGACAATCAGGAAAGAATTAAAAATCCGGTAGGCATGCATGGCTTCAGGCTGGATGTGGAGACCCACATCATCACCGCTGCCATATCCTCAGTCCAGAATTTGGTCAAATGTATTCGGAGCATTGGAGTCGAAATCCAGGACCTCATTTTGGAGCCGCTAGCCAGCGGTGAAGCAGTGCTGACACCAGAAGAAAGAGAGGTAGGTGTCATCCTGGCTGATATTGGCGGTGGCACTACTGACATCGCTGTATTCAGAGACGGAAGTATCTACCATACATCAATCATTCCGGTAGCTGGATATCAGGTGACCAGTGATCTCTCAATCGGCCTGGGCTTACCCTTTGAAATCGCCGAGGCTATGAAAAAGAAATATGGTAACGTCTATCCTGAGGTACTAAGTAAAAATCAAGAGTCCACATTGACTGTTGAAGACGGGCACAGCGTTTCCTACCGTGATCTATGTAATATCATCAAAGTCCGCATGGAAGAACTGCTGAGGCTAATTCTCCTCGAAATGCCTGACTCTAACTATGCCTCAATAGCTCCATCTGGCCTAGTACTCACTGGAGGTTGTTCCAACTTAGCTGGCCTTGAGGCTTTAGCCAAGCAAACAATCCGCATCCAAGCAAGGATTGGTGAGCCTATGGGTGTGTATGGCATTACTGACATCCTCCATGACCCAGCTCATTCCACCGGAGTTGGGCTCCTTCTCTGGGGAACGAGAAATCATGGTAAACCAACCTGGGAAGCCAAAAAGAGGAATGGTGCCCTTGATGGTTTCATGACATTACTGAAGAAATTCTTCGGTGTCTAAAAATACATAAAAAGGAAGGAGGCTAATTAAAAAAGATGGCAAAGTCAACATTTTCCAACGCACCAGCTCGAATCAGAGCTATAGGCATTGGCGGTGGTGGTTCCAACGCTATCACCCGGATGGTCCGTGAAAGCATCAAAGGCGTGGAATTCATCACCATGAACACCGATGCCCAGGCTTTGGCGCTGTCTGAAGCCCCTGTGCGTGTCCAGCTGGGCGAGAAGCTGACCCGGGGGTTAGGTGCCGGCGGCGATCACACCGTTGGTGCCGAAGCCACTGAAGAGAGCCGCCAAACTATTCATGAGGTAGTTTCCGGTGCTGACATGATTTTTGTCACCGCTGGAATGGGCGGTGGCACTGGCACCGGCGGTATCCCGATTGTTGCCGACGTATCCCGACAGAGTGGCGCCTTAACTATTGGCATCGTAACCAAACCATTCAGTTTTGAAGGCACTCGACGAACCAAAGTAGCCGAGGAAGGCATACTACAGCTGTGCGACAAAGTAGATACCCTGGTTATCATTCCCAATGACCGTCTTCTTGAGCTTTGTGACGCCAAGACCACTGTAGACAATGCCTTCAGACTGGCTGATGATGTGCTCCGACTGGCAGTTCAGGCTATCGCCGAAGTGGTAACCGTCCCCGGATTAATCAACCTCGACTTCGCCGATATCAGGTCAATAATGAAGAACGCTGGGCCTGCCTGGATGTCAGTAGGCAGAGGCAGCGGTCAGAACCGAGCTGTTGAGGCTGCCAGAGCTGCCCTTGCCAGCCCATTACTCGATGTTTCCATAAATGGCTCCAAGGGAGTACTATTCAATGTTACCGGCGGCAGCAGCCTTACGCTATTCGAGTGTAATGAGGCTGCGGAAGTCATTGCCCAAGCGGTCGACCCGGATGCAAACATCATCTTTGGCGTCGTCTTTAATTCGCAAATGGATGACGAGGTACAGATCACCATTATTGCCACCGGTTTCACCGCTCAATACGGAGCCGGAGTGCCAACTGAAGCTGAGTTGCGTCGTTTACTACGAGGTGTAGCTGAAGATAGTCTCGACGTCCCCTCATTCCTCCGTCGTTCATCGCATTACCCCGCTGCCCAACCAGTGCCCTCACCCCAGACCAGAGCACCCCGCTAACCCTCCACCAACCCCCCACCCTCCCCCAACAGAGCGGCAACCCAAATTGCCGCTCTGTTTTTTACTTTTTGTTTCATTTTATGTCTATATCCTGCTTGACACCACCTATATATTGGTATAAAATGTCTCCATACCACACTTTGTAGGGGTATCCTGATGAAATGTCCCTATTGCGGTGATGCTAAATCAAAGGTAATCGACTCCAGGAGTATAGGTGATGGCATTAGACGTCGCCGTCAATGTCTTCATTGTGGAACCCGCTTTACTACCTACGAACATATGCAATCCAGAAATCTTTTTGTAATTAAAAAAGACAACAGGCGCGAGGAGTTCAACCGAGATAAACTGCTGGCTGGCATTCGCAAAGCCTGTGAAAAATGCCCACTGCCGACCGGTAACATCGATAAGCTCGTGGACAATATCGAAGCTGATCTTTATCGCCTGGGCAAAACCGAAGTTCCCAGTTCCGTCATCGGCGACATGGTAATGGAAAGATTGCAAGAGCTAGACCATATAGCCTATATTCGCTTTGCCAGCGTCTACCGCGAGTTCACCGACATTGCCGCCTTAAAACAGGCAGTAGATACTCTGGTAGACACTGAATCCAAGGCGCCACCAGCTGGCCAACTGCCACTCTTATCACAAGAAGAACTGACCATCTTGGGGCAACGTCATCGGAGGCGGAGGTAAATGGCTGCTCGACAGAATAAGAATCAACCCCGAGCCTCCAACCATAACCGCATCGCCCGGGCTATTTTCGCGGCTGCTGAGTCTATAGGCATAACTGATAGGAAACTGCTTGAGGAACTCACTGGTCAAGTAATTCAAAGGCTAGAGTCAAGGCCAGCCTTACCGGGAATGGAACACCTCGTCCCGAGGCAGGAAAAAAAGCAGACACCATCTTCCTCCCAGATCGAAGTGGCAGTTAAAGAAATCCTGGCTGAGAAGACCAAGACAGCAGAGCTGCCCACGCCTAAAATAGAGGCTGAAGTCAAACCGAAAGCTACGAAGATTAAAATAGCAGAAAAACCTGCGCCCAAGACGGAGATCAAAGCTAAACTGGGGATAGAACTAAATCAAAACGCTCTTACAGTCTTGGAAAAGAGGTATTTGAAAAAAGATAGCCAGGGACAGGTCATTGAGACACCAGATGAGATGTTCCGACGTGTCGCCAAGCATATTGCCTCGGCTGAACTTGTCTACAACCCCAAGGCAGATATTGTCGATTGGGAAGAGAAGTTTTATCAGCTCATGACATCTCTGGAATTCCTGCCCAATTCCCCAACCCTAATGAACGCCGGACGAGAACTGGGGCAACTCTCAGCTTGTTTCGTTATACCTGTTGATGATTCCATGGAATCAATTTTTGATGCTGTAAAATACACAGCTTTAATCCACAAAAGCGGCGGCGGTACCGGCTTCTCCTTTTCCCGTCTCAGGCCCAAGAAAGACAGGGTGGGTTCCACCGGCGGTGTCGCCAGCGGCCCAGTATCTTTTATGCGAGCCTTTGACACAGCTACCGATGTTATCAAGCAGGGTGGTATGCGCCGCGGTGCCAATATGTCTATCCTCAACGCCGACCATCCCGACATCCTGGACTTCATCACAGCTAAAGAAGACCCAAGAGCGCTAACTAACTTCAATCTATCGGTCGCTGTGACCAACGAGTTCATGGAGGCTGTGGAAAAGGACAGGGAGTACAATCTAGTAAACCCACATACCAAAGAGGTGGTCGAAAAACTCAACGCCAGAGAGGTCTTCAGAAAAATCGCAGAGACGGCCTGGCGTACTGGTGACCCTGGTATCGTTTTCATTGATAATATAAACAAAAACAACCCTACCCCGAAGCTTGGCAAAATAGAGAGCACCAATCCTTGCGGTGAACAACCTTTACTGCCCTTTGAGTCCTGTAATTTAGCCTCAATCAACCTCTCCAAAATGGTCAAAAACGAAGACGGCAAACCTGAAATTGACTATGGCAAGCTGGGCCAGGCTGTCAGGCTGGGTGTCCGTTTTCTCGATGATGTCATAGATGTTAATAAATTCCCACTGCCTCAAATCGAGAAAATGACTAAAGCCACCAGAAAAATAGGGCTTGGCATCATGGGATTTGCTGATATATTGATCAAGCTCCACATCCCCTACAACTCTGATAAAGCATTAGAAGTGGCTGAGAACGTCATGCGCTTTATATCTGAAGAGGCGACCAAGGAATCAGTGAAACTGGGAGAAGAACGAGGCCTATTCCCTGCTTTCAAAGGCAGCATTTACGACACAAACAACGGGTTAAGACCGAGAAATGCTTCGCGGACTACCATTGCCCCCACCGGGACATTAAGCATAATTGCCGGCTGTTCTAGTGGCATCGAGCCCCTCTTTGCCCTCAGTTATACTCGCCATATCCTGGATGGCCAACAACTAATAGAAGTCAATCCCTACTTCGAAGAAACAGCCAGGAAAGAGGCCTTCTCTTCCCCAGAACTAATGCAACAGCTCGCTGAGGGGAAATTGCTGCGAGATGTTGAGAATATACCTGATTGGGTAAAAGATGTCTTCGTCACCGCTCATGACATAACGCCTGAGTGGCACGTGAGAATGCAGGCAGCTTTCCAGAAGTTCACCGATAGCGCCGTTTCCAAAACAGTTAACCTTCCGCACGAAGCCACAACGGAAGATGTAGCTGAAATATACATGCTTGCCTACAAGCTTGGATTGAAAGGGATAACCATCTACCGAGACCGAAGCCGCGAAAGCCAGGTTCTAAACATTGCTCACACAGAAGAGCCACGTGAAGCCAAGCTCACACCAAGACCACGACCCAAAGTTACCAAAGGAATTACCGAGCGAGTAACCACCGGTTGCGGTTACATATATGTCACCGTAAACTTCGACGACAAAGGTATCTGTGAAGTCTTTTCCAGCCTGGGAAAAGCCGGCGGTTGTGCCTCAGCACAACTGGAAGCTGCCAGCCGACTAATCTCCTTAGCCTTAAGGTCAGGCATTGACCTAGCCTCTGTAGCCAAACATCTGCGTGGCATTCGATGCCCGTCTGTCGCCTGGGAGGAAGGGCGTGCTGTTCTCTCCTGCGCTGATGCTATCGCCAGCGTACTAGAGAAATACACTAAAGCCAAAGACACGGACACCTCCAAGGACTTTGGGGTAGCTAAGAACTGGGCGGGGCAATGCCCTGAGTGTGGTAACATCCTGATTTACCAGGAGGGCTGCCATATTTGCCCCAGTTGCGGCTATACTAAGTGCGGGTAGGTGACAGAAGTATACTCTGAAGGGAAGCAGTTGTGGATAACCGCGAGCATAGTTACTCTCAAGCCTTCAAGCAAATAGCCAGGATTGCCAATTCGCCTCTACCTTTAAAAAATGTCCTTAATTCTGCAGCCAAGAGCGCAGCCAAGGCATTGAAGGCTGCTGGATGCTCCATAATGCTTCTGAACGCACAAAAGGAACACCTAGACATCATAGCTGCCTATGGCCTCAGCGACCTGTATCTCCGAAAGGGAGCATTGAAAGCCAGTAGAAGCCTCCCTGAAGTACTAAATGGTAAACTAGTAGCTATCTTTGATGCTACACAAGACGAGCGAGCCCAATATCCAGAAGCCGCCGAAATGGAGGGCATAAGCTCCATACTGGCAGCTCCCATCCCACAGAGAGGAGAGATAGTTGGAGAAATCCGAATCTACACTCGCGAACCGAGAAAATTCTCACAAGCCGATAAGGACTTCCTGACCACTGTGGCCAACATAATCGCCGTTTCCTTAGAAAAAAACGAACTTTATCAGGTATTGAAAGCAGAACATGAGGAAACAGTAACCAAAAGGCGAAAACTTACTGAGACTCCTGAATTGCCTTCATCTTCACTAAGACCGTCCAGTTTCGGCCACCCCAGCGAAGAGGAATTCGCCAAATTGCTCGATTTCTACCGCATTGAGTGGCTCTATGAACCCCGCTCTTTCCCTCTAGCCTGGCAGGACGGCAAAGTGGTAGAGATGTTTACTCCCGACTTCTACCTACCAGAGCTAGACCTCTACATCGAGCTCACTACACTAAAGCAGAGCTTGATTACAGAGAAGAATCGCAAATTGCGTCGCCTCAGGGAGCTCTATCCTGAGATCAACATTAAGCTTCTCAACAAGAGCGATTACCTCAGACTACTCGCCAAATACGGCTACGGACGTCTGGGTGAAACAAAGGTGAAAGGGATAGACCGGGTCCTGTTCAGTCATACTCAAATCCAACGGCATGTTAAAGCCCTGGCAAAACGCATTTCACGCGATTACATGGGAAGGAATTTAGTCCTTGTCGGCATCCTTAAAGGCGTAATGTGCTTCATGGCTGACCTAATGCAACACATCACCCTACCACTTAACGTGGACTTTATGGCAATCTCATATTATGGCACCGACAACGAGTCAGCAGTAAAAATAACCAAAGACCTCGATACCAGCATAGCCGGGCTTGATGTGCTGATGGTTGAAGACATCGTAGACACCGGGATGACATTAAACTACGTCCTTAACCACCTGGCATCGCATAACCCAGCCAGCCTGCGTGTTTGCACTTTGCTGGATAAGCGAGTCCGCCGCCTTATTGACGTCCCGCTCGACTACATAGGCTTCGAGATACCCGATGAATTCGTAGTCGGTTATGGGTTGGATTACCACGGGGAATATAGAAATCTACCCTTTATCGGTGCGCTTAAACCTGAACTGATTGAAGAAGAGGGTAAGAAATAAAAAAGCCCCAAGTAACCTTGCCCTTCCCGGTTCCTCATCATTCTGGCACTTTTCGGCCTTCGCCTACCTCGCGCCAGCTCCTCTGCCTCCCCGGTCTTAGCTTGATTACTCGGGACAAAGAATACAATAGCACATTCTTTACATTTTGTCAAGCCCCCCTCGGATGCTATATAATAGTTTTGTTGCCAAATTAGATAAAATCGCAGGTTGTTCTTAGTTAGATAGAATATTCACCAAAGTCGACAGACTATTTTCCCCGGAGTATGTGATGGGAAAGATTTATATAATTGATGTAACCAACCGTGACGGCGTCCAGACAGCCAACCTGGGCTTATCCAAACTGGAAAAAACAATGATAAATATTTATCTAAACGAGATGGGTGTTTTCCAGTCTGAGTTTGGCTTTCCTACGACTAAACATGAAACAAATTATATCAAGGCAAACCTCGAGCTAGCCGAAATGGGCGTTTTGCAACCTATTCGCTTGGGCGGGTGGATTAGAGCAACGGTAGAAGACGTTGAAACAACTTTCAAGCTGGCCCCGAAGTTAAAGCACCTCAATGTCTCAATCTCGACGTCTGAGCAAATGATTCAAGGTAAGTTTCTAGGCAAAAAGACAAAGGACGATATCACACAGATGATGGTTGATGCTGTAGATGCCGCCCGTTCACATGGTACTGAATCTATAGGCGTGAACGCCGAGGATGCCTCAAGAACAGACTTAGCTTACTTAATCAAGTTCGCCTCACAAGCCAAACTGCACGGCGCTGACAGGCTGAGATACTGTGATACTCTTGGCTACGATAATCCGTTCACTATTTACGAGACTGTATATGCGCTGGCCAAGGAAGTGTCTATGCCTATCGAGCTTCACTGCCACGGTGACCTTGGTATGGCCGTAGCTACTTCCATTGCTGGAGCCAAAGCCGCTATAGATGCCGGGCAAGACGCTTATATCAATACAACTGTTAACGGCATCGGAGAACGAGCTGGTAATGCCGACCTTCTAGCTACAGTTTTGGCAATAACCAAATCTAAAGGTTTTGCTGGTAAATATCAACTAGGCAGACCGATTGACCTATCAAAATCGTGGAAAACAGCCAACTTTGCCAGCTATGCTTTCGGCGTTCCCATCCCGATAAACCAGCCCGGAGTCGGAGCCAATGCCTTCGCCCATGCTTCTGGCATCCACGCCGACGGAGTTCTGAAAGACCCGCAAAATTATGAGTTATATGATTATGCCGAGCTAGGCAGAGGCACACCAGTCACTGTAGAAACAGGTAGAGAGATATGCTCGGGCGAATATGGAGGTATTTCAGGCTTCAGACATATAATGAGAAAAATACAAGAGAGGATGGGAGGAGAAATAGAAGAGGAAATAGAGGAGAAAATAGAGGTATCATTTGCTGACGCTGCAGAGGCAGAGAAAATTCTGGAACTAGTAAGATACGCTAATGTGTGTGCACAGAAGCCACTTGTCGAGGATGAGCTACTTTTTATTGCCCAATATCCGGACATCGCCAGGAAACTGCTGACACTAGCACCGCTAACATAGCCTGGTCGCACTTAAAAAAAGGCTTACACCCATTAGACAGACTGCTTCAGCAGCCCGGCTGTACACACCCATGGAAATGTATTTAACACCAATCGGCTTCGTCAAAAATAGTATAAAAGAACCGAAAAGAGAAGATTGGCAAACGGTTACCTCTGAGATAATAATCAACGAGAACTTGAAGGAAGCCCTCAGCAGAATAGACGAATTCTCCCACATCATCGTCATCTACTGGATGCACAAGGTATCCCCATCACAGCGCTCAATAAGGAAAGTGCATCCCAAAGCCAACCCTGACCTGCCCCTCGTCGGTGTCTTTGCCAGCCGTAGCCCGGCACGCCCCAATCCCATAGGTGTAACTACCGTCAAACTGCTGGAACGCCGGGATAATGTTCTCAAAGTCATCGGCCTTGATGCCGTAGACGGAACGCCGGTACTGGACATTAAGCCCTATATCCCCGGCAATGACTCCTCCACCGAGGCAAAGACCCCTGGCTGGCTAACAAAATACTGGCTCTCTTAATATTAGACATCTCCTTGGAAGAATGCTTACTGTAATTGCGAGGAGCGTCAGCGACGACGCAATCCCATAAAAGATTCCCCTCTCTCTTGATGGGAGGAAGGGTGGGCAGGCATCCAGCGAGGATTTATTCCCGCTGGGATATGGGGAATGAGAGAGGGAGAGGGTGAAACCATCAGATTACTTCCCTTGCAACAGCACGTAGCATTACTGAACATCCACTCTTTAACTGGTTGACATTGGGTTATTACAACCAGTAATATAATTGCCAATGCGGGTGTAATTCAGTGGCAGAATGCTTGCTTCCCAAGCAAGACGTCGGCAGTTCGAATCTGCTCACCCGCTCCACTGTCAGCTTTGAAACGACGCCTCCGGTTATCAATGCAACGCTCGTTCGTAGAACACTTATACTACTATAGATGGTCACAGGCAGCGTAAACCGGCTATACTATCGGCAATTCGTGATATTGATTATAAGCAAGGAATGTGGTAGACTTTTTAAGCCGGTATAGTGCCGTTATATGTTTGTCACTAACACTAAGAAAACATCTATAAATCCAAGGCGTTTGAAGGATAGAAAGTGGAACTATGAGAATAAAACTTAAAAATGAACAACTGGAAATACTGGCAAAAAGGCTCCGCTTCGAAGTAATGCTGCAACAGCCGCGAGACGTACGAGGCATGTTGGATGTACTGGGCAAGGAAATGCCTTGGGATGAAACCGGGCTTAACAAATTCGATGACTCGCCCAGGCGGCCGGGCAGATTGACCTTTTCCGTGGAAGCGACCAAAGACGGTTACATTTGTGACATACATCCAGCTCTAGCACAGTACCTCCACACCCTTCTGGCCTCCGAATAAGGTCGCTTCATAAACCAGCCTAGCAGTGACTCCGCAGAGTCGCAACAGCAGCGACCATCATTTGTTTGAATATTTCACATTGGCAACCGTATAATAATGGGCGTCCCATGGGCCGTTAGCTCAGCTGGCAGAGCACCTGACTTTTAATCAGGGTGTCACAGGTTCGAATCCTGTACGGCCTACTTGAAACCGAAAAATTTATAGCTAATCCCTATCTGAATAAAACCACCCGGAAATCAGGGTGGTTTTTTGCTTTTAGTTAAAAGCGACACCCTGATTCATCTAATGATTTTTCCCCTATAACCTTCACTGCTTGTCCGCTGGACAATTGTCAAGAAAGGCAGGCAAGTATCTGGTAAGAGCAGGAAGATTTAACATTAAATGGACGGACATCGACATGCCAGAGTTGGAATTAGTAAAGCTTATTTCCCACTTCGCGCAATCTAATAAGGCCGAAGGGAAATCCCCCAAGACCATAAGCTGGTACACGGAAATGTTAACAGATTATGTCAAGTTCCTAAAGGCAACGGGTCGAGATGCTATTCTAGCCAAACTTAACTCACAAATAGTCAGGGAATTCATCATCAGCGAACAAGGCAGAAAGGTTTCCCCGTATACCGTTCAGGGCAAGGCCAGAGCCTTAAAAACATTCAGTTCCTGGCTATTTGCTGAAGGCTATACATCTGATAATCTTTTGGCTAACATCAAACTGCCGAAGGCACCAGTCAAGATCATAGAGCCGCTAACGACTACTGAAGTTGACACCCTAATAAGTACGCAGAATCCATTAACGGCTATCGGGGCTCGCAATATAGCTATATTGATTACACTGCTCGACACCGGGCTGAGAAATAGCGAGCTATCCGGCCTACGTTTCGATGATGCGCATATCGAGGAAGGTTACTTAAAAGTCACAGGTAAAGGAAATAAGGAAAGACTTGTGCCAATCGGCGCGCTAGCACAAAAGGTGCTATGGCGATATGTCTTCCATTTCAGGCCCAAACCTGTGAATGAAGCGAATAATTACCTTTTCCTCACCCTTGACGGAAACTGCTTACAGACAAACGCGGTTAAGCTACTGCTCAGACGGTGGGGCAACAAAGCCCTGCCTTGCTAGTGCTGTTTTTCCGCTTCAGCCTTCTCAGCCTCGGCCTTCGTCTTATGCACGGTCTTGTCGGGATGGTTAGGAGGAGAGTATATGGTGTATAACTTCAGTTTTTTCTTACTCGAACTGTTTATTACATTATGGTGCGTGCCTGCCGGAACTATGACAGCATCGCCATTTTTTGCCAGATGCTTCTCTTTTTCATTGAAAACAAAAGTTGCTTCGCCTTGCTCAATGCGAAAGAACTGATCAACGTTTGGATGCACCTCGTTACCGATCTCTTCACCAGGTTGTAAACACATTACCACAAGCTGAGCATACTTCCCCGTAAACAATACTTGCCTAAAATAATCATTACCTAAAGTTCGTTTTTCAATTGGTCCAACATATCCTGCCATCGGTTCGCCTCCTAAATAATTTCATTAGTGACATAACATTCTGTCAGCGAAATTTAGCACAAGCTCCGTCTGGCCGTCAACAGCGGCCCTGAAGTGCTGGGCGTGGACACGCAGCGTATATGTCCCAATACGCTATCCTGTTCAATTAGCTGTTAGTTAACTATGGACTGCACCCCTATGATTGGACAGATGAGATTAGGAGCGTCTGGCGGGGTAATCCATTGTTCTCCTGAATAAGCACTAATCTCTCGAAGTCATTCGGTGAGCGGTAACCAATTGCCGAATGAAG